>ERZ773221.1008-NODE-1008-length-29321-cov-14.110845_pt1 | contig 29321 bp, 24 predicted proteins | sample MGYA00580994_ERZ773221 | MGnify/ENA primary metagenome ERZ773221 (study PRJEB29015, sample SAMEA2737758) | human gut metagenome | biome: human gut; feature: human-associated habitat; material: faeces | place: China | collected 2012 ... | reverse complement strand
ATGCCGTGCCGCAGCCGCCGAAGCGGTGCTTAAGCCGTCAGGCGGGAATTGTGCGTTGTTGCCTTAGGTGTATCTGTTCAGCGCTTCACGTTGAAAGCAGCCATACCGGGGTAAACGGCAGAATCGCCCAGCTCTTCCTCAATGCGGAGCAGCTGGTTGTACTTGGCCACACGCTCGGTACGGCTGGGCGCACCGGTCTTGATCTGGCAGGTGTTCAGGGCAACGGCCAGGTCGGCAATGGTGGTATCCTCGGTTTCGCCGGAGCGGTGAGAAGAAATGGCGGTGTAGCCAGCCTTGTGGGCCATCTTGATGGCTTCCAGGGTTTCGGAAACAGAGCCGATCTGGTTCAGCTTGATCAGGATTGCGTTGCCGCAGCCCAGCTGAATGCCCTTGGACAGGCGCTCGGTGTTGGTAACAAACAGGTCATCACCAACCAGCTGGACCTTGCCGCCCAGCTCGCGGGTCAGCTCCTGCCAGCCTTCCCAGTCCTCCTCGTCCAGGGCATCCTCAATGGAGATGATGGGGTACTTTTCAACCAGGCTCTTCCAGTGGGCGATCAGTTCACTGCTGGTGTAATGGGTGCCGGCTTTGGGCAGGATATATTCGCCCTTCTTGGTGCCCTTCCATTCGCTGGAAGCAGCGTCCATAGCCAGCATGAAGTCTTTGCCCGGCTCATAGCCTGCATTGCGGATGGCTTCCAGAATGGTCTCGATGGTCTCTTCATCGCTGGACAGGTTGGGGGCAAAGCCGCCCTCATCGCCCACAGAGGTGGCCAGGCCGCGACTCTTGAGCAGAGCTGCCAGGGCATGGAACACCTCAGCGCACCAGCGCAGGGCTTCCTTGAAGGAAGGTGCGCCGACAGGCATGATCATGAACTCCTGGGTATCGACGGTGTTGGTTGCGTGGGCACCGCCGTTCAGGATGTTCATCATGGGAACCGGCAGACGGTTGCCGGAAATACCGCCCAGGAAGCGGTAGAGAGGAATATCCAGAGAAAGAGCTGCTGCGCGGGCAGAAGCGATAGAAACGGCCAGGATGGCGTTTGCACCCAGGTTGGATTTATCCTTGGTGCCGTCTGCCTTGATCATGGCAGCATCGACAGCGTAAATATCGGAAGCATCCATGCCGGTCAGAACATCATTGATGGTGGTGTTGATGTTCTCCACAGCCTTCTGCACACCCTTGCCGCCGTAACGGGCTTTGTCGCCATCGCGCAGCTCCAGGGCTTCAAATTCGCCCGTAGATGCGCCGGAAGGTGCCATGCCGCGGCCAACGGTGCCGTCAGCCAGCCAGACCTCAGCTTCAACGGTGGGGTTTCCGCGGGAGTCCAGAATTTCGCGGCCTACAACTTTTTCAATTTCCAGGTATGCCATTATCGATCGATCCTTTCTTTGGGAAACTATTTAATCAGCAGTGAGCACTGCCCCAATGATTAGCATTAACTAACCCTTAACACCGTCATTCTATCACAGGTTGTTACAAAATGCAAGGTACTTTTTGTGTTTGGCGGCTGCGGCAGAGCATTCTTATTTTTGCCGAGAAAGCGTTTATTTAATCTAACTTTTTAAATATTTTGAAACTTTTTTATTTTGATTTGCTCCGGGGCTTGACAAAATCCTGACGGCGTGGTATTGTTTGTTCATGGTTAGTTTGCGCTAATCTCGCAGGCAGCGACCCTCACAGCATGTAGGGAACAGCCCTCCCTTACATGGGTTGCTGCTTTGCCCCCCCTTACATCAATAGGACCCCCGCCTTTTTTCTCTCTTTTGCAGGCGGGGGTCTTATTGTATTATTTTGCCTGCGCGGGGCCGGGGGAACAGACCCATACAAACAAAACCGGCACCCATGTGGCTCATTCCATGGGTGCCGGCCTTGCTTTGATTCGGTATGCCCTTGCAGGCGATAATGGCATTTTTGCGCGGCATGCTTGCGTGCCCGGTGGGCACTGCCGCAAATGAAACGGAGGTAATAAGGAGATTTGTGGGGATATGATGCAGCCGGAACGGAGGTCAATCAGCTTGCTGCGCGCCAGTTAGTGTTATCTAATCAGCAAAGATATAGTAGCATACTCCGGCGGGGGTTGTCAAGCAAAAGCAGGGAATTTGTTCAAAAAGTTTTGGAGGGGATGCAACACGATAAAAAAGGCACGCTGCCTGTTTGTGCGGGCAGCGTGCTGGATTTGCCTTAGTGCTGTTCCTGGTTTTCCGCTTGCAGCTGTTTGCGGAAAATAGCGCGGAAGATAAACCGGCTGAGCGGGCCGCAGTAGAACATCTGCCAGCAGAGCGCCATAGGGAAGTTGCAGCCCCAGGTATGCACCCATGTGCCAAAGCTGGGCTCCTTGAACAGCAGGGTAGCCACAAGGCTCATAACTGGGCACATGATGCAGACGATCATCAGGGAGATGGCATAGGTAATGAACTGCGGGCGGTCCGTGGGGCGCATAAAGGTGAACGCCAGGGCGGTGGCCAGCTTTTCGACCACAAAGAATTCCAGCACAAAGGCCACGGGCACCATAATGGGCATTTCGTGCAGAGCCATGCCAAAGGTAGCGTTGGTAACGCCGCCGGTGTTCAAGGCAACGTTATAAACGATCATGCCATACACCATGATGATGGCCATGACGATGGTAAATACGATTCTTTGCGGCAGTGTTTTGGGCATAGGAAAGTGCTCCTTTCTGAAATCAAGACCGCAGACAAAAAAGAAAGACAGCGAAACTTTCGTCTCGCTGTCTTTCCGTGCTGCGACTACCATTTATTGTGGCTATCATAGCACGTTTTGAAATTTTGTGTAATAGGGAAATTACAGATTCTCCGCCTTGCGCAGATTAAACAGATTTGATTGGATGCATTTGTGCAGGATGCGCATGGGGAAAACCGGAAGGGTTGGATGTTTTCAACAGGTGCGGGAAAAATTGTGGAAAAAGGAAGCATTTTTTCAGTTGTGGCCGATTATTCAGGTTTCTCCACGGCGGGATGAGGGCATCCCGCCCTACAGCATGGTTGTGAGCAAATAAACAATCATTTTTTCACATCGTCCTGTACAAATATTTTACGGCGCGGGGCATATGGTTGGCAATTTTCAGGCTCGTCCGGGACATTGAGGACGCCGTTCCCTACCGACAGTCTAAAAAGCTCGGCTCCAATTCCTAATTCCTAATTGCTAATTTGGTCTTACTTTTTTGCGGCACGCAAAAAAGTGCCCGGCTGCTAGGCAGCCGGGCATTACGCTTATTGCAGGGAGTTAATGTACTCGTTCAGGGCCTCTTTCCAGGGGCGGGGCTGGGGCAGGTTGTCCAGGCGGAGCATTAGGTTATCCAGCACGGTGTAGCTAGGGGTGCTGCCAGCGTCCGCTGCGCGGATGGGGTGCAGCTCCAGTTTATCTTCCATATGGGCAGCTTTCAGGATGGCTTGGGCGAAGTCATAGCGGCTGCAGCGGCCCTGGCACACGATATGGTAAATGCCCAGGGTATCATGGTCGATCAACTGCTCCACCGCGGCGGTCAGGTCATCGGCCGAGGTAGGGGAGGCAAAGCGATCCGTGGGAACGGCCAGCCAGGGGCAGGTGGGGTCTGCGGCGGCGTTCAGCACGGTGGAAACAAAATCCCGCCCGATGCCGTACACCCAGGCGCTGCGCACGATCAGATAGCGATGGCACAGCGTGCGCACAAACTCTTCGCCCGCAAGCTTGCTTTTACCATACAGGCTTTCAGGGGCGGGGGCATCGAACTCATTATAGGGGTGGTGGCTCGCCTTGGCAAACACATCATCGGTGGAGAACTGCACCATCTTGGCCCCCAGCGCATCGGCGGCAAGGGCCAGATTGCGGGGAGCCAGGGCGTTGACGCGGTAAGCGCGGTCGGGGTCCGTCTCGCAGCCGTCCTCATCATTAAAGCCGGTGCAGTTGATGATGACATCCGGGCGGTTGGCATCCGCAAAGGCGCGGACTTCGGCGGGGACAGTCACGTCCACTTCCGCCACATCGGTGGCGATCAGCTGGTATTTTTCGCGGTCAAGCCGTGTACACAGCGCCTGACCAAGATGGCCGTTGGCACCGCTGATCCAAACTTTGAGCATTGCTGTTTTCCTCCATCTGGAACGGGGCAGTAGAGCACCCCGGAATTCTTCTCATACGCGGCTTTATTATAGCCCTGCTGGCTGAGAAGTGCAATGCGTTTTGCCGGATTTGGCGAAAAAAAGCGGCGGGATCAGCCTACATCCGTTACGGCAACATTGCTTACCAGGTTGTAGCTGGTTTTGGTGTTCCAGTCGCGGCGGATGACGGCTTCGGCGGTCAGGGCGGTGTTATCGTACAGGATGCTCCACTGGGTATTGCTGGTCACATCCTTCGGGTTGGGGGCCTGAGAGGCCGCCTGCAGGGCCTGCCAGGCAATTTCCCGGTCAATACTGCCTGCATTGGCATCCAGGATTTCCTCGATGGCATCATAGCGCTCCCGGCCATGGCCGTAAACGCCGTTGCGCTGGTTGGGCAGAACGTTATCCTTGTACATGACAAAGAAGTTGGTTACGCTGCGGCTGGGGGTAACGGTCAGGGGGCGGGCGGGGTCATTGCAGTCGTATTCCAGCACGCGGCCATCACCGGAAGCATCGGTGATATAGAAGTGGTAATCCCGCCCGCTGGAAGCGAACATATCATATTTGCTCAGCAGCTCTACAGCTTCGGCTGTGGTGGCGGCGCGGTCCAGCACCAGGCGGATGGCAAGGGTGGTAGCGATCATCGGCTTGCCGGTCTGCTGGTAGGTGGGGTCACTGTCCAGCGTGAGAACGGCGATAGAAACGCCTTTTTCATTCATGCCGTCCAGGCAGATGAACGGCGCGGTGAGGGTTGCCAGCTTTTTGGCCATGCTCGCGTCCGGCGTGTTGGCGTTGATGTTATCCAGTGCGGCAAAGGCGACCGAGGCGTAACCGTCCTTGGGGGTGCAGTAGACCAGCATGGCGGAGGTATCGTTCTTGAAATCATAGTTGCGGCCCATCAGGGTGTGGCCGTCCGTGCCCTGGGTGCAGAACGCGCTGCAGCCAAAGTTTGGGGCTTTCATATGGATGGGCAGGTAGGGCAGGGCTTCGGCCAGGATGGCATTGATCATGCTCTGGTTATCGGTAATGCCGCGGTCGATCAGGCGGTCGAGATCATACGCATAGTCAATATCCATGCGGTAGAGGTTATAGTTTTCGTAATCGGTCAGTTTGCGGATGCTGTGGATGCTTTTGAGCCGGGTAAAGTACACCCCGCCGCCAACGGCGGCGGCGATGATGACCACGGCAACCAGAGCGGAAATGATCCATTGAATCGCTTTCATCTTTTTCTCCTATTCATGACGGGTTGGCGGACAAACGGGGGCGGTGCTGGCTGATTATGCTTTTACGGAATCCGGCAGCGGGAAGGAAAAGCGCATGGCAAGCGCTTTGAACAGCTCCTGCATGACCTGCACGGCAATGGCGCGGATATCCAGCTTGGCGATAAAATCCAGCACCTGCTTTTGCTCTGCGGCGGGCACCGCGTAAGCGTTTAAACTCATGGAAAGGAAGCGGGCCAACTTTTTTTCCAGCGTAAAGTATTTATCGCACGGGCGGGACATATAGCCCCGCATTATGCCCGCAGAGCCGATCTCCAGTTCATAGAAGTCGCTTTCGGTATAGCTGGGCAGGTAGGGGCCGAAAATGCGGTACAACTCGCTGGAGGTGTGCTGGTAGATATACTCGGACGCTTCGGTGTGGCTGTAGGCTTCTAGGTAGATATCCCGCAGGTTCTCGTTCAGCTCGGTCAAAGCCAGCTGGATGCTGGTCTCCACCGCGTACACATAGACGGGCGGCAGCTTTTGGCCTGCGATCTGGCCCGCCATATCAAACTGACTGCCGAACATGAATTTGACCAGCTCCACCAGAACGCCATCCTTGGTGCGGAACACATTCTGGAAGGTACTGATGCTGACATCGGCTTCCTTGACAATTTCGGCAACAGTGGTGCGGGTATATCCTTTTTCCAGAAAGAACCGAACACAGGCCGTTAAAATGCGGCGCTTGGCGTCGGCGCTGTCATATCGTCTGGGCATTAGAATCACGCTTTCTGTATTGGTTTATATGCCAATTATAGCATTTGGATGCAGCGGGAACAAGTGGCCGGGATGGAGAAGATTTGGGCGGATATTTGGTGATATTGGATATCGGTTTTGATTGGGGTAACGTAACCAAAGGAGCCGCCGCAGATGCGGCAGCTCCTTTGGATTATGTAGACATTTCTTTTAGATATAATAGGATTTATTGCAGGCCCTTGTCCGGTACAATCCCAAAGGGCCGCCATCTCTTTTCCGGTTGGCGGGCGCACGATGTGCGCCCCCTACGGGGAGCGCGCCAGATTACGGCTGATTTTTACGGCAAAACAAAAAGCCCGCACCCATACGGGTGCGGGCCAGAAAAGCTGAAAAGGTCAGAAATTACTTATTCTTCTCTTCATCCAGGCGGTCGAGCAGATCCCAGACACCGAGCATATACTGGATGCCGAGGGCACGGTCATACTTGCCGTAGCCGGGGCGGCAGTTGCCGGGGCCTTCCTCCCACAGCTGACGGCCGTGGTCGGGGCGGATATAGCCCTCAAAGCCGTTGTCGTGGTAAGCGCGCAGGATCTCGATGATGCCGGTCTCACCGCAGCAATCGCGGTGGGCAGCCTCAGAGAAGTCACCGTTATCAAAGTGATGGATGTTGCGGATGTGAGCGAAAGCGATGCGGTCACAGTGCTTGCGGACGATCTCGGCAACATTGTTGTTGGGATTGGCGTTCAGGCTGCCGGAGCACAGAGTCAGGCAGTTGTACGGATCATCCACCATGGACAGGAAGCGGTCGATGCTCTCGGCGTCCACCAGCAGGCGGGGCAGGCCGAAGATATCCCATGGGGGATCGTCCATATGGATGGCCATCTTGATGTCGCACTCGCGGCAGGTGGGCATGAGGGCTTCCAGGAAGTACTTCAGATTCTCCCACAGCTTCTCCTTGGTGACAGGGGCATAGGCCTTAAACAGCTCGTCCAGCTTAGCCATACGCTCCGGCTCCCAGCCGGGGAAGGTCATGTGGTACTTCTCGGTGAAGTCCAGGATATACTTGGCCATAGCCTTGTAATCGTCCTTGATCATATCCTTCTGATAGAACAGGGCGGTGGAGCCATCACCGACAGGGTGAAACAGGTCAGTGCGGGTCCAGTCAAAGATAGGCATGAAGTTATAGCAGATAACCTTAACGCCAAACTTGGACAGGTTGCGGATGCACTGCTTGTAGTTTTCGATATACTGGTCGCGGGTAGGCAGGCCGATCTTGATATCGTCATGGACGTTCACAGATTCAACAACGTCGCCGTTGAAGCCGTAAGCGTGGATCTGATCCATGACTTCCTTGATTTCGCTCTCTTCCCAGATCTCACCGGGCATTTTGTGGTGCAGAGCCCAAACGATGGTGCTGACACCGGGGATCTGCTTGATGTCGTTCAGTGTGATGGGGTCGTTGCCCTCACCATACCAACGCCAACCCATTTGCATAGGCATAAGTGTTTCCTCCTTGGTTGTTGTTTATATCGCAATCATCGGATTGAGAATCAATAAAGCAATCAGGCGTTGACAGCGTCATGCAGGGTCTTGCGGACAGCGCCGGGGCCTGCGATCTCAGCCTTGAAGTAAGCTTTGACCTTGTCGGCCAGAACGGTCTTGGTCAGGTCAGAGCCAAAGATGGAAGCATTGCTCAGGATGCTGTCCAGCTGGTCGGTGCAGCTGTCGGGAGCACCGAACTTGATGGTAGCCAGCTTAGCCTGCAGATCATCCTTCAGGGGGTCTGCAGAAACTTCGAATGCATTGCCGTTGTCATCAACAGCCAGCAGGTAACGCAGCCAGCCAGCAATGGCCAGCGGGATGGACACCAGGGTGTTCAGGTCGCGGCCTTCAGCAACATAGCTCTTGATGGTCTCGCCAAAGCGGATGCCGACCTTCTGGGAAGTATCGGTAGCGATACGCTGCGGGGCGTCCGGCATGAACGGGTTGGGCAGGCGCTGCTCAACAACTTCATCGATGAATGCCTTGGGCTCCAGGATGCCGGGGTTGACCACAACGGGCAGACCTTCAACATAGCCCAGGCGCTTGATGAGGGCAACGATATCGGCATCCTTCATCTCGTCGCAGATCAGGGTGTAGCCCAGCATGCAGCCGTAAACGCTCATGGCGGTGTGCAGCGGGTTCAGGCAGGTGGTGACCTTCATGCGCTCGGTCTTGTTGACGGTGTCGCGGTCGGTCATATAGACGCCGGCCTTTTCCAGCGGGGGACGGCCATTGGGGAACTTGTCCTCAACAACCAGGTACTGCGGGCGCTCTGCGTTGACAAAGGCAGCAATGAAAGTGTTCTTGCTGGTAACGATGGGCTCCATATCCTCGATGTTATCCTTGACCAGCTGCTCTTCCACGATCTTGTGGGGGCGCGGGGTGATCTTGTCGATCATGGACCAGGGGAATGCGATCTTGCTCTCGTCTTCCAGGTAAGCGATGAAGTCCTGGCCGACATAGCCCTTTTCAGCCCATGCCTTGGCAACGGTCATCACGCTGGACTGCAACTTTTCGCCGTTGTGGGAGCAGTTGTCCATGCTGACAACAGCCAGCGGGGCAGCACCAGCCTGGAAACGCTCGAACAGCAGGGCAGCGACCATGCTCATGGCGTGGCGTGCGTGTGCCGGACCTTCGTCGATATCAGCCTGCACAACGGGCATCAGGCTGCCATCGGGACGGTACAGGGCATAGCCCTTCTCGGTGATGGTGAAGGAGATCATCTGCAGGCCGGGATCGGTGAAGATCTCCTTGAAGCGTGCCATCATGGCAGCGTCAGAAGAATCAGCGCGCAGGCCCTCGGCAACAGAACCGATGATCTCGCGGCTGGTGGAGCCATCCGGGTTCAGGGTGACCATCATGGTCAGATTGTCGAACGGGGTGTAGATCTTATCAATGATGTCATAGTCAAAGGTATCGGCTGCAATGATGCCGCGGTCCTGCAGACCTTCGTTCAGCAGGCGCTGCTGGAGAGCTGCGATAAAGCCGCGGAAGATGTTGCCTGCGCCAAAGTGGACCCAAACCGGATGCTCCTTGGTTTTGGCAGTCATAGCTTCATGGTCAAAAGCGGGCAGCTTAACGCCCAGGGCTTCCCATTCAGCCTTCTGGTTCTTGATGGATGCAGCGTTCATTTTCATGGCGAAACACTCCTTCAGATTTTGTTTTGTGATATCTTCGATGGCCTTGCTTTGCAGCACGGCCGGTGTTGTTCATTCAAACCGTGGATAAGTATAACCCTTATTTTTTGCAAATTAAATTGGCGTAATTGCTTGAAAGATTGCAAAAATTGCGGTACTATGAAAGTGGAAAGAGAGATGACAGGATTATGGTAGAAAACAGCTTTCAACCCTTTACACGGCGGCAGACCATGATCCGCCGGGATTTTGAAATTTACCGCTACCGCTACATGGATGAAGTGGAGCTGCACCACCACGATTTTTATGAAATCTACATGCTTTTGCGCGGCAGTGTATCTTATACGGTCGAAAACCGCATCTTCCACATGCGCGCGGGGGATCTGATGCTGATCAGCCCGCTGGAGCTGCACCAAGCGCGGGTTGACAGCAATGATGAACCTTACGAGCGCATTGTGCTGTGGGTGGACCGCGGGTATCTGGAATCCCTTTCCAGCCCGCACACCAGCCTGACCCGCTGCTTTGACACCACGGTGCCCGGCCATACCAATCTGCTGCGCCTGCCCGGCCCCCGCAGCGCCGAGATGCGCCGTGAGCTGGACAAGCTGCGCAGCCTGCACATGCAGGAAAGTTATGGCAGCGACCTGCTGGCCGTTTGCAGCCTGGTGGAGCTGATGGTTGCCATCAATCAGAGCGCGGCGGACCGCAGCATGCAGAGCGCGCTTTCGGCCGATATGGCGTCTGACCGGGTGGTGGACGGGGTATTGAGCTACATCAACGAGCACTACAACGAAGCCCTGACGCTGGATGCGCTGGCAGAGCGCTTTTTTATCAGCAAGTACCATTTGCTGCGCAAGTTTGAAGCGCAGGTGGGCACCACGGTGCACCGGTATATCCTGCAAAAGCGGCTGCTGAACGCCAAGCAGCTTTTGGCCGGCGGGCTTGCCCCCAGTGAAGTCTGCACCTACTGCGGGTTTGGGGATTACGCCAACTTTTACCGCGCGTTCCGCGCGGAATACGGCACCACGCCCCGGCAGTATGTACAGAGTTTGCGTGGGTAAAGTTCAAAAAACTGTTGTTATTGGTATTATAGCATACCCTGCCAATGGCTACAATAGGCGATTTTGCGAAAATTTTGGCAGGCAGTGCAGCAGCCGTGCTGCACCGCTGCACGCAAGGTCAAGTTTTCACTTTCCTTTTGCGACAAAATAGCGTACAATGGGGGCAGCTGTTTTTGGGGGTATCAGGTACACCTTAACAGCTAAGTCGGGAGGTGGGCAGATGAACCAGCCAGACCCACAGCGCCGCATTGCGGGCGGGGTCGAATATGAATTGACGCGCCGCCGGGTGCGCAACCTGAACATACGGGTCCGTACGGATGGCAGTGTAGCCGTCAGCGCGCCGCGCCGGGTCCCCTTGAGCAGTGTGGACGCTTTTGTGGCGGCGCATGCCGGATGGGTTGCCGCGGCGCAGGGCCGGATGGCGGTCCACATGGCAAACCGTGCCGCCGAACCGCCGCTGCCGAGCAAAGCCATCGCCCTGCACCAGATGCAGGCACTATGTGCGCAGTATTACCCGCTGTTTGCCGCCACCTGCCCGCGCGGAGAAATGCCCCGCATAGCGGTGCGGGACATGAGCACCCGGTGGGGGAGCTGCTCCCTAAAAACAGGAACGCTGTGTTTTGCCCTGCGGCTGTGTGTGATGCCGCTGCCCGCGCAGGAGTATGTGGTGGTACACGAGTTTTGCCACTTTGCCCACCCCAACCACAGCCCGGCTTTCTGGGCCGCCGTGGCCAGGGTGATGCCGGACTATAAGGCACGGCAGGCGCTGCTGAAAGGGAGATAGGTACCTTTTATTATTTTCCATTCTCCTTATTTGGGATGCCGTGAATTAAAGAGTTTTGTGGGGCAGGGCGCCAGTGTCTTGTGTTCCGGGAAGATTCCCCGCACCTTACTGATAAGTACCCATTCATTTATTTTGAGCCGCCATTATTCTTTCATTTATTTCAAAATTCAAAATTTAATATCGAGGAGGCGCTCTGCATTTTGTCAGATTCCAAACGCTACTCCACGCTGGTGAACAACACCATCCTGTTTGCCATTTCCAACTTTGGCTCCAAAATCATCAGCCTGATTATTCAGCCATACCTGAGTTACGCGCTGGCCAGCCCGGATGTGATGGGTGTGACCAGCCTGATGCAGTCGGTGGCCAACCTGCTGATTCCGGTGGTCAGCCTGGGCGTCAGCTTTGCGGTGATCCGGTTTGGCCTGGACCGCAAGGTGGATAAATCCAGCGTATTCATGAACGGCCTTGCCACCATCCTGCTGGGCTTTGCCTTAATGGCGGTCTGCTGGCCGCTGGTGCGGCTGATCCCCAATGCGGCGGATTATCTGGTTCTGATTTACGCCTGTGTATTGATGAGCTGCCTGCGCACGCTCTGCACCCAGTTCATCCGTTCCCGCATGCTGAACCGTCTGGTTGCGGTGGATGGCGTTTTGACTTCCGCCACGCTGCTTGGGTTCTATTATCTGTTCCTGGATGTGCTGGATCTGGGCGCGAACGGCTACCTGCTTGCCATGGCCTGTTCGGATGCGCTTTCGGCAATCTTTGTTTTTATTGCCGGGCACTGCCATCAGTATTTCAGTTTCAAAAAGTTCAACAAAGCCCTTTGGAAGGACATGCTGCGTTATTGCATCCCCATGATCCCGGCTTCCATCAGCTTTTGGATCATCAACGCTTCGGACCTGTTCTATGTACAGGGCATGTGTGACGGCATTGACGGCAAAAGCAGCACCTGGTGGGTGGGCCTGCTGAAAGCCGGGTATTATCTGCCGCAGATCATTACCATTGTGGGGCAGATTTTTTATGAGGCATGGCAGCTTTCGGCTGTGACAGAGGAATCCGAGCGTTCGGCGTTCTTCAGCAAGGTGTTCCGGGTATATGCGGCGGTCATGTTCTGCTGTGTGGCGGGCGTCATCTGGCTGTGCCAGCCCATGATGCACGTTTTCCGCGAGGATTACTTCCTTGGCTGGCAGTTTGTGCCGTTCCTGACACTGGCTTCCATGTGCACCTGCCTGAACAACTTCCTGAACAGCGTGTATGTGGTATACAAGCGGTCCACCAGTTCGTTCTACACCATGTTGGTAGGTGCCGTGGTTAATCTGGTTCTGAACTTTTTGTTCATCCGCTGGTTTGGGCCGTGGGGCGTTACGATAGCAAGTTTCATCTCCCTGCTGATTGTTTTCCTGCTGCGTGCTTACTCCACCCACGGGCTGCTGGAGATCGACTTTCACCCCGCCTGGATGCTGCTGAACCTGGGGCTGATCTTTGTGGAGATTGCCATGCTGTTCAAGCTGGAGCACTGGGTGCTGCCGGTCACGGTGCTGACCTTTGCCATCTGCCTGCTGAACTTCCGCGAGGTGTTTGCCATGGTGGAAAAGCTGCTGGGCATGGTTCTGCACCGCCGCAAAAAATCAAATTAAGTTTTAAACAAGTTTTGTTTTTCTTGTTGAAAGATTGCCCGTGCGTTGTGCACGGGCTTTTTTCTTTTCCGTTTTGTGGGCGGGTTCTATTATATCGTGCCGCACTATGATATAATACGGGTGATAATTATTTTGGGGCTTTGGCCCGTGGCAGCCTAAAACGCCACCGTTATATTTTTAGGTAGGCAGGCGTACGATGTGCGCCCCCACGGTCTCTACAGGGTAAAAATAGCATTTTTGATTTACAAAATCATTATATTTTGATAAAAGCAGGAGGGAAACCAACTATGCCGCAGATCACGATCGGCAAAGGGCTTGCTTTTTATGAGGAAGCACAGGCCCTGCCCGGTGTAAAACGGGTTGCCGGAATGGTAAAGCAGGATATTGAACTGGTGACGGGCGTTTCGCCCGCCGGAATCACCTCCGGGCAGGGGAGCGGCTGTGCCGTGCTGTACGGTACCATCGGGCACAGCCCCATGCTGGATGCGCTGGAAGCCGCGGGCAAACTTGACCTGAATGCCATCCGGGGCAAATGGGAATGCTACAGCTTCCAGGTCATTGAGACCCCCCTGGCGGGCATTGGCGCCGCGCTGGTGATTGCGGGGAACGACAAGCGCGGCACCATTTACGGGCTGTTCCATCTTTCGGAGCTGATCGGCGTTTCCCCGCTGGTCAACTGGAACCATGTCCTGCCGCGGCACCAGGACACTGTGGTATTGGATGATCGGGTGAACATGGTATCCAGGGTGCCGTCCGTCAAGTACCGCGGCTTTTTTATCAACGATGAATGGCCCGCCTTTGGCAACTGGGCCAAAACCCATTTTGGCAGCATGAACGCCGCCTGCTATGCGCAGGTATTTGAGCTGCTGCTGCGCATGAAAGGCAACTACCTGTGGCCTGCCATGTGGAATTCCAATTTCAGCCTGGACGGCCCTGGGCTGGAAAACGCCGTACTGGCGGACGAACTGGGTGTAGTGATGAGCACCTCCCACCACGAACCCTGTATGCGCAGCGGGCAGGAATACAGCATGGTGCGGGGCAGGGGTTCCATTTACGGCGATGCCTGGGATTACATTGCCAACCCAGAAGGCATTACCCGCTTTTGGCGCGACGGCCTGATCCGCAACAAAGATTTTGAGAACGTCATCACTCTTGGCATGCGCGGCGAAAATGACACTGCCATTATGCAGCACGCCACGCTGGAAGAGAACATTCAACTGATCCGCAATGTGCTGAAAACCCAGAACCAGCTGATCCGGGAGATTATTAACCCGGATGTCAGGCAGGTGCCGCGGCAGATCGTTTTCTTCTCAGAAACCGAAGAGTTCTTTTACGGCAGCAAGGAAACGCCAGGCCTAATCGGTGATCCGGAACTGGACGGCGTGACCCTGATGCTGAGCGACAACAACCACGGCTCCACCCGCACGCTGCCAAGCCCGGAAATGCGCAGCCACCCCGGCGGGTACGGCATGTACTACCACATGGACATGCACGGCGGGCCCCACTCATTTGAATGGGTGGGTGCCACCTACCTGCCCAAAGTGTGGGAGGAGATGACCGCCGCTTACGAATACGGCGTGCGGGAGATCTGGGTAACGAACATCGGTGATATTGGCACGCAGGAGTTCGGGCTTTCCTACTTCCTGGACCTGGCTTATGATATTGACGCCTGGGGCGGGCAGGATGCTGCCATTACCACCCAGTACACCGCACAGTGGGTGCGCCGCAACTTTGGCGCGGCTTTTGCACCGGCGGACCTGCCCCGCATTGAGGGCATCATCACCGACTACACCCGCCTGCTGGCCCGCAGAAAGCACGAGAAGATGGGGGAGAACACCTACCACCCGACCCATTACGGCGAGGCGGAGGAAGTGCTGCAAATTTCTGAGCATATCCTTACCGAATGTGATGCGCTGAAAACCGCCTGCCCGCAGGAGGACCTGAGCGCTTTTATCTCGCTGATCTACTTCCCGGCGTGCGGCACGGCCAATTTGATGAAGATGTGGATCCTGACCGGGCGCAACCATCTGTACGCCAAACAGAACCGCGTTGCCGCCAACCGGCTGGCCGATGAAGTGCAGGCCTGCATTGAAGCAGACGAAGCGCTGGTGAACGAATACCACACCGTGGACGGCGGCAAGTATTACGGGTTCGGGTTATCGGAGCACATCGGCTTTGTGTACTGGAACGACGAGGACAACAAGCTGCCCATCCGGATGTACATCACCCCGGCCAACCGGCCGCGGATGATCGTATCCCGCGTGGAAGATACCGAGTATGCCACCGGCTTTTGGTGGAATGGCCGCAAGCCGCAGGTATGGCAGGACTTTTTGCGGCCGGATGTCAGCCAGGTTGCGTTTGACGTTGCCTGCGGCAGCAAGTGCCCCATCAGCTGGCACATTGAGACCGACTGCCCCTGGATGCAGTTCAGCTGCACCTGCGGCACCGTGGCCGAAAATCAGCGCGTGACCCTGACGATTGACCGCAGCCAGATCACCGGCAAAGCGGCTGGACAGTTCGCTGTGGTGAATGAGCATATCCAGGAGGGGACCGGTGCGGCCAACATCATTGTGGAAGTGGACAATACGCCGGTCAGTTACCCCAAAGGAACTTTTGTGGAAGCCAACGGTTGCATTGCCATGGAAGCACAGCACTACACTGCCAAGCGGGATGTTCCCGGCGGCGGCTTTGCGCTGCTCAAGCCGTATGGCCGCCTGGGCACCGCGCTGAAAGTGTTCCCGGCTACCGCCAACTTTGAAAACAGCGAAGAGCGCCCCTATCTGGAATATACGTTTGCTGCGGCAAAAGACGGAGACTATCATGTACAGTTCCATATGTCCGCCACCACACCGGTCACCTTTGAGCCAAAGCAGTATATCGGCTATTCGGTCAATGGCGGAGCGGTGCAGGTTGTAAACACCGTGCACGAGGAGAACCGACCGTTCTTTGGCAGCGAACAGTGGTACGCCGAGGGCTTTGCCAATGTAAAGCTGACCGAGGCCGTCATCCTGTGCCATGCGGGGGTCAACACACTGCGCTTTTATGCGGTCAGCCCAGCCATCATTCTGGAAAAGATCGTGCTTTGGCCGGACGGCACCACCCTGCCGGAATCCTACCTTGGCCCGCGGGAGAGTTACCGCTGCTGACGCAGCCAAGGCCAGCATAAAGCCAACAACAGATAAGTTCGAGGTATTGATATGAGTTCTACTATTTGCGCCCTTGCCACCCCACCGGGGGCAGGCGGCATTGCGGTCGTTCGGGTATCCGGACCGGAAGCGTATGCGGTGGTGGGGGAGATCTTCACCCCGCGCAACCCGGCAAAACGGGTTGCGGATGCCAAAGGCTACACCGCCATGCTGGGGCATTACCATCTGCGGGGTGAGGAGATGGATGAGACCATCGCCCTGTTTTTCCGCGCGCCGCACAGCTACACTGGTGAGGATGTGATCGAGCTTTCAGTCCACGGCGGCAACGCCATGGCCCAGGGCCTGCTGGAAGCGCTGTACCTGGCCGGTGCTGCGCCCGCCGGCCCCGGCGAGTTTACCCGCCGCGCACTGGAAAACGGCCGCATGAGCCTGACCCAGGCCGAAGCCGTGATGGAGATCATCTCCGCCGAAGGGCGGCAGGGGGCAGCGCTGGCAAAGTCCGCTTTGGACGGCGCGCTGGCACAGCGCATTGCGGGCATCCAGGCCGCTTTGCAAACGCTGGCTGCCCACCTGACCGCCTGGATTGACTACCCGGAGGAGGATGTGCCGGAGGTATCGCAGGCAGAGCTGATCGCCACACTGAGCGAGCAGAAGAACACGCTGGACCAGCTGATTGCCGGGTACGGGGCCGGGGCGGTTTTGCGCCGCGGGGTGGACTGTGTGCTGCTGGGCCGCCCCAATGTGGGCAAAAGCACCCTGCTGAACCTGCTGGCCGGGTTTGACCGCGCCATTGTGACCCCCATTGCGGGCACCACCCGCGATGTGCTGGAGCAGGCCGTGATGCTGGGGGATACCGGCATCCGGCTGAACCTGTTTGACACCGCCGGTGTGCGGGATGTGGGGGAACACGGCGATGCTGTGGAAGCCGAGGGCATCCGCCGCAGCTGGAAAAAGCTGGAGGAAGCCGGGCTGGTGCTGGCCGTGTTCGACCTGGCCGCCCCGCTGAATGAGGAAGACCTGGAAATTGCACGCCGCTGCCAGGGCCGCCCTGCGCTGGCCATCCTGAACAAGCAGGATCTGGCCGGGCAGGGGGAAGCATTCACTGCCGCACAGCAGCAGTTAGTGCCTTACTTCAAGGCCATCATTCCGCTGACCGCGCGGGACGCCGCCAGCCTGCAGCCTTTGTGTCAGGCGGTCGCCCAACTGCTGGGCACCGCCAACCTGGACCCCAACGCTGCCGCGCTGTGCAGCGCCCGCCAGCTGAGCGCCGCCAAGGAAGCCCGCGATGCCCTTGCCGAAGCCCTGAACAGCCAGGAGGACGGCTTTGGGCTGGATGCTGCCGGGGTGTGCATCAGCGATGCGCAGCGTGCCCTTGCCCGCCTGACCGGTGAGGACGCCACCGAAGCTACCATTGACGAAGTGTTTTCTACCTTCTGTGTGGGCAAATAACCCACCTGTTCTTCTGCGTTTCAAGAGCGCCTGTTTACCCGCTATTTTCTGCGGGGGCAGGCGCTCTTTTATTGTGTTCCGGGCGCGGCTGTGATACAATGAAGTGACGAAAATTTCTTCCATCAAAGAGTTTTGATTTGAGGCATAGAGATTATGGATTTTTTGGGAAATTATGATGTGGTCGTGGTGGGTGCCGGACACGCCGGAATTGAAGCCGCCCATGCGGCAGCCATGCTTGGCGCCAAGACGGCGATCTTTACGTTGACATTGGATTTTATCGGCAACATGCCCTGCAACCCGTCCATTGGCGGCACAGCCAAGGGGCATCTGGTGCGGGAGATCGATGCGCTGGGCGGTTTGATGGGCATTGCGGCGGACGCCACCTTTTTGCAGAGCCGGATGCTGAACCGCGGCAAAGGCCCCGCGGTACACAGCCTGCGCGTACAGACTGACCGCAAGCGCTACCACATGTGGATGAAGCACGCGCTGGAACTGACCCCCAACCTGGAGATTCACCAGGCGGAGATCGTGCGGCTGGATGTGCAGAACGGCCATGTGTGCGGGGTGGTAACGGCGCTGGGCGGCTATTACAGCTGCAAGTGCGTGGTGATTGCCACCGGCACAGCGCTGGGCGGGCGCATTTTTGTGGGCGAAGCCCACTATGACGGCGGCCCGGACGGCACCCATGCGGCCACCGCGCTGACCAAGGATCTGACGGCCCACGGTGTGCCGCTGCGCCGCTTCAAGACCGGCACCCCGGCCCGCGTACACCGCCGCAGCATTGACTTCAGCAAATTGGACTGCCAGCCCGGCGACCCGGACGAGCTGCTGCAGCCGTTCAGCTTTATGACCCACAAGCCGATGCACAACAAGGTGGACTGCTACATTGCTTACACCAACCCGGAGACCCACAAGGTCATCCTGGACAATCTGAGCCGCTCGCCGCTGTACGGCGGGGACATTCAGGGTGTCGGCCCGCGATACTGCCCTTCGATTGAAGATAAGGTGGTGCGCTTTAAGGGCAAGGAACGCCACCCGGTGTTTGTGGAGCCCTGCGGCGAGGACACCGAGGAGATGTACCTGCAGGGGATGAGCTCCTCCCTGCCGGAAGCCGTGCAGAATGCCATGTACCGCACCATCAAGGGGTTTGAGAACCTGGAGATCATGCGCCCGGCTTATGCCATCGAGTATGACTGTGTGGACCCCACCAGCATGCTGCCCACGCTGGAAAGCAAGGTGATCGGCGGCATGTACGGGGCAGGGCAGTTCAACGGAACTTCCGGCTATGAGGAAGCCGCCGCGCAGGGCCTGCTGGCCGGCCTGAACGCCGCCCGCCAGGCTCTGGGCAAGAGCGAGCTGGTGCTGGCACGGCATACTTCCTATCTTGGCACGCTGGTGGACGACCTAGTAACCAAGGGCGTGATGGACCCCTACCGCATGATGACCAGCCGCAGCGAGTACCGCCTGAGCCTGCGGCAGGACAACGCCGATGAGCGCCTGACCCCCATTGGCCGGGAATACGGCCTTGTGGACGACACCCGCTGGGCGGCGTTCACCCATGATATGGAAGTGAAAAAGGCCGAGCTGCACCGGCTGGAAACCACCAAAGTACCGCTGGCGGAGCTGCGCACCGTTGCCCCGCCGGAAGTGCTGGAAACGCTGGGTGAATCCGGCGGCACGGCGGCGGAGCTGCTCAAGCGGCCCGGCGTACACTATGAGCTGCTGGCCAAGGTGATTGGCCGCGGGCAGGATGTGAGTGCTGCCATGGCCTTGCGCATTGAAACCGAGATCCGCTATGCCGGTTATATTGCCCGTGAGCAGCGCGCTATCCACGAGGTACAGCGCCACGAAAATGTGGTGATCCCCGATGACTTTGATTACGCCCCGCTGGAAACCGTGACGCTGGAAGCCCGCGAAAAGCTGGCGAAGATTCGCCCCCGCACGCTGGCACAGGCCGGACGCATTCCTGGTGTAAGCCCCAGCGACCTGGCCCAGCTGAGCATTGCCCTGATGAAAGCAGGGAAGACTGCGGCAGAATAAGGGGCGGGATACTCATTTTAAATTAAAAAAGAATAGAGAATAATGAATAATTGTTGTGTGATGCCCACGGCATCACATTTTAATTAAGTCAGCTGTTCCGGAAAAAATCATGGTCGCTCCATCGCAGCCAACCTATTTTATTTGCGCCGCAGCGGGCGGCGCACCGACATTGTTCTTTATTCATTATTATTTATTATTTTTATAAAGGAGCTTATATGATCGATAAAGAACGCCTTGCACAAAAATGTTCCACGTGGAACATTGTGCTGAGCGGTGCCCAGCTGGACCTGCTGGACCGCTATGCGGAAATTCTGGTGGATTACAACCAGAAGGTGAACCTGACGGCCATCACCAGCCCGGAGGGCATTGAGGACCGCCACTTTGCGGACAGCCTGCTGTTTGCCGCCCAGCCGGAAGTAACCGGCAAACTGGTGGACGTTGGCACCGGGGCAGGGTTCCCCGGTGTGGTGGCAAAAATTTTCAAGCCGGATTTGCAGCTGACCCTGATGGAGCCCACCGGCAAGCGGGTGGACTTTTTGAAGTACCTGTGCGGGGAACTTGGCCTGACGGGGGTAGAGTTCGCCAAGGAGCGCGCAGAGGAAGCCGCCCGCAAAATCTGGCGTGAACAGTTTGATGTCGCCAGCGCCCGTGCGGTAGCCGCCCTGCCGGTACTGTGCGAATACTGCCTGCCGCTTGTGCGGGTTGGCGGGGTGTTCATTGCAATGAAAGGCCCTGATGCGGATGCTGAGTTGGGCGGTTCCGCTTCCGCCCTGAAAAAGCTGGGCGGTGCCTACGGCGATACCCGCGCGTTCACCCTGCCGGACGGCAGCGAGCGGCGGCTGGTAGTTTGCAAAAAGATTTCGCAAACGCCGACAGCTTACCCCCGCAACGGCGGAAAAATTGCAAAAAAGCCTCTTTAATTTAACAAAACTCCGGGTTTTACCTCGAATTGCGGCGAACGAATTTTCTTTCTAACCGGTTTGGCCTGTGCTATGCTTTTGATAAAAGGCAAGCACAGGCTTTTTTATTGCCTGTGCGGGGGAGGGAGAAGCCATATGTCCAAACCGGATAAAAAAGCCGCCAATCAGAAACCCGGCAAAATTGTTTTACTGCCGGTGGAGCAGATCGAGCCATCGCCGTTCCAGGCGCGCACCGCCTTTGATGAAACCGAGATTGCGGCGCTGGCTGTCAGCATTTTACAGAACGGGCTGCTGCAGCCCATCAGCGTGCGCAAGACAGGCTACCACAAGTACCAGCTTGTGGCAGGGGAGCGGCGGCTGCGGGCCTGCCGCCTGGCGAAGCTGGAACGCATCCCGGCCATCATTCAGGACTTTGACGACAGCGAAACCGCTGCGCTGGGGCTGCTGGAAAATTTACAGCGCGCCCAACTGGATGCCTTTGATGCGGCAAGGGGCATCCGGGAGGTGATCCGGCTTTGGAACTGCACCCAGGCCGAAGCTGCACGCCGCCTGGGGTTAAGCCAGCCCGCGCTGGCCAACAAGCTGCGCTTACTTACCCTGACCACCGCCCAGCAGCAGCTCTGCACCGCTGCCGGTCTGACCGAGCGCCACGCCCGCGCTGTACTGCGCCTGCCGGAAAGCCGCCGCACCGCCGCGCTGGAAAAGATCGCAAGGGACAAGCTGAGTGTGCGGGAAGCTGACCGTCTGGTGGACGCCATGCTGGCTGCCCCCAAAGACACCCCCGGCCCCTGCCGCAGCACGGTGCCGATGGTGGGGGATGTGCGGCTGTTTGTAAACACCTTACAGCACGCGGTTGACCTGATGACCCAGCGGGGCATTCCCGCCGTGACCAGCTGTGAGCAAGCGGATGGATTTTTGGAATACACGGTACGCATCCCCACCGCTACCCCTGCACCTCTGCCCGTGCCCAACACGCTGCCGGCGTGCCATGAGCCGGAGATGCCGAGCGGGGAAGGAAGCAGCCTTGGGGAAGAGGATGAGTTAGTTAGGAGTTAGGAGGGAGGAGTTAGGAGTTTGGGCAAATGCGAAATTAGGAATTAGAAATGAGGAATTGGAGGTAGGTTGGGGGCATAAGATTAGGTTCGTGGCTGTCCGTGGATTATATATGATTTTCGGGAATGGCTGGATGGACACATAAGGCAAAGGCTCATCGTCCCCTACAAATTGACGTCAGGCACATCACAAAATTTATAATGCACAAGCAAGGCAAGGTTGCGGCGGGATGAAGGGCATCCCGCCCTACAGGACAATTTCTATGTTTGCAGCGCATAATAAAACATTCTGCACGCCTTACCAATGCAGTTTTCTTGTTATATTTAGAGGCACACTGTCTCTTTCTGCGCTTTTTCCCCCCGGAATGTTCCACGTGGAACATTCCGGGGGGATTTTTTGTGTTTTTGGGGGTTAGGACTTCCACAAAAGGGGCTGCTGTGTTATAATAAATAAGTTCTTGGCGGTTCCAAACGATACATGGAGGGTAAAATGGCAAAAGTAATTGCAATCGCAAACCAAAAGGGCGGCGTTGGCAAAACGACCACCTGCGTCAACCTTTCTTCCTGCGTGGCTGCGCTGGGCAAAAAGGTTCTCGTGGTTGACCTTGACCCGCAGGGCAATACCACCTCGGGTTACGGCGTTGCAAAAAAGGGCCAGCAATCCAACATTTACACCTGCCTGATCAACGATGATGACATTCGGCAGGCCATCGTTCACACCAAGTTCAACGCAGACCTGATTGCTTCCAACACGCAGCTGGCCGGTGCTGTGGTGGAGCTGGTGGAGCTGCCCCGGCGCGAAAACCGCCTGCGCAGCATCCTGGCACCGCTGATTCCTTTGTACGATTATGTGTTCATTGACTGCCCGCCCTCGCTGGATTTGCTGACCGTCAACGGTCTTTGCGCCTGCGATACGGTGCTGATCCCCATTCAGTGCGAGTATTATGCGCTGGAGGGGCTTTCGGAACTGATGAATACCTTAAAGATCGTGCGCAAAAAATACAACCATTACCTGGACATTGAGGGCGTGGTGTTCACCATGTACTCCGGCCGGTTCAACCTGACCATGCAGGTGGTTGCACAGGTCAAAAAGTACTATGGCAACAAGGTTTACAAAACCGTTGTACCGCGCACCGTGCGCCTTTCGGAAGCGCCCAGTTTTGGTATGCCCATCAATTTTTACGAGCCGAACGGCAAGGGCAGCGAAGCCTATATGGCCATGGCGCGTGAATTTTTGGAAAATAACGAGCGGGAATGACCTTGGTTTTCCTGTTTGGGAAAGGGAAGTGTGTGAATGGCAAAACGCAAATTGGGCGGCCTTGGCAAAGGGCTGGACAGCCTGTTTGAGGACCTGCCCATGACCGAAGATGCTAGCTCGGATCTGACCCGCCTGCCTGTGCGGGAGATCGAGCCGGACCCCGACCAGCCGCGCAAGAACTTTGACGAAGACGCCATGGCGGCTCTGGCAGAGAGCATTGGCGAAAACGGTCTGCTGCAGCCCATTGCGGTGCGCGCCAAAAAGACCGGGCCGGGCTATGTGATCATTGCGGGCGAGCGCCGCTGGCGTGCCGCGCGCATGGCCGGGCTGGATGAAGTTCCTGTTTTGATCAAAGATGTGACCGACGAACAGGCCGCTGCGCTGGCCCTGATTGAAAACTTACAGCGCGAGGACCTGGACCCCATTGAAGTAGCCGAGGGCTGCAAAAAGCTGATCGAGCGCTATGGTTTAACGCAGGAAGAAGCTGCCAAGCGGTTGGGCAAAAGCCGCAGCGCCATTACCAACGCCATGCGCCTGCTGAACCTGCCGGAGTATGTGCGGGATCAGGTGCGGACAGGGGACATCAGCGCGGGCCATGCCAAAGCGCTGTTAAGCCTTGGCTCACCGGAGCAGATGTCCGCCGCGGCGGACCAGATCATTGCCAAGGACATGAGCGTGCGCCAGGCCGAAGCTTTGTGCCGCAAAATGTCCAAGCCGCCGAAGCCCGCCAAGGAAGAGGATGCCTTTACTCGCCCGGTGCTTGCCGTGGAGGTGGAGGGTGCCCTGAAAGAGACCACCGGCAGCGAAGTGCATGTGGACTACAAGGGCGGCAAGGGCGTGCTGCACATTGCATTTTATTCTGATGCGCAGCTGCAGCAGTTCGCCGGGCTGCTGGGGCAGTATGACCCTGAGCAGGCCTCCGAGGCGGTCGCTCCGTCCGGTGAGGACGAGGCATAACTCTTTCATTTTATTACTTTAGATTTCAGGCATTTGTAAAATTACAAATAGAGGAAAGGATTTTGAATCATGCTGGATATTCGTTTTGTGCGTGAGCACCCCGATGAGGTCAAGGAGAACATTAAAAAGAAGTTTCAGGATGCCAAGCTGCCGCTGGTAGACGAGGTCATCAATCTGGATGCCGAGTACCGCGCCGCCATTGGCGAGGGTGACACCCTGCGCGCCAACCGCAACAAGCTTTCCAAGCAGATTGGCATGCTGATGGGCCAGGCTAAAAAGGACCCCAGCAAGGCCGCCGAAGCCGAGGAGATCAAGAAGCAGGTGACCGCACAGGCTGACCGCCTGAAAGAGCTGGAAACCAAGGAAGCCGAGCTGCAGGACAAGATCCGCGACATCATGTACACCATCCCGCAGATGATCGACCCCAGTGTGCCCATCGGCCCGGACGACAGCTGCAATGTGGAAGTACAGCGCTTTGGCGATCCTGTTGTGCCGGATTATCCCATCCCGTACCATGTTGACATCATGGAAAGCTTTGACGGCATTGACCTGGATGCTGCAGGCCGCGTTTCCGGCAACGGCTTCTACTATCTGCTGGGCGACATTGCCCGCCTGCACGAAGCTGTTCTGGCTTACGCCCGCGATTTTATGATCGACAAGGGCTTCACCTATGTCATCCCCCCGTTCATGATGCACGGCGATGTGGTGAAGGGCGTTATGTCCTTCCCCGAAATGGATGCCATGATGTACAAGATCGAGGGTGAGGACCTGTACCTGATCGGCACTTCTGAGCACACCATGATCGGCCGTTTCATTGACCAGACCCTGGACGGCGCCAAGCTGCCCCTGACCCTGACCAGCTACAGCCCCTGCTTCCGCAAGGAGAAGGGTGCCCACGGCATTGAGGAGCGAGGCATTTACCGCATCCACCAGTTCGAGAAGCAGGAAATGATCGTCGTCTGCAAGCCGGAGGACAGCATGAGCTGGTACGACAAGCTGTGGCACAACTCTGTTGAGCTGTTCCGCTCTATGGAGATTCCCGTTCGCCAGCTGGAGTGCTGCTCCGGCGACCTGGCTGACCTTAAGGTGAAGAGCTGCGACATTGAGGCTTGGAGCCCGCGTCAGCAGAAGTACTTTGAGGTTTGCAGCTGCTCCAACCTGGGCGATGCCCAGGCACGCCGTCTGCGCATCCGCTACAAGGATGAGAATGGCAAGACCCAGCTGGCCCATACCCTGAACAACACCTGCGTTGCCCCGCCGCGCATGCTGATTGCTTTCCTGGAGAACCACCTGCAGGCTGACGGCACCGTGACCATTCCGGCTGTTCTGCAGCCGTACATGGGCGGCAAGACCGTGCTGGTACCGAAGGAGAAGTAATTTTCTTTTTGGAGTTGTTTTCCAGCCTTTTTTGAAAAAAGGCTGGGCGAAAAACTTTAATCAGACCAAATATAAAAAGCCCCGTGTGAGGGGAAAGGGAACAGGCGCAGGTCTGTTGAGCTTTCCCCCGGCACGGGGCTTTTGGGGGTCAGCCTTTTTCAAAAAGCTGGGCCGCCGAAACAAAACGGAAATTGCAAAACAAAAATCTCAGCCGTGCGGTATCCTACCTGCACAGCTGAGATTTTGTTTTGTGTCTGTTTTTATTGCGGTTATTCTTCCTCTTTCCAGTGCTTCAGCTGGGGAAGGTAAGTATCAAACTGGGCGCGGCAAACGGCGGCGGGGGCGTTATCCGGGTTGGGCATATGTGCCATCAGATAATCCAGCAGGGAAGCTTTGGTGGGATAGGCGAACTGGCCATCGGCATAGCACCACTTACAATAATCCTCGTTATAGGCATCATCCGGCCCTTTGCTCAAGGTGGAATCATCCAGCGGCATGCCGCAGCACTGGCAGACCAGGGTGCGCGGGCTGAGTTTGCCAAGCAACGGGAAGTCGCATTTTGGACTTTGTTTTTTCAGGACGATTCAACCCAGCATGGCACCCAGGGCGTCCAGCGCCGTGCGCAGGGCGGGGGCGGCGGGCTGGCCCGGTGCGCTGGAAACACCTGCCGTGGCAAAGCCTGCACAGCTGCCAAACGCTGCGCCGCAGATGCGGCTGACCATCCCCTGCTGGCCCATGGACATGGTGATGAGCGGGGTATCGTTCCCTGTGGCTTGGGCTGCCTGGGCGGTGGCTTCCAGCAGGCGGGCGGTATCCGCCGGGGTGTGGGGCATTACGGCCAGCTTGGCGATATCTGCCCCGCGGCGGACCATATCAGTCAGGGTGTTGACCATCGTTTCGGTGGGCGGAGTCTCGGCAAAGTTATGGCTGCTGAACACGGTTTTTACGCCGCTTTCCTGCGCCTGCTGCTGGATGGCAGCAATGACCGCCGGAGCCGTGCTGGCTTCGACATCCAGCAGATCCGCCAGGCCACTGTGGCAGATAGCAGTGCCGAGTTCGCCGTATGCGGCATCGGTGAGATCGGCCAGACCGCCCTCTTTTTTGGTTCGGATGGTGGCCAGTAGGGGAACGCCCTGCCCAATGGCGGCACGGGCGGCGCACAGCACGTTTTGCACGTTAGGAGCATCCAATATCGAAAGGGCATCCAAACGCAGCTCTACCACGTCCCCAGCCGCCCCAGCGGCGGCAGCGTTGAAAAGGTCGTTGGCCATAACGGGTACCAGGATCTTAAAGTTGGTCGGGGCAGTGTCCCGCGGGGGCAGCAGCGTTACGCCGCGCACAGTAATGGCAGGCATGGGGTTTCCTCCTTCAATGTTCCACGGGCAGCGGGCAATGCCGCTGCAAAAATATACCAGTATTGTAGCACAAGGCGGCGGCTGGCACAAGAAAAAGCCCCCGCGCACAGCACGGGGCTTTGGCAGCCGCCGGGGCGTACATTGCACCGTCAGCCAGGGGAGCGGACGGGATTTTGCCAACCTGACCTTGATCGTATACCACATTCCGGTTGCGGCACAGTTCGTGATCAAGGGGTCGGGCGGCTGATTGACCTGCTGCAAATCGTGGTCAGCATTGTGTTCACCCGGTTCATGGCGTTATTCCAGCACATCATTACCTGCCAGAGCGTCCTTTTGCCTGCCCGCAACACGGAACAAAGCGAGAAATGGCGCACTGTGGGGGTTGGACATCTTTTGTCCGATCGTTTCCTGCAATCTCTCCAGCGTTTTTATCTGTACAAAAAGAGCAGCGTTTCTTCTGCCGCATGGCAAAAACGCTGCTCTTTTTCAAATGCTGATTTTGCGCTGGATCTTACAGTTCGATCTTGCCGAACATGTCAAAATCATCCCCATCATGGATGCGCGCGGTGCGGGCCGGGGCCTGCGGGCGGGCGTTGGGATCACGCGGGGCGCTGGCAAATTCGCGCTCCGGCACGCTGGACGGGCGGCCATAGCCGCGGCCGCCATTGCGGCTGCCACCGCGGTTATCACGCGGGGGACGGCTGCTGTTGCCGCGGTAACCACCGCCGCGGCGGTTATCGTTGCGGGGGCCGCGGTTGCCGTTAAAGCTGCGGCCATTGCGATTGCCGCGGTTGGGGCCGCTGCGGCGGCCGCGCGGTGCATCACGATCCGGCAGGTTGCTGGCGTTGGGGTCGGTGGAATAAATCACCACGCGGCGGTCGGGGCCTTCGCCCTTGCTCTCGCTGCGTACGCCCTCGATCTCGGCCACAGCGGTATGGATGATGTGGCGCTCGTAGGGGTTCATCGGCTCCATCTCGTAATAGCAGCCGGTGCGGATCACACGGTTGGCAATGCGCACAGCCAAGACCGTCAGGTCGTCTTCGCGCTTATTGCGGTAGCCGCCCACATCGATGCCCAGCTTGACGTAAGGGCCTTCCATCCGGTTGACCACCAGGCTTGCCAGATAGGAAAGGCTCTCCATCGTTTCGCCGCGGCGGCCAATGAGTGCGCCCAGGTGGGCACCCTCAACATGCAGAATGGTAGCTTCTCCCTTTTTGCCTGCGGTAAAGGTGAACTCCTCCACGCCCATCAGGTGGAAGATGGGGGTCAGGTAATCCACCGCAGCCTGCAGGCGGGGGTCAGCGGCAATATCCAGCGGTGTCTCGGCTTCTGCCGGGGCAGCATCCTCTGCCGCGGATTGTTCGGCCGCTTCTTCTGCCGGGGCAGGTTCGGGTTCAGCGGCGGCCACCGGGGCAGCAGGCGTGGTTTCCGGTTCGGTATCGGCAGTTTCCACGGTAACTTTTACTTTTGCAGGGGTCACTTTCAGGCCCAGGAAGCCGGTTTTCTGCGGCATTTCCAGAATCTCATAGCTCACACCCAGGTCGTCACGGTCAACGCTGAGCGCTTCGCAGCCCAGCTGAATGGCTTCTTCCACCGTTTTGGCGGTTGCAACATATTCACGCATGATTACTACCTCCTTCGTTATGGGGCGGTCTTACTTCTTCTTTTTGCCTTTCTGGGCCTTCTGGGCTTCCATCTCGGCGCGCTGCTCGTCCGTCAGGGGGACGGTACGGTCATTGGCGTACTTTTCGGCATCCAGCTTGCGGGCGTATTCAAGGCGCATCTGGTCCAGCTGACGCTTGTTGACGTTCTTTTCGACCTTTTTGCCGCCTTCTTCGATGGTAACGGTCTTGACCTCTTTCTTGGCGGCGCGCTTGGCGGCAACTTCGGCTTCGTACTGAGCCTTGAACTTTTCGGGGTTATACACCTTGTAGGTCAGCACGGTCTGCAGCATCATGAAGATGTTGGAGGTACCGTAGTACAGGGAGAAGCCGACAGGCATCTGGAAGCACATGAAGACGAACATGATGTTCATGCCCCACATCATGACCTTCATGCTGCCCTGCATCTGGGCCTGCTGGCCGGACATCTTGGTGCTGAGCACCTGGGAGATGCACATGGTAACCGCAGCGATGATGGGGAAGATCATGATCAGGCTGAAGCTGAAGCCGGGGATGGTGCACATATCCATGCCAAGGAAACTGGTGTTAAAGTTGGCAATGGAGCTGAGCTGCTCGGTAGTCAGGCCGGTATCCACACCACTGGCAAGGCCGGCGTGGATTGCCTCGATCAGGCCGGTCTGGGCCGCTGCGCCGTTGTTGGCAATGCCAAGTGCGGTGCAGGCGGCGCCGATGGCGTCCTTGGGGATGCCGAGAATGTACTGCACAGGGCGGTAAACAACCTCCACCATGCCGAACAGGACCAGCATATTGACAAGCATCGGCAGGCAGCCTGCAGTGGGGGAGTAGCCATACTCCTGCTGGAACTTGACCATTTCCTCCTGCATTTTTTCCTGGTTGTTTTTGTACTTCTGCTGGATTTCATTGATCATCGGTGTAAACACCGACATCTTGGCCATGGACTTCTGCTGTTTGATCATCAGCGGAAGCATGAGCAGTTTGATGATCACGGTGAAAACAATCATCGTGACGGCGAAGTTCGGGATCATCTGATACAGCATACGCATCAGCGGTCCCAGGATCATTGCGAGGAATCCCATATTCTATCCTTCCGCCCTGCCCGCACGCAGGGCATTTATTTTATAAAGAAGGTCTTCGCCGTGCGGTGAGAAGACATGAGAGGCGAGAGTAATAGAGAATAATTAAGAAAGAATCATGAATCATGGTGGTTGGCACCTGCGGTGCCTTTATTTTGGAATATTAGGGATAAGGTCATCCTAAAAGTTCTGCTGCGGGTTTTGGCTCGGCAGAACCCTAATTTTTTGAGCTGCGCCGTTCCGGGGCAGCGGTCCACCAACATTATTCTCTATTCTTTAGGCAACACCACACAATTCCCGCCTTACGGCTTAAGCACCGCTCCGGCGGCTGCGGCACGGCATCT
>ERZ773221.998-NODE-998-length-29510-cov-7.894245_pt1 | contig 29510 bp, 22 predicted proteins | sample MGYA00580994_ERZ773221 | MGnify/ENA primary metagenome ERZ773221 (study PRJEB29015, sample SAMEA2737758) | human gut metagenome | biome: human gut; feature: human-associated habitat; material: faeces | place: China | collected 2012 ... | reverse complement strand
TCGGAGCCGGATCGGCGGTATATTTTGTCTGGATAATAGGATTTTGTGCCACTCCCGAAGTGACGGCAGTCATTGCCAACAGGAGTAATACACCCCAAAAATTCAAGTTTTTCATATTCTATCTGTCTAAACAGTTATTTGGTTATTAATACTCCACCATTGCAAGGAATAGTCAATTGCAATTCTTGTTTCTTTCCTATTCCTATTTGTTTCACACCGCCCTGCAATACCTTATCATCACTAAATAGTCTCACCTTTTCCCCATTGGAGAACATCGGCAAATTAACTTTAAGTTTCAGTGTTTCCTTCTGCGCATTTACTCCGGCAATATACCATTTGTCTCCATGACGACGGGCGAGAATAACGTATTTACCAGGATAACCGTCAATGAAACGTACCTCATCCCAAGTCGTTGGAACCTCTTTCATAAAATCAATAGCCCATGCAGGAGCATCGGTCAGATTATTCGGTGCCAAAGCAAAATGCTGTACCGGACTCTGAAATAGAACCGCCGTAGCCAGTGCGTAGACATCTGATGTTACCCGCCGGCTTCCCCGTGGAGCATTATCCGCATTATAATATTTGTTCAATGCACTACCTCCAAAATCCATGCTACCCACAGTATTACGAATAAACGGGTGCAAGGTAGCATTAAAGGCCTCATTATCACAGCTGCCTTGAGAGAAATGAAGATTTTCACTAGCCAATACAGCCTCACTCGATGCGAAGTTAGGATACATACGTTCCCAGCCACGAGGCAAAGTACATCCATGGAAAATAACTAAAAGACCGTACTCGTTTGCATCCGACAAGATATCCTCATACAACTGCATAGTCATTTGCTTGTCACCTCCGAAAAAGTCAACTTTTATTCCACGAATACCAATGCTTTGCATCCATTTCATCTCCTTACGTCTGGCTATCGCATTATCCATAATGCCTCTCGGAGTTTGTGGTGCATCATTCCAATACCCATTCGAATTATACCACAAATAAAGAGCTACCCCTTTGTCCTTCCCATATTTAGCCAATTCTTCAATTTTATCACGTCCTATTTGTTTATCCCACAAGGCATCCACTAACACAGATTGATACCCCATTGCTGCCGAAAAATCAATATACCGGAGTTGCTCTTTATAATTAGTACTTCCATCCATACCGATAATCCAGCTCCATGAACCCCGGCCATACGTATACTCTCCTTTTGCCGAATAAAGCGGTTTTACAACATCAAAAGGAACCGTTGTCTCCACTATTGGAGCCAAAGTCTTGCCCACAGTAATAGTACGCCAAGGCGTCTCGCCCGGTAATGCTATCCCTGGAGAAACCGTACCATTCCCATTTGCTTCACCTTCTTGCGGAAATCCGATTGTATACGTTCCTCCTTTGTGTCCCAACAGACGGCTCGCACAATATCCACCATTTACTCCCGTTTCGGAAACAAGCACCCAACCATTATCTCCATTACGGAACAGACAGGGAAATGTATATCCTTCTCCCCAGCCATTTTTCCCTGCGACATCATCTGCCGTATAAGACGTCTCATAACTTGGAGAAGTACGGGCAAATCCTCCCATCGGTTTACTTTGCGGACAAAGGAAAGTGGTGGTTCCGTCAGGAAACACAAATCCCGTAGCTTCTTGCTTAACCACGCAACTTAGTGTCTCACCTTGCGGATATATCTTATATTTAAAAGCAACATCGTTATTACTTATGCGGAATATAACATCATAAATTGTTTTCCCTTGTTGCGTAAACGAAAATACAGCTTCATTTGCCACATAACGAACCTTGCTCTGCTTAATAGAAGCTAACTCGTATGTTTCATCTATTTTATTTGTTGAAACATTCTTCTCCAGCGACATCCCCGATGAGAAATCTCCTATATTTGCAATCATCCCCAATGGAGATGGTTTCAAAAAGAGAACATTGTCATAACTAACAGAATAAGAAGGTCTTCCATCCACATCTGAGAGTGTTACTACCAGCTTCCCATCAGGACTTGTTATCTGTTTATTTTCTGCACTTGCAACGCTACTCCCCAATAGCATAGCCATTACTATAAAAAACTTCACCATATTTCTATTTTTTAGATTCTTCTCTGTTGGCATAATCACACATTCTATTACAATCAAAACCTTACAGAAATTGCCTTCCCATTATAATCGACGTTTTTTTGAGTCCCGTCCTGAAGAGTTACAGCAAACTTACGGTTCTTCAACATTCCCTCATACGCACCTTTTCTTGCCCCTATCGTCAATTTACGAGATGCATTATTCCAAGAGATTGGAATTTCCGTATAAGCTCCTTTTTCGTAATTGTAATTATCAAATTCATCTTCATATAAAATGAAGTTTCCATTCGCACCCGCATATACCTTCAATTCAAGATGATCCCACGGTTTTTCAGTGGCATACTGAACTTGTGGACCAACAGGAATGATACTACCCGCTTTTACATACAATGGAATAACATCAAGTGTAGTCTCTTTGGTAATTTCCTTTCCGCCTTCATGTTTCTCGTTTGTCCAGAAGTCATACCATAGCGTTCCTGCCGGTAAGTATATGTTAGTAGATTTCGTTTCCATGAAATCCACAGCAGCGTCAGTTTTTGTTTTTTTCGCTCCATCTCTGTTCCATCCTTCTTCTTCGGAGACTTTTACCACAGCTTCCGGTGTATATTGTGCATGAGTAATCGGAGCCACAAGGATCGATTTTCCAAACATATATTCGTCATTGATATCCCACACCTTTCTGTCATCTACAAAATCCATCATCAAAGCGCGCATAAAACTCGATTGACGATTGCTTACCTCCCAAGAAGTAGAATAAATATAAGGCAACAGAGAGTAACGTAAACCTATCATCTTCTCGATAGCATCATATACAGGCTCGCCTTTCTTTCCGAACTTATAGATTTCCCTATAAACATCCGTCCCGTGCGAACGCATCATCGGATTGAACGTTCCAAACTGCAACCAACGCACATAAAGTTCCTGATACAATGGATTTTTTGAAGCACTATCATCATTCCAGCTTTTATTATAATGTCCTGCAAAAAAGCCACCAATATCACTATTCCAGTGAGGCATACCACACAAAGAAAAGTTTAATCCGGCAGGAATCTGATTTCTAAAACTCTCCCATGTGGAAGCGACATCACCACTCCATACATTTGCACCATAACGTTGCTGCCCCAAGAATCCGGAACGGGTTAAAATAAACACGCGTTTGTCCGAAGTCACTGCACGCTGATGGTCGTAAACCCCTCCGACAGTCATCAACGGATAAGCATTGCGCACCTTACGGAACGAGCCCAGATAGGTTTTGGTATCCATATCCTCCGGCTTCCAATCCAGATGATCGGGTTCGGTAGAGTCCATCCACCAGGCATCCATTCCCAGCTTGAAAATTCCATCATTCAGATATTTCCAATAAATATCACGTGCTTCGGGATTGTAAGCATCATACACCCTTACACCGGAAGGATATTCCATGTTGGGGGGCCATGACTCCAATCCCGATTGCGGCCAGGTAGTGAAGTTAAACAACATACCTTTTTTGTCCAATTCTCTATAAGGTTTGGTCATCGGTCCGAATGACGACCAGATAGATATAGCCATGTGTGCGTTCATCGCATGGACATCCTCCATCATCTTTTGAGGATTATTGAAAGTCGGATTCTGAAAATCCATCGCATTCCACAAATAGTTATGCCCCCAATATTGCCAATCCTGAATAATACCATCCAAAGGAATACCCAATTCACGATATTTACGAACAACGTCTACCACTTCCTCCTAGCTTTTATATCTTTCTTTACTTTGCCAGTAACCATAAGTCCATAAAGGAAACATCGGTGCTTGCCCGGTCAAGCTGCGTACTTGTGCTATTACACCATCGGCATCCTTCCCATACATGAAATAATAGTCTACACAATCACCTACTTCAGAACGGAAAGATGTTTCAACTTCGTTATCCGTAAAAAGAGTCGGCGAATAGTTATCCCAAAACACACCATATCCTTTAGTAGACTGGAAGAAAGGTGACACATCTTCAACATTTCCCTGTATCAGATTTTTAGTCATGTTCCGCTGAATCATCTTTCCATTTTGCAATTGTCCCAAACCATAAATGGCTTCCTCCTTATCTAATACAAAAGGTTGATAAACCTGATAAGTTTTTGTCCCGGCATCATCGAAATCGATAAACTGCATACCGGATTTCTCTGCCAATAACGACTTGCCATCCTTTGAGCAATAAGAAACAATTCCCGTTCCGGTGTCCACACTGACACTTAGTTCACTGGTGTTCAATACAATCTTATTATCTTGCATATCAGCCTTGAAATTCACCTTTTCGGGTTTGGCAATTACAGAAAGACTCTGTTTTTCATAGGCAACACCTTCCGGTGACTTTATTACTCTCGCCACAGCAGGCGCAAAGAATTGTATTTCTATATCCACTGCATTTACAGTGGTTTTGATGCCGGACGATGTTTTCTGATAGTTCTGTGCGAATAAGATATTTGTGCTGAAGCATAAACATATACCCCAAAATAGATGATGTATTTTCATAATTATGGAATGATAAGGTTTCTAATTAATTACCAACAGATGTTGCATACAGTCCGATCATTGCTCCTGTAAAGCCACCAGCCTCATTAGTAGAAAGAATATCACCGGAAACGGTTCCTCCTAAATTTATGAAACCCTTGCCATCAATCGAATAATTAAAACGATAATCATCTCCATTGGCTGCTACTTGCAGTGTCACAGGTTTCTCTATTTCTATTTTCACCTCAGCCAGGACACTCGCTTGTCCTTTTTCGGTTCTTTGCAGCATCAGGTAATAGTCTTTTCCCTTTTTAGTGATACCGAAAACATAGTGATATCTTTCATTTTGATAACATGTTATACCGGCAAAATCTTTCTCATTTTTCGGTTTGTACGCCATGGTCGCTGCCGCTGTAAATTGATTATGCTGCTGACGGTAGAACAAGGTAGAAGTAGGTTTCACTTCATTGATATTTGAGGTAAAAGGGATGATCCGCAACCCTTTATCGGTCATCTCAACGAAATCTTCACGAGGACCTCTAAGACCAATCCATCTTAAGTCTAATGTTTTATCAGAGAAATCATCCTTAAAGACAAAGTTGCCACTAGGCAAATAACCGTTTTCCCCTGTCTGGTTCTCTACTCCCGAAGGCATCTTCAATGTAGGTTTCATAGGGATAAGCCCATTCTCGAAAACGGGAAATGTTCCGCTCCAGTCCACCGGAAGAATAAAAGTTTCGCGTCCGGTATTCACTCTGTTCTTCTCATTGGGGCGTATTCCTAAAAATACACCATAATATTTTCCGTCGGGTCCCTCCACTAAGTCTGCATGACCAGCCCAGTCTACTTTATCCGTCCGGTTTGCAGGAAAATAACGTTGAGTTAAAATAGGATTATTATTTGCCGGAAGATAAGGTCCTTTCGGATGATCACTTACAAAAATGACTTCGCTATGCCAACCTCCGGTTCCTCCTTCGGCACACATTAAATAATAACGTCCATCTTTTTTATAGATATGAGGAGCTTCAATCCATATCGGCTTTTCTTCTATATTGACGCCACCGTTTACTATGATCCGGTCCGTTCCCGGAACCACTTTATCATTCTCCACATCATAATCCCATATTTTTATGACACGGTGTCCTGAGTAACGTTCTTCTCCCTGAGCAGGAGCATCATTATGTACCACGTATGCCTTGCCATTATCATCAAAGAAGAGAGAAGGATCAATGCCTTCAAATTGTAGTTTGATCGGATCACTCCAGCCATTCTCCGGATTCTTTGTCTTTACCACCATATTTCCAAAGCCACCTGAAAATTGAGTGGTTATCATATAAAACGTATCATTATTGGGATTATATCTTATAGCAGGAGCATATACACCTGCACTAATACCACAATCTTCAACCTTTAATTGTGACGTTCTGTCCAGCACATGACCGATTTGTTTCCAGTTGACCAGATCATTAGAATGGAAAATAGGCACCCCGGGAAACATAGCAAAAGATGAGCACACTAAATAATAATCATTACCTTTCCGCGTTATACTCGGATCGGGATAGCAACCCTGCAAAATAGGATTATAGAACTCACCCGGCTTTAAAGGATTGTTTTGATAAATAGCATCCTCCCCCTGATAAATAAATTGCGTAAAGACAGGAGCATTTTTTGTTATTTTACCCTTACCACTCACCTCCATATTAAAAAACAGCATAAAAAATACGACAAGACCCACGGATTGCCAGCCCGACAAAATCAATTTTAATGTTCTCATATTATCACTTTTTATTTTCTATAATTTTCTGTTCTATAGTAGTGTTTGCAAATGTATCGATTCGGTTTTATCATATATGTACAATCATGATACAGGCATCTATATACAGGTTACATTTATCACAGACATGTAACATGATTCTTTTCTGATGTAACAAAAAGCCTCAAAACAGAAAAATGGTAAGATAAATAACTACATTACCTATTATTTCAGCACTTTTATTCCCCATCATGTAAAAGACTGAATATCAAATATTAGCAAATATTCATTTTCCTTTAAAGGAAAGCCCCCGTTGGTTTAAAAGAAACGGAGGCTTGGTTTAAAAGAAACGACCCGTTCCTTTTAAAGGAACAAGGTCGTTCTTTCTTTATTCATTCAATAAATAAATCCGGATTGTCTATCTGTAAAAATAAACAAAATTCCAAAGCGGTATTACTGTACGTTCATTACAATCGTTTTCAACTTATTTCTATCAGAAGTTCCTCCATACAGTAATTCATAAGTACCTTCCAACGGACGCATCGTATTCGACTCTGCATCAAACCATTCAAAGTTCTCACCGGTAAGAGGAATAGCTACTGATTCAGTTTTCCCTGCCGGAATATGAACGCGTTTGAAAGCACGCAAAGTATAACGGGGACCTTCCTTATCACCCGGACGTCTCAAATAAACCTGAACCACCTCTTCTCCATCACGTTGCCCGACATTGCTTACCGGAATAGTCAATACTACATTTTCACCTTTGGCGATTGTATTCTTGCTCAATTTAGCTTCTCCATAAGTAAACGTAGTATAACTCAACCCATGACCGAATGGGAAAAGTGGTTGCTGTTGCATATATCGATAGGTACGCCCCTTCATAGAATAGTCTTCAAAGTCCGGCAATTGATTCACATCCTTATAGAAAGTGACCGGCAGGCGTCCACCGGGATTATACTCTCCCCAAAGAGCATCAACGATAGCTGTACCACCCGCCTGTCCCGGATACCATGCCTGCAGAATCGCTTCACAAGTAGTCGTTTCGGGCACTAGTCCGATAGCTGAACCGGAATAATTGATAAAGACAACCTTTTTACCAGCCTTCTTCAAAGCTTTCAACAAATCACGTTGAACGTCCGGAAGTTCAATATCCGTACGGTCACCACCCTTAAATCCGGGAACTTCTACCGGCATTTCCTCACCTTCCAGACTTGGAGAAATTCCACCTGCAAAAAGAATCACATCAGCATCCATTACTCTCTTCACTGCGAAGTTCAAGTCGATCCCGACCTCTTTGCCCAAATCAAAATCAAGTGTAGCCCTTTCATTCCGTTGTTTGAATAAAATCTCGATATGATACTCTTTTCCAGCTTTCGCCTGTAACGTATAGAGGTTCGTCGGATTCTTAACATATATTTTCTGAGCCACTTGCTCACCATTTATAATAAGAGTCACTTCACCATCCAGTTGGAAACGGAAAGCAACATCACCCGACTGCGAAGGACGAAAGACAGATTCATAACGAGCCGAGAAATTAGTAATTTCCACACCGGGCGCAAACGTAGTAGCCCCTGTTGTCGCAAAATGGAACGGAGTGGAAATCTGATCGGTAGCAACCACTTCCCCTTCACGATCACGATTATTCCAATATTCTGCCAAGAAACCGGGTTTACCATTTATGCTACATTCATCAAACAGGCTTTGGAGTGTCTTTCCATCCACACGGTCACAACCCGGTTCGTATATGATTTGTCCTTCCGGTAGTTTGGCACGGACAGCTTCCAATAAGGTAACCGTATGTGCCGGAATACCGTTATAATTTCCCCACTGCATCACGGAGTCATTGGCATTAGGTCCCATAACAGCTACTTTCAGATGGGTATTCAGAGGCAGGATGTTGTTTTTATTCTGCAAGAGCACCAATGATTCACGGGCCATACGCAAAGCCAATGCCTGATGTTCCTTACTATTCAACACAGAGGTTGGAATTTCCGACCAAGCCGGTTGTTCGTCCATTTCTCCCAGTTCAAAACGTGCCGTCAACAAACGTTTCAATGAAATATCTATTTCTTTTTCGTCAATCAAACCGGCTTTTACAGCATCCGCCAGTGATGCATATTCACTTCCACATTCAAGGTCTGTGCCTGCCCGCACAGCATCGGCCGAAGCGTGTTCCTTGTCCGGGTGAGTCCCATGCGTTCCCGGTCTATAGAAATCGGAGATCGCTCCACAGTCAGAGACTACAATGCCTTTGTATCCCCATTCATCCCGCAATATTTGCATCAACAGGCGATTGCTGCCACAACAAGGCTCTCCCTCAAAACGATTGTAGGCACACATCACTTCCTTTACATGCGCTTTCTGTACCAAATCTTTAAAAGCAGGCAGATAGGTTTCCCATAAATCCCGGGGAGCTATATTCTCCGCATCAAAACTATGCCGGTTCCACTCCGGTCCTGAATGAACGGCAAAGTGCTTGGCACATGCGTGCAGCTTATCATACCTGGCATCTTCCGGTCCTTGCAAGCCACGGACTACAGCCATTCCCATTTGTCCTGTCAGATAAGGGTCTTCACCATAAGTTTCCTGACCGCGTCCCCAACGAGGGTCACGGAATATATTGACATTCGGTGTCCAGAATGTTAATCCCTGATAGCGTTTCAGCACGCCGCTTTCACCGAAAATACGCGATTTTACGCGAGCCTCATCGGAAGTGGCATTGAACACTTCATATAATAATGAATCATTAAAAGAAGCTCCCATACCGATAGACTGGGGAAAAACAGTAGCCAATCCGGCACGTCCCACACCGTGCAACGCTTCATTCCACCACTCATATTCTTTAATTCCCAGTCGAGGGATAGCAGGTGACGCATTTTGCATGATTGATACTTTTTCTTCCAAAGTCAACCGGGGCAACAAATCCTCCGCCCGTTGTTCCGCCGTTAAAGAAGTGTCCTGGTAAGGCAGCAATTGCTTACATGCCGAAAACGATAACACCAAACAAACACCCATAATCGGTATCCAACCTCTTTTCATAATATTATACTTATTAGTTATGATTAATTTGGAAACAAAAATAGCCTATTTTCCAATAAAACAATGTTTCATTGGTTACAAATACATATTTGTGTGTTACATTGACGCATCACAGAACGAATAATCAAAAGAGTCCACATCCACATAACCGCCCACGGAACGTGTAGCATAGTTAAATATGGCAAACTTACTCCCCATGAACATACGGGTGTAGTCAAATTTCATCTTGACAGGCAGACCGACAGGTATCCATGTTTTCCCATCAAGACTATAAGAAAAACGAGCCTCATCCCGTCCATTGGTAAAGTCACCTTCCACACGCAAATAGACAAGCTCTTTGTTAAGAGGTATACGGGCTTGTTCGGTCATATCCACACGGCTAATGGCACGCTTCGTTTTCTCAAACACGCTTTTCTGTTCACTCATCACAAGAGACAGTTTATTTCCGTTCTTTTCAATCGTAAGCACACCGCTGTCACCATTAAAAGCCGATAATCCCGCACGGTCACCATCTTTCATCCCCGCCAGAGAGAGACTGACAGTGCCCATGCATTTCGGCCCTACCATACGCTGAGTCAGCGTATTGGGAGCAACAAACAGGTTATCTACCACACGGGAAGTTTTCAAACGCAGAAATCCGGGACGGTCGGTAAGACTCCATGCCTGATCGACGGGGTTATGATTCCACTGCCAATAGAGGGAAAGTCCGGAAGCGGAAAAATCATCCGAACCGCAGATACCATCCATTGACATATACGATAAAGTGGTATCATTCGGAATGCGCCCATCCTTGTCTCCCAGCATAGGCCAACCATCTTCCGACCATGTACAAGGCATAAGACACGGCACACGCCCTACGCCACCACGATCCTGAAAAATCAGTCCGTACCATTCACCGTTTTTCCCGTCTACGATGCATCCCTGACCAACACCGCCATGCCCGTCAAACTCCGTTTCAAGAATGACACGTTTTTCGTAAGGTCCGGTAATCTTATCGGCACGATAGCATACTTCACGACGCAGACGGCCGGGAATACTCCAATCCATAGAAATCATCAGCAAGTAATATTTCCCATTATGCTTGATGACGGAACTACCTTCCAACAGACCTTGTTCGTCAGCATCCCGTTCAAATATTTGCTGATTGATGCCACCAGGAAGTACATCAGTCAAATCGGGTTTTAACTCCGTAAGCTGTCCCGTACTGTGAAAGAGATACACCCGCCCGTCATCATCAAACAGAAGCGAACCGTCATGAAAATGCGGGGGACGCGAAAGAAGTTTCCAGGGACCGGCCGGATCTGTCGCAGTATAGACAAACCCACGTCCGGGCGCGCCATTGGCTGTAAACCATACATAGAATTTACCGTCATGATAGCGGATAGATGATGCCCATTGTCCTTGCCCGTAAGCAGTGCCTTCGAGCAGATCATAACGGGGGCCATCGTCAATGCGGGGAAATACGTAGCTAATAGTTTCCCAATGTTTCATGTCCGGCGAACGCATGATAGGCGCTCCCGGCATCAGGTGCATAGTAGTGGAAACCATGTAATAGTAATCACCTGCGCGACACACCGACATATCGGGCACGTCAGCATAAAGAATAGGATTACGGTATTGTGCTCCGGCTGATAGCGGGAAGAACAATGTAAAAAGAGTACACAGTAAAATAGTGTTGATTTTTGTTTTCAGCATAATCATCGTTTTTTTTATTAACTGGCTACATTATCTATTATTTGAAAGCTAATTATTTAAAATATTCCTTGTTATCTTCCACATCACAAAAATAGAAAATGCAAACAGATATATTGCCCAAAGTATGCTACATGATTTCTTTGTGATGCTACATATCGAATGAAGAATGTTACATCTATATTTACTCATGTTACATCACCCTATCTCCCAAAGAGAGGAGACTGTATTCAGCCTCCTCTCACTTATTACATACCCAAACAACAGGTATCAACAACTATTCTTATTACAAGAACTTATCAGAACTCAACCAGTATACGGAACACCTTTCCCGGATTAGCCGTCCATTCCTGCATAGCTTCCAAAGCTCCTTCCGGTTTGGCAATCTTCGAAATCAGTTCTTCCACCGGACAATTCCCTTCTTTCATATAATTGATTACGGCACGGAAATCTGCCGGCAACGCATTTCTGGAACCACGGATATCCAGTTCTTTCTGAACGAAATATTTCGTTTGGAAAGCTACTTCGCTCTTGGCATAGCCGATGCAAACGACCCGTCCTGTAAAACCCACTTCATCCACCGCCATCACATAAGTGACCGGACTGCCGACAGCTTCAATCACCACATCGGCACCGAAGCCCTCTGTTATCTGTTGCATCCGTTCGTGTACATTTTCTGTCTTGGAGTTAATCACATAAGAAGCACCTACCCTTTTCGCCAGTTCCAGTTTCTCGTCATCCAAGTCGACAGCAATGACCGTTGCCCCTCTCAAAGCAGCACGTACAATAGCACCGATACCAATCATACCGCAGCCAATAACCATCACATATTCATTATCGATCACCTGCGCACGAGATACCGCATGGAATCCGACACTCATCGGCTCAATCAACGCACAATCGCGAGGAGAGATATTACCAGCCGGAATAATCTTCGTCCAAGGCAATACGGCATATTCGCACATCACTCCATTGCGTTGCACTCCTAACGTTTCATTATGTTCACAAGCATTGACACGACCATTACGACAAGAAGCACATTTACCACAATTGGTGTATGGATTCAATGTCACGTTCATCCCTTTTTCGAAGCCAGCCGGAACATTCGGACCAACCTCCTCAATCACCGCTCCTACCTCATGTCCCGGGATTACCGGTAACTTCACCATTGGATTACGCCCCAAAAAGGTATTCAGATCAGAGCCACAGAAACCAACATACTTGATTCTTACTAATACTTCACCGGCACCAACGGTCGGTTTTTCCAGTTCAACCACCTTCATTTCGGAGGGATTGACAATTTGAACTGCTTTCATTGGATATGTTTGATAAATAAATTTATTAATCGATTACTTTATAACCTTTCCAGCCGTAATATGCACAGAAGACAAAACAAATCATCGGTACACAATAGGCCATATAATAGATATGCTCATTGGCATGCATGAAATAAGCCGTCAACTGTGGCAGGCAGGCATTGCCGACAATAGCCATTACCAGAAATGCCGAACCGCTCTTTGTCTGATTCCCCAGTCCTTTTAGCGCCAATGAGAACTGCGTGGGATACATTATAGACATAAAGAAAGAGATAGCCAACATTGCGTATAGCCCGATCATACCTCCCCATATCATCACTACCCCGCACAAAAGAATATTCATCAAGGCGTAAACCAGTAGCATATCCTGTGGACGGAATTTCACCATCAATCCGGTACCGATCCAACGCCCCAAAAGAAATGCGAGCATATACAATCCGAAGAAGGTAGTCGCTGTATCTTCCGGCAATCCGGCATAAGTGCAACAGTAAACCAGGAACAAACTGTTTATCGCCGTCTGTCCGCCGTTATAGAAGAATTGCGCAATCACTCCCCACCGCAAATGTGAGTGCTTCAATACACCGAAGTCTATCAGTTTTTCTTTCTGGCTGCCCTCTTTCGTTTTACCCGAAGAAGTCGTTTTATCGGAAGAAGCCGTTTCTCCTTCGTCCCCAATCTTTGGCAATTTTGAAAAGATGAAGACAACAGCTATGGCAATCAACAGTATAGCCAATATCAGATAAGGGAGTTTCATGGCATCCGTTTCCAATTGGATATAGGCCTGCCAGCCTCCCGGATAATCTACAGGAAGGGTCTCTCGCGTGTAATGAGTTCCGCTAAGGATGAGCTTACTCAAAAACATGGCAGCGATAAAAGCTCCGAGTCCATTGAAAGACTGCGCCAGATTCAATCGGCGGGGAGCTGTTTCGGGGGCTCCTAAAACCGTCACATACGGATTGGCAGCTGTCTCCAGAAAGCACATTCCCGTAGCGATAATAAAGAAGATACAGAGGTAAGCCCAATATTCTTTTAAAATGGCGGCAGGAAAGAAAAGCAGGCCTCCGATTGCTGCTAATACCAGTCCGAAAATAATTCCCGCCTTATAGCTGTAACGTTTCATAAACATCGCTATGGGGATGGGGAAAATAAAATAAGCCAACCAGTAGGCAGTCTCGGTAAAGGAGGCTTCAAAGGTATTCAGTTCACATGTCTTCATCAATTGCCGGATCATTGTGGGAAGCAGATTGCTGCTTATCGCCCACAGAAAGAAAAGGCAGAAAACTAACGCTAAAGGTATTGTATATGTATTCTTTTTCATGGTATAAATCTAGTTTTACGATAAGGATGTTTTCTCTATCATTCGGACATGTTCTTGATGTAAGGAAGTACGGGGAGATCCGTGAATCCATAGAAGTTCCGGGCATTTTCTCCCAAAAAGAGTCTTTTGTCCTCTTCCGTCAACTCGGAAGACTTCACCACAAAATCGTATGACATCTTGTAGGTGATTGCTGTAATGGTGCGCGGATAGTCCGATCCCCACATCAGTTTCTCCATGCCAACTAAATCCGCCGCTTCCCGAATGGCTTTCACTGCTCCTTTGAAAGGATAAAATTCATCATTGAAAAGCCAGGTGATTCCGCCGGATTCAATCATCACATTGGGATGACGTGCCAGGCGGATTTGTTCTTTCCAGTCCGGACGTGTCACCATTCCGAAGTGCCCGACAGCTATTTTTAGGCGGGGACATTCCTGAATAATCTCTTCCACTTCGGGAACCTGTGTTGCTCCGTCAGCCAAATCGATGGAGAGCATGACATTCCGTTCTTCCATAGAATGAAACATCTGCATCATTTCCTCATTATTCAGCATTACCCGTCCCTCTTTTAACAACAAGCGTTGGGCAGGTATTTTTATAGCCTTAAAACCTTTGGCTATAAGCTCTTTCGCCTGCTCCAGAAATCCAGGTTTGCGGAACTCACACATTCCGCAAACAAAGAAACGGTTGGGATAATGGGAAACGACTTCCGACAAATAATCATTCTGAATACCGTCAATAAACTCTTGGGTAATGACAGCCGCAGCCACTTGCGCATAGTCCATATTCGAAAGAAAAACTTCCGCGCTATTCACTCCGTCTATCATAAAGGGCGGAACCATTTGCCGGATTTCTCCCATAAATTCCGAACGGCCATTTTCCAAAGTCCGGATAGGCAATCCGTCCACAACAGTATCCTGCCGTAACCACAGATGGGCGTGCGCATCAATAATTGTATAGTCCATACGAATGACGCTGTTTTATGAGTTTGCCCAACTTACACGTTTCTGCTCTCCGATAATCTCCTGTACTTCTCGAACGAGTTCCCAGTCAATAGGTTCTTCGATGAAAGCGATGTTCTTTTTCACATTCTCCGGATTAGTTGTACTAAATAAAGTCGTTGCTATACGAGGATTGCTGACGGAGAACTGCATAGCCAGTTTCTCAATCGGATAATTCTTAGCTTTGCAATGTTCCATTGCTTTACGGCAAGCCTCTACCAAGGGGTTGGGAGCCGGATGCCAGGCAGGAACACCACGTTCACTCAACAGTCCCATTGAAAGGGGAGAAGCATTAATCACGCCGATTTCTTTGGATTCGAAGTAGTCCAGGAAGTCTGCTAATTTATCATCACACAAGCAATAATGGCAGAAGCTAAGCACAGATTCAATCGTACCGCTTGGTGAATGGTCGATTACCCATTTCAAGTTTTCGAGTTGCAAGTCGGTAATTCCAACGTGTCCTACCACTCCTTTTTCACGCAACTCAACCAAAGCAGGCAGAGTCTCATTAACTACCTGATTCAAATCGGCAAATTCAACATCGTGTACATTTATCAGATCGATAAAATCTATATTCAGACGTTCCATGCTCTCATACACACTTTCCGTCGCACGTTTTGCAGAGTAATCCCACAGATTCACTCCATCTTTTCCATAACGTCCCACTTTGGTAGAAAGGTAATAACGGTCGCGAGGAAGATCTTTAAGCGCCTTTCCTAAAACAGTTTCCGCTTTATAATGTCCGTAATAAGGAGACACATCGATAAAGTTCATTCCTGCCTCAACAGCGGTAAACACAGCCTGAATGCCTTCTTTTTCTTTCAAATCATGGAAAACTCCTCCTAAAGAAGAAGCTCCAAAACTAAGAGATGATACTTTCATCCCTGTCTTTCCGATTTCATGGTATTGCATACTTTTAGGTTTTAAATCATTTTGTATGCGACAAAAATAGGTCAGTAATAGTTTCAGTGCAGCAGAGAGCGGTCGAAAAACCAACGTAACGGTTTACGTAAAAAATATTGCTTCAGATGCTTTTAATTTTCCGGGAATGTGCTTTCTTTGTAAAAAGAATCTAAGTTGCAGTCTTTCAAATGGAAAACCGGAAACATACTTCACTCAAAGATCTCGCCCAAGCATTGGGGGTATCAATTCCTACTGTATCCAGGGCACTAAAAGATAGTCCGGAAATCAGCCGTGAACTTTGCGCCAAAGCAAAGGCACTGGCTAAAGAGATGAACTATCGTCCCAATCCTTTTGCCATGAGCCTGCGGAAAAATGCGCCACGTATCATCGGAGTGATCGTTCCGGATATTGTCACTCATTTCTTTGCATCAATTCTGAATGGAATAGAGAATATGGCTATTGCCAACGGATATTTCGTGATTATCACGACCTCGCATGAATCTTACGAGCATGAAAAAAGAAATATTGAGAATCTGGTCAATATGCGCGTGGAAGGTATCATCGCCTGTCTGTCTCAAGAAACAACCGATTTCTCCCACATCTCCGCCTTGAAAGACATTAATATGCCACTTATCCTGTTCGACCGTGTTTGCCTGACCGACCAATTTTCATCGGTGATAGCAGATGGGGCCCAATCCGCACAGATAGCTACACAGCATCTTCTGGATAATGGAAGTAAGCGGGTAGCTTTTATCGGAGGAGCCAATCATCTGGATATTGTAAAGAGAAGAAAACATGGCTATCTGGAAGCCTTGCGTGAAAATCGTATTCCGATCGAAAAAGAGTTGGTAGTCTGCCGGAAGATTGATTATGAGGAAGGCAAGATTGCCACAGAAACTTTACTGTCACTTCCACAGCCTCCGGATGCTATTCTTGCCATGAATGACACATTGGCTTTCGCAGCAATGGAAGTTATCAAAAATCACGGCCTCCGGATTCCGAATGATGTGGCAATCATCGGGTATACAGACGAGCAGCATGCTAATTATGTGGAACCGAAATTATCAGCAGTATCACATCAGACCTATAAAATGGGAGAAACTGCCTGCCAACTACTTATCGATCAGATAAAAGGAGATAAGACTATCAAGCAGGTGACGATTCCAACACATTTGCAGATTAGGGAGAGTAGTATAAAAAATCAAAAATGTAATCTTCTGTAATATAAGCAAGAAGGAACAAAACATAAGGAGTAGTCAAACGACATCATGACAATGAGGATTATGGATTGATGATGAAAATGAAAAGAATGCAAATCAAGCTATTGTATGGGATAAATGGAACAATCCTATAGGATATGACTTACCTGCAGATAAGAATTTCCATGGTATTACTCCTGGTAGAAATACAATATATGAAATACTTCAGTTTTAGAAATAATTCATAGAATAAAAATCATATCTAAACCAATGCTATATTAATAATAAGCTCCCTTATTCTATCCTTTGCCATAGATGAAATAGGATTAGAATAAGGGAACTTTATTTTAATAAATTCCAAATGATAATAAGTGATTATTTTTCGCACTTTAACATTTGAATATCAAATACTAAAGTTGAATAACCTAAAATAGTAATCGAAGAACCTTTTGGAGTATAATCACTACTACCATAACCATATTTCCATGGAACATACACTTCCAAACGTTCACCAATTTTTCTTCGTTGCAATACCTCTGACAAACCAGTCACAAGCCCATTAATTGTTAAGTTCGCAGTTCTTGAAAAATCAATGCTAGGATTCGCTTCAGTAAAAGAGCCATCAAACGCTTCCCCTATAAAGTTATCTTGTTTATCAACATAACCACCAGTATTACCCCAAATGATATAAGAACCTTTATAATATACAGTAACCTCATCTGTTGCCCGCGGGATAATATTTTGAATCACCCCATCTCCCACAGGAGTTTTCTTTTTAAAATAGATAGGAACTCCAGGATATGCAATCATATGAATAGAATCCAACTGACCACGTGTAGCGGTATTTGCATGAGCATTGGCTATTGAATCTATAAAAGCTTCATTACGTGCCTGCCAGTTATCATATTTGCCCGTCTCTTCCGTTTCACTGCAAGCAGTGAATGCAAGAGCCAGCAATACTAAGGAGAATAAATAGATCTTTTTACTCATTCGTCAAAGGTTTATTGTAAAGTTTTCAATAGAGAAGTGATGCTTACTCTGTCTGCGATGATGTTATTCAGTTCAGAGATAGCTACACGCTCTTGTTGCATGGTATCGCGGTTACGCAATGTCACGCAGTTATCTTCTAATGTCTGATGATCGACTGTTACACAGTACGGAGTACCAATAGCATCCTGACGGCGATAACGCTTACCGATACTATCCTTTTCGTCATATTGGCAATGGAAGTGGAACTTCAGGCTGTCAATAACCTCACGGGCTTTTTCAGGCAGACCGTCTTTCTTTACCAACGGCATAACTGCCAGTTTCACCGGAGCCAAAGCAGCAGGCAATTTCAGAACCACACGGCTTTCACCATTCTCCAATTGCTCTTCGCAATAAGATGCGCTCATGATACTAAGGAACATACGGTCAACACCGATAGAAGTTTCGATTACGTACGGAGTATAAGACTCATTCAGTTCCGGATCGAAATATTTGATGCTCTTGCCGGAGAACTTCTCATGTTGAGACAAGTCGAAGTTAGTGCGAGAGTGAATACCTTCCACTTCTTTGAATCCGAACGGCATCAGGAATTCGATATCAGTAGCGGCATTTGCGTAATGAGCCAGTTTATCGTGATCGTGATAACGATAGCTTGCATCGCCGAATCCAAGAGCTTTATGCCATTTCAAACGGATTTCTTTCCATTTCTTGAACCAGTCAAGTTCAGTTCCCGGTTTTACAAAGAACTGCATTTCCATCTGTTCGAACTCACGCATACGGAAGATGAACTGACGTGCAACGATTTCGTTACGGAAAGCCTTACCAATCTGAGCGATACCGAAAGGAACTTTCATACGTCCTGTTTTCTGAACATTCAGGTAGTTTACGAAAATACCCTGAGCAGTTTCCGGACGCAGATATACTTTCATAGCACCGTTGGCAGTAGATCCCATTTCGGTAGAGAACATCAGGTTGAACTGACGTACTTCAGTCCAGTTTTTAGTTCCTGAAATCGGGCAAACGATTTCTTCGTCCAGGATGATCTGACGCAATTCGTTCAAGTCTGGTCCTGCATTCATAGCCTTTGAGTAGCGTTCGTGCAAAGCATCACGTTTAGCCTGATGTTCCAGTACACGTGCGTTAGTGCTGCGGAACTGAGCTTCATCGAATGCGTCACCGAATTTCTTTGCGGCTTTTGCAACTTCCTTATTGATCTTTTCGTCGTATTTAGCAATCTGGTCTTCAATCAGCACATCGGCACGATAACGTTTCTTCGAGTCGCGGTTATCGATCAAAGGATCGTTGAACGCATCCACGTGTCCCGAAGCCTTCCAGATAGTAGGATGCATGAAGATAGCCGAATCAATACCTACGATATTTTCATGCAGCAATACCATGCTCTGCCACCAGTACTGTTTGATGTTGTTTTTCAGTTCCACACCCATTTGTCCGTAGTCATATACGGCTCCCAGTCCATCGTAAATTTCACTTGAAGGAAATACGAAACCATATTCTTTACAGTGTGAAACAAGTTTCTTGAAAACGTCTTCTTGTGCCATTTTTCTTTCTTATTTTTTTTGATGTATGTTATTTTCATTACATAGTAGGTCACAAAGATAGGTATTTATAAGCAAAAAAGAAGAATAGCTGTCTTAATTTATCTTATGAATGGAGGGAATCTGTAAGGAAAGGTGGTTATTTTTTTCTACTTTTGCAGAAACATCCGTGAAAAAACAATGAGTACGAAAGATAAATATACACTTATGACCACAGCTCCGATTCCCCGTCTTATCGGTTCACTGGCTGTGCCTACCATCATCAGCATGCTGGTTACTTCTTTTTATGTCATGGCTGATACTTATTTTGTGGGGCAGATTAACACACAGTCGACGGCTGCGGTCGGAATTTCGTTCTCTGTTATGGCTATCATTCAGGCTTTTGGATTCTTTTTCGGGCATGGGTCGGGTAATTATATTTCTCGTAAGCTGGGAGCCAAAGATTACGAAAGTGCAGAAAAAATGGCATCTACAGGCTTTTTCTATGCTTTCATGTCGGGAGTCATCATAGCCTTGTTCGGGCATTTGTATCTTTCTCAAATCTGTGTTGCTCTGGGATCTACGCCTACTATCCTCCCTTATGCAGAGGAGTATTTGGGGACTATTTTGCTGGGTGCACCTTTTATGGCTTCTTCGCTGGTGCTGAATAACCAGATGCGTTTTCAGGGGAATGCGGTATACGCCATGGTGGGTATCATTGTAGGAGCGGTTCTGAATATCGGGCTCGATCCGCTGTTGATCTTTGTATTCGATATGGGTATTTCGGGAGCTGCGTGGGCTACCTTGCTGAGCCAGATATGCAGTTTTCTGGTGTTGCTCGTAATGGACAGCCGAGGTACAAATATCCGCATCCGTTTCAAAAATTTTACCTTGAAACCGGCATATTTGAAAGAAATCGTATTCGGTGGAAGCCCTTCGCTTTGTCGTCAGGGACTTGCCAGCCTTTCTACCATTCTGCTGAACGTGGCAGCCGGAGCTTATGGAGATGCAGCCATTGCCGGAATGTCTATCGTTACCCGTATCTGTATGTTTATCAACTCTTTTGTGATTGGTTTCGGACAAGGTTTCCAGCCGGTATGCGGATTCAATTACGGAGCAGGCATTTACCGTCGTGTACGCGAAGGCTTCTGGTTCTGTGTCAAGACAGGAGTTGTGTTTCTGGCTGTCTGTTCGGTTATCGGTTACATTTTCTCTCCCGAGATCGTATCGTGGTTCCGCGATGATCCGCATGTTATCGAAACCGGAACACGTGCCTTACGCTGGCAGCTCATTACTTTACCTTTAGGAGCATGGGTCATTTTGTGTAACATGATGTTGCAGACTATCCGCAAGCCTGTACGTGCCGTCACCTTGTCTTCTGCGCGGCAGGGACTGTTTTTCATCCCTTTCATCCTGATTCTCCCTCATTTCTTCGGTTTGCAGGGGGTGGAAATGTGTCAGGCGGTGTCCGATCTTTGTTCGTTCCTGCTTGCTATTCCGCTTACCATTCCTGTTTTGAATGAGATGAAAAAATAAAATTCTCATTGCCGGATGGTGCAGGGAAGCCTTTGCGGCCCACTGTCCGTACACTGATTTTCTGTACAAATTTTCCTGAAAATATGCTGATGTTTTTAGGAAAAGAAGCTGATATTTTCTTGAAAACAATAGCATCCGTATGAAAGATTCGTTCGACTAAATACAGGTTTATTTTCAGCAATATATATAATAGGAATATTTTTTTTCGTATTTTTGTCTGTTGTTTTTCCACTAAATCACTTATATGAGCGAAGATATTTTCGATAAAAACGATATCCAATCAAGCGATAAAGAAGCACATTCTGACTATAAGCCTGTCGACCAGGGCGACGAAACTGTAAAACACCAATTGAGCGGTATGTACCAGAACTGGTTTCTGGACTATGCTTCGTATGTTATTCTGGAACGTGCGGTTCCTCATATCAACGATGGACTGAAGCCTGTTCAGCGACGTATCCTGCACTCTATGAAGCGCCTGGACGACGGACGCTACAACAAGGTGGCAAATATCGTAGGACATACCATGCAGTTCCATCCTCATGGTGATGCGTCCATCGGCGATGCACTGGTACAGCTGGGACAGAAAGATCTGCTTATCGACTGTCAGGGAAACTGGGGAAATATTCTTACCGGTGATGATGCCGCTGCTCCCCGATACATTGAAGCACGTCTTTCGAAGTTTGCGCTCGATGTGGTGTTCAATCCGAAGACAACCGAATGGCAGGCTTCTTACGACGGACGAAACCGTGAACCGGTGACGCTTCCTGTCAAGTTTCCGCTGCTGCTGGCTCAGGGAGTGGAAGGTATTGCCGTAGGTCTTTCATCGAAAATATTGCCGCACAACTTCAATGAGCTGTGTGATGCGGCCATTGCTTACCTGCACGGAGAGGAGTTTCATCTGTATCCCGATTTCCAGACAGGAGGTTCCATCGATGTGTCGCGCTATAACGACGGTGAGCGTGGGGGAGTAGTGCGTGTACGTGCCAAAATCTCCAAGATAGATAATAAAACTCTTTGCATCAGTGAAATACCGTACGGAAAAACAACTTCTTCACTGATTGATTCTATCCTGAAAGCTATCGAAAAGGGTAAGATCAAGGTACGGAAGGTGGACGACAATACCGCCGACAAGGTGGAGATTCTGGTACATCTGGCTCCGGGCGTTTCGTCGGACAAGACACTCGACGCCCTGTATGCCTTTACCGACTGTGAGGTGAATATTTCGCCCAACTGTTGTGTCATCGACAACAAGAAGCCGCATTTCCTTTCTGTCAGTGCGGTACTCCGTAAGTCGGTAGACAATACACTTTCGCTGCTTCGTCAGGAACTGAACATCCAGCGCAACGAAACGCTGGAAACCTTGCATTTCGCTTCGCTGGAGAAAATCTTCATCGAAGAGCGTATCTACAAGGACAAGCAGTTCGAACAGGCTGAGAACATGGATGCCGCATGCGAACATATCGACGAACGGCTGACACCTTTCTATCCGCAGTTTGTACGCGAAGTGACTAAGGAAGATATCCTCAAGCTTATGGAGATAAAGATGGCGCGTATCCTGAAGTTCAACAAGGATAAGGCGGACGAGTTTATTGCCAAGTTGAAAGCGGATATCGAAGAAATAGACAATCATCTGGCTCATATTACTGAATATACCATCGACTGGTATACACGCATCAAGGAGAAATACGGAAAGAATTTTCCGCGGCGTACGGAGATACGAAACTTCGATACGATTGTGGCAACCAAGGTGGCTGAGGCCAACGAGAAACTGTATATCAACCGCGAGGAAGGATTTATCGGTACGGGACTGAAGAAAGACGAGTATATCTGCAACTGTTCCGATATCGACGATGTGATTATCTTCTATAAAGATGGAAAATATAAAATCGTGCGTGTTTCGGACAAGCTGTTCGTGGGTAAGAACATTCTCTACGTGAATATCTTCAAGAAGAACGACAAGCGTACGATCTATAACGTGATTTATCGTGACGGGAAAGAAGGATTCCACTATATCAAGCGTTTCAATGTAACGTCGATGATACGCGACCGTGAATACGATGTGACACAGGGAACTCCCGGATCGAAAATTGTATATTTCACAGCCAATCCGAACGGGGAAGCTGAGGTTATCAAGGTGACACTCCGCCCGAATCCGCGTATCAAGAAGCTGATATTCGAAAAAGACTTCAGTACCATTAACATCAAGGGACGACAGTCGATGGGTAATCTGCTGACCAAATATGAAGTGCATAAAATCAGTCTGAAACAGCGTGGAGGCTCTACACTGGGAGGCAGAAAGGTGTGGTTCGACCATGATGTGCTTCGTCTGAATTACGATGGTCGCGGACAGTATCTCGGAGAATTCCAGAGTGGGGAAAGCATTCTGGTTGTGCATAAGAACGGTGAATTCTATACAACCGATTTCGACTTGAATAACCACTACGATGCCGATATACAGTTTATTGAGAAATTTGATGCTGAAAAGGTCTGGACAGCAGTGCTCTATGATGCCGACCAGCAGAATTATCCATATCTGAAACGCTTTACGTTCGAGCAGACAGCCAAACGGTTGAACTATCTGGGCGAAAACAAACACAACCAGTTGATTCTGCTTTCGGGTGAAGTTTATCCCCGTTTGCAGGTTGTATTCGGCGGACACGACAGCTTCAGGGAAGCGTTGATTATAGAGGCAAGCGACTTTGTAGGTGTCAAGAGCTTCAAGGCAAAAGGCAAGCGTCTGACTACATTTACGGTAGACCGCATCGAGGAGCTGGAGCCTACTCGTCGTCCGGAACCACAGGAAGATATGGAAGATGCAGATACACCAGAAACGGAAAATGATAATGTTGCGGAAGAAGACAATGAACAAATGACATTATTTTAAAACCGGAACAATGAAACGAAAGCTTATTACGCTGTTCATCGCACTCGGGGCCGTTTTTTCTTTGTATGCGCAGGAAGACAGCTTGCGGGCCACGCGCTACGTAATGCGCTCTACAATGGCAGGAGTGGGACACAGCAACGTATTCGAAACATATCTTTCTCCGCTGGAATATAGCGGAACGGAAGTCAGGTTTATGCACGAAAGCATGCGTATGACACGTATGCTGGGAGGAAACGTATCCGGGCAAAGTCTGTTTCAGATCAATGCCTCGTATAACAAGAATATTTCTCAGACTGCTGAGATGTATGCCGGACTGGTAAACTGGAGCTATGCCCTGCATTATCAGTTCCGCATGAACGATGATAAGCTGAAGATTCTTGTAGGACCGATGCTCGACCTGAACGGCGGTGTGGTTTATAACCGGCGTAATTCCAACAATCCGGCTCAGGCTAAGGCATACGGAGGGTTGGGAGCATCGGGTATGGTTATCTACAAATTTCACATCGCACGCTATCCGCTGACGGTGCGTTATCAGGCAAATCTTCCGCTGCTGGGCGTTATGTTCTCGCCCGAATACGGTGAGTCGTATTATGAAATCTTTTCGTTAGGCAATGGAGGACAGAATGTGCTGTTTACTTCGCTGCACAATAATCCTTCACTGCGACAGATGGTTACGCTGGACTTTCCGATACGCAATGTCGTGATGCGTGTAGGATATGTGTGCGACATTCAGCAGGCAAAGGTCAACAACCTGAAAAGCCATACCTATTCACACGATTTTATGATAGGCTTCGTGCGCAACCTGTATTTGCTTCGCGGAAAGAAACGTATCAGCATGCCACTTAAAGTAACTCCCTTTTAGCTTATGAAACGATTTGCGTGTATTGTATATATTGCTTTGTCCGGACTTCTGATTTTTAATTCCTGTATACGGGAAGATATTTCCGGCAATACGCCTGAAGATAACTTTGAGGCACTGTGGAAGATTATAGATGAACAGTATTGCTTTCTCGACTATAAGAACCAGGAGTATGGACTCGACTGGAATGAAGTGCACGAACGGTATGCCCGTCGTATCACGTCGGATATGACTTGGGAAAACCTGTTCGAGGTCTTGTCGGATATGGTAAACGAGTTACGCGACGGTCATGTGAATCTTTCCAGTTCACTTGCTACGTCACAGTATCGGGAATGGTTCGACAGTTATCCGCGCAATTTCAGCGACAGTATTCAGAGTATTTATCTGGGGAAAGACTATACGAATTCTTCCGGACTGACTTACAGCATTCTGGAGAACAACATCGGGTATATTTATTGCTCCAGTTTCTCCAACGGGATAGGCGATGGTAATCTGGACCAGACGCTGAACAAGCTTGCTATTTGCGACGGGCTGATTATTGATGTGAGGAATAACGGAGGAGGTAACCTGACGACAGCACAGAAGTTGGCTGCACGGTTTACAAACGAGAAAATGCTTGTGGGATACATGTGTCACAAGACAGGTCCCGGACACAGTGACCTTTCCGAACCAAAGCCTGTTTATATAGAACCGTCCGACGGTATACGCTGGCAGAAAAAGGTAGTAGTGCTCACCAACCGGCGCTCTTATAGTGCGACAAACGATTTTGTCAACAGCATGAACCAGTTTCCGAATGTCACAATCGTAGGCGATAAGACCGGAGGAGGCTCAGGGTTGCCGTTCAGTTCTGAAATACCTAACGGCTGGTCTATCCGCTTTTCTGCCAGTCCGATGTTCGATCCGGAAATGAATCAGCTGGAGTTTGGCATCGATCCGGACGTGAAAGTAGACATGACAAGCGAAGATGTGCAGCGAGGAAAAGATACTATTATAGAAACAGCATGTAAAATATTAAAGAATTAGCTCTAATATTTTGCAAATTCAAAAATATAGTCTATCTTTGCAACCGCAAAAAGGAAATATGTACTGATTTAAGTTATATTTTACTTCGCGCCTGTGGCGTAATTGGTAGCCGCGCCAGACTTAGGATCTGGTGCCGTGAGGCGTGTAGGTTCGAGTCCTATCAGGCGCACGAAAAATGGATTTAATAGATTTCTCTAAGCAGAATTTATTAAATCCATTTTTTTTGTGCATTGGGGAATTGATTCTGCAAGATTGAATCAAATTCTTTCTATTCAGATCAGCAATTTATATTTAGCCAGCGAATTACTCAGGTTTTATGTGGAGTTATCAAATACGGTTGACGTTGTGGTTTACGCGAAGAGTCAATCATAGTGTCAAATAGTTCTAATTTGTTTTACTAAGCGACACTTTCTAAAAACAAAAAAGCATCGATAATCATCAGATTATCAGTGCTTTTTACCAGTCGGGGTGACTGGATTCGAACCAGCGACCACACGCCCCCCCCAGACTTTGATATTTATCGCATAATAATCATTGATTATCAGACTTTTCTGTAATTTCTTTATGCTTTGGTTTAATTTATGGTTTAATCCGGCAATAAACATTTAGTGGAAAGTTATACAGTACCGGATGATTTTGAAAAATACCTCAAAATGATTAAAGAAATGGACGTACAGATGACAGAACTTTATTTTAATCAATATGGAATCTGTAAATTCAAGCCGGAGGATTATATTTCATCAGACATTATTTTGTAAGCATCCGATAAAGTACACATTGTAAAGCCATCCACTCTTCCGTTACTTTGCCAATAAAAAGACCATGAAACGAATAATGAGTAAAGAAGAGTTCCTGTCTGTTTATGAAAGACAACAGGCCAGTGGCCTGACCATAAAAGATTTCATGACTTGCTACCTGCAAGACACAGAAAGTCAATCCAAGAGAATGGCTGAATGATGTCATTGCTAGGCTTCCATATTATCAGGAAAAAGATTCCGGCAAAGATATCCGGGAACTGCTTCCGGATGTCTGGAAGTTGAAGAAGTCCAACGAAAATCCAATTGAAGTCTAATAGAGGTACAATAGAATAGCAAACTCTTCTTATCAACTTTATATTCGTTGATAAGAAGAGTTTGTTGTTTTATGAATCTACAATGTGTACTTTATCGGATGCTTACGCCTGAGTATGATATTGAATAATAACATAACTCTTGAGAATCTGCTTAGAATGGAGGAAGAAAAAGCTTGTGTATTTTTTTACTACCCTTTTGTCGGTATTCTTCCAGCGTCTTGTTCATCACCGGAGAATCTGTAAACTTTCCATTCATTCTCAGCCTTTCCCTGCCTTCCAATACCCAGTTCATAATCCCAGGGAGTTCATGGGAGATAATATCCTTCAAAAGGTTAGAGTTGATTTTACTCTTGGGAATCTGGACGTTGAAGGGAGCTATCAAGAATCTTCTGTAAAATCCGTTAGAAGTATCATTGGTTTTAGGAAGTTCGTTAAGACAGAACATCATTTTAGCATAATCGGAGAGAGCTGTAACATCCTTATAGAGAATCTTTACACCAATTTCCTATATAGGTATAAAAACAGACACTTAAGAATAGTATCTATAAAATCCGAACTCATACCCTATTACCATGATAGATAATCTACATCCTATATAATTAATTGTGATTAAATAAATATTGTATCTCCAATAGTCATATTAGGCTCCTCTTTATTTATTACTATGCCCTGAGTTTTGCTACCTTCAGAATTAGGTACTGTAATATCAACAGTGTATTGAAATTTGACTCTATTTTCTAACGCAACATCAGCAATAATAATTTCTTCAGTGTCAGTAACTTTGTAAATCAAAACATCAAAACTTGCTCCATAGTTTGCAATTGTAGATATATATACAATTTTATTCTTTTCCTCTGGAGTTAATATTATATCTTCAAAATCTCCTTTCTTGCTTTGATTTTTATGGTACAATCTTGGATATTATCACTTTTAAAAATATATTTTCTGAATTCAGCTTCGGCATTTATTGATATGCCATTTGAAATAATATTATTATCAATTAGAATAGAAGTATGCTCTCTCCAGACCTTAGTTGAAGGGTGATAGAAATAAGAGTAAGAACCATATTCTCCCCAACAACCTATATGTTTAATGCATTCTGTTATTTCCGATCTGCTTAGATATAAGAATTTATTTGTAATCTCAGAGTAGTCTAAAGATGATTTTTCTCCTACACCATATCTAAAGAAGTACTCTTGTCCATTTTCGATAACAAAACAATTAAACTGATATGTAAAATTTTTACTCAATTCAATGTCCTTTATTTTATCAGGATTATCAAATACTCCATAAATAAAATCATCATTCCCTTCCACCGTTAGAACATAAATATCATTAACACTATTAGAAGATTTGTATAACGGTTCTTGGCTGACATTTACATATTCAGTTGTTACATTTATTGGTAAAATCACTTTCTGCGGAAGATCATTTCTTTCATCTGTGCTACATGATACAAACAAATTGAATATTAAAACTAATAAAAGAATTGTATTTCTCATATTGAATAAACTAAATTATAAAGTTTAAGTTATATTGAAAATCGTGCTAAATAAACATTTACATTCATTATTTTCTACAAAAATACTAATAATTCTTTATAAGAGTCACTTTTTATGGGGATATTTACAAAAAGTCTCTAATTCTTTATATCATTGTAATATTTAGTTTACAAAGACTTGTGATGCTAGGAATCACCAGTGATAAGTTTCATTGATGACTCAAAAGACTGGGAACAATAAAAACTAATCCCAGTCTTTTGTTTCTTATCATATTTTACGATACTTGCTGCCAAACGTACCTCTTTTCTCTACCCATCCATAAGCATTTCTGACTTGCCTTAATAGTTCATTCTCTCCAAAATCAGGAGCTATGAATTGGGATAAATATCTGAAAGCCGTATCTCTTGGAATCCCCCATTCTGCTAATTCTCTGGCTCTCCTGAAGGATGAATCATGTCTGTTGCCAGGTGTCATAGGGAACTTGTCAAATCCACCATCCAAAAAGTTTATCAGCTTCTCATATTCAGAAGTAGGAGCATAGATTTTAACAGGAACATAAGATGGAACGGTAGCCTGAGAAGATGGTATTTTTTTAGTCCATATCCAGCTATCCCAGTTTACATAAATAGAAGGGTCACTGCTAATGAAACAGGCTCTCGATATTCCAAAACAATTATTATCCCAATAAGGGGAATTGTAATAGGCCTTAAGGGCATTCAAATATTCTGAGTGTGTCATATTATCAGGATTGTTTTCTACCTTTACTACTACCTTATATCCTTTTCCACTTGGAGAAACAAAAGCAGCAAAAGTATAAGGGTCTTTAGTGATTATACTCCACTGGCTGGACATATCATTTAGTGGTATCTTATCAAAATCAATCACAACCAGATTAGAGGATTCGATAAGTCCTGAAATACTGAAATTACTGTATCTTCCGGTGACAAGACATATTGGAAGTTTATGTTTCAATTCATCATACTTAGATTTATCGGTATCATGGAAAGTTCTCATCAGGTCTATCTGTGATTTGAACTTTTCCTGTCTGATTATATCAAAAACCATAGTAATATCCTCATAGAAAGGTGGATATTCCATTATCTTATAGTATTTAGTACCTGTTACCGGATTGATACATTCCTGTTTAAACGGTAATCCTTTGAAGATTGTTATTGTATACATTATAATTGTTTTTAAGTTTATACTTTTCTTTCCTTCCCCAAAAGGGGGAAATGGGGGGAATTGTCGGGGAAAGTAGTGGAAAAGGCTTATTTTTATTAACTTTTTCATACGTAAATATTAAGCGTCCTACACACAAAGTAGGACAGGTTTATACTAA
>ERZ773221.982-NODE-982-length-29783-cov-10.591294_pt1 | contig 29783 bp, 29 predicted proteins | sample MGYA00580994_ERZ773221 | MGnify/ENA primary metagenome ERZ773221 (study PRJEB29015, sample SAMEA2737758) | human gut metagenome | biome: human gut; feature: human-associated habitat; material: faeces | place: China | collected 2012 ... | reverse complement strand
CCACGCCGGTCTTCTCGGTGTAGGTCTTGGCCAGATCCTGCCAGGCCTTGTCGGCCTCGGGCTTGAAGTTCAGGTAATACACGGAGCCCTTGGCCTCCGTGCCGCCGTTTCCGGGGGTCTTGGCGCAGGCTACCAGGGACAGAGCCATGACAGCGGCCAGGATCAATGCAAGAGTTTTCTTCATGATCAATTCTCCTTCATTATATATTTTTCAGGCGGTTTCCGCCGGAAAAACTAAGAAATGTCGCGGACGGATTCCCCGGTCCGCAGGGTGGTGTGGGCAGTCTCCCGGATGGGTCCGCCCCGGTGCTCCACCATGTCCAGCAGGATCTCCACGCTGCGCCGTCCCATGTGCTCCATAGGCTGGCACAGGGTGGTCAGGGTGGGGTTGATGTACTCGGACATCGTCAGCCCGTCGATGGCGATGACGGAGCAGTCCCGGGGGATCTGCTGCCCGGCCTCCCGCAGGGCCCGCATGGCCCCGATGGCCATGTTGTCGGAGATGGCGAACAGGGCCGTGAACCGCGCCCCCTCCATCAGCCGCCGCCGCACCGCCAGATACGCCTGCCGGATGTCGAAGGATCCGGCCTCGATGACCAGCTCCTGCTCCAGGGGCAGGCCGTGATCCGCCAGGGACCGGACATAGCCCTGATACCGCAGCTGGCTGATGGAGCGGTCCTCCGCGCAGGACACCAGCGCCGCAATGCGCCGGTGCCCGCAGCGATACAGCTCCGACACCGCCCGGTAGGCCTCCTCCTCGTCGGCAATGGATACCGACGCATAGGAATCCGACGGCAGGGTGCCGTACTGGTTGCTGTAGGAGCAGCAGACAAAGGGGATGTTCAGCGGCGCCAGCTCCTGGGGCGAATAGTCGGACCGGCCGCCCAACAAAATCAGGCCCCGCAGCCGCTTTTCCCGCTCCATCATGGCGCCCCGCTTCACCTCGTCGTCGCAGGTGCCGATCTGCTGCATCACCAGGGTATAGCCCCGGGCGGTGACCTGCTCCTCGATGACCCGGATGATATCCGTGTAAAACGGGTTGGACACGCCCCGCACCACCAGGCCGATGGCGTCGGACTTGGTTTTCACCAAATCCCTGGCGGTGTTGTTGGGAATGTAATTGGACTGCTGAATGGCGGAGAGCACCTTGCGCCGGTTCTCCGGGCTCACGTCCGGACGGTCATTGAGCACCCGCGACACCGTGCTGACGCTGACGCCGCACTGCCGCGCAATATCCTTGATGGTCATATACCGCGCTTCGTCTCCTTCCTGGGCCATTCCGCAGCGTGGAAACATTACCGGTAACGTTCCCGACCGCTTACGGTATTACTTTACCAACTTCCGCGTGCTGTGTCAATGGCATTTGTAATTTTCTCCGAATCTCACAGTTTTTTGTCGTATTCTGTTGTGATTTTAACGGACATCCTGCCGCAGAAGCTCCTCCAGCCGGGACTCGCCCAGCACCCGGATGCCCTGCTCCCGCAGAAGCCCGGCGGCAACGCCCCAGCCCGCCGTCAGCGTGCCGGAGAACGTGCCGTCATATACGGCCCCGGAGCCGCAGGAGGGGCTGCGCTCCTTGAGGACGGCGGCCTCCGCCCCGGTGAGCCGGGCCAGCTCCAGCACCGCCTCCGCCCCCCGCCGGTACGCCGCCGTCACGTCGGCCCCCTCCCGGGTGACTACCCGCTGCCCGCAGATCTCTGCCGGCGGGCGGGGCGTGGGCAGGCCGCCGAAAATTTCCCCGCACACGGGGACCACATGGTGCTTTTCACATAAGGCACGGGCCAGGGGATGGGCCTTGCTCTGCCCGTCGTACCGGCAGGGGACCCCCAGCAGGCACGCGCTGACCAGAATCGTCACAGGGCCAGCTCCCTTCCGTTCAGGCAGGCATAGGCCAGCGTTTCCCCCTGATACCGCAGCTTCAGAGAAAAGAATGGCACATCCCGCCGCAGCAGGTCCAGGAATATCCTGTCCCCGGCCCACTGGGGCAGGGCCGCCAGCCGGTCCTTATGGACCCACTCCAGCACGCCCTCGCCGCAGTCGTCCCGGACGCTGCCGGTCCACGCATCAGCGGTGAACAGGTGCATGTATTCCGTCTCCCACCGGTCGGACACAAAGGTGACGATGCCGCGATAGCGGTACCCGGTGACGGTCAGTCCCGTCTCCTCGCGGATCTCCCGCAGGGCGCACTCCTCGGGACTCTCGCCGTCCTCGAACTTGCCGCCGATGCCGATCCACTTGTCGCGGTTGCAGTCGTTCTCCTTTTTCACCCGGTGGAGCATCAGATACTCCCCGGCGGGGTTTTCAATGTAGCAAAGGGTGGTGTACCGCATGTCCTCGCCTCCTCCGGCTACACATTATAAAGCAGCCCCGGGAAAAACGCAACCCTTGTGAAACGGAACAGCCTGTGCTATAATGTCCTCAATTTACAACAAAGAGAGGTATCGCTATGCTGCTGATCCAGAATGCTTACATAAAGCCCATCACGGGCCCGGACATTCCTGGCGGCTGTCTGCTGGCCGACGGCGGCCGCATCGCCGCCATCGCTCCCCACATCGACCCGCCGGAGGGCTGCACCGTCATCGACGCCGGCGGCCGCCTGCTGACCCCCGGCTGTGTGGAGGCCCACTGCCACATCGGCCTGGACAACGAGTGCCTGCGCTGGGAGGGCATGGACTACAACGAGATCGTGGACCCCCTGACTCCCCAGCTGCGGGCCATCGACTCCATCAACCCCCAGGACGGGGCATTCCCCAACGGACTCCGGGGCGGCGTCACCACCGCCTGCACCGGCCCCGGCAGTGCCAACGTGGTGGGCGGCACCTTCACGGTGCTGAAGCTGGCCGGCAAACGGGTGGACAATATGCTGCTGAAGGAGCCCGCCGCCATGAAGTGCGCCTTCGGCGAGAATCCCAAGGGCTGCTATGGCCAGAGCATGAAGAAAAGCCCCATGACCCGCATGGCCGTGGCGGCGCTGCTGCGTGAGTTGCTGTTCAAGACCCAGCGCTACCGGGACGATAAGCTGGCCGGGAAGAATCCCCCCTTCGACATGAAGCTGGAGGCCATGCTGCCGGTGATCAACGGCGAGATTCCCCTGAAGTGCCACGCCCACCGGGCCGACGACATCCTCACCGCCGTGCGCATCGCCAAGGAATTCGGGGTGAAGGCCACCCTGGACCACTGCACCGACGGCGAGCTGATCTCCGACGAGCTGGCCAAGGAGGGCCTGCCGGTGTTTGTGGGTCCCACCCTGGGCAGCAAGAGCAAGGCCGAGCTGCGGCACAAGAGCTTCACCACCCCCGGCGCCCTGTACCGGGCGGGCCTCACCGTCAGCATCATCACCGACGCACCGGTGATCCCCCTGGAGAATCTGACCATGTGCGCGGGCCTGGCCGCCAATGCGGGCCTGCCTATGGACGAGGCGTGGCGGGCCATCACCATCAACCCCGCCCGCAGCCTGGGCATCGACGGCCGGGTGGGCAGCCTGGAGCCCGGTAAGGACGCGGATTTCGTCCTGTGGACCGCCGACCCCCTCACCACCATCGGCGGCCAGGCGTATATGACCGTCATCGACGGCAAGGTCGTATACCGGGCGGAGTAAATTCGCCTAAATTCCCGGGAAATCCCGATTTCCTCTTGCGAAGTGCCGGGTTTTCCTGTATAATCAACCAATAGCACATTACAAAGGGTACCGCGTACCTATTTTCGAGAGGACTGAAACAACTATGAGTGCATCCAGAGAAAAGAAAGCCCGTCAGGAGTTCGCCGCCAGCGGCGCCGTGGACCCCAAGGCCGCCCGCCAGGCGGAGGAGCGCGCCAAGCAGCGCCGGAACAACTGGCTCTACGGCGGTATTGCCATTGTGTTCGTGCTGGTGGCCGCTGCGCTGCTGGTGTGGAACTCCAACGTGATCCAGCGGGGTGCTTCCGCCGTCACCGTGGAGGGCGAGACATATTCTGCCGCCGAGGTCAGCTATTTCTATCATGTGGCCTATAACTCCATTGCCCAGAGCCAGTATGCCTCCTATTACGGCCTGAGCAAATCCACCCCCCTGACCCAGCAGAGCCTCAGCGACATGGCCAAGACCCTGCTGGGCGTGTCCGACGACATGACCTGGGACGCCTATTTCAGGGACGCCGCCAAAAAGAGCCTGATCCAGATCACCATGCTCAAGAAGGGCGCCGCCGAAAAGAACATCACCTGGAACGACGACATGCAGAAGGAGCTGGACTCCACCATGGACACCCTGGCCACCTACGCCAAGTCCGCCGGCAAGAGCGAGGCTGAGTATATCAAGCAGCTCTACGGCAGCAACATGACCGTCAAGATCTTCAAGGGCATCCTGAAGGACACCATCATTGCCTCCCACTATCAGCAGGATTATATCGACAGCCTGCAGTACACCGACGAGGAGCTCCAGAAGTACTACGAGGAGAACAAGAACTCCTTCGACGTGGCCAACTATGAGATGATCACCTTCAAAGGCGCCGCCGCCTCCACCAAGGACGCCAACGGCAACACCGTTCAGCCCACCGAGGAGGAGAGCGCCGCTGCCCTGCAGAAGGCCAAGGACGCTGCCGCTGCCGCGCTGGAGACCGTCAAGTCCGGCATCCTGCCCGAGAAGGCCGCCAAGGAATATGAGTCCATCGCCACCTATTCCCACCCCGAGTCCGGCACCTACAGCGGCGATGCCGCCACCAAGTGGGTGTTTGACGAGAGCCGCCAGGAGGGCGACACCGAGATCGTGGAAAACGGCACCTCCATCTATCTGCTGGTGTTCCACAGCCGGACCCGCAACGATTACAACACCGTGGACGTGCGCCACATTCTGTTCAAGGTGGACACCTCCAGCCTGGACAGCAAGGCCGACGATTACCAGGCCAAGCTGGAGGAGCTGAAGGCCGGCAAGAAGCAGGAGGCCGAGAACGCCCTCCAGGCCTGGAAGGACGGCGACGCCACCGAGGAGAGCTTCGCGGCCCTGGCCAACAAGCTGTCCGAGGACCCCGGCTCCAACACCAACGGCGGCCTGTATAAGCAGGTCTATAAGGGCCAGATGGTCAGCGAGTTCAACGACTGGTGCTTCGACGAGAGCCGCAAGGCCGGCGATACCGGCATCGTGGCCAACGATGCCGCCGGCGGCAGCTACATCGGCTACCACGTCATGTACTTCGTGGGCACCGACGATCCCTATTGGATGGTCCAGGTCCGCAACGCCATGACGAACAAGGACTACTCCGAGTGGTCCGCCAACCTGGTCAAGGACATCACCGCCACCGAGAATTCCGGCATGAAGTACGTGGGCTGAGCCCCATTACGCAACAAAAAAGAGGCTGGCGGCTGCCAGCCTCTTTTCCACTGTTATCCGACAAGGAGACCGCTATGGAACACAGATTTTTACGCACGGAAATGGTCCTGGGGGACCGGGCCCTGGACCGGCTCTCCCGCTGCCATGTGGCGGTGTTCGGCCTGGGCGGCGTGGGCAGCTACGCCGCCGAGATCCTGGCCCGCTCCGGGGTGGGGGAGCTGACCCTGGTGGATCAGGATACCCTGAGCCTCACCAACATCAACCGCCAGCTGTACGCCCTGTCCTCCACCGTGGGGGAATATAAGGCCGAAGCAGCCGCCCGGCGGTGCCGGGACATCAACCCCGGCCTCCGGGTCCACCCCCTGTGCGCCACCTATGACGCCGCCCACCGGGATGCGTTTTTCACCGGGAAATTCGACTATATCGCCGACTGCATCGACCTGGTCACCTGCAAGCTGGACCTGATCGCCCAGGCGGGGGAGAGGGGTATCCCCATCATCTCCGCCCTGGGCACCGGCAACAAGCTGGACCCCGGCCTTTTGCAGATAACGGACATTTCCAGGACCTCTGTCTGCCCCCTGGCCCGGGTCATACGCCGGGAGCTGCGGGACCGGGGCATCCGGCACCTGAAGGTGGTGTACAGTCCGGAGCCTGCCGCCGAGACCCGGCAGCTGGAGGCCCCGTCCCCCGGGCGGCGCAGCGTGCCCGCCAGCGTGCCCTGGGTGCCCTCCACCGCCGGCATCCTGATGGCCTCCGCCATTGTCCGGGACCTGATAGCGGATAGTGAGGATTGATATGGATATTATACGGGATATTGAAAATTTTGTCCCGCTTTGTCCCCAGGAGCAGCGGGACAAGACCGGGATATTGCGGTTTTTGGCGGGACATCCCGATGCATTTGACCGGGAGAACCTCACCGCCCATATGACCGCCTCCGCCTGGGTCCTGAGCCCGGACCGGCGGCAGGTGGTGATGGTGTATCACAACCTCTATCACTCCTGGTCCTGGACCGGCGGACACGCCGACGGGGACCGGGATCTGCTGGCGGTGGCCATGCGGGAGGTAACGGAGGAAACGGGTCTGCGGCAGCTGGAGCTGCTGCACCCGGGAATCTTCTCCCTGGAGTGCCTGACGGTGGACGGCCACGAAAAGCGGGGGCAGTATGTCCCCAGCCACATTCACATGAACGTCACCTATCTGCTGGGCGCCCGGGATCGGGCGCTGCGGCAGAAGCCTGACGAAAACAGCGGCGTGGCCTGGTTCACGCCCCGGGAGGCGCTGGAGGCGTCCACGGAGCCGTGGATGGTCCAGCGGGTATACAGCAAGCTGACACAGCGCGCCGCAGCCTATATGGCCCGGTAAGGAGGCAATTGTTCCATGGCAAGACGAAAGCCGGACCCCGGCGCAATTTATGTATCCCCCCGGCTCCAGGCCAGCCTGGAGCCCATGGGCCGCTGCGCCCTGACCACGGTGACGGCCCCTATGGGCTACGGAAAGACCACGGCGGTAAACTGGTTTTTAGCGGCCCAGCCACCGGGCTCGGCCATCCGCGTCAGCATTTATTCCGACAGTCTGCCTGCCCTGTGGGAAGGTGGGCGGCGGGCCTTTCGGGCCGCCGGACTGACCGTCCTGGAGGGCTTTGACTGCCCCATGGATCCGGCGGCCACCGGCCTGCTGGTGGATACCCTGTGCCGGGAGCTGCGGCGGCCGGAGCCCTGGTATCTGTTTGCAGATGACCTGCACCTGCTGCCTGATCCCCGGATGGCGCGGTTTTTATGCGAACTGGCGGCGAGACTGCCGGAAAACGTCCACCTCATCGCCGCCAGCCGGGACCGGATCCTGTCCGGGGATCAGGTGCTGCGGCTGGGCGGACGGCTGCACCGCATCGGCGCGGAGCAGCTGCGGCTGGAGGGCGGCGAGCTGGCAGCCTATGTCCACCGCTGCGGCGCGGCCCTGGACCAGGAGCAGCTGGCAGACCTGCAGCAGGCCACGGAGGGCTGGATGGCCGCCGTTTACCTGCGGCTCCGGGCCCTGACGGAGCAGGGAGCGGATCCCGGAGAAACGGACATTTATGAGATGTTCACCGCCGCCATGCTGCGGCCCCTGCCGCCCCGGCGGCAGAGGTTCCTGGCGGTTATGGGTCAGGCCGACGAGTTCACCGGGGACATGGCCCGGTATATTACCGGCCAGCCGGACACACCGGAGATCCTGGCGGACCTGACGGCGAAAAACGCCTTTGTCACCCGGCTCCCCGGCGGGGGATACCGGTTCCACCACATGATGAAGGCCTGCGCCCAGCGGGATTTTGACGCCCTGCCCCCGGAGGAGCAGGCGGAATACCGGGCCCGGTACGGCCGCTGGTATGCGGACCGGGGGGACTATTTGCAGGCCCTGGCCGCCTTCGGCAAATGCGGTCGGTGGGACGCGGCCCTGGACGTGATCCAGCGGGATGCGGGCATTCTGCTGGCGGCCCTGCGGCCCCAGCAGGTGCTGGAGCTGCTGGACCGCTGCGGTGACCGGGTGCTGATGGAGCACCCCACAGCCCTGCTGGTGCTGATGCGGCGGATGTTCACCTGGGGGCAGATCCCCCGGATGCAGCAGCTGAAGGCGCTGCTGCTGGAATCCGTCCGGAATCACCCGGACATGACGCCCCGGCAGCGGGGCAATCTGCTGGGAGAGTGCGACCTGATCGAAAGCTTCCTGCATTACAACGACATCACGGAGATGAGCCGCCTGCACCGCAGCGCCAGCCGCCAGATGACCGACCAGGCCGTCAGCATCCAGAGCCGCGGCAGCTGGACCTTCGGGTCGCCGTCGGTGCTGATGATGTTCCACCGGACCCCGGGGCAGCTTTCCCGGGAGCTGGCGGAGATGGACGACTGCATGCCCCACTATTACAAGATCACCGGCGGCCACGGCATGGGCGCCCAGCGGATCATGGAGGGCGAGGCGGCCCTGGCCCAGGGGCGCCTCAACGACGCGGCCATTGCTCTGGAGCGGGCCCGGGCAGATATCCGGGGCAGCGGCCAGGAAAATATGGCTCTTTGCTGCGACTTTCTGGAAATGCGGCTGGCTCTGGCCGCCGGGAAAGCCCCGGAGACGGACCTGCGCCGCCGCCGGGAGCAGCTGCTGGGCCGGCACAACGCCATGTGGCTGCACATTTTCGACAGCAGCAGCGCCTGGTGTCTGGCGCTGCTGGGGCAGGAGGAGAGCATCCCCTCCCTGTTCCGGGAGCACCGGCTGGATACGGTGAATTTCCTGGGGCCCTGCGTGCCCATGATGCGGATGATCGAAAACCAAGTATTCCTGGCCCAGGGGGCCTATGCCCGGGTCATCGGCGGCAGCGATAAGCTGCTGGCTCTGTGCCGGGGGATGCACTACGCCCTGGTGGAGATCTATGTGCTGACGCAGACTGCCGCAGCCTATGAAGGGCTGGGCAAACGCCGGGAGGCTGCGGCTCTGGTCCGGCAGGCGGCGGATATGGCCCGGCCCGACGGGCTGGTGCTGCCCTTTGCCGCCTGCTACCGGTACCTGCGGGAGGTGCTGCCGGAGGCCGGGGACGACTTTGCCGCCCGGGCCGCCCGGTTCGGCCAGAGCTTCCAGGCCGGGTGCCAGGCGGTGCAGATCGTCCGGCAGCGGCCGGAGACCTTCGCCGCTCTGACAGAGCGGGAATGGGCCGTGGCCCAGCGGATGGCCCGGCGGCTCAGCAACCGGGAGATCGCCGGGCAGCTGTTCCTGTCCGAGGGAACGGTGAAGCAGTACATCAACCAGATCTACTCCAAGCTGCACCTGACCGGCGACGCCCGGACCAAGCGCCGCCGCCTGGAGGAGCTGATGGAAGACTGACGGAAGCATAACAAAATCCCTCCGGCTCCGGCCGGAGGGATTTTGCTCAGCTTCAGCTTGTCAAAAAAGGGCACCGCCCTTTTTTGACAAGCTGAGCAAGCATTTTCAGAACCTTCACAAAAGTTCTGAAAATGCGGTGATTGAAAACGAAAGACACCCCTGATGGGTTTCTTTCGTAACTATCTTCCTTTCCGAAGGCGGAGGCAAGCCTGCTTTTTTGACGGCCTGCTCAGTCTGTCAAAAAAGAGCACCGTTGTCAAAAAAGAGCGCCGCCGCTGTCATGAGCTTCTCCCGGGGACCAGGGGAAATTCCCGCACCAGCTCATACGCCAGCTTATACTGCCGCCCGGCGGTGAGCCATTCCAGCACCCAGGGCAGGTGGAACCCCGCGTATCCGATGGGCAGCTCCCTCCGGCAGCGTTGGAACACGTCCATCAGCGCCGCGCCGTAATCCGGGTCCCGCAGATAGCCGGGGTTTTCCAGCCTGCGCCGCACCAGCCCGCAGATCTCCATGCACAGAGCCCGGTCCGGATACTCCTCCGGGGCCGTCTCCGCCCGGTCCAGGGCGTCCAGAGCCTCCTGGGTCCGGCCCAGCCCCTCGCAGCACACCGCCAGCTTGTGCAGCTCCATGACCCGGGGCCGCTCCAGGGCGGAAAAATACCCATATGCCTCCTGATACCGGCCGCACTCCACCTGGGTGGCGGCCCGGTTATAGGCCATGGCCCGCAGGTCCTCCTGCCGTCCTAGGGCCCGGGCCATGCGCTCCGCCGCCCGATAGTGCTCCTCCATACCGTCCAGGTCCAGCCGGTTGCAGCATACGCTGCCCATAATCAGCCGGCATTCCAGCATCAGCCGCACCCGGCCGTCCCGGGCCGCCAGGTCGCAGCCCTGCCGCAGATAGGCCATGGCCCCGGTATAGTCGCCGCCCTGCTCATACCCGGCAATGCCCGCCATCAGAAAGCAGTACGCCTCCGGCAGCAGCCGCACCGCCTCCGGCTCCCGGTTCTGTACGATCCGCAGCAGCGCCAGCTGCCGCCGGTCCAGATACGGCTCCAGCGCCGCCGGGATGTCCGACGGGTCCTGCCGGTCCACGGCGTCCAGCACCAGGCCGTCCGCCGCCAGGGGACTGGACAGGATGGTCTCCAGCGCCTGGGAGAACGCCGCCCGGCTGTCCTGAAACGCCTCCTGCTCTCCGTCCAGCAGCTGCGCGTACCGCCGCTCCACCAGCCCCTCCAGCTCCGGCAGATTCTCCCCGTACCAGGGCAGGTCCAGCCGCTTCATCAGCAGCGCCAGCAGCTCCGGCGCGGCCTGGACCCGGCCCTGCTCGATCTTGGACAGATACGACGCCGCGCAGATGCCCCGGCACAGGCCCTCCTGGCTCCAGCCCCGCTTCAGCCGCTCCTGCCGCAGCCGCAGCCCCACGGCTGCCGCCCCGGCGCTCATTTGGCGCCTCCGGCGCACACCGGCGCCTCATACAGCTTCCCGTGGACGAAATAGTTATACGACCGGCACCCTCCGGCGCACCACGGCCCCATCCGGCACCGGGCGCAGTCTCCGGTCAGCAGCTCCGGGGTGAACCGCCGGTTATACGCAAACGCCTCCGGGTCCTCCCAGATGTCCCGCAGCCGCCGCTGCCGCAGATTTCCCTCGATGAACCGCTCATCGTACATAGACTCACACCCCCGTATGTTTCCCACGCTGTCGATGCCTATGGCGGAGATTCCCGCCCGGCACCCCTGGAAGCAGGCCCCGTCGGCGCCCCGCAGGCCCGGCTCCTCCTCTGTAAAGTAGCCCACGTTGTCAGCCGCACCCAGCATAAACGGCGCGCGGTCCCGGTGGCGCTCCACGAAGCGGATCACCTCCGCCGGGTCCATGCGCCAGTCCAGCCCCCGGGCGGCGTTGCCCATAGGCGAGCACGCCTGCAATTGCCATGCGGCGATGCCGGAGCCCTCCAGCACCCGGTACAGCTCCTCCAGCCGCCCCACGCAGTCCCTGCGCAGGGTGGAGATCACCGACGCCGGGATGCCGGCCTTCACCAGCGCCCCCACGGCGTCCATGGCCCGGCGGAAGCTGCCCGCCTGCCGTCCGGCGTCGTGTACGTCCTCCGGCCCGTCGATGGACACCGCCACGGACTCCACGCCGGCCTCCCGCAGCTGCGCCAGCACCTCCGGCGACATCAGGTACCCGTTGGTGATCACCGCCACCGCCGCGCCCCGGCCGGTGAGCCGCCCGGCGATCTGCGCCCAGTCCCGCCGCAGGAACACCTCGCCCCCGATCAGCGACACCCTCCGGCACCCCAGCTCTGCCAGCTGGTCCGCCGTGTCCAGGCACTCCGCCGTGGACAGCTCGTCGGCCCTGGCCCGCCCCCCGGCGGACCCGCAGTACCGGCACCCGAAGCAGCACGCCAGCGTCAGCTCCCACACGCAGCTGCGCAGCCGGAACCCGCTCATTTCTTCTCCTTCACCACCGGCGCGGCATACACCGCCATGATGGGCGGCTCAGACCCGGGCCGCTCCGGCTTTTTCGGACCCTTTACCGGTTTTCCGTCAAGATCCCGTAAAAAGAAGTCCCGGGCATCCCCGTTGGGATATCCCGCTTTTTTGGATGTTTTCCTCTCGTTCATGGACAATGTCCTCCTGTCCTGTTGATTAATTACACATATTATAGCACAATCCGCCCGTCGAATCCAGAAAAATTTCCCTTATCCCCTGAAAATGCACTTGCATTCGACATGACTTTGTGATAGAATAATAACCACATAACAATAAACTTTGGAAAACCAAAATTACACTTGAAAACGATACCGATATGCGCTATAATAACGTTCCGCAGCTGGGACCGGCATCCCGGCGGCGGAAGCGTTGTCGCATCTTCAATTAGGTCCGTTAGGGCCTGAAAATAATGCGCACCGCGCAAATAAACGCAATGGGAGGAACGAGGATATGAAGAAATGGAAACAGGCGTTGGCCCTTGTGCTGGCGCTGGTAATGGCCCTGTCTCTGGTGGCCCTGCCATCCTTCGCCGAGGGCGAGGAAACCGGCGGCGGCACGGAGACCACCCAGCCTGTGTGGCCTGCTGAGGGCTCTATCAACCTCAGCAAAAAAGCCCAGCCCGTGGAGGGGCAGGATGGTCTCTATGAGCTCACCCTGACCATCCAGGGCAAGAACTACAAGACCACCTCCGACGTGGTTCTGGTCATCGACTGCTCCGGCAGTATGGAGGGCACCAAGCTCGCCAACACCCAGAAAGCCGCCAAGGCCTTCGGTGACAAGCTGCTGACGGAGAACAGCGCTACCCGTATCGCCATCGTCACCTATTCCGGAGATGCTGCGGCGTACAGCAACGGCCGCTTCTACACGGCCGATGAGCTGTCTGCCTTCAAGACCGCCGTGGATGACGCCACCTACGCCAACGGCGGCACCAACCAGCAGGCCGGTATCCATGTGGCCCAGCAGCTGCTGGCCTCTGATTCTTCCACCGGCAGGCAGAAGAACATCGTCATCCTGTCCGATGGTGAGCCCACCTACAGCCATCCCTTTGTTGCCACCGCAACGTATGAGGGGTGTAGCCGTATATCTGACTGGGGATGTGGAGAGTTTGGTCCTACTGGTGGCCGCATCACCAATATCGGCACCGCCTTTACCCCCGACTATAACACCGTGATCGGCTCAGGCGGCGCTTTTACCACGAGCTATAATGCGTATGTGAATGCCACCTGTACGGAGCATGGAACAACCAGCCGACTCAGCTATGGTGTGTATGCCTTGGATGGCACGGTTACTCGGACCAGCGGCACCAACAACGGTGTAGCCACCATCTGGGAGGCCAACCAGGCCAAGACCGCCGGGACCACCATCTTCTCCGTGGCCCTCCAGGCTGGTACCAACGGCGAGAACACCCTGAAATCCTGCGCCACCGATGCCGCCAAGGGCTACTTCGCCATTGGCCAGAACGACAACGTGGAGCAGAAGCTCACCGCCGCCTTTGAGACCATCGCCGGCAGCATCGCCAAGGCCGCCACCAACGGCTCGGTCACCGACCCCATGAGCCAGTATGTGAACCTGGCCTTCACCGGCGACCCCAAGGTTACCAACAGCCTGGACGAGTACAATGCCGGTGGATACGATGTCTATCTGAGCCAGGGCACCGTCACCCGCAGCGGCGAGACCCTCAACTGGAACGTCGGCGATATCAACGAGGGCACCCCGGCGGTCATGAAGTACCGCGTGACCCTCAAGGACAACGTTCAGCCGGACAAAACCTATCCCACCAACGACACCACTACCTTTAACTATACCGACTATCAGGATCAGGAAACCAGCAAGAACTTCGAAATCCCTGAGGTTGCGCCCAAGGGCGGCACCATCCTCATGCACTTCTACCTGGTGAATGCTCAGGGTAAGCCCATCAACGAGAAGGGCGTGGAGGTGGAGTCCCCCGACAAGGCCAAGCAGCTGGCCGCCCAGGAGTATTACACGGTGAATAATTCCCAGGCCCTGGAATACGGCACCTATAACGTCCCCATGAAGGAAATTTCCGGCACCGCCTACTATGGCTATACCCTGGACGGCGTCACCACCAAGGATGTGACGGAGGCTTCCGTCACCGTCTCCACCACCAACGCCAACCGCGAGGTCTGGTTTGCCTACACTCAGAGCTTCTATGTGGTCCACGTTCAGATGGACGAAAACGGCCAGGGAAAGCAGGTGGGTCAGACTGAGACCTATCCCTTCACCGGCAGCTTTGATCTGACGGCCCACGTCAGCCAGGGCTATCTGTACGGCGGCGCTTTCAACAGCGAGGCATGTACTGACGTTTATCCCTTCGCCGATGGCGAAACCGGCCTCAACTTCGCCCCCAAGGCTGGCGAAACCTACTATATCTGGGAAGTCCCCAGCGCCTATCTGAAGCCTATGGCTCTGTCTTGCTGGGAGCATAACACAGAGGGGCAGCTGGATGTCATTGGTTTCTATATGGTTTCCGCCATTGACCGCGCCCTCTACAAAGAAGCTGGCTTCTATGTCAATGGTACCCGTACCACGGCAAACCAGATGACCTATGAGGCCATTGACGAAAACCGGACCACGGTTGCCAACCTGCCGGAGGGCCAGAGCGTTGCCTTCAAGGGCATCACCATCAACCTGAAGCAGGAGGGCCAGTCCGACAGCTATACTGCGGCCAGCGTAGTCACTGGTGACAAGTATGGCTATATGCTGTGCTACGGCTTGGATAAGGACACCTATTGGTCTGAGGCCGGTAAGGCCGTCAGCTACTATCCCTACTGGGTCACCCTGGATGGCGTGGAGGTCACCAACAGCGTCACCCGCACCGGCACCTACCAGGGCACTGGCGCTGGCAAGATCAAGTCCACGGATGAGTCCCGCACCGCTGACTGCACGGTTCCCGCCGCTGCCGAAACACAGCTGCTGACCATGGCTTCCTACTGCGCCGATGGCACTCCCATTTCGGCGGATGTGCCCACCGTGGAGGATGTCACCGTCACCGTGGTGGACGGCGCCAAGACCTATGAGCTTACCGTTTCCGCCGGTACCGGCGCCCGTGACCAGATCAGCTACCAGGCCCCCGCTGGCAAGGTCTTTGCCGGCTGGTTCACCGATGAGGCCTGCACTACTCCTGCCAACCTGGATAGTATTACCCAGGATACCACGATTTACGCCAAGTATGTCAGTGATTCCTATCTGGACCTGCACTATGTCCGGAATGGTTTGTTCCGCCTGCGCGGCGTCACCCTGATCTCCGCCGTGGATAACCCGGCCAACTATCAGGAGAGCGGCATCATCGTGGACGGCGTGAAGGTGCCTGTTGCCTACGCCAACCGCTATCGGCTGTTCTATACGGCCTCCGGCTTGTTCGGCGCTGCCCGCAATGCCAGGCTCATGATCACCCAGCAGAGCCTCTCCGGCTCTGGTACCCTGGAGGTCACCCCCTATTGGGTCACCCTGGACGGCACCGAAGTCCACGGCGTCACCCATACCCTGCATTACAACACCCGCACCATTTGGGAGTGAGGAAAGGAGAACACCCATGAACACAAAATTTATCCCTCCTGAACTCCAGGATACCGTTGTGGGCCTTGATGGCCAGAGGCCAAGCGGCAGTGTTTTGGAAAGCATCGGCAATGGCCGCTATGCCGTGACCCTGCCCGATGGCCAGCAGGTCATCGTGGACCAGCACGGCAACATCATCGGCTGAAACACCACAAGCGGAGGGATGGCTCATCCATCCCTCCGCTTCTCACACATGACGAATTTTTATCCATGAAACGACGACTTGTTCTTGCCGGTGTTCCCGTAGACGTGATCACCGCCTATGATGATTACTATCCGTATTTTTCACCGTATCTGGAAAAGAATGGTGGGACGACCCGGGATATCCCGCCCTGTCCCATAAATGACCGGGACATTCCGTCGGTGCGCATTCCGCCCCAGCGGCTCCGGAAGGCTGCCAGTATTTACCAGCCCGGGGAACCGGAATATTATGTGGAATATATGGAGCTGTGTCCCGCTGTCTCCTCTGCCATCACGGCTTTCGGCCGCATCGTGTTCCATGCCGTTTCCTTTATCTGGAAGGACCTGGCTTGGCTTATTACCGCCCCCAGCGGCACCGGCAAATCCACCCATTATTGCCTGTGGAAGCTCCTCTGTCCCGATGCGGTTCAGATCATCAACGGGGATAAACCCATTGTATATATGGAAAATGACCAAGTATTCGTCACTTCATCCCCTTGGACGGGCAAAGAAAACATGTCTCAGCGGCTGACCGCTAAATTGGGCGGAATTATCTTCCTGGAACAGGCCAAAATCAACGAAATCAGACGACTGACCGTTCATGAATCCGCCGGAAAAATCTTTTCCCAATTCCTGTTTGATTGTAATACGGAGCAGGAAGTGAAATCTGCCTGTAAAATCGCTGAAAATATGCTGAAAAGCCCGGTCTGGCTTCTGAAAAACCGCGGAGATATCCAATCTGTCCAATTGTGCAGAGATACCCTGGCGGCAGCCCTGTCTGACCCTGCGATGAATCTGGCAAAAAGTGATAAAAATGGTGAAATACTATGAAATATACCGTTATTCCCGGAGTAGTTCTTGCAGAAATCTGCGATGAACAATTCCTGGTGGCAACCGGACCCGCTCGCGGCAGGGTACCGTATGTCAAAGGGCTGAACGAAACCGGAGCATACTTTTTCTCGCAAATTAAATCCGGATTATCTACTGAATCAATCATAAATGACGCCGCAGAACGATACGAAACAACGACTGAGATAATTGCTCCATCTTTCGGTAATTTCCTTCAGGCCCTTGTGAATTCCGGCTATCTTCAGGAAATCCCGGAATCAACTCCTCCGGCCAAACCAAAGACCGATCAATAATCCTAAATGATGAATAAATACGCTCCAAAATTGGCTTAAATATCCAATTTTGGAGCGTATTTGCAATTTTTGGGGAGGTTAATTCAGACTTGTCAGGCTTCCCGGAAAAGGGAAGCAGGGAAAGCATTGTGAAAATTTAATCATTTCTTGACGCAAAGTGGAATATTTGATAGGATAACTCCACACTAAGGTGAATAAAAATGCAGAAGGAGAGACGATATGGAACGCGAGAAGCTGGGGTCCCGGCTGGGGTTCATCCTGCTGTCCGCCGGGTGCGCCATCGGCTGCGGCAATGTGTGGAAATTCCCGTGGATGTGCGGCCAGTACGGCGGGGGCGGCTTTGTGCTGTTGTATGTGCTGTGCCTGGTGGTGCTGGGGCTGCCTATCATGACCATGGAGTTCTGCGTGGGCCGGGCGGCCCAGACCAGCCCCATCCACATGTATCAGAAGCTGGAGAAAAAGGGTCAGAAATGGCACATCCATGGGTATGTGTCCTTATTCGGCAGCATCGCCCTGATGGCGTTTTACACGGTGGTCACCGGATGGATCGTGTACTATTTCGTGCAGTTTCTCACGGGAAACAGCCAGAATCTGGGGTTTTCCGCAATGATCGCGGACCCGGGCGTCAACGTGACCTATCTGGCGGTGACGGTGGCGATGGCCTTTGCCATTCTGTGCTTCGGCCTACAGAGCGGCCTGGAGCGGGTCACCAAATACATGATGCTGCTGCTTTTGCTGCTGATGCTGGTGCTGGCCGTTCACAGCTTCACCCTGGACGGCGCGGCGGAGGGCCTGCGGTTTTACCTGGTGCCGGACCTGTCCAGGATCACCGGCAGCGTGGTGGTGGGCGCCATGAACCAGGCATTCTTCACCCTGTCGGTGGGCATGGGGGCCATGGCCATTTTCGGCAGCTACATCGGCAAGGAGAGGTCCCTGATGGGGGAGTCGGTGAACATCATCCTGCTGGATACCTTTGTGGCCATCGTGGCGGGGCTGATCATGTTCCCGGCCTGCTTTACCTATGGGGTGGAGGTCAACGCCGGCCCCAGCCTGCTGTTTGACACCATGGCCACCGTGTTCAACCACATGAATGGCGGCCGCTGGTGGGGAACCCTGTTCTTCCTGTTTATGGTGTTTGCGGCCCTGTCCACAGTGCTGGCGGTGTGCGAGGAGATACTGGCCATGGTGCGGGATCTTACCGGATGGAGCCGCCCGGTGGGGTGCCTGGTCTGCGGCGGGTGCATCTTCCTGGTGGCGCTGACCACGGCCCTGGGCTACAGCGTGCTGCACTTCCAGCCCTTCGCAGAGGGTACCTCCTGGCTGGACCTGTGGGATTTCCTGGTGTCCAACAACATTCTGCCCCTGGGGTCCCTGGTGTTTGCCCTGTTCTGCTGCAACCGGTTCGGCTGGGGATGGGACAGCTTCCTGCTGGAAGCCAACGCCGGCCGGGGCCTGAAGGTGCGGCAATGGATGAAGCCGATGTTTCAGTATGTGGTCCCCGTGGCCATCCTGTTCATCTATGTCTATGGCATGGTGACGTTCCAGTGGAAATAAGCATGCTTCGCAGCTTACGACATTTCCCAAATCATTTCGCTTAAGCGATATAGCATTTCTTGGCGCTCTTCTATAGACCGCTTATTCCAATCAGACCAAGCAAATAGCAGAGAATTGGTTCGGTTAATTGCGGTATCGTGCCCTTGATTCACCAGTTCAGAAAGCGAAGATGTGAGATAAAATTTCGATTGCTTATATGCTTTAGATTTGTTTGCATAAACATCATTATGGATCGATTTGTTGATACTGTTTTCAAGCAAAGTGAGATTTCCAAGCCGGTTGATATAAACTGAAAAATCCTCATCGTTCATGCCATATAATTCTTTATCCGCACAGGTCTGCGGCATAATATGTTCAATTTCTACCGCAGTCTGCGTATAAGAGGTCAAATCATCTACAGTTGTTTTTCCTAATCTCAGTGCATCCACATACGCAGTAATTTTGCCAAGAATAAACTTTATTCGATACTGCTGCATACTATTCAAGCCAAGACGAAGAAAATTTGACTTGTTATCCAGTTTCCAATCGTTCACTGTAGGGATTAGAGTGTCTTTTACAAAACGATCCAAATCTTCAATCGTGACAATGTTTCGAATGTCTTTACACCATGAAGCAAAGGTTCGCTCAGTGACATTAGTAGCAATTTTGTCAATGACGGTGTAATAAACTACAGATTCAAGAATTGCCTTGAAGCTGGCAAGTGCATCCGGATTCATATTAGATGCGGCAAGCAGCAACATAAGATGCAGCTTATAAGATTTTCCCGCTAACAGCGGAATGTTTTTCAAATGCACATTTCCATCGGACTTATCGTCGGGCATTCTGCACTTAACATACAATTCAACGTTTTGTGCCATTTTCTGAACGAATTGGAACGGAGCTTCTTCGTAGCGACATTGGGCGTTGTTATTGCTCAGCCAAGTATATATCTGATCTTCACGAAGAATCCCATCTTTCTCACTGGAAGTATCATAATTAGCCATGATAAAATAGCGGAGGAAACGAAGCGGTTTCTCATCTATTTTTTCAAGCGAGCGCGTAATGGATTTCCAGTTCATATTCAATTCTTTGAATTTGCTTCTATCAACTTGACGAAACACCATATTCTTAAGCAAATCCATAGGGTCGAGTCCCTTGCCCCGCTGGTTAATTGTCTCAAAAATTTTTAGTGCATCTGAGATATCGTAGGTTTCGATGCGAATGAAACTTGTTTTATTCAACAGAAAAACTACAAATTTTTTCAAGCTGGCTATATCGGGGAATCGCTCACTCAAAAAATCTTGTATCGTTTTGAAAGCGTCGAAGAGCCTTTCGCCAGATTGCGTTAGATAGTTCGGCCGTTCCTGCCCCTTTTCAATCAACTCCAAACAGTTACCAGCATCTTCATATTGGAGTTGGAGATGATATAAGTTAATCACATCGCCTTCGCTATTCATAGTTGGGCTATAAATTAAATTCTCAATAACGCTGGTTTGCTCACCACAGTTCACATAAAATTTTTTGATTGCACATAACAAAACAAAAAATGTGGTAAGGCGTTGTTGTCCATCAATCAATTCAAACTGGCTGCCGGAATCATAAGTTACTATAGTGCCAAGGAAATACGCTTTTTTATTATCAGTGTTATAGGCATCTAATAAATCTGCCATCAACTGCTCAACCTGTTCATCAGTCCAAACATATTCTCTTTGATAATCAGGAACAATGTAATGATCTTTGAATGCAGAGCTTATTGAGTGGTCGTTATACTTGATATATGTATCAGCCATCAGCTTCATCCCTTTCGTTACAACGAAGTGTGTACACGTATTATAAAGCAGGACTATGAACACTTTCAATAGATTTTATGAAATTTATCACGTTAGAGCATAGCTTTCCTATAAACGCAAACTGATTTGACGGTTTTTATGATGCCGAACATACTCTGCATCGAAATACCAACCTATCGACTTTACGTCTTTGCGGGGTATTTTGCACGATCGTAAATATACGCACTCTCAAGCGAACCGTATGCACTATACAGCGATTCGCTGTTTCGCAAAAGAACCGCACAGAGGCGATAACTATTTCACCCTTTTCGCTATCCTTGCTTTTCAGCGCAAAAAACAGGTGATTCTCAACCCTTAGATGTAAAAACAGGCGGCACCCAACCGAAGTTGAGTGCCGCCTGTTTTGTTGTCCAATCCTGCTTAGCAGATGCCGATTTTGTAGTTTTCTCAAATTACTGTCTTATCGGCACACGGCCGAGCCTCTCATTTTTTATTGGGGGGATTACTGCTTCACGGAGGGCTTCAGCTTCTCCACGATGACGCACAGAAGGATGGTCAGCACCATGTCCGGCAGGGTGTAGCCCACGGGGGTGTCTACGCCCATCAGCAGGCGATAGGCCACAAAGCCCATGAGCCAGATCACCAGGTTCCGGGCGTCGGCGGCCACGGCGAAGCGGTCCCGGCGCAGAAGGAAGTGGTCGGCGATCTGCACGGCGATCATGGGGGCGAACACGGAGCCGATCAGATACAGAAAGCCGGTGATATCGTCCATGGGGAACAGGATGGCCCCGGCCACGCCCACCACAGTGGTGATGATGGCCACGGTTTTGCCGCTGACCTTCCCGGACAGGGACTCGGCGGAGATGCCGGCGGACCAGGCGTCCAGGAACGTGGTGGTGACGGTGGAGAACACCAGGATCACCAGGGCGGCAATGCCCAGGCCGGCCTTGACCATGATGACGGCGATGTCATACTCGCCGGTGAAGATGGCCGCGCCCATGCCGATGACGTACATCCAGCAGGACACCAGGCCATAGGTGACCACGCTGGCCACGGTGGCCCGGACGGGCTTCTGGGCCTGGCGGGTATAGTCGCTGATCAGGGGCAGCCAGGACAGGGGCATGGCCACCGCCAGCTCCACCGCCGCGCCGAAGGTCAGGCCCTCGCCGCTGGGGGCGGCCATGGCGCTGCCGGAGAAGAAGATCACCTTGCACAGCACCAGGGTCAGCACAAACAGGGCGGCCATGGTGATCTTGTTGATCCAGCCCAGGTCGGTGACGCCCACCACGATCCATAGGATGATGAGCCCGCCGATGACCAGGCACCACACCCAGCGGCCGATATCGAAAATGCCGCCGATGGCCAGGGCGCCGTCATAGATCATGATGGCGGTCCAGCCCACCAGCTGCAGCACGTTCAGCAGAGCAAACAGCAGGCCGCCCTTCTGGCCGAAGCTCATTTTCACGGTCTCCATGGCGCTGCGGCCGGTGCGGCCGCCGATGAGACCCGCCAGCAGCATCATGCCGCAGCCGATGACATGGCCGATGAGGATGGCCAGCAGGCCCTTGCCCATGCCCAGAGGGGCGAAGGCCGTGCCGGTAAGGATCTCCGCCAGGGAGACGCCTGCCCCGAACCAGATCAGGGCGTTCTGAAAGGTGGAGGTCTTTTTCATTCCGCGAACCCTCCCTTCAGGTCAAACATGTGGTTCATGGGGCCGGAGCCGCGGCCCAGGTCCAGCATGGCGGCCAGAGCCCCGGAGATATACGCCTTGGCCCGCTCCACGGACCGGTCCAGGTCATAGCCCTTGGCCAGGTTGGCGGCGATGGCGCTGGACAGGGTGCAGCCGGTGCCGTGGGTGTTGGGGTTGGGGATGCGCTTGCCCCGGAACCACTTGCCGCTGCCGTCCCGCCACAGCAGGTCGTCGGCGTCGTTGATCTGGTGACCGCCCTTGCACAGCACGGCGCAGCCGTACCGCTGGCTGATGGTTCGGGCGGCGGCCTCCATGCCGGCGGCGTCGGTGATGGTGAGGCCGGAGAGGATCTCTGCCTCGGGAATGTTGGGCGTCAGTACCGTGGCCAGAGGCAGCAGCTGAGAGGTCAGGGCCTGGATGGCGTCGTCCCGCAGGAGCTTTGCGCCGGAGGTGGCCACCATGACGGGGTCCACCACCACCCGCTCCGCGCCGTACTGCCGGAGCTTTTCCGCGATGACGGCAATCAGCTCCGCAGAGGAGACCATGCCGATCTTCACCGCGTCGGGGACGATATCCGTGAATACGGCGTCCAGCTGCTCCGCCAGGAAATGGGGCGTGGACTCCAGAATATCCGTGACGCCGGTGGTGTTCTGGGCCGTCAGGGCCGTGACCGCGCAGGTGGCGAATACGCCGTTGGCGGTCATGGTTTTGATATCGGCCTGAATCCCGGCGCCTCCGCTGGAATCGCTTCCGGCAATGGTCAATGCTGTTTTCATGCTCATTTCTCCTTTCGATGTTAACACAGCACAGTTTTATAACGCGATGCAAGGTGGTGCCCCCAATGCACCGCGAAGGAACACATTTTGATTCAGTTTTCGTTATTCAGCCGCTCCCAATGGGCGGGGAGCCGGGCCAGGGAGGTGAGATAAACCTCCGCCGCATTCCGCAGGCCCTGCTGATCCGCCTCGCCGTTGGCGTCGAAAATGCCCACGGTGCGATAGCCCGCTGCGGCGGCGGTTTGCAGGGCATAGAGGGAGTCCTCTGCCACCAGGGTCTGGTCCGGCGGCGTGCCCCGGGCCGCCAGGTGATAGATATCCGGCCTGTGCTTGCTGACGCCCAGCTCGCCGGTGGTGAAAATGGCCTCAAAGCAGGGCAGAAGGCCCAGCCGCTCCAGGGCCCGGGTCACATGGGAACGGGGGCTGGAGGTGGCGGCGGTGACGGATACGCCCCGGTCCCGCAGAAAGGCCAGAGCCGTCCGAGCTCCGTCCTTTTCCGGAACCTCGTTATAGTAATAATCCCGCAGCATGGCGGAAAGGTCCGCCAAAACGTCGGCGCTCTCCGGCAGGGGATAGTGGGTCCGGAGATAGTCCGCCCCCTGCTCCATGCTCATGGCAAACAGAAGCTCCCCCAGGCCCGGTTCCGGCGTCAGGCCCCGATGCAACAGATACCGGGCTCCCAGGTCCCTCCAGATGGACATGGAGTCCAGCACCACGCCGTCCAGGTCGAATATGGCGGCGCGGATCATGAGCGCAGCATCTCCTCCGTGGCGGCCTTCAGGTCAAGGCTCGCCCGGCGGATGTCCGCCGCGCCGTAGATGGCGCTGATGACGGCCACGCCGCAGATGCCGCTGCCGGAGAGCCTGTGTACGTTGTCCCGGCTGATGCCGCCGATGGCCACCACGGGAATGGACACGGCCCGGCAGATGGCCTTCAGGGTGTGGTAGGACACGTCGTCGGCGTCGTCCTTGGAGCCGGTGGGGAACACGGCCCCCACCCCCAGATAGTCCGCGCCGTGCTTTTCTGCCAGCAGAGCCTGCTCCACCGTCTGGGCGGATACGCCGATGATCTTGTCCGGCCCCAGCTTCCGCCGGACGTCCAGGGCCTCCATGTCGCTCTGGCCCACGTGGACGCCGTCGGCGTCCATGGCCAGGGCGATGTCCACGTTGTCGTTGACAATAAAGGGAACGTGATAATCCCGGCACAGGGCCTGAAGCTCCCGGGCCTCTGCCAGGAACGAGGGCTCCGCCAGGGTCTTTTCCCGCAGCTGCAGCATGGTGACGCCGCCCCGCAGGCTCTCCTCCACCACGTCCCGGAGGCTGCGGCCATTGAGCCAGTGGCGGTCCGTAACGGCGTACAGCAGCAGGTCCTGTTCAGCGCACCGCATACTTGGCCCCCTTATCCAGCGCAGCGCCGTCCATGTTGTAGATGGCGTCGATGATGCGGTTGCGGTAGGTGGAGTTGCCGTCCCCCGGGGCCATGCGGCTCCAGCCGATCTCGCCGGCCAGGCCCATGGCGCACACGGCGGCAGCGGCGGCCTCCAGGCGGCGGTCCGGATTGGCCGCCACAAAGGCGGTCATCATGCCGGACAGCTGGCATCCGGTGCCGGTGATCTTGCCCATCTCCGGGCGGCCGTTGCGGATGACGAAGCAGCGGTCTGCGTCGCTGACCAGGTCGATGGCCCCGGTGACGGCCACAATGGCATGGCTGCGGCGGGCAAAATCCTTGACAAAGGCCACGGCGGCGTCCAGATTTCCGTCAGACACGGCATCGGCCACGTCGGCGTCCACGCCCCGGGTCTTGCCGCTGCCCAGGGCCAGGGTCTTGATCTCGGAAATGTTGCCGCGAATCACGGTGAAGGGCAGCTTTTCCATCAGCTCCACGGCGGTGTTGGTCCGCAGGGCGGAGGCACCCGCGCCTACGGGGTCCAGCAGCAGCACATGACCCAGGGACGCGGCCTTTTCCCCGGCCCGGAACATGGCCTGGATGCTCCGCTGGTTCAGGGTGCCGATGTTGATGTTCAGCCCGTTGCAGATGGAGGTGATGTCCTCCACGTCCTCCGGCTCGTCGGACATGATGGGGCTGCCGCCGCAGGCCAGCAGGATGTTGGCCACGTCGTTGACGGTGACGTAATTGGTGATGTTGTGGACCAGCGGCACCGTGCGGCGGACGCTGTCCAGGCAAATACCCAGCATAAAAATACACTCCTTACAGCAAAAAATGCGGATATGCCCGGTAAAAGGCATATCCGCAATGCGTTATTCGTGCGCTGCGCCGGTATGTCCCTACGTTGGCATTATCCAAATCAGGTTGAAGGGTCAGGGCGATGACAGCCCACTCTCAGCCCGCTCCGGCGAGCTCCCCTGTTGACGTAGGGTATGATAACACCAATTTTCGGGTTTTGCAAGGGAAAATTCGGAATTTTATAGCGGGAGATGGCGAACGGAGTAATCCAGAATGATCTTTTTGCAGCGGGGGCAGTTGAATGCTTCCGCAGCTGCGCCGCCGAAAACGGACGAACCGGAATCCGCCAGCGTGATGGCATCCTTGTTCAGCCAGGACAGCGCGGCCATAGGGCCGGCCTCCCGGGACCAGTATACGCCGTCCCGGCTCTGGATGACGCCCGGGGTCATTTCTTCCCCGCAGAAGGGACATTTGTTGTTCATGGGAGCACCTCCTGTAAAAAATCCGGATTATAATTGAATGATCAATTATATTATACCATGCGGGGCCGGGAAGTCAAGGCGGGGCGGGTTTCGGCCCGGACTGGCAAAATTTCCAGATTTTACCGCTTGGATTCACAAAGATTTAATATTTTTTTTGTTGCCATTTTGTAACTTTTTGTTTATAATGTTACACGATAGGAAAAAATGGACTTTTTGACGACGCCTGTCACAGGGCGTCGTATGAGTATACATCGAGGTATCACATGATCAGACTGACAAACGTTGAAAAAACATACGATAACGGCACCCACGCCCTAAACGGAATTTCCTTCGAGATACAGGACGGGGAGTTCGTGTTCCTGGTGGGCCCCTCCGGCAGCGGCAAGTCCACCATCATCAAGCTCCTGACCGGCGAGCTGGTGCCCTCCCGGGGCCGGGTGATGATCAACGGCTTCTCCATGAGCAACATCACCCAGCGGCAGATCCCCCTGATGCGCCGGACCATCGGCGTGATCTTTCAGGATTTCCGCCTGATCGGCAACAAAACCGTATACGATAATCTGAGTCTGGCTATGCGGGCGGTGGGAGCCTCCGCCAGGGAGATCAAGACCCGCATCCCCTATGTGCTGGGCCTGGTGGGGCTGGACGGCAAGGGACGCCGGTTCCCCGATGAGCTGTCCGGCGGCGAGCAGCAGCGGGTGGCCATTGCCCGGGCGCTGGTAAACAATCCCAGCACCATCGTGGCCGACGAGCCCACCGGCAACCTGGACCCTGCCCGCTCTCTGGAGATCATGACTCTGCTGGAGCGCATCAACGCGCTGGGCACCACCGTGGTGGTGGTGACCCATGAAAAGAGCCTGGTGAATCATTTTGACAAGCGGGTCATTATGATCGACCATGGCGTGGTGGCCGCCACCGGCGTGGGCAGATACGAGGTGTGAGCATGCATAATTTCAAGTATTTCTTCCGGGAGGGAGCAGGCAACATGCTGTCCCACGGGTTCATGTCCTTTGCCGCCGTCGGCGTCACCGTGGCATGTCTGCTGATCATGGGCACCTTCTCCCTGGTGGCCTACAACGCCAACATCAACCTGCAGGACCTGCAGAAGGAGAACGCCGTGGTGGCCTTCGTGGACGAGAGCCTGACGGACGACGAGGCCACGGCGCTCCAGTCCCGGCTGTCGGGCATCTCCGGCGTGGCGGACTGCACCTTCGTCTCCCGGCAGGAGGCCCGGGACGAATATGTGGCCCAGTATAACGAGGACGACCTGTACAGCGACCTGGACCCCTCTATTTTCCGCCACCGCTATGTCATGCACCTGACGGACCTGAACCGGATGGGCCAGGTGGTGCAGAGCCTGGAGAGCGTGGAGGGGATCGCCAAGGTCCGGGCGGACCAGGATATCTCCAACGGCTTCATCACCGTGCGCAACATCGCGGGGGTCATCAGCATCGCCCTGATCGCCATTCTGCTGATCATCTCCGTGTTCATCATTTCCAACACCATCAAGCTTACCACCTTTGACCGCCGGGACGAGATCGCCATCATGAAAATGGTGGGCGCCACGGACGGGTTCATCCGCTGGCCCTTCGTATACGAGGGACTGCTGCTGGGACTCATCGGCGCGGCGGTGGCCTTCGGGCTCCAGTGGCTGCTGTATGCCGCCGTATCCCAGGGCATCGCCAATTCCGACACCATGCAGCTGCTGCGGGTGGTGGACTTCCGTCAGATCTGGGCCCCGGTGGCGGCGGTATTCGCCGGCGTGGGCATCCTGGTGGGCGTGGGCGGCAGCCTGACCGCCATCCGAAAATTCCTGCGGGTATAAAAAGAGAGGAGACCGTCATGAAATCCAAACTGAAACAACTGACTGCCCTGGTGTGCGCCGCAGCCATGATGGCCGCCCTGTGTCTGGCCCTGCGGCCGGTGGACACGGCCTACGGCGCCAGTCTCAATGACCAGCTGGCCGAGACCCGGGCCAAAAAGCAGGAGATCCAGCAGCAGCTGGACAAGATCAAGTCCGACAAGGCCAAGGCCCTGGAGCAGAAGGAGCTGCTGGACCAGCAGGCCGCCATCATTGCCCAGCAGATCGACCTGCTGGAGGTGCAGATCCAGGACACCCAGGACCGGATCACCCAGAACCAGGCGGAGGAGGAGAAGCAGTACGACCTGTTCTGCCGCCAGGTGCGGCAGGAGGAGGAACGGGGCACCGTGTCCTACTGGTCCGTGCTGTTCAAGGCCACGGGCTTTGCGGACCTGCTGAGCCGCATGGATTTTATCAACGAGATCGTGGAGCACGATCAGAGCGTCATCGACCAGCTGCGCACCCTGCGGGAGCAGCTGGCCCAGGATAAGGCGGACCTGGAGCAGCAGCAGGCGGAGCTTACCGCCAGCAAGACGGAGCTGGACGCCCAGGTGGCCGAGGCTACCCGAGTGTTTGAGGAGTATGCCGCCAGCGAGGCAGGCCAGCAGGCGCTGCTGAACCAGCAGGCCGCCCGGGAGAAGGAGCTCCAGGAGGAGATCCGCAAGTCCGAGGAGGCCAACCGCAACAACCAGACCGCCGTGGGCGGCTTCATCTGGCCCACCGCCTGCCGCCTGATCACCGGCGGCTACGGCGGCCGCGACGCACCGTGCCCCGGCGCCAGCACCTATCATCTGGGTGTGGACATCGGCGCCTCCTGGGGCTCCGACATTTACGCCACCAAGGCGGGCACCGTCATGCTGGCCAACGAAGGCTGGAACTACGGCCTGGGCTATTGCGTGAAGATTCAGCATGACGACGGCACCAGCACGGTGTACGGCCACATGAGCCGGGTCATCGCCGTGGTAGGCCAGCGGGTGGCCCAGGGTCAGGTCATCGGAAAGATAGGCTCCACCGGCGTTTCCACCGGCCCCCACCTGCACTATGAGATCCGCATCGGCGGCGTCAACGGTACCGCCGTGAACCCCCTGCCGTATCTGCCCGGCTACGTCCGCTACGGCTGGTAAAATTCCGTATATTTTCCCCTCCTGCCTTATAAAATAAGGCGGGAGGGGATTTTTATGCGGAAAAAGCCTCGCAGAGTTCGCGGCCCGCAGGCCGCGAATCAAGTCAAATCCATTTTTCGCGGCGGCGTGTACGTCGCGAAAAATACTTTGCGCGGAGAGAGTGTGCCCGAATGGGCTTAAAAGACCATTCGGACGCGCGGTTCGGAGCGAATGACTTTTTGTTCCAAAAGAGCATTGCTCTTTTGGAACAGGATTAAGGCGGGAGGGGATTTTTATGCTGGGATATGTGCATCTGCTGCCGGAAACGCGCCCGGCGCTGGAGCGGCGCACCGTGGCCGGAACGGCCCTGTGGGTGCTGGAGGGGGACCTGGACGGCGGGCTGCTGCCCCGCCGCCGGCTGCGGCGATGGACCCGGCGGCTGGCGGAATGCGGTGTTTCCCACGCGGCCTTGCCCCCGGGCCGGGAGGCGGAGTTTGCGCCTATCCGGCCGGTGCTGCCGGACGGACTGCGGCTGGCGCTGCTGCCGCGGCTGCTGGACTGCCTGGCCCCGGCAGGGGACACGGCCCTGCTGCTGGCGGACCGGGCCGACAGCCGGACGCTGTGCGCCGCCCGGGTGCTGGCGGAGCGGTTCCGGCACCTGCGGCTTTCCGTGGGGCCGGGGCAGGAGGCCCTGGAGCGGCAGCTGCTGCGGCAGCTGGGGCTGACTACCGGCGGGGGAGCCGCCGCCGTTACCGTGACCTTCGGGCCCCAGGCCCGGGAGGGCTGCGCCGTCTACCTGACCCCGGACTGTGCCCGGCGGCAGCGGGTGGACTATATCTGGCGGGACGGGGAGAGCCCTGCTCCGGAGGAGCCGCTGCTGGCGGCTCTGCATCGGGCGGGGCGGCTGCCGGATGTGGGTGTCAAATCCGCGGAAACGCTTGACATCGGCCCATAAAATTACTATAATGCAACGTGACATATTATAGGTATATCGTGGCCGCCTTCCGGCGGACACCCGAAAGGAATGGATCAAATGGCAACTGTTAAAGAATTCCGCATGAGCCAGGAGCGCTATGACGAGCTCAAGCACGAGCTGGAGTACAGCAAGACCACCCGCGCCGACGAGATCGCCGAGCTGATCAAGGAGGCCCGGGGATTCGGCGACCTGTCCGAAAACAGCGAGTACGACGAGGCCAAAAACGAGCAGGGCAAGCTGTATTCCCGCATCGCCGAGCTGGAGGAGATCCTGCTCCACGCCGTTATCGTGGACGAGAGCGATGTGGACTCCGATCGGATCTCCATTGGCTGCCGCGTCACCGTGACGAACCTGGATAACGGCAAGCAGCTGCCGGAATATACCATTGTGGGCTCCCAGGAGGCCAACGTCATGGAGCGCAAGGTGTCTGAGGATTCCCCCTTCGGCAAGGCGCTGATGGGTAGCAAGGCCGGTGACCAGATCACCGTGGAGGCCCCCCGGGGCGTTATCCACTATCGTGTGGATACCATCGAACGATAACCAGAGAGGAGAACTGCACCATGGCAGAACAGAATCATCAGCAGCAGGACCTGCGGGAAATCCTTCAGATTCGCCGGGACAAGCTCAAGGCATTGCAGGACGCGGGAATGAACCCCTTTGAGATCACCCGCTATGACGTGACCCACCATGCCCAGGAGGTCAAGGACCATTTTGACGCGCTGGAGGGGCAGACCGTGTCTCTGGGCGGCCGCCTGATGTCCAAGCGCGGCATGGGCAAGGTGTCCTTCTGCGATTTGCAGGATAAGTCCGGCCGCATCCAGATCTACGCCCGGAAGGACGAGATGGACGAGGA
>ERZ773221.967-NODE-967-length-30047-cov-7.587523_pt1 | contig 30047 bp, 24 predicted proteins | sample MGYA00580994_ERZ773221 | MGnify/ENA primary metagenome ERZ773221 (study PRJEB29015, sample SAMEA2737758) | human gut metagenome | biome: human gut; feature: human-associated habitat; material: faeces | place: China | collected 2012 ... | reverse complement strand
GTATATTATCACATTAGGAGCTTCTTTTCTTTGCTCACCGCTTAAGCTCTTTTTAACCCCGCCACAATGGCGGGGTTTTTATATGCAATAAAAAGCAGCAGTTGCGCTCATAGCGAGGTTTACGACTCTGCTATAGCTACCGCATCCATACCTATGCGTTCTCGTTATGGACGGGAAACTGCTGCTTTATAAATCTGGTTTTACAACTCGGGAATAGGTGTTGCCGCTAATCTCAGCGTTAGTGCTGTTTCCACTCTTGGCAGAACATTGCTGAATTTGATTGAGGGTTCTTCCCTTCCACCAACTTCATCGTTACGTAAAAGAACCAACCACTAAAAAGTAACTAAAAATAATTTATACTAAATGAAATTCGCAAAAAATTGCCTGTTTCCCGGTTTCAGGCAATTTTTTGCGTAAGAAATGAAAGTGTAAAAAATATAAATTAATGACTATATCATGTTATTTACGATTTCATCGGTTTCAGAATAATCATTACTTATAATAAAAACAATTCAATAAATGGAGGACCCAATGATTACTATAACAACAGAAGAAAAAAGCATGGTAAAAATTTTATTGCTATAGATCTGGAGTATCCAAATTTATCCAACATCAAAGATGCCAAGAATGAGGCTTTAATGTTGGCAACTGTACTTTTTCGCTTTTTTCATTAATTGGTAAGTGCGCAAGCGGCATAACAATAAAAATATATACTGATTATCCATCAGAAAAAAATTTCTGCATTGATGCTCATTGTGCAAAACAAATTACTAATCGTGAGATGCTATTCGATTTCATAGAGCAAACATTTCAAGACATCTCTAGCAATTATAATGATGTTAAGTTTCTAACGGTATCGCTTTATTTAAAAAATCAAACTACTCAGTTATATAACGAGGTGAATATGATATGAAAACAATTTTTATCCCCTTTTCTGAAGTTGAAAAGAAAAACATTATTGAGTACATGTTTGACAATCTTAATGTTGCTTCTACAGATAATGGTAACTATGGTTATATTGTGACTGGATATGACTACGAAAAGTATATATGCCAATATAGTAATGAAGCAATGGCTGAAATTACTGTTCTAATTGTGAATATCATTGATGAAATGAGGCGTGCTAAAGCTAATGGTTTTGATAAATTAGCTTTTATAAACATTATTAATCAACCTAATTATGATAATGTTTACAAGACTATAGATTCTTTCAAAAAAATTGCGTCTAAACAAATGCTTGACTGTATTTGGAGATTTATGTGCCTAGTTCCTAACAAAAATCCATTCAAACTCTGCATAATAGAATTTATTATTATGCAAGGAATATCGTGGACGTATTTGCAATTACTCGAAAGTGATGAATATGATAATTGCGAAGACCTTGCTGTTGAGCTTTTAAATCTTTTTTTATCCGCAACGGGTGATAAGTATAATTTCACCGCCTAGTTATTACCCATAATTAGTGCACAAAAGAGAGAGCCACAGAAGTTATTTCTTTATATAAATCTACAATATTTTATATCATTTACCAATTATTGCAGATGATTCTCTAAAGTCGACAACACCATATCCTTATTCCTATAGTCCATCTGCACAATATACGACTCTCGACGTCCATCCAACGCTCAGCACACGGATTTTGCAAAGCAAATAGTCATTGACCTACATAAAGCGCACAGCAATAAAACGTTTAAAGTATAGTCAACCTCTTCCATTATGCTTTTATAAGCAGCCAAGGCTCTCCTGCGATTTTTCTTTAATCGCCTCTGTCAGGCTTTTGCGCTGCTCTAACTGCACGCCTTTAATGGTATAAGGCTCTCCCATACCAGTATCAAAATACTGCTCCTGCATCGTAAACTGCGGCAAAGCTTATACAATCCCCTTTTCTGTAATACCCAAAAAGCTTGCCTTATTTTTTATATCGTTGATTAGCTTGTTCTGTTTTCTGAGTTTGTCCCACTTTTTTCTACTTCTAGCACTTGTTACACTCATTAATTATTATATCACAGAAACTATTGCGATACAGATAAAAAACGTCTGCAAAAATAATAGGCTAATTTTTGTTGCAGCTAGTGATAATAAGCTAATTTTAGTGTATAATATGCTTATAGCGTTAAGAAAGAGGTGACTGCTTTGAACATGACCTTAAGAATAAATCCCTACACACCTGGCGCAGGCATGGTGCCACATTATTTAGCTGGCCGTGAAGCCTTGCTCGAAGAAGCAAAAGATACCCTCGCCTATATCGCCAATGGTTACGCTACTCGTTCTATCGTTTATTACGGCTTGCGTGGCGTAGGCAAAACTGTTCTGCTCACAGAAATTGAAAATATCGCCCAAGAAAATAATATCTACTACGAACATATCGAAGCTATGGAAAACGGTTCCTTTATGTCCATTATCTCATTATACGTAAGCAAGATTCTACGTAAAATGAGCGTTAAAGAAAAAGCTAAACAATACATTGACTTCGCTAAAAACGTTGCTACCTCCTTCCAATTCTTCTATAACAAAGAAGGTGAAACTAGCATCGGTGTTAATCCTGAAATGCTAAAAAAAGCTGCCGGTATTGCTGATACAGGCGATCTGCAAAACGACTTAACAGAATTGCTAGTGCATCTTGGTAAAGTGGGTCAGAAAATAAACACTGGTGCTATTCTCTTTATTGACGAGGTGCAATATCTTAAAGATGCTGAATTTGAAGCACTAATGGCTGCCATTCACCGCTGCAACCAGCTTGGCCTGCCCTTAGCCTTAATCGCTGCTGGCTTGCCCAAAATAGCAAAAATTGCTGGCGACATAAAATCCTATGCGGAACGCCTTTTCAAATTTATTCCCGTGGATAAATTGCAAGAAGCTGACGCTAAGCAAGCACTAATTCAACCAGCAAAAAAACTTAGCGTGCAATATACAGATGATGCGCTTGGCGAAATTCTAACACAAACTGATTGCTATCCCTACTTTTTACAGGAATATGGTCAACAGATTTGGAAATATGTTGACAAAACAACACACATTTTAACAAAAGAAGCAGCGATAGCAGCGCACGATGATTTTATCAACGCACTGGATGAAGGCTTCTTTAAAGTGCGCCACGACAGAGCAAGTGAAAAGGAATTGGAATTTATGCGCGCAATGGTGCAATGCTCAAACCTTCCTTGCCAAACAAAACAAGTCGCACAGCTTATGCACAGCAGCTACAACCGTATTGCTCCCATACGTGCTCAGCTCATCCATAAAGGTTTCATCTATGCCACCAATCGCGGAGAAATCAGTTTCACCGTACCACAATTTGATAAATATCTAAAAAGAGTTTACAACATTTAAAAATTCTAAGCAAACAATACTCGAGTAGGAAACTGCTCATTATTTGAGCAGTCGACCTCTCACACCACCATGCGTACCGTTCGGTACACGGCACGGCGGTTCAAATACCATAATGCTTAACTCTTTTAAGCTCGTAATTGCTCGCTAGTTCATAATAGCCTGCTTTTACGAGCTTTTCTTTTGTTATTGACCTATTAAGTATTGCACTTCCTGCTACTCGCCAATAACCTAGTCTCGTATTTCCCCACATACATGCGTACTCCTCTAGTATTCCTAACTTCTTTAAGTTTGTAACCCTTGTTTTAGATTTCTTCCATTGTTTCCATATATATTGACGGAATCGTCTTCGCAACCACTCGTCCCATTCCTGCATTCTACGTTTTATACTTGCTATGCAGTAATAGTTCAGCCAACCGCTTACGTATACTTTTACCTTGTTCATCACTACACGTACATTTCTTCCTTGTTTTCTAACTGTCAGCTCTTTTAGTTTTGCTTTAGCTTTCTTCAAGGATAGTTTGTGTACTATTATCATTACACCTGTTTTGTTCTTGCCTAGTGCAAATCCCAAGAACGTGAATATACGCTTACTACTTTGCTCTTTTCCATGTTCAACTTTAGCTTGAGCTTATCTTCAAGATATTTTCTGCTGGATTCCAGCAATCTTTCTGCTGCTCTTTTTCTCTTTACTTCGACAATAATGTCGTCTGCATATGTTACAATATTTACTCCTCGTTTTGACATTTTCTGGTCAAACTCATTCAGGTAAATATTGGCTAATAGTGGCGACAATGTCCCGCCTTGCGGCGAACCTTCTTCTGTCTTTACTATTACTCCGTTGTCCATGACTCCGCTTTTGAGAAATTTCTTCATTAGCTCTATCAGCCTCTTATCTTTTATTCTCCTGCGGAGTATGTTGAGCAGTAAGTCATGGTTCAGCGTGTCGAAATACTTGGATAAATCTACTTCTACTACGTATCGGTAGCCCTTTTCCGCATATTCTTTCACGCTTTCCATTGCCTGTTGTGCGCTTCTTCCTACTCGGTAGCCGTAGCTTCCTTTGTAGAAAGTTCCTTCGTACATCGGTTGCAAAACTTGCGCTATTGCCTGCTGTACCATTCTGTCTATGACAGTTGGTATACCAAGCTTTCGCACTCCTCCGTCTGCTTTAGGGATTTCCTTGCGTCTTACTGGGTTCGGTTTATATCTTCCAAACCATATATCAGGCACAAGTTTTCGACCATGTTCAGTGCACCAGGATTCCAGTTCATTGACAGTCATTCCGTCGATGCCTGCGACTCCCTTGTTGCCCTTGACTCTTTTCATTGCTTCGAGTAAATTTCCGCCCCGAAGAATTCCTCGCAGTAAATCCTGCGTTGCATTGTCTCTTTCTCTGTTGTCCCGAGTTCCAACACTCTGCACTCCTGCATACCCTTCGCGTTCCACGCTATCCCTTTGCAGGCAGCCCTTTTGGTATTCTGCTTTCATTGTGTTGGACTCCTTTCTCCAGTTACTCAAGGCTGGTATTTGTTCAGTCCTTCCCGTCAAAAAAAATGGTACTATGACCTCTGCTGACTTCTCACAGCAAGCTTTACTCCGTATTTCGGATTTCCTACTTTACGTCTGTGAGACCTCCCCAGGTAAGGACGATAACTTTCATTCCATGTGGCCGCCTTATTTACTGTATAGAGTTCGGGTAACATTGGACTTCATCTTGTTAGGCAGACTTATCCACTCTAATTCAGCCTTATATAAGGTTTCTGTTCGTCGGCTCAGAACTTTGCCCGCTGTCGATTTTCCGCAACAGCATTCGGCTTCCTTCAGATTCCACCTCACGATGGACACCCTTGCCTTCGGCTAACGTTTCCTGCTACCGAGCGCGTAGTGGACTTTCACCACCTAGTTATCGCCCATGCTGGGCGCACTTATAAAAGCTCCTGCTTTGGATTGTGATATGCTCAATCCGAAGCAGGAGCTTTTCAGTTAAAATTTAATGTTATAAATAAAGCCTTCGCACATATTTTCTTTCAACCGTACCTTCATCTATTCACAGTATTTACCCAAATTGTAGCTTATGGTGACAAGCACCTCGGTGAAACTTCCTTCGCCGGAATTGTTCCGCCCTCAAGATTTCTTCGCACTGAATGAAAGGAGCATTCCCATATGGTTACATCTATGTTTGACTTTGGTATCGACCCTGTTGCGTTTTCCCGTGTAGACCAGTTAGTCATCGAACTCGCAAAATACTTCTCGCTTACCGAAAATGACCTCGATGATTCTGACTCCCACGCCCGTCAGGAAATCGAGACAACTATGCATAATGAACACACCCAGGTCTTTGATTTTACCTCTATCATAAACTACGAACGGCTTCATGCCGTCATCAAGAAAGCTGCCGAAATCAATGACCTCAACTATGCTGATTTCGAGTTCAGCTCCAACCCTAATGCCCTTTATGTCAACTATAAAGGCGAACCTCTCGATTTTACCAAAACACCCTAAAGGAGACTTTTTATTTTGAATAACCTAATCAACGAACTTATCGAAATTACCACTTCCCGCCCCGTTGAATCCATCATTCTTCAACGCAATAACCTGTCTTATCTCGTCCCTGCTGACCAGCCTGAGTTTCTTTCCCGCCTGCTCGAATTCGTCCTCGTAAACTTCGACACTTCCAGGCAGCCTTCTCGTATCTATTTCGACAATAACGACATGTTTGTCTGTTTTGAATCGTAATCGAATCGAAAAAACGTCACGTCTACGAAATGTACAGTCACTAATCGTCCGCCTGAAGGTTTTACCTTCGGGCTTTTTTTATAGTAATCGCGATGTCACCCCGAAGCGTCCGCTAGAGCTACGTTGCAGCTCTAGCGAAAACTTTAAGCTTTCGCCACGTACACCTCTCGACGTACGTGGCTTTTTTTATGAAGCGTAAAATTGCCTGCCCCTTATCGGAGCATTGTATGACTTTACGTTTATCACAAAGTCTCCACAAAGTTACCCATTTTGTCAATCTCTCCTTAAACCTTCTACAAATTTTCTGCCTTTATGACACCACAAAGTCCTCTAAATGTTTTATCATTATATAGTCACCTTGTTACCTTCATGTACTCCATTTCAACAGTATCTACATCTTAATCATCTGACCTTCCTTACATCCATCGCCATACATAATGCCCATCCATAAAGTTTCTTCAAAGTTACCCTTTTGAACCTTTATGGGATTTCATGGCGATGGTTTATACGAACCCTCTGCCGCACTTTACGGGTTACTTCCCGAAGCCAAAGTCTCCGTCATGTCTCACCCGTCAATGCGAAATCGGGTCCTTTACGAAGCAACCAAAATGGTCAGGCTTATGGTCGCCAATGACGTTTTCTACGAAGCGGAAAAATAAAGAAACCTTGATTTATTGAAGCGAAAATTACCTTTTAAAGTTTCCCCAAAAGAACCTCCAAAAAGTACCCTAAAAAGGTCTTTACTGTCCGATTATGCGTTTCTCATTTAAGCAAAAATAAAACAAGACGAAAAAGCACAATTTCTTCCTAAAATTAACGATTTGTTAACGTTTTATTTTCTACAATAGAGTGACAGATTGAAAGCACTAAAGTCAATCTAGTAAAAAAGAAAGGAGGGAAGAAATTGGCTACTTATTTTGTAAAACTCAGCAATGGGCATAAAGGTCAAGCAGCAGATAAATGTGATTACATTAACCGTGATGGAAAATACAAATCGGAAACTTTAAGGCAAGAATTAGTCGCCCAAGAAGATTTCAATTTACCGTCATGGGCTCCTAATGCAAAAGCTTTCTTTGAAGCTGCTGATCGCTATGAACGTAATAATGGAATAACTTTTAAGCAATTCATTATTATGCTTCCATGTGAACTTAGTATTGAAGAAAATATAAAAATATCTCAAGACATCAAAGATAAAATTATCGGGAACCATAAAGCCGGAACATGGGCAATCCATAATAAACAAGCTGTAACTGCAAACGTACAAAACATACATCTGCATTTAATGAACAGTGAAAGAATCCAAGACACTGCTTTAAAAGAAAAACCTAGAGAATTATATTTCAGAAGATACAATCCATCTGAACCGGAAAAAGGCGGATATCAAAAAGACAGGAAAAATGACTGTCGAAGAAAAACTAAAAATCCGGAAATTGATAAAATCAGAGCTAAAATCGCAGAAGCAATAAACGCCGGTTATGAGCGCAACGGCTTCGACATCCGCGTCTCAGGAGCTACCCTTGAGAAGCAAAAAGAAGAAGCGCTGAAAGCCGGAGATGAAGACCGCGCAGAGTTTTTTGACAGGGATCCTGTAAAAACAATATCGACAAAACAATGGAAAAAAATCCAGAAGATTATCGAAGATGACAACATAATCGACCGTACCCAACCGGTACCTATTATACCATCAGAGACCAATTGGCCGACATTCGAGAAACTCATCAGCACCGACTTTTCTGCTGCTGAAGTTTTACTGGAACGAGTCAGCCTTCAGGTCAAAAAGCTCAAATATCAGTTCAAGCTGACGCAGAAAAATGCCAAAAAGATTTTGGAAAAAGTTGATGAGCTAATCAGCGGGAAAGAGTTCCGAGAGGCGATCGAAAGCATCGCGTTTATGGTTCAGAACAAAAGCGCAAGCAACTCTGCGTACATCAATCTGTATAACAAAATATACGCAAATAAAGAAACGCAGAGTCTGATGATCAACAACATCATCAATCGTGGCAGAACAAAAAAATACCAGCAAGCCAAGCTTGATTATCAGCGGGCAAAAGCAAAAAAATCAACTCTTGCTGCTGCAAACAGACTGGACGATAAAACCCAAAACCGTCTGGAACTCATAATGCAAGCCAGTTCAAAATACATGCAGAAACTTGTTGACGAAATCAAAGAAATCAACCAGACTCCTATTGCAAAAAAACGCTATGACTACATAATAACACGTCTAAAAAAATCTGCAGTAAGAGCAAGAACCCAAGCGATAGCAAAAAATAATCAGAATAAGGATCTTAAAGAAATCTTACAGGAACTGAACAAACTGATTAAACTTGCAAAACTAAATCAAGACCAAAAGTTACCTAAAGAACTCATTAAGGAAATCACTGAAAAAGAGTATCCTGATATGACGAGATTAAAGAAGATAATCAAAGAACTGGACGAAAAATCTGCTTCCTACTTCCCTGTCAAGCAGAAACCTGTATCTCCAAAAATGCAAGAACCGCAAAGCAAATTTAAAGGAAAAGTAAACGATTATCAAAGATAAGAACAAAATAAAAAATACGCCCTAAAAGCTGCTGCTCACAATTCGCCAGCAGCTTTTTTTGCGTATAAAAAAAGTGTAATTAATTTTATTTTATAAGGAGATCTCTAAAATGAACAAAGAGTATAATCAAGAGCAAACTACCATAAAAAAAGAACTTAGCTTTCTCAGTATGCAGGTTATCTGGAGTCTGCCAGAGGACACAACGTTAGCCGAAGAAATCGAAAAAATGATGTCGATTACATATTCTGGTACTGCTTACCATATTGAAACAATCTGTACCACCTGTGAAATTGTCTATCACGCTGACGATCAAATTATCGAATTTGAACTTTGCTTCGTTTCACCAAAATACCAAGACTGTATCAAAGCTTGCGCTGACTTGATGAATTGTGGCTGCTTCCCCAATGAAGCAGAATGCCTATTTGAACGTAATCTGCGCAATGAGAAATTTGCTGCACAGATTTGGCATGAGAGTAATGACAGAAAATAATAGTAGTCCTACGACATATTGACATTGAGCCTCTGTGCATCTGCTCTTTCAGCCTTTGGCAGTCGAGCCCATATGATGGCTGACTGCCTGCCAAGGCTAGCAGATACACCTCTCCAAGTCAATACGTCTACTATTAAAATACGTATCAAAGGAATATAACAACATGATTTTTTTACCAAAGCCACATACACCAACAATTCCCTATAAAGCCATGAAAGATTTTCATATTGCACAAGGACATGAAGAAAAGTTTCTTGCTTTCCAGCATTGTGCACGCAATCGTTTTATCCGTGAACGTCTTTATTTTCGCCAACATGGTTTATGTCCTGTCTGCGGAAAGCAACTTATTGATATCAAACTCAAATCTCGTATCCATCACAACACGTACGACCATTTTTGCAAATCACCTAATCCTGAAATTATGATTCATTGCCCTCAAAGGAATAATTACACTTACACTATGAGCCCCAATTGTGAGCTCTGTTACTTTCAAACACCTTTACTTGCAGAAGAATGCATTGGTAAGCTCGTTCTAATACATGACACCTGCCACTATAAAATTCATAAAAAGTAGTATTGTACTCAAAACTTTTGAGTTATGATGACACTCTTGACCTGACGTATTTGCAGGATTAAAGCGTAGTCAAAACTTATCCTCAAAACGATTTTAGGATTGGAGGAATTATTACGATTTACGGTTACGCTCGCGTATCGAGTAAAAAACAATTGCACGGTAATTCTCTAGAAGAACAAACAATAACCCTCAAAGCTAACGGTGCAATTACAATCACTACTGAACAGTACACCGGTAAAACTACAAGCCGGCCAAAGCTGCAAAAATTGCTCGAATATCTGCAGCCAGGCGATACAATAATGGTTACAAAACTTGACCGTCTGGCGAGAAATGTCAGCGAAGGCATCGAGCTTATACGAGCATTATTTAAAAAAGATGTTAAGGTCCATGTTCTCAACATAGGACTTCTGGAAAACACAAGCATGGGGAATTTTTTTATCACAACGCTGCTTGCCGTCGCTGAGTTGGAGCGCAATATGATCATTGAGCGCACACAAGCAGGCAAAGAAGTTGCCAGGACCAAAGCTGGTTTTCGCGAGGGACGACCACCTCTCCCCCGCGAAAAAATTCAACTGGCTATATCCTACACTTATCGCGAGGTGGAGGCGATGACAGGAATCAGTAAAGCCACATTAGTGCGATACCGTCGAAAATCAAAACTATAAATTCAAAGGAGTTTTTTAGCTATGCAAGCCAAAAACAACAAGCATTTAATGCGTTCTATCACTGCTGATGAAAAATACTGGGTCTATACTACGAGAGAAGAAATCAAACCAAAAGCCTTTGATTTAGCAGCCTCAATTTTTGTGTATCTGGTGCAAACTGGACAATATCCTGAAGGCCTCAACTTCAAAATATCCAATAATCCAAACCGCGATTTTGATTTCTGCCAAGACGTCCATTTTACAAAACAGATTACCCAATTAGAGACTATTATTGATCTTGTCAACGACATTGTCGACAATTTATCTGAAGACTATAACCAGGTATCTCGCATCCTGGTATCCCTGTATTATTTATAAGCAACATGTTTAAACGGTCGCACAACGTGTGGCCGTTTTTACTTTTCATACTCCTGCGCCGCCTCCCTCTGAACCTCTTCAATCATCTCGTCAAACCCACGTAGCGCAGCAAAAGCACCGAACTGCTTTGCCCGAATGTTGTAATCTTTATTCAGTGCTTCGCTATTATCACCAAACGGATTCTCCAGCGCCAAAAACTCCACCATCTCCACAAGAACAATCAAAGCATCCTCATAAGCATAATCTTTAAAGAGAATCTGTCTATTGGCAATGCTATGCGTCTTCGCCCGATAGCTTTTCAGCCGTCGCATCGTGCAACCTTCACATCCCTAGTCGTGGTCAATAAGGTACTCTGCGTTCACGCCAAACTTATCATAAATTGCATCCATGAGCATTTTCGTCCGCTACCTGGGCACCTTCTTGTACATCACAAGGTACGGCGAAAGATCAATAAAGCACTCATCAATGGAGTATCATCGGCACTTAAAAAATCAAGATAATGGCGGTAGATGGCGCTGGAGTATTCCTCAAACGTAAATTCAATATAGCAAATTTATCTACTCATACAAAAAGGACAGCCGCAGCGGTCCAAAGCTATACTTATAGCAAGCTTAAATTCCAAATACTTTGTGACGCAATTCCTTATTCGCTACAAGCGCAACAAATCTGCGAATATTACTTCTGCCACTATTAAACTTATATTCTCTGCGCACAAACCTCCAAGAAACATCACATACACGATGCCTGTTAGCCGCATAGTTCTCATCATCCTCATAGCCCTCTGCAGCTTCTATAAGATCCTTGCTGGCTTCAAGATTCTGTTCATCATGCAGCACACGTTCGAAAAGAATCCACAGCGCCATAAATTCAGCTTTATTAATCTTATCCATGGTTTCATCAACAAAATCATTGAACAAATAGATATGAGAATAATATTCTTCTGCGTAATCAAGAACTTCTTGAATGTATCTAAAGGGTTTATCAAGCTTAACGCCCTCTTTTAGAATAGCATCATAGCTCCCTTTCAGTTCAGCCAACCAATCTTCCATTTCTGCCGAAAAATTCAAAGGCTTATCCTCTGTCCAATATAAAACAAGATCGTCTGTGCTGACATGTACAAAATCCTCAGTAGATATTTTTAAAATCTCCTCTTCATCATCGTTCTTAGCAAAGTCCTCTCTTTTAACCGCATTGCCGAGCATGCTCCACAGAGTCCAAAAATCCTTTTCATAAAACTCTGCAATAGCCTTAACAGCAATAGCCGGAGATCTCAACACCCAGATTCTTAAATATATATCCTCATAACCCATAGGCTCATATTTTTTACGCGCAGCTAAGGTATCATCTGCCCCATACATATCACGAAGCAATTTCAAAAGCAGCTCTAGCTGTTCATCTTTGCTCCTAATACTGCTTCTGGAAAATTTTCCCAGACTTTCAATGAACGATTTATATATCTTTCCACGCCACTCGCGGAACTCAAAGCTGTCATCGCTTTCAAGCCAATCTCTTTCTCCATCAAAAAATTCTTTCAGCTCTGTCAGGCCTTCAGTCACTGCCATTACGTCCAGATAGCCTAAATACCCAATAACGGTACGCTTATAGTCGCGAAATTTATTAGGAGTCATATACTTTTCATATTTCGTTCTCTTCAACGCCAGATATACATCCCAAGGATCTGCACTTCTGCTAACAAAGTTCTCGTCAAAAAGACTATTAATCCAAGCTATGTAGTAGTCACCACTAATAAAATCTGCATTATCATCAACAACATTGATTCCAGAGTAATACAAGCTCTCTAAAGCATAGGCAGCAAGCATAACTTTATAAAAATTTGCCCCAACTAATTTGTTGCTCCATGCATACAGCTCTTTTGTCTTAAAAGCGGCATTCTCGCTTGTATCATCATCAAAATAATTATAGTAAAAATTAATGGGTTCGTTATCTCGAAGCCGTCTAAGAACAGTATAACTTTGCCCATACAAGGTATATGGTACTACCTTCATCATGCCGCCTCTATCTAGCAGCTTAATCATACGCTCTTTAAATTCATCCTTTTTGTCAGCCGGAAGCTGTGCGTTCGGATTTTTAGCTAAACTTGCAAATATACCCATGCGTATCATCTCCTCTTGTCTAACAGCTAATAAAATAATTACGATACACTCATTGTACATCTGCCAGCCGAAAAATTAAATGGAACGTCATATGATATTTTTGAAATCAATCTATGGCTTTTATGAAAATATTTTTTGAAATTTATGTGAAAAACTTAATAATTTCTCAGAAGCAGGAACAATAAACAATTATCTGTAAAGCATTTTTTAGCAAAACACAGTGATACGAGGGAGTAATTTACGCTTACATCGTATTATATTTATCCAATCTTGATTATCCTCTTTATCTCCTCAAGCCTTTCCGCAAAATATACTCCTCGCTGCTTCTCATTGTCTGTGAGGCCCTTCTCAATCATATGCTGTAAAAAATGCTTAATGTCATCATAGTAGCCATCAAGGTTATAATTAATGCACGGCTCATCAAGCTGCCCCAGCGACAGCTTTGACATAATCTCGCTAACTTCTTCCAGCGTACCTACGCCACCAAGAAAAGCAATAAACGCTTCACCCATCTCTATCATCTTTGCCACCTTCGGCAAGCACGCTGTGCGCCAGCTAACCCATCAAACCAGTTTTAGAACCGCCATAGACTAAAGTGTACCCGCTTGCGCCGATCCAGGTGCCAAGCTCACGTATCGCTGTTATAAATTTAGGATCATTGCCTGTCGATGAGGCAAGATATACTGTGATGTTCATGTTAGGGCCTCCGTTTCAAATAATTTATAAATCGAATAACTTTTTATCAACTTTAGGGCATTATGATATAAAATACTTTAGTTGTCACTATAAAAATCAGGAAGGTGAAACTCCTTCCTTAGTCTTGATACAAACGATTAACTTAATGACATACACGCAGGTATTATAAAAATGTGATTTTTTTGTAAAAAAAGCTCAATTTCCCTTTCAGCTGTGTTTTAAATAACTATTTCTTTACCTCATCTACGATATCCTAAAACAAATTTTCCAATAAATAGACGAGGTAAAAATGAAACAAAATTTTAAGGTGCTCAAAAGAAAATGTATAGTACTCGCTCAAAAGTTTAAGGACGCCGGACTTGACAAAGCTGCTCACGATTTACTTAGCTGTTCTACTATTATTGCAACTATTATTGACGCAGATACACACGATGTAACGCACAATACCAACCTGTGCAAAAATCGTTTTTGTCCTGTTTGTGCGATTGGCAAACAACTTAATCATACCGCAGATATAGATGACCTTTTAAAAGAAATGCAAGCACAAAATCAACCTATATACGCTACTGCTTTAACTCTGACACTTAAAAGCGTTGAATACACTGATATAGCAGATACAATTGATACTTACAAAAAAGCTTGGACTAAACTTATCAACCGCAAATTTACAAAAAATATCTTATTGGGATACTTATATTACATTGAAGTAACTTATACAAGCAATGAATATTGTCATCCTCATATGCACGTTATTTTATTTTTTAAAAATAAATTTGCTATGTGTATTCCACAAACTTTTTGGCAAAAAGAATGGGCAAGTGCAACTGATGCAAACTATAATCCTCAAATTAAAACCAATCCGTTAAAAAGCATCAATGATATTGTTAGTTACGCACATTACTGCAGTAAGCCAATGGATATAAATAATGTTGACAATAATATTTTGGCAACTATAGTACTTCAATTCACCCATAAACGGCTTTTTGCTATGAGTAAATCTTTAAGATTTTTTTCTAGAAACGTAAAATATAAAAAAAAGAGTCTCCATAAAAACCAACATAGGTATTATAAACTGATTTCCGTATGGCATCAAACTAACTACAAAGTGTACGGAGTAGAGCAGCAAACTTTTTCTTTGCTGCCGCCCTACAAACCGCGTTACTATAGCGGTGCGCCGCCGGTAACGTAAACTATCATCTGTAATGGTGCTATCTATTTAATAATAATATAGAAATATCTCTAGATTTTGGTTTTTAATCACTCAAAAATCTCGTAAGTTTACCATAACCAGTAATATAGGCCAGCATCCTTGCACTAGTTAGTGCAACATAAAGCAGACACCGTTCAACTTCTACATTTTTTCCTTACATGCTTCATTATCTGATTGTACTGCCGTTTCTAAAGGTATAATGCCATCATTAGCTGCTGCTACAAAAACAATCTGGAACTCTAATGTATAATTGAAACTCTAATACTTACAGTTCAACGAATATCCTCTTGAACACTAGTGAAGTAAATATATCCTCTACTTGTTTAGCCAATTCTTTTGAATAAATCCGCGCCCCAAGCTCGATATTTCCTTCCTGTCCATGATATGAAAGGTTAGCCGATGTAATAAGCGTGTCCATTTGGTCAACAGAAATCACCTTTGCATGAAGAGCAGACATTTTATCTTCCTGTTTTGGATAATTATAAATTCGCAGAAAATTCCCCTTGTAACAGCATAAACGATCAAAGGCCTTCTGACTCTCGATGTCATTCACAAAAAATTTCACTAGAACGCCTTCTTGACTCTTTTGAATTACACAATCAACTAACTCGTTGAAATAATCCGAAAGAGAATATCCGGTAATTAGAATACTTTTCCTAGCACTCATAAGCATTTCTCTTACCGTAACTTTTGTTGGTTTTGTCTTCAATGCAAAAGAAGGTGGAGCTGTAACAACTAACTCAGCGCGATCATCACCACCTTGGGCAGTCGCAGAAACCATAGCAATAATTTCATAAGCTTCCTTTTCAGAAAGTGATGGATATCTCTTTTTGATAGCTCTAATAGACTCATTTCCACCAGATATAGCATCTGTGAGAATTTTGTTTAATAAAATATCTAGGCTTATGCTTCCAGTTGACATAATTCTTCCACCAAAGTCTTAAAATAAGACTGATTTTCTCTTCCATCAATAGGTACAATTAATCCGCGATCCAACATACGATTGCCATTCTCGCAAGCTGTTTCTGAAATCATGCAACAGGAATGACACGCTGCGCCATTTGAATCATTACCAGCCGGCACATTGTTAAGGCACTCTGGATCATTTGTACAAACCAATGCTTCTTGGAAAGCATCTTCCATCAAAACAATAAGCTGATCAATATTTCCTAATTCTACAAGTCCACCAAGAGAACCCTCTTTGTCAGCGCTTCCGGTATAGAGCAACACACCAGACATATCATCTCCAAAATAAATACGCTCACGAATAGCGGATGAAGAATACCCTGAGGACATTGACATCTGCTTAATTAGCAAATGTGCGAACGTATGCATCATGACGTACCTTGCATCTCTTAATGTGTTAACAGTCCATTCTTTAGATTCACAGAATTCCTTATAACACTGCGCATATTTCTGAGAAAGTGCTTCCAATTCTGAATTTCTCAACCAAGCATCAATAGTATCTCTGTTAAACTCAATAAAGACACCTTCGCCGTGCACTTCTGCCGCAGGAAGCCATTTTTCACTCTTACCCTTATTTAGATAAACGATGTTTGTCTGCTCGTCAGCATCTGGATCTGGAGCATCTACACGGGTGAAGCCAAGCAGCACTCGTACTTCTCTCAATCGTGTAATGCGAATGACTCTCTTAAAATAAGGGAGAAGATAATCTGGAAGCTGATCCTCCTCAGCCTTAAAGTGCTTTTTGTTGGAGGCATACACAGGATCTGCATGATGCGTAATGGCATTGTATTCCATCTGCTTAATCTCTGTGAACTCTTTTATATTCTGCCTTCTACGCAATAATGCTGCATCAAATTCATCTCTTTTAAATGCAGAAAAATATTTTTGATACACTTTGTCTAATCCCATATCAGCAAAATCTTCTTCATAACTATCAATTAAGCGTAAATGCTCATCAATAAGGTTATAAAGCGGATTAATCCAAGGCGGAATAGATATGGCACTTCTCATTACCGGGAAATATACATTCGATGCTCCACGCTGAGAAGGAATCATTTCCTTCTCACATTTTTCATTTTTGTGATTTGGCCGGAACGGATGATGTCCGGAACATTTCATACCTTCAAAGTTCTCATGCTGTGTTGCACCACTCATACTACGGCGTGCTCCGCAAGAACATTCAACCCACATATCTGCAAGCGTTGATGTATTACCAGTTGAATACATCCTCATCGTGCCTTTGCAGGTCGTATTGCCACCATGAACCCACCAGCTCCATGGGAAATCATTCATATGTCCGTTCTCACAAATAGTAATAAAACGGGAAGGGTAGGCTTGTCTATGGCACGCGGGACAAGTTACACCAAACTTCAGATATCGATCAAGATCAAAATTCTCCCTTACATCAAATATTCTTCCACATTTCACATTGGAACAAACATGCCTATACGGGAAAGATACCACAGGAATATCTCCGCTATAAGAAGTTCGTGGCATATAAAAGCAGTCAACACCTAGATATGAAGCTAATCTGCCATCAATAATTTTCTTTCCTTTTTCCTTCCAATAATTCAAGTCCAGAACCGTAACAGAATCTTTCACAGCATCCACAATAGAACCCGGACCAAATGTAGTTATCAACTGATTAGGACGAATCTCACCCAATTTATTATTGTCAAACATAGGCTTTTAGTCCTCCGTGTAATAGAACATATTAGCTGCACTCTCTACCTCTCGCATAGAACGAAGCGTTGCCTTTTCAAAATCAGTACAAACTTCGCCATAGCTGTTCATTAGACGATTATATTTTTCAGTCTTAAAGACATAGTATTTAAGTCCCTTAGGTTGAGAAGCCAGTAATTTCCAATTACTTACAAAATCATCAATCTCATGTTCAGCATCCGCTTTAGCAGAAGGCTTGATGATGTTCAAGCGATTCATAATAAGAGTTTTAACCTCATTAAGCTGCTCATCGGTTATATTATCAATAGCTGCTGCTCCATCATTACTTGCAAATTCAGGATAACGCAAACGAATTGCAGAAATAATTAGTGCATGCAGCACACGATCTCTAGCACGCGCGGAAAACGGCGTCGCAGTTGTGCCTTCAACAAAGCGGTATAGCTGAGCATGATAACCAGTAAAATTCTCATAATGTGACAAGTCACGAGGTCGATAAGGGTTATATAAAGTAACTACTAGACCCGGATAAGAACGTCCTATACGGCTAGTAGCCTGAATATATTCGGAGTTCTGTTTCGGCTGACCAGTTACAACCATTAGACCAAGTCGATCCACATCCATACCAACAGCAATCATATTAGTTGCAATTGCTGTATCTAAGCAATTTCTATCTGTATATGGAGTTTCCAACTGACTTAATTTCTTCGGAATGTCATAAGAAGACATGCGAGAAGTAATTTCAACCTTATGATTAAGAAAACGTTGCTTGCTCATTCCATATCTCTTCTTAATACGCTGAATTCTATCAGGAATATCATCCTGTAGCAATCGAACAGCGCCGCCGAGTTCTCGAATACTGTTGTAATACCCAACAAGGCTATAGTAAGGATCAATAACATCCTTGTACTCATCATCCATCGAAAGATTATAAGTACTTTGAAGAATGATTGAGTATACACGCAGCAAAGCAGTCTTTACAGACTGTCCAGGCGCGCAGACACCAACGTATCTTCTAAACGGATCTTGTTCAACCGGCACCTCACGAATATAGAAACTGTCACCGATTTCAAACCCATTTGGCGGAAATTGTGCAGTTACTTTTCTGCCATACAAGCATTTTGTCTGCTCAGCAGCATTTTTGATGGTTGCCGTAGAAACAACATACTTTGGCTTAATTTTCTTTTCTCCAATCGTATAGGAGCACAGATCTTCAATAACTGTTTCATACGCACCGTATACTGTTCCTAGAGGTCCTGTGATAAGGTGAAGCTCATCTTGGATAATCAGCTCCGGCGGAAGGAATGGCTTAATCGACCTAATTGTAGATGTAGGTAACTCCTCTGTACGATTATGCCGAGCATGTTCTGCACCAATAGCAACATAGCCATCACGACTACAAAGTCTATTGACGCGGCCAAACAGAGCATTTGTATTCACATCCCACGGAAGACGGGCAAACTTATCAACTGTCGACAGAATAACGGTCGGACACTTAGCATAAATTTCTTCATCTACCAGATAAACCGGAATTTTCATCTTGTTGCGGGATTTGTACCTATAGAACATGCATTTATCATCCGAGCAATAGATACTGACCGATTTTGTTGGAATATCGATATAAAAATTTTCCTCTGTAAGCGGCTTCCCGCAGAACGGACATGTAAGCAACTGTTTATAGATAGAGTTTTTCTTACTTCTTGCGGCTCTTGTTTTAGCTAGATCCTCCGGATCTTCTTTCAATTCTTTAAAAGTATTCGGAGTGACAGCACCACCAACCCAAAAACCAATGCTGATAGGTTCTTTTCCGTATTTTGGAAATTCTCTTTGCCGGATTAGTTCCGCAGCAAGAATCATCTTGGTAATACGGTCTCTCTGCTGCGTAGTAAGTAGGCGCAAAGTATAACGCAAAATTGCAGTTACACCGCCATCGCGATTGTATTCATCGGTCTCGTCAGCGCGCAGTCTTCTATTAGCAATAACAAATGCCATAAGTCCCAGATATGCCTCAGTCTTACCTCCACCAGTAGGGAAGTAGAGAAGATCCACTACCTCACGGCTATCATCTTCCGGATTCACAATACAATTCAGATTCATGAGGATAAAAGCAATCTGAAATGGTCTCCAGCCAAAATTGTTGGAAGGATTACGAGGATCAACAAAATCCCTAAAGGAACATTCGATACCATCTCCATGTTTCTTAGAGAAATTCATAATGTTTCTCTGAAGAATCATAGAACGATTCATAAAGCAAAAAGCATCAAACGCAATATCATCCTCTACAAGCAGTTGAATACCGGCGCGGATTCTTCCGAGAGCTTCTACGCATTTTTTTATAACCTTGTTGCCAATATCTTTCTTAAACTTAGCATCATCCATTTTTGAATCATGAACCAAATTTTTCTGAATCCAATCCTCATAGAAGTCTGCCAAGACATTCAGCCGGGTAATAGTATCATCTTTTTTCTTTGCAACAGAAAGTGTTCTCATGGAGAAGTAGAAGGGATCAAATCCTTCCAAAGCAGCGCTAACACCTGGAAATTCGTACTCTGGAATAAATGTCGATACAATCTCGTTAGCACGTCCATTTTTATTTGCCTTCCATGTTGCTGCGCAACCGCGCCCTCTTCCCAAAATAGGTCTCTGAGCAAAGTAAAACTCATCGACTGCACGAATGTTTCTGCAAATATGCTCTGCCACAAAGATATCCAATTCTTCCTGAGAATAGGCACGCAAATTAACTTGGAACATCATTCCAACAATATCGCTCTCGGGATTTTTGCGTCTGTTTATCACATATGCTGTTGCCAATGTATACCCCTGCTTGAGGGCAATTTTTGAAATATATAAAACAACATTTGAATCGCAAACTAAAGGGTATTCTTTGTTCTTAATAAACTCTTGCAAATCAACTACAACTGTCTCTTTTTGCGGATGACGTGTATATGTGCTTACATCAACTTCCTTTCCATCTTTGTTAGTGGTTTTAGCTGAAGCCTTGGTATAATCGCCCCAAGTCACATCCACATTGAATGATTTTGTACTACTTTCCAGATAAAAGCTAATGCCAATGGAAGACGGAGTTTTAAATCGATTAGTAGAGACTGGCTCATTATCATCGTCTTCATCTACAGTATAATCTGCATCCCCTTCAAAAGAAGCATCTCCGTCGATTTCCTGCTCATTTGAATCATTTTCATTGGTTTGCGGTGCAAGCATACCCACAATATATTCAAAGCGCGGATTCTGATTCAGTATTTCATTTTCACTACTTGGTCCCAACAAGTCTTTCTTTAACATTTCTATTACTTCTTGACGAACCTGAGCAAACTTAATCCTATCTGTCATGTGGTGCCTCCTGTTAAAATTTAAGGACAATATTAATTAGAAGCAACGGATTGATTTCCTGAGACTGGTTAAATCGATCTATTTCAGTCTGTGCCTCATCTTGAATCTCTTTTTTGCGCTTAGGCAGGTCATGCTGTAGCTTATCCATCTTTTTCTTCGCTTCAGCTGCTTTTTTTCGGATATCCTTCTTTTCCAACGTATCAATAGCCTGCATTTCAGCAAATATGTACTCCTCAACTTCCTTTTCAGCATCGGCAATCTGAACATGAAGCTGTTCTTGTTGGACATTGACCCAGTTTTCAATCTTCTTTTTATTATATGCAATAATAGGAGCTACTGTTTTGTCATGCTGATCCTGAACTTCTGAAATTAAGCGAGCATAGATTCGATTAAAATAAGATTGTTCTTCATCTGTCGGTTTAAAATAGCGAACATCTGAATCATTGGCATCTTCCAATGCGAAGACAATCTCATCTTCAGTAAAATTGATGTACTCACCGTTTTCATCACAAAGCAGTAAAACCGGGAAGAGAAGTTTCATATTGTCCATGAATGCTCCAAGGAACAAAACGCCATGGGAACCGAATATCTTTTCACCCCAGTTGTCAATTTTCCAGTAATATAGCTTATGATCTACTTCTGGTTCTTCAAACTGATTCCAATATTCAACATCCCGTAGATATTTATCGATATCAGCCTTGGTTTTTTCTAACGCTTGGCCCTTCGCCTCTCTACTTTCTGTAAGTAAAATCGAGCGAAGTTCTGCTGCATGAGCATTCTTTTTTGTATCTAACTGCCTATTCAAGGCTGCAAATGCTTTTCTAACCGCAGTTATGTTCTTACAGTTTTGATAAATATCAAAAATCCGCTTTTCAAAACTCACACCTGATTCCAATGCACCCAGTGCAACATCCGATGCACCAAACACGCCCTCGAACAGTTCAAATTTCTTAGAAAGAATATCATATACCCTGCGATCTGCTTCGTTATCAGTATTCAACAGATTGATTGCTACCACATCGTGAGTTTGTCCATAGCGATGACAACGGCCGATCCTCTGCTCAATTTTCTGCGGATTCCAAGGCAAGTCATAATTAATAATCGTGCTGCAAAATTGTAGATTCAGACCTTCTGAGCCAGCATCTGTAACAATCAAAATCTTGGCATGACTCTTAAAATAATCGACAATTGCGTGCTTATATTCTACACTTCTGCCATAGTTTGTCTTACCGAAATTTTTAATCTGCCATGATCGAAAGATTTCCTTCGTCATAGCATCATCAAAATCACCATTAAAGAGAAGAATATCTTCCTCACTATAGCCAGATCTTCTTAGTTCCGCAGCTATATATTTCTGCGTTCGCTTAGACTCTGTAAAGACAACAGCTTTCTGATTCAATCCCTCAGAAATCTGATGGGAAAATGCAGATTCAAGAGCTTCCCTCAACGCGATAATTTTTGCGTTCGTTTTTATAGCCCTTGCCATTTCAAGAATATGTCTTACAATCTTGAGTTCAGCTTGAATAGCCTGCTTCTTCTCTGCTGTTTCTTTATCATCATATTCGTTAAAGCCACCTTCATCGATTTCATCTTCTACAAACTCCCAAAATAAATCAAAACCTTCTTGAGCATCAACAGATTTGGTTCCTTCATAGAGTTTTTCAAGACGTTTTTCTAATACTTCAAATGTCTCAATCAAAGCAAAGCTAGAAGATGCAAGCAGCTTTCGAATAACAAGAATAATCAGTCCACGATTCGCATTGGGAATGGAATACAGCGGATCACGTCGAAGAAAATTATTGGTCACATCATAAAGTTCTTTTTCTTCTGTACTTAAATGGAAATCGACCGTAATACAAGTTCTCTTACTGAAAGCCATGTATTTCCCGACATCGCGTCGAAGAGTGCGATATAACACCGGAAGAAGCTCCTGTTTTAATTCTTCATAATCACAGCCATCTACAAATCGACGGTTGAAAACCTTTTCTGATCCAAAAATGCGAGGATCAATAAAAGAGACCAGTCCATGAAGATCAGTGAGCGAATTCTGTAGCGGCGTAGCCGTCAAAAGGATTTTGGGAATCCCATGTGTCAAGTCATAAAGATTTTTTGCCCGCTTTGTGCCATGAAACACATTCCGCAAATTATGCGCCTCATCGATAATTATAAAGTCCCATTTAACATGAGGGAATCGCTTAATTAGTTTCGATGAATAATCATATGAAGCAATGACTATGCTGACCTCATCCGTATTTCCTAGGTGGATTTGCACATTAGGATCATGATCGACCGTGTACCGATCCAAAATGGCAGCTTGACGTCCAAACTTCTCTAAAAGCTCTACTTCCCATTGTTTTCTCAACGTGGCTGGAATAGAAATCAGCACTTTTTTAGCTCCGTTATCCAGAACATAGTTAAGCACTAATCCAGCTTCAATTGTTTTGCCCAGACCAACCTCATCAGCCAGAATAATACCACCTGTCTTTAATGCTTGGATGGCTGCACAAAAGGCATTGACCTGATGAGGATTCGGCTCGATATCCGCATTCAGAAGACATTCAAATGGAGACTTTTTTAATTGCTGCTTTTTATACCAGCTATATTGTTCAAGTAGGAGATTTCTTTCCATTGATACCCTCCTGACTTAATTCATTGGCTATTCCCTCTGCGATGCCTTTAGCCATCAGCATTGGAACAGCATTGCCTATTTGTACAAATTGAGCAGTTCTCGGACCTTCAAAGTAATAGTCATCCGGAAACGATTGGATGCGAGCAGCCTCTCGGACAGTTATAGAACGATGCTGCTTTATATCTGGGTGGATAAAGTAATGCCCATCCTTTGAGATATGAGCCAACATGGTGTGGCAGTAAGTTTCATCGCCCTCAACAACTTTAAATCGATCTAGAAACGACTTCCGATTTTTATGCGTTTTTAGTTCATCCGGAAGATCATTATAGTTCAGACGTTTATGCCCATCATTCCAGAGTTTTATTGTCCGCCGATAAATCTCAATATCCCTTTCTTTATTGGGTCTTGCGCAATGATGTGTCAGAATATCAGAATCTTTGCGGATTCCAGTCTTTCTTAAATAATCGCTGAAATCATCTGATCCGTATTCACCAGATTTTTCTCCTGGATGCAAAGCTGGCAAATCACTGAGCATGTCATTAACCGTAGCCTCCGCGGTTTTCTTATCAAACTTCGGGTATGCAAGCCCGCTATTCTTCAGCCATCCGACAATGATCATTCTTCTTCGGTTCTGCAGCACACCGAAATTCTTTGAATTCTGCTCATGGCATTCAATCTCATATCCAACAGAACGCAGTGCCTCCTGGACTTTCAGCCAAGTTGCGCCACCGTTTGCTGATTTGATTCCCATAACATTCTCAAAAACAAACATCTTCGGCTGATATTTCTGAAGGAATCTCGCATACAGCTTATAGAGATTATTTCTAGGATCAGCTGACATCGGTGTTTCCATATGTTTACTTTGTGCCCTTCCTACCAAAGAATATGCTTGGCAAGGCGGTCCACCAATAATAACATCCACTTGATAGATGCCTCTTTGAGTAAGAATCTTGTCAATATTTTCGAATATCCCTGGAAGAGTTTCATTTGACATCGTTTCGCAAAATACGGATTTTAGCTGCTCCTCAGGAACATGTTTCAGGAATTCGTCACGGGTTATTTTTCCGCTAATATAATCCTTATAGATGTCAAGCTTTCCTTGTGCTTTGAGATAATAGTATCCCGTTCGTGTTTCCAATGTTTGAGCGGCATATGGGTTCATCTCCACATGTGCTATAGGCGAAAAGCCAGCTTGGATGAAGCCTTCGGACAATCCACCGGCTCCTGCAAATAAATCTATAAAATTGTAAGAACCTGTTGTGGTGTTGATATGTTCCATGATGAACCCCTATCTATTTCAATTAGTCTTCAAACACACCATCTGTGTCAAAAATATGGTCTAACTCATCCGTATTGATTGCAGCAAGCACCTTGTTGCGAATACTACCTTTTGCAAGATTCAATCGCTTAAAGCGGTTTTCTCCTGCCGCATCTTTTCCAATACGTATCAGCTGCACTCTACCAATTCTCGGTTCATTTGCGGCATAGTTTGCAAGTCCCTTAGCTTTGCCCAAGTTATCTTTGAAATCCGGATTATGTGGTTCCAAAATATCAACTATATACTTGAGAATTGGATCTCGACGTATAATGAGAAAATCTGGATAAAGTTCCTTGCATTTTCCGTCAATTTCATAAGGCATACGCAGCGACCAAGACTGTCGAGACGGATTACGCAGCCAGCAAACATAATCCTTGCGTTTTTGCTCTTCTGCTAAAACAGCCTGTTCCCAGCCATTTAACTTAATTTTTGCAATTCCATCTGCATTTGCAAAAAGATGATCAGCATACTTTATTCCATCTGCTACGACCTTGGCGCTGATTGTCTCCGGAAGAATAAAGTTGTGTTTACTGATTTCATCGCCGTTAGCAACGATATCGCTGTACTGCTTTTGGCACTTCTCCGGCTTAGCCACAATATATTTACGATACTGGTCGTTCAATTCATGGAACTTCTTTTCAGCATATTGATTTAAATTAGCAATGCACTCACTGTCGAATGCAAACAGAATACAGTCCACCTTAAAGGCGTTTGGATTATCAAAGTCGATATATTTACGCCCATATGCCAAATGGAAACCACATCCACCCATTTTCGCGTCTGCTACTCTTAGTTGACGATCAAGATCAGACTCGGATGCAGTAAACATGTCTATTTGGTTATCGTTTTGTATCTTCTCACCAAAAACATCGAATATCTGGACAGACAGCTTCATCTCCATGACTTGCTTTGTAAGCTCGTCATATCTTCCAGCATCGTGCAAACCATTCACATAGTTACGGATAAGTTCTGCAACATCGTTCTTCACGTCTTCGTTTGCTATAATACAGATATTAAACTGTGATAGCAGCCCTGCCAAACTCATTAAAGACTTCAAATAGCTGTTAATTTTTACAGAACGAACGATATAAGTCAAATAGCCCTGTTCATTAATAAACTTTGTTATTTCTTCACGATCTATTGTCGGAAACATCGACATCTGCGATACAACCGGTGTCAGCACCGGCTGTTCCTTTTTCACAGATTGCTTGCCTTCGCCTGTTGCTGCTTCACTTTTCCCCTCAGTTTCTTGATCATTATGCACATCATTTCTAGGTTCTGCTTCCAAAGTAACCGACGGATGTTCTTCCGCAGGAATTATTAAAGCAGTTCCATCTTGATTTGCTACCGCAGCTTCCAGGTTTGGCATATCACCAGCTGCTGTAGAAGATGCCACAGTAGGATCGTCTTGAAAGCCATTCGGATAATCAAATAAACTCATCTGACCAACCATCTGTTTTTGCGTTTTCTTTCGCTGGTACTGATGATTGTGAACCGACCATGTATCATAGGTCTGATCCTCAAGCGACTCACCATCGACAACTGTCGGAATTTCTCCACCTTCAGTTGCCTGCAATTCGTCAATTACTTTTTGGACGGTATCTTGGTTAAAATACGGAAGAAATAGCCGCACATCATTTAAGGAATCATCCACTAGAACATGGCACTGAAGTGGTGTGCGAACCATACGTCCAAGCAGCTGTGCAATATAGGTTGCGTCTTCCGCACGCTGAAAAGACATCATTGTTTCCGCACGAGGGCAATCCCAACCAGTAGAAAGATTTTCTTTAAACAAGACTACACGAATGCGACGATCTTCTGCAATCTCAGATGGCTCTATATGCGGCACGGTCAATCCGTGAATCGTCAATGTACCCGTAGAGCCGAAGGTATGCACAACTTCATTTTCCTTGAAGCTATCGCCCATGCGCTCTTCGATTTTTGCAATCACATCATCTAAATCCGTATCCGATACTTTATTACCAGAACCTGCGCAGACCTGAATGACAAACACAGGGTTTACATTAGGATAATGCTGCTCATAAGTATACTGATACCAGTGCTTGCACTTATCCTGCCATTCGTCTGTTGCAGCCTGCAGAACGGCCATATCGCCGTGTTTGCTTGGATCTTCCGGATAAGTGATTACAATACGATCTTTGAGCAATCCAGATTGGCGGACCTGTGCCGGGGAGATAACAACTTTATGCAGTGTAGAGTTTGTTGCACGCCCAACAAGGGAATTAAAGCGCTCGGCGGTCGCGCTCATTCCAATGATGACTGGAATAGGTGACAAATTTTGCTCGCTGCTGCCTTTGATAAAGCGCTGCATGATGCTAGTAGCCGTACCTGCCTGGCGTCCCTGCATACCACGATGTGCCTCATCAATAATGAAATACAGGCGGTCAGCTTTTTTTCTTGCTGTGTTTTCAATGGTCTCCCAAATCGTATACTGTCGCGTATCCGAATGACGGCTCAGATTAGCGGCCTTGCCAAGCTTCTGCGTATTTAGAAAATAGATATGACCGTCCTCCAGAATCTCTCTGTCGAAAGCTTCATCCGAAATCACCACGCACTGATCCATGCGAATCTTATCCGCTTTTAGCTCTATTTTCTGCTTGGACTGCTCATTCAGCTGAGGAGAATCTGAAAGCCACACAAAAATAGCTTCCGGCTGTTCAGTAAACTGCTCTGAGCCGTAAAAAATATCTTCAATTAGAGAAGACATGATAATCGTTTTGCCAGAACCCGTTGGTGCTTGGAGCGAAACCACCTGAGGAATTTTCAGCATGCGGTAGTTATTCAGCGCCATCGCTACACGAAGGCGCATTTCATTGACCGCCTGTTTTTGAAAAGGGAATAATTCACAAATCATTCTTAGTTTCTCCCTCTGTTCACACGGAAGTGATCTAAGTAATCACGGTAAAGCTGATACGCCTCTGTAACATTCAGATTTTTTACCATAGATTGATAATTCACTTCATAATCGGTTGCTAAGAATACGGTTTGGATTTCAGGATGCTCTGCAAGCTTTTCTGCGAAATTGGCAAATGTATTCTCGTTTATCAAAACTGCAAATTGATTTTCCGGTAAAATCAGCATGTCTGGAACTTGCTTTCCAGACAGCTCCGGGCATTTTCCTTTCGCACCAGTCTTCAACCACAACGTAGGCAGCATCTCTGAAAAACGCATACCAAGAGAAACTGCCGTCGGATTCAAGAAGCCAAGTTTGAAGAATGCAACGTTTGCTCTAAAACCGTCCGACATATGCATTGGCGGCTCACTGCCGAGATAATCTCCTTATTTACTTAACGTTTTGTTAACTTTTATTTTGTTAGAATGAAGGAAAGTAAAAGGTAAAATCACATATAAAAGAAAGAGGTTATTAATATGGACCAAAAACTTGACAAACTTGCTGATTACATCCTGTCCCTCCTGCTTACTAGCAGCGACAGCGATACCATCGATAATGAGGAGGAGGCAGCCTAATGCCGCGCGCAGTTATCTACGCGCGCTTTTCCTCGGACATGCAGCGCGAAGAGTCTATTGACGCACAGGTTCGCGCTTGCACCGCCTACGCCAAAAGCAAAGGTTATGAAATTGTTGATACTTATATTGATGAAGCAAAAAGCGGTCGCGAGGTTACTAAGCGTGATGCGTATAAAAAGATGCTTGATGATGCGTCTCACAAAAAATTTGACATTGTAATTTTTCATAAAATTGATAGAAATTCAAGAAACGAAGTAGATTATTACATTACAAAAGCAAAATTCTTAAACCTTGGTATCCATTATGAGTACGCTGTACAATCCATTGATAGTTCTCCAGAAGGACAGATGATGGAGGGCATGCTGGTAGCTATAGCAGCATACTACAGCCGTAATCTTGCCAAAGAGACAAAAAAAGGACTAAACGAAAACGCTTATAAAGTTCAATTTAACGGTGGCACGCCTCCTTTAGGTTATAAAATTGTTGATAAGCATTACGTTATTGATAATGATGAGGCAGAAGCCATCCGCCTTATTTTTGATTTATTTATTGCTAGACATAGCTACAAAGATATATGCTGTATACTCGCCGCTAAAGGTTATACTACGCGTAACGGGCAACCTTTTAGCAAAAATAGTCTTTACGATATTATCGGAAACGAGCGCTATTGCGGCACCTACACATTTAACAAAATTCCTAAGGGTAAAGGCAAACGCAACTCTCATTCTAAAAACCGTCCCGATGATTTTATACGCCTCGAGGACGCCATCCCGGCCATAGTCAGTAAAGATGTTTTTCAACAAGCTCAAGCTCGCCGCAGAATCAATAAAGAAAGACCAGCGGAGTATAAGGCCAAGGTCAATTACCTGCTTCGTGGAAAAATCATCTGTGGTCACTGTGGTAGTGCTATGGGAGGTCATACTTGCACCCCCCGTGATAAATCTTACAGCTATTACTCTTGTCTTGAAAAAGAGAGGATTCCGACTAAAAAATGTTTACAAAAGCAAATTCGCAAAGAAGATGCTGAGGAAGCAGTTATTACCAAAATAAAAAACGAAATTCTTAATTCTGAAGCCTTTTCTGTTATAGCTGATAAAATGCGCAAAAAATTTGCAAATACAAAGAATAGCATTGATAAAAAAATTGCTGATAAACAAAATCAACTTACAAAAGCCCAGAAAACGCGTGCCAATCTTTATAAATTAGTAGAAAAAGGCATCGACGATGATTTTACTTTTAGCAAAATTAAAGCCGCCAAGGAAACTATCGATACTTTACAAGCTGTAATTCAAACCCTCAAAAAATCCAAGAAAAGTAAAATTTTAAGCGATGCTGAAATTCAAAAAGCCTTTCAGTTGTTTAATGATAAAGTCAAGAGCATGAATGATGTTGAAGCAAAAAAATTACTCATAGACTTATTTTTGGATAAAGTAATTATTATCGACCAAAAGCTTGATATTCATCTTTCCACTAATGCAATCAGTAATATAATTCAAAAATAATTTTCTAAAGCAAAGCAGGAACTGCCATACTTTCCACAGTATAGCAGTTCCTGCTTTTTTACGCACAAAAAAACTGATTGACTTCTTCAAGTACAATCAGCATTCTTCTCTATATTCAATTCCACTCAAATTTGTATATATTTGAGTGGTGCCGCGGACCGGAATCGAACCGGTACGGGTATCACTACCCGAGGGATTTTAAGTCCCTTGCGTCTGCCAGTTCCGCCACCGCGGCAGACATAACTAGTTAACACCTTTTAAGAAATAAAAATGGAGGCGACACCCAGAATCGAACTGGGGATAAAGGTTTTGCAGACCTCTGCCTTACCGCTTGGCTATGTCGCCTTAAAAGGTGGAGCGGAAAACGAGATTCGAACTCGCGACCCCCTCCTTGGCAAGGAGGTGCT
>ERZ773221.961-NODE-961-length-30145-cov-3.793254_pt1 | contig 30145 bp, 43 predicted proteins | sample MGYA00580994_ERZ773221 | MGnify/ENA primary metagenome ERZ773221 (study PRJEB29015, sample SAMEA2737758) | human gut metagenome | biome: human gut; feature: human-associated habitat; material: faeces | place: China | collected 2012 ... | reverse complement strand
CCATGGACACAAGGAGGGGCGCTTTTTTATTCAGCCTTCAACTTCCCAACAATCGCCTTTACCCGTCTGTTTACCGTCCGTTCACTCAAATTCAGTTCTGCCGCAATATCAGCATTGCGCCAGCCGCGCCGCCGAAGCTGCAAAACATCCGTTTCTTCATCGGTCAGCAAACCGCCGACAAAATCAAACTTTGGCATGATTACTCATCCTTCTTGTTCTTGCTTTCGGTCTGTGTGCCAAAATAAAAGGCTACGACCATTGTCACAATGGTCATGACCGTGTCAGGCTGCAATTTGCTCTGCAATGCCAGCACCGCAAAAACCGCAACAACCACCAGCGTCACAATAGTTTTTACCTTGATAAGCGCTGACAGATTTTTCAAAAAATCGCCCATAGATATACACCTTCTTTCAGCCGATCAGATGCTTTTGCAAGTCTTTCTTTGCTTTCTGCATCTGGTCAATGTTGTTTCCGTCAAGGTTGTGGTCAAGCAGGGCAAGCAGCGCCTGCATGGTCACGCGCTGCCCATCGTCCATGCGGTCAAGCCGCAATCTGTCGTTTTTCAAAAAGACCTCCATAGCGTTCACCCGCTCTTCAAGCTGTGTGATGCGTTTGTCCTGGTCGGCTTTCGGCTTTTTTATGGCGGTGATGACTTTGCTGATGGCCACGCCCCCGGCATACAGCCCGGCAGCAGCGCCCGCCGCGTAAATTAAAAACGACCAGGCCTCCGCAAGCGTAAACGAGAATACGTGCTGCATCGGCATCACACCTCCACAAATTTAGCGTGATACGCCTTGTCGTTGTCCAGCCCGTACTTCTTGGCGATGAGGTAGAACTCCATCGCCGCAGCGTTCGGCAGGACGACGTGATCCATCCATACCTCCTGATGCGTCGACGCGGCAGGCTTGTCCTCTTTGATGGTGGCGTCGTACCGCGTCAGGTTGAACTGCTTCACGACCGCCAGCAAGCTCGACGTGTAGGTCGGGCTGGTGGCCCAGCCATCAGCCCAGATGTACTCGCACGCCTTGTTGATGTCGGTACAGCCGACCAGATTGGAATAGCGCGGCATGGTCGTCAGCTTCTTGATGTAGTCCTCTACACAGGCGGCCATCGTATCGTAGGCGCGGAAGCCCGCCGTGATGGTGATGTACTTGCTGCCGTCCCACTCCTTCGTGGCCTTGTTGTACACTCTGCCGCTCCAATTGCTGGCCTTGATGCCGAACAGGTTGTTTGCCTGTACTGCGAGCTCGCTCGTGCCGTAGGCGCTTTCAAGGCAAGCCTGCGCAATGCACAGCGACGGCAGAAGATGCGCGTTCAGGCAGCGGCTCTGACACTTCTCGGCCATGACGGAGATGAAGTTTTCCTCATTCGTCTTGGCGGGTTCAGCGTCGGCCACGTCGCCCTTCAAGCGCTTCGTGACCTGTGCCGCAATTCCCGGGAACTTGCTCTTGAGATAGGGGCCGGGGCAGGCGGTAGCCGCGTAGAAGCAGTGCATCGTGAGCGAGCCGTTCTTGTCGCCGGTGTAGGTCAGCTCCTTGATGCCGTTGCGGCGGCAAATGTCGGTGCAAAGGTCGAGCAGGGCGGCATATGCCTTGTCGCTGACGTGCCAGTCCGGTGCGCCGCTGTCGTTAGCGACTTCGATAGTAATGGCCCGCTGATCGTTCCACGGGCTGGACGAACACCAAGAGCGGTCAGCCTCGTGGCAGAACAGACCGATACGCCCGCTGGATTCGATGGCGTAGTTTGCGCTCATCTGGCGTGATGGCCTACTGACAAGAGCGCCGAAAGATTCAAGCGTCATGTTGCCAGCCATGTGATGAACGGTAATCTTGCTGATGGGCTGGCTGCGGGGCCGGTTGCAGTTCGGGCTGATGGCCGTGTAAACGGCCAGTGCAGAATCACTCATTCTCGTCCTCTCCCTTCCCGTTCGACAGTTCCTCGTCCATTTCGGGCGACAGAATCATTTCATCCTTCATTGGTTTCACTCTCCTTTTCGTTGGTGTCGTTTTCTTCGTCTGTGGTATTTTCAGCGCCGTCAACCTCCGGCACATCCGGCGTCTTCGTAACCTCGTCTGCGCTCTCTCTCGCATCCACCGCATCATAATACGCCTGTGCCAGCGTCTCCACCTCTGCAATGTCCGCCTCATCCAGCAGGCCGTTGTCGTAGTGCGTATACGCCTTGTCCAACCAGAACGCAACGTCCCGTCCTGCTGCAATCTCTCGCTTGATGCTGCGCAACGTCAAATCGTGCCGCGCTTTACTCTTGATAGCCATGGTGATTTCTCCTTTCAGGTTTGCGATGCTACCGCATCTTCCAAATCGGTAATCCGTTTAATGGGGTCTGCACGTCCCGTCACAGTCGCGCTGTCGGCATCGGTTAGCACGGTGTTCACGCCGGATAAGGCTTTAACAGATGCGTTCCCGGTTGCCGAGAATGATGTAGGAGTTGCCACCTTATAACATACATTCACACCGTCTGGGAATTTTGCAGCGTATGCTTCGCCCGAATCCAAACCTTCTACTCTCAAATAGACATCTCCTGATGCTGACACTCCTAAACCAATCGTTCCGCCGTTGATATCGTATGCTGGCTTTGTTGGGAGGCAATCACACACGCCGTCAAATGCAACCCTATTAGATGGTGGAAGCTGTATACCATTCAGAATATTATTAGATGCATATCCAAGCATCGCTGATATGCTTTTGTTATAATTCAGATTTTCCATCCGAATATTGACCTTGTTATATTGTGATTCTCCTACTCCGCTCACCGCGTCCACCTCACCACCGTACACGGTTTCGGGCAGGGTCAGGGTGTTGGTCTGGCCTACTTGCACTGTGTTATTCAGCAGAATTGGCCGAATGTTTTCGGGCGATGGGTTGCCCGTTCCCCCTTGAACAGGTTTCTCCGAAAAAAAGACACTATTCGTATCTGGCACAACAAATAGCTTTTTCAACTTATAAGCAACTTGCACAGGCGTGCCAGCGGCGTACTGGGCGGCAAGGTAGGCATTCCACTCGTCTATTGTTCCTTCCGCATATGTATCACTATAAATTCTGAAATAGTGGTGCTCTTGTGCTTCAACTGATATTCCGTTTTGGCGTGCGTATGTTTCGTCTGCTGTATGTGTCGGATATTGATTGCATACAATATCACCCTTAATATAGGACATCGTGGGAGTGGCTATTTCAGGCACTTGAAATTTGAAACCAACTTTGCCAGGACTGTCGGTTGTGTCAGTGCCCCAATTTTCTGTTCCGTTCAGCGTCAGCATTTTCCACGACCGTAATCCATCCGCCCGATTAACTGTCACGATGTTTCTTCCCTTGATGGGGCGGATGTTTTCGGGGCTGGGTGTTCCGCTGCCTTCCTGCGTGGGCTCCCACTTCGCTTTTACCCCCAGCGGGTATCCCGCCACAGGGTAGCACACAACAGGGTTTCCGCTTTCTTCCAGCGGCGGGCAAAGCATATCCACGATGTTCTTGCTGCTCCACGGATTTTCACCAATGGTGCTGTCATCTGGGTAGGCACGCTGCATCTGGTTTTTCAGCGTGCCAATGTCTTTCATAGCCTGACTGTAGTCAGAAGGCATCCCGTCAACGAGGGTCTGTGCCTTGTCCGCACTGTTCTTGGCATTGTCGGCGAATCCCTTGGCTTGGTCTCTAACGGCCTCAGTCTGGGCCTTAATCTGCTCTGTGGCAGCCTTAACAGCTGTCACATCTTCCAAGAGCTGCTGAATAGTCTTGTACTCGTCGCTGCTGATAATAGCATTTTCAGGTAGAGGGTTTCTGTCGAAGTGCAGCCAGATGGGCGCACTGCCTGCAATGCCACCGCCGACAGTGATTTCAACAATCGGGTAATAGTCACCCCATCCAGTAGACATTTGCGGAGTGACAGCAAAATATGCGATTGTGCGCTCTGCATTCACGCCGAGCGCAGGATTGTACACATGATAGCCGTCGCGCTTGTCCATGCGGATGTTTACATCTGCGTCAGACGGGACTTTATACTCTGTGCCGCCTTTTTTGAGCGAAACGCAAAGAACAGGAATGGTCTGGTCATACTGAACCAGATTCACGGCCTTTTTGTCGGGCCTGCTGTCGAAGTCTACGGTACACGATTTGAGATGTGCTGTAGACAACGGTTCATAAATAGTTGCTGCCATTTTACGCCCCCTTAATAATAAGCAAGGATAAATTGTATGCTTGCACTTGTTCCCGCCGCGCATTGCGCCCAGTATTCGCTTCCGCTGCTTATGCCAGCGGCTTGTAAACTGTTTTCACCGGAGCCAGGGCTTCCGGCGTACTGAATGCCCACGAGCGTGCCGCCCGTAAAGGAGAATCCGTTTCGGCCTCCTCCACAAGTTTTCCATACTGTAGAGGTTTTTATTCCCGTCGCGCTCACTTTACCGCCACCTGCGTGGTAGCCGCCCGGGACTGTGACAACGCCGCCCGGGTTGATTGTCTTTCCCCAGTCGCCCTGATTTGGCATTGAGCCGCCAACGTTCACGCCCGCTTCAGCGCTCGTGAAACTGTTGCCCGCCAGAACTGCGGACGCAGGAGCAGAGCCGACAGGGATTGCAACCTCTGGATAACCTGCGCCAGCGTCGTCCTTATAAGCGCCCTTGGGAATACGCGCATTGAGGTTTCCGCTACCGACGCTGTAGGAGACAGGTGAGACGGTCTTGGGCTGTATAGGCAAATTACCAGTCTTGATTGTCTTATCTTTGGCGTAATACTTCTTACCGTCCAGCACATCAGCAGGCTCGGCGGTAGCCAGTGCTAGCTTTGCATTGCCAAGACCACCGCCGCCATTAAAATTTAGCTGTGAGCCGTCATATGTAAACAGTACCCATCTGTCTTTGACAATCGTGTCCGCGTCAACGGCCTGCGCGCCCACATACGCAGGAGCAGCCTTGCCATTGATGCTGAACGTGTCTCCGCTGGAGAACGTTGCAGGGGCCTTGAAGCGGCCCACGGCGCCAGAGCCAGTCAGTGCAAACGTGTTGCCTGTTTTGGCGCAGCTGTACACCTGTACAGTAGCAGATGTGCCAAGCCCCGCAGGGTCGTAGACGTCTTTCAGCATGGTAGCGCTGCCCGCCTTAATAGCTGCAATCTCGTCCGCCATCGACTTGATAAGAGCTTCATATTGCTTTTGCAGCGTGCCAGTCGGCAGCCTGGTCACGCCGTCACGCATAAGGCCGCAGACACTTTCATCAAGCATCGTGTTGGTGACGTCTGCGGCGCTTACTGTAAGGCTGCCAGCAGGGACAGACACAGTGTATAGACCAAGCTCATAAAGCAGCTCTGAGCGCGTTAGAGTAGGCGCTACAGGACTTGAAGCGGGTGTGCCGGTCTTTACCTCAAACGTGCTTTCGTTAGTGCTCTTAGTAAAGCGAAGCACGATTCTGTCAATGCGGGGGAGCGCACCGTCCGCAATGGGGATTGCGACAGATACATTTTCAGTGCTAACAACGCTTTTCCCTTTAAACGTGCCGTTGTTAATCCAGGCCATGCCTGTCCCGATGGTGATTTTTCGTGCCTCTGTAACGGTTGCGGGGAACGATTCGGCAGCATATACACCGCTTGTGCGGGTGCAGAGGTAGGTCTCTGCATCTTCTGCCGTGTACTCCACATCGTTCAGAGGATATGTGATAATTGCCATTTAGTACCTCTTTGTAATTACAGGTGTCCCAAGTTCAACGCTGTACTGTGTGACATTGTTCTGCGCAGTAATAGTCTTTCCCATGATACGGACTTTCGCATTGATGCCCAGCTCTGGGAAAATGCAGGAAACAACGTCTCCCAAGTTCACGCAGTCGGAATCAATATCAAAGTCCAGCGTTTCAAGGCGCAGCTGCTCAAGCAACTTGCCTTTCCCGTACTCCACAAGCCGCGCTTTGTAGTCCTTTAGGCTTTCGTCGTTTTTCTGCTGCTCCTGCCGAGCGTCTACGTACATTTCGCGACGGTCAATGCCCGCTGAAGCCGTGTCGCCTGCATAGACGGTGATACGCTCGTCGCCTGTGCCCGCGCCAGAAACGATAGCGACATTCTTGTAGCTTGCTGTTGAGACGCAGTAGTCCAGATTGCCGACATTTTGAAACCATGTCGAAAACTTTACGGTCTGACTTTCGCCCGGTTTGTATACCTCAAAAAGCAGCTTTCTATTCGGCTTGTCAAAGCGTAGCCTGAAACCAGCGTCAACGGCCTGCGCTATTTTTTCGCAGTATTCCTCAATGGTCTGGTCGGACGTTTGGGCCTCAAACTTGTCAGCAAGCCCGCATGACGCGCCCAGAGCCACGCAGGGCCACGCTTGCATATCATGAATAAGAGTACGCATAGCGGTTTCTGCGTTGATATTTGATAGCTCTGCGGTGCTTACGCGGTCAGATAAAAGCCGTGTTGCAGGAGAGCCGTTGACAATGATTTTGTTTCCCTCCGTCTGCACGGATTTTATAATCATAAGCGTGTCGCTGTCGTCTATTTCGCAGTAATAGTCCTCTTTCATGAGGTCGCTGTATTCCTGCTGCTGCGACAATTCCAGCTGGAACGTGCCAAGCTGATTATATTTTTCCGTCCAAACAAGGGAGACAAACGTTTCAATCTGCCCGAGCTTGTTCAGTTGAGGGTCGTATACTCTACATATCATCGAATACCCCCACATAGGCGTCATTATAGAAAACGCTCGTATTCAAGGCGTGTTCAGCGCCGTCAGTGTAGGAATGCTTGAGAATGTTGTCGCCCGCGCGAATGTAGTACAGGTTGCTTGCGTCATCGAGCTTTCCGTAGATGTTAGTTTCTACGTCACCGCTCGTTTTGATAACGGTCAGACGCTTGGATGCGCCCTCCCGGCTTACTGTGATATACTCGCCAGCTTGCAGTGATTCGTTGATTTTCAGCTTTTCCAGCGTGTTCACATTCGTGATTTCGGGATTGCTCAACGGAAGCTGCGCGTAGAAAATAACAGAGAACGTAACGTCCGTATCTCCGTCATTGATAAAGTTCATGAATACACTGCCGTCTGTAACGCCGAACTTGTGCTTTTTGTAGTTCACCGGGAACTTGAAGGACGGCGTCAGCTTTCCAATCTGCTGCCCTTTGCGGTCAGATGCCAGCCAGTAAGGGAAGGGGCAGAGAACCGTAAACTGAAAAGCAGCGTCAAAGCGGCGCTGCTTGAAAGCCGGGGTTTTCTTCACGGTGCAGTTGCAGTAATAGCCGTCGCCGAAATACAGCTTGCCGAATGAGTTTGGCGTCAGGGTGCGCAGCATTTTACGCTTCATCACTCTGCTGTCGCCCAGCAGGTAGCCGCTGACTTCCCGCGTGATTTCTCCGACAGTCGCGCTCTCAAAGGTCTTGCCGACCTGTTGAAAGCCCTGCGACAGCGCTACATCAACATCTACATCCGAAAGAGGGTCTATATTCACGATAGAACCGTAATTATAGCCGAAATACAGCGTTTCGCCGTCATCCCGCACAAATCTTGCTGTGTACATGCTTCACCCTCTTTCAAATTGCACCCATCATAAGCGCCCGCCGCTGCTCATACTGCGCCTCGCGCATAAGCTCTGCCGCAGTTTTGGCCTGACTGTAGATGTTTTGGATAATAGTCACGCCGCCAACAGCAGCGTTTTTCTCGCCTTTTCGATAGCTGTCGGCCTCTTTAGCCGTCAGAACCATTTCCCCGCGATGCAGGTTTGCAACGTAGTCGTTATAGGGAACATAGTCCAGACCGCCAGCGTGGGAGCCGTTTGTCTGCACCGTGCCGGTAAAGCCGGAGACCATGCCATCTACAAAATTTCCGACCTGTTCTTTCAGCCAGCCGCCCATACTCTTAATACCCTCGAGCAAGCTTTTTGCCGCGTTCACGCCTAAATCAAAGATTTTGCCGGGTAATTCCTGAAGGCCCGTAACAACAGCATCTAGCAAATCTTTTGCGGCCTGTTCACCGTTTTTCCTCAATTCTTCGGCCCACTCTACGACTTTTTCAATCGTTTTTGTGAACCACTCTGCAATGTTTCCTGGCAACTGAGTAAAAAACTCAATTACGTTATTCAGGAACGTAGATGCAGCGTCGATTGCGTTGGACTTCATTTGCCCAGCCCATGCAATGACGTTCTGGATCGTGGTAGACAGGAACGTTAAAACGTTGCCGGGCAGTTGCGTAAAGAACTCAACTACGTTTTGCAAGAATTGGGAACCAGCCTGCCGCGCATTCTCTACCGTTTCTATCGCCCAAATTGCGATGTTTGCAAGCGATGTGCCGAGAAATACGCCTAAGTTGTACGGGAGTTGCGAGAAAAATTCTACAACAGCATTGATAAAATCACTGCCAGCTTGGCGGGCATTCTCTGCTGTCTGTATAGCCCAATCTGCGATGCTCTGCACGGCGTTTGTCATGAACTCAGATATTTTATCGGGGAGCTGTTGAAACCACTCTATTGCACTGTTAATCGCCTCTGGAACGGTCTCTGTGAAGAATGTAACAACAGTGGTTTTAACAAACTCAAAAATTTCGTTGACTTTGTTTCTGAAATCTTCGTTCGTTGCGTACAGAGTGACAAATACGCCAATCAAAGCCGCAATCAGCGTGATTACGATTGCAATCGGGTTGGCTGACATAACGGCGTTGAGCGCAGCCTGCGCAGCCTTGAGTTTGCCTTGCGCCAAAGAAAGCAAATCAATTTTCCCAGTAAGCAGCCCAACGACAACTTCCGACCCTTTGAGCGTGCCATCCAAAGCGCCCTGTGCAACCTCTGAATCAGAAAGACCCATGCTGAACAGTGATACCGCAACTTTGGCCTCGTCGAAAGCAGTTACCATCTTCTGGATTTTCGTTCCAATTTGCCATCCAGCAATAGCAGTGCCAACCGCGCCAATGGCAGGAGCCAAGTCTTCTATAACAGGGATTACTTCGTTGACTGCCTCTTTGACTTCATCAAAAATATCAAAAATTACACTAAAATCAGAATTTTCGATTGCGCTTGTCAGCGCATTTACTATCGCATCGCCAAAAAAAGAGAATAATTCATCAATGATTGGCTGTAACTCGTCTGCCAAAAATCCAAGGCCGTTAAATAGTGCCTCTATCCCTTCTACGACGGTTGGCATCATGCTTTCAATAACAGTGCTGACTACAGGGGCCAACTGTGCACCTATTTCAGTCATGGCGTTAATCAGCGTTGGGACAATTTCTTGAATACGCGGCAAAATGTTTTGAGCAGCAGTAAGAAGACTGTCTACGAAATTATTGATTAGCTGCTGAACATCCTGTTCGGGGTCTGCAATGCCTGTAAGCAGATTTTCCCAGGCGCTCTTCATCGAAGCTGTACTACCTTGGATGGTAGTTGCAGCTTCTTTGCTGGTCGTCCCCATGATGCCCATGTTGGCCTGCACCACGTGGATAGCAGAGACAATGTTAGAGTATGACAAGCTGGAGCCGTCCACCGTTACGCCGAGTTCTTTTTGCACATCCGTAAGCGTGGATGCCTCTTTCACAAGGCGCTCCATTTCGGTTTTTGTACCACCATACCCAAGTTTGCACTTTGTTAATCTCCCGCTTGTACAATCAGCATATACGGGAGGTCAGACTGTCGCTTCTCCTATTTATAGGAGTCCTCTCACTCAGTCGTTCACGCTGGCATTACCTTGCGCCCTGTTGCCCCTGCTGCGGGGTGTCCAAGTCAATCAGAGAGGATTCGCGCTTGCGGATTATGTATTATGCCACAGCGCCCCCAAAGGTGTTAAGGTTATCGAGCATGGTATAGTTTTGCTTCGCAAACCCGTTATATGCGTCCTGGATGGACTGCATATTGGTGCCCATTTTGTTTGCATTATCGGACATATCCGAAATTGCAGTATTCGCCATTTCAGCGGCTTTTTGTGTATCGCCGCCCAAACTTGAAACCAGAGTCGCAGCAAACGATGTTGATGTCTCCATGTACTCGTTTGCAGACAGGCCAACGTTCTTGTACGCGTCTTTTGCATAGCCCTCAATAATACCTGCGCTGTCCTTGTACAAGGTTTCTACGCCGCCGACAAGCTGCTCATAGTCTGCGTAACTGCTCAGGGATGCTTTTCCAATATTGAGAGCTGCACCTGCTGCCGATTTTCCAACAGATACAATCGTGCTTCCAACAGCTTTCAGGCCATCAAAAACTGCATTTCCAAGAAACGTCCCGCTGAACACATCCCAAAAAGATGTTGTTTTGCCGCTTGCATCGTTTAACTGCCGTTCATAATCATCTGTATCAAGACTTAATTTTGCGTTTAGATTAAATACGTCCAACTTCTCACTCCTTTCTAGTTGATTTTTTGTTAGCCATGCTGTATCCTAGCTTTAGGAGGTGTTTTGCTATGGCAAAAGCTAAAAATGCAGTTATCGCAGGAGATTACGTCGGAAAGAAGGTCAATCTTTCTTTTGGTCGAGTTCAACTCGACATGGGATTGATGCCCGCAATCACATTAGACAGAAGCACCGTTGCAGATTGTTCTGTTGTGGATGAATCTCAGAAGAAGTCTATGTCTTCTGGTGTGATGCGTGGTCTTGTTGGCGGCGCCTTTCTTGGGCCTGCTGGTCTCGTGGCTGGCGCAGTCACCGCAAAACAAAAAGGCATTTATCAGATTGCAATTCAGCTGAAAGAAGACCCCCAGTGGGTTGCAAGCGGTAAACGCTTTTTAATCGAGGTAGACGATAAAATCTACAAAGCCATTATGACAAACTGCTTCTAAAATGAGCCGCCCTATTTTTGGGGCGGCTCTTCCAGTTTTCTCAGCTTGTTCTTCATGTGTTCTTTGATTTCATCCGCTGTTCGGGTTTCCTCTGGCGGCGGGTTGATTATATCCCAGTACCTTTTCGGCTCGCTTTTTGTTTTTATCATGTTTTTTGTAATCGTGATAAGTACATCCGACATATAAACACGATATGCCACTTCATCCGTTTTTTCTTTGATTCGGTATGGCAGTGCCGACATAAACGCACGGGCGCTCAGTTTCGGCATGCTTAAGATTGCGACTATTACGCTTTCTGCGCCGTACCGAAAGACTGTTTGAAAAAATTAACGAAGTCCTCGTCTTTCACAAGTTCGTTAATCTGCGCCAACGTGCTTAAGAAACCCTGCTTTCCGCATTCTTCTGGGGTAAGGCCGTTAAACAGAGAAAGAATCGCATATACGTCTTCTCTGTGGTCTTTCAAGAAGATGGGAACAAGATTCACAACGCGCGTAAGGCCGAACCTATAGACGTCAATCTGCGTATGTTCCCCTTTGGGAAGCCTGCGTTGAACCTCTGCAATGAGGTTTTTGTCATCGGCCATGTTCTGGATATGAGGGGCGGCGATGCACAAGACATCGCAGGTCTCGTCGGTTGTCATCTGAGAAAGCAGTCGCATTTTTTATTCCTCCGTGCTGTCGATGCTGTAGAACTCCATAGAGACAACGTCCTGCGCAGTGATGGAGACATGGCCAGTCAGCTCACAGGAAATCTGCCCCTTGCCGCTCTTGGTAGTCTGCAACGAGAAGCCACCAGTGGACAAAGCGTTTTTCAGGCAGATAGCAACGCAGCCACCATCGGCGCGGTCACCTACCCACCACAGTTCGTCTTTGAAGTCGGTTTGCTTCAAGTCGCGGCGAGGCGTAATCTTGTTCGTGGTAACGTCTGCACAGCCCAGAGCCATCTTGATGTTGTCAGGGGACGTGCCAAGAGCCGTGAAGGACATTTTGCACTCCCAGCCGTCCAGATGTTTCAGCTCTTTGGTATTGACCGGGCAGTTGTCAACGTCCTCGCCCAAATCGGAGAAGGTAGGAACGCAAGTGGCTTTGATGCCGCCAGTAGTGGCGCAGATAATGTCGCCGTCCTGCGGAGCGGCAATGCTTGCTGGGTTGAATGTGTTCAACAGCACACCAGCGTCAAGCTGCAATGCGTCAAACGAATCTTTGGGAATAGCGGTAAATTTACCCATATTTTCACCTCAATTTTGGCATAAAAATTCGGCGGTAATGTTCAAATACCGCCGTTTAATGTTTTTGTCTGTTTCATCTGCCAGCGCTTGACAGAAAGGAGAACCGCGCCGAATCCAAATGTAGCCACCGTCAAATTTCAGCAACTTGCCGCCGATGCCGATAGCGTCCGAGATTTCCTGCGCTTTGGCATTTGGGACAGCCTCAGACGTCGTATAGAACCACAGGTTCACCGTAAGCGACGGAGCGCCTCCTTCAGCGTCAAAGACCGCATCATAAGTCAAGTATGGGAGTACAACGTCGTCCGGAACGGCGTTTGTAGCATACGCAGGAAGAAAGCTATCGAAAAACTGCTGTAGTGCAGCGCCCTTTGTCATTTCGGCAGCCCTCCCATGCGTTCAGCCGTAAAGCTCATTAAGTTGCGCAGCATAGAGGAAGCTGTTTTCGGGGCTTGCTTTTCTTCCGGGCGGCTTGTTACGCGATAATACGCGCCTGTTTCAACGTCTTTGTAGACGCTGCCATACTCAATCGGCACATCCCGGTTGACAACGCCGGTATATACGCTGGTCACGCCCTCTGCTTCTGCACGGCGGGCCTCCAAACTGCTATCCAGCGAAACGAAATTGTCAAACTCCGCGCCCTCTCTCCACTCGGTAGCATAGCCGCCTTCTCCGTCAGGCTTTGTCAGCTTGTCCATGATGATGCAGCTATGCGAAAAATCATCTAAAAGGCTCATAGCTTTCTCCATTTGTTCAGCCGAGAAGCAAACACGCCCTGCCAGCCCGTCACAGAGCCGCCAGAATTGCCGTTTGTGCTCGACTTGGTGTAACTGTACCCGGCAAAGCTCTCACTTTGAAACGGGCTGTTTGCGGCGTTCTCATACTGTGTGCGCCACGCCTTGATTTCTTCCTCAAGGTGCAGAAATTCGGCAGGCACCGCCATGGCCCAGATAGCGCCATCAAAGGTTTCATCCCTCAACGAGCAGTTACCGTATTGATACACACCATCGTTCAGAACGCTGCCCACAACGCGGAAATACTGTCCGGCACGCAAAAAAGGGAGCGCAATGCTCCCGCCCTTGATGCTGAACTCGCCCAGATGGACGCCATTCTGTGTGACAAACCAGTTCCGGCACTCCCTCATCAATTCTTCAAGCATTGCACTCCCTCTTTTTTACTGTTCTGCCTTGGCAGTTTTTGCGCTCCGGGTTTCTGCGGGCGTAATGGTGGCGACTGCGATACCGTCCAGGTACTCAGCCCACAGCTTCATGCCCATAAGAGCGTACATATCGCCAGTTGCGCGGCTGTAGTCGCCGTCAACATGCACGCCAATCAGGTTGGTTTCGCCCTCGACGGTATAGTTCAAGCCCAGCTTGGCGAAATCGCTGTCGGCGGGGTCGATGTAATACAGGTCGATATTCTCAACAGGCACGGCGATAACCTTGTTCTTTGCAATGTACTTTTCGGGCAGCAGGAACAGGGTAGAGTAGCCCATGAAATTCTGAACATAGGTCAGGCCGAAGGCGGTCTGCGTGGTGATTTCCTTGTCGCCCAGATAGCCGTAGAAGTCCAGAATGTTGGCAAAGCCGACAACCTCGGTAACATCACGATCCATGCTGGCGAACTTGTCCAGCACGTTGCCCTTTGCCAGAGCAAGGCCCTGCTGCCAAGTGGTAGCAGCTACAGCCAGAGAGCCGGTGTTCAGGAAGGTGTAGAAGTCGCCCAGAACCTTGTTCTGCAGGGCGACAAGGAACGCCTCGTCGGTCTTTTCGACGGCAACATCTGCGCCGTACTTGGCGACAGCCTCAACGGACACGCTCTTAGCATACTTGGCAATCTCAATGTCGCCGTAGGTTTTGGGCGCAACCTTCATCTTGGTCAGCGGAATCTCATCGCCCTCGGCAACGGACGTACCGCCAGCCAGAGTGCCGTCAACAGTGGCCTCATAGGAGACCAGCTTCGTGCCTGTGGCCTTACGGATGGGGCGCATAATGCCCATGATGGTGCGCAGCGCGTCCCAGTTTTTGCCAAAGCGGGTGACAAAATCAACCTCGCGGGCATTGACAGTAATCTGGGCGGCGGTAGTCAGGTTAGTTTTTGCAGCCATATTTTGGCTCCTTTCTGTTAATCGTCAGATTCGTTTTGCATGAGGTTCACAAGCGCCGCCTGCCGCTCTGCGGTGGACAGTACATAGCGGCCCTTGTCGTCCGTCTTGTAGATGTCCTCCCGCGTCAGTGCCTTGCCGCCATCGTTGGCAGGGGGAGTAGACGTGTCTGCGCCTTTGGTGATGCTCTTAGTGATGTACTCGCCATAATTGGTCTTGAGGCTCTTTTCAAGCGCAGCATCGTCTTTAATCGCGCCCTTGTCATCCAATTCCAGTTTGTCAAGCAGGCCGTCTCCCTTTGCAAGGCGTGCAACAGAGGAGATCCGTTTTTCAGAAATGCCGATTTTCAGCAGGACGTCTGACAGCGCCTTTTCTTTAGCAGCCGTTATTTTTTCAGCGTCCACGTTGGCCTTGTAGTCCCCGAAAGCCTTGTGCTCTGCTTCATACTTGGCCTTGTAGCCGCCGTCGCCCTGCGCTTTCAGGTCGTCCAACTCCTTCTGAACGCCAGGCAACTTTTCTGCATCGGCTTTATACCGCGTGACGTCGTCCTTCAGCGGGTCAACAACGCCCAGATGGAGCGCCACCAGCTGATTTTCAATTTCGTCAGTGCAGCTTTCGCCAATGATTTTACGGATTTCAGCGCGTGTAAATTTTGCCATGGGGGTTCTCTCCTTTTCTTCGGTGGCGGTTCTTCGCCATTTGAGTTTTATTTATTCAAAACAGCAGTGCTTCGCTGTTTTTGCGTATAAAAATAGCACCTGCCGCAAACGCGGTAGATGCTAATAAAAAGAGCCGAGAGGCTTATTTACCTTTCAGCTCTGCTTCGATGATTCTTTTGTACTGTTCGCCGTGCTCGGCAACGGCAGGTTTTATAAAAGGCTGTGCGCGTTGCCCGTGTGTCAGATGCCAATCGCCTTTTGCGTCCTGATACGTCCACGGTGTTTGTCTGCCGCCGGGATAATAAACGCCTGTGCCGCACTCCACATAAACTGCATACTCGCTATTTGTGCCGATATATACAGCCTTTTCGCCGTCGCTGACAGTATGTGTAATGCTGTTGCGCAGGTTGCCTGTGTCGACGGGGCACATCTTTTTAGCATACCCCTCACCAACAAGCCCGCATTTTTCCAGCGCACGCTGGCAAGCGGATTCCATCGCGGCAAGGACTTCATCGCTGTGGTCTTCAAGTGTGATTTTCATTGCTCAAACTTTTTGCAATTGGTTCTGTTTTTTCCACCCCGCCCATTCCGCATAGGTCATATCTTTTACAAGCACAGATTCCCCCGTTTCTGGGTCTCTGGCGCGTCTGCCGCCGCTGCTTGTATCCTCGCCGTCAACCTCCGAAATCTGCGTGCATCGGCAGTTATACACAAGATACCCCGGCGCGGAAGTGTCGCCGGGGTACATTATGTCGTACCCGTCTACCTTAAACGGCTTGTCTACATCTACCGTCTGCCCATCAAGCAGTGCGTGTGCGTGGCGTGTGCGGTTGTCCAGCGTTGCCAGCCAGCGTTTTTTGAGCTTGATACCCATATCCTGCGCGGCGCGGTAAGTATCTAACCGTCCCGCGTTCTGCGCCCCTGTAACCGCCGTTCTCGCCGTTCTTATGGCGCTTGTGCGGTTCATATCCTGCATATGGTGTTGCAGGTCGTTGGCAATTTTCGGTATGCTTTTTCCTTGCAGAATGGAACTTGTCACGCTGGCTGTAATCTGTTGCTTGCCGTATTTTAGGTCAATCCCGCGCTGTAACGCCCGCTTTGGCGGATAGTACGGCATTAAATCCGGCTGTTCCACAATCAGGCGTTTTACGGTCTGCTCGTCCCACAACGTAAAATCGGCACTCGGCGAAACCTGCTCGATTTTGTACGCAGCATAATTGCGGTTTAGGCTGTAAATGCCCGGAGTGGCGTCGTTGACGTATGCCACAGCCGTTTCGTTGGCGTTGGTGTATCTGGTTGCCACTTTGTCTTTAAGCGCGGAGAAACGCTCCCCGCGCCCAATCTGCGCAAGCCGCCATTGCTTATACTGCTGTTCGGTTATTTCGCCGTTTTTCAGCTTTTCCTGCATAGCCGCGTCGCGCTTTTCAAACTTTTCAAAATACGTTTTCACGGTTTCGGCAAGTTCGCCCGCCGCTAGCTCGTATATCTTGGAAATGCGCTGCTCCAACTCTGCCAGCTTTTCGTCCGTCAGTTTGTGGGCATAATCATGTTTTTTCATTTTCTTCTTTTAGTGGATTTTTTTCTTTTTACTGCGCCACCGACAAATCCCATCATTTCCTCACTAAGCCTTGCTTGGCTTCTTTTGTATGTCGATGTAGTGATTTCTCTTTTTGTAGCTTCACCAAAAGAATTCACAAATGTTTTTCCACTTGTTTTTTTATCAGACGGATTTTTACTCGCAGTTATTATCTTGTTTGTAAGTGTACGTCTTTTTGACTCAAGCGCCTGTTTTTTTCTTTGCACATCGTAATATCCGCCCGGCATATTCCACGCAGGGTTTTTTGATGCGTAATCTGCTAACTTTTTATTCAATTTGTCAATTTGCGAATTCAGGCTTTTTTCTTGCGCTTTTAATGCTACTAAACTCGCACTATTGCCACCCCTACCGCTTCCTGAACCTCTACCGCCCATTCTTACATCTCCTTCTTACTTGCTTATAATATGGTTGAATCCTCGTGACGTTCCAATCAAATTCTTCAGGGCATTTGCCATGCCACAAAATCTCACTTGGTTCAAGCCTTGCCAATGCCGCCCGAACGCCTTTTTCAAACAGCGCTTGATTCTGCTTGTTTTTCTGCGTTCCAACGCTGGATATTGCCACAATCGAATGTTTCGGTTCACCATCAAAACACCATTCATAGCTTTTCTCGTCGCTCCAACACAAGGTTGGCACAACGTGAATCCCGCATTGCTGCCAGTATGCCGCCAGCCAGTGCTTGCGATAGTGATTGTATATCTGCATAGCAAGCGGCATATCTGTATACATTGAAAAATCAGGCGCACACACAGCGCCAAATTTTCGCAACAGAGGAATGTACTTGTCCGGCTGATTCCACACCCTTTGGAATTGATAATCATCCACGAAAAAGTGAACGCCTTTTGTTGCGCAGTCCGTACAGGTTTTAGCAAAGTTGAACGGAATCCATTCCAGATGCCGCACATCAATGTGTTCCGGCTGGATAATCGGCGCATCGTATTTGCCAATGCCTAAAAAGTTAGCTTTGTCGAGGTTTTCAAAATTCAGCATAATCAGGTTTTCTCATTTTTTCTTAACTTTTATACCAAGTAACCATGTTCCGCTTAGCTCTGTAAGAATGTTTGTTTTATAGCCCTTGTGCGTCTCCAGCAAAGCAAGATTTCGCCGTTCTGTTTTGGTCATTTTTGACGCATCCACAAAAATCTGATTTCTTTTGTCAAATCCTTTTGTTAAGGAATTCCTGTATTTATCAAGGTCAACGCCGGATTGATGTTTTACCCACGGAACAATGTCCTTTGCGGTTTTCAAAGTCGGCGCGGCTGTTTTTTCTCTTGTTACCTTTTTAGCGTTTTTTACAGGGTTGCCAAATCGGCTTTTAGGCTTATCTGCCCCTCGCCTGCCGCTTCCAGAGCCACGACCTCCCACTTTGATTTCCCCCTTTCAATCTCTTGTCATCCCTCGCCTTCTGTCGTACGGGATAACTCCTCTGCCGCCTTTCGCTCCATCAATTCCTTGTACTGGTCTGCGTCGCCAAGAATGGTCAGAAGCTTTTTGGTGATGTACTCGTCGTCGTAATATTCCGCTCCGAGCAAGACCGTCTGTGCCTCTTCCTGCTTGTTGATAATCTGGTTGCGCGTGTATGTCGGGTCGTCATCAAGACCGGCAACCGCCAAAATGCCCTTGATGCAGCGCGTCACGCAGCTTTCAAACTTGTCTGTTTTTAGGTCGAGTGGCACATAACTGGCCTTGATAGCCGTTGCAGTTTGGTTTCCAGCGCTGACAGCCGCAGAATCAAACGCCTGGAAGTCCTCGTATAACTTTTTGGTTAGCATGTCAATGGTGGCTTGCGTGCCTTGGAACGGCGCTTCGATGCTCTGTGGCGTGGCCTTCGCGCCCTCGTCACCGTCAGCATGGGCAACGTGGGTAGTTTTCAGACGCTCAATGAACTTTGTATCGTCCTGCTCGTCCATGCCTCCGCAGTTGGTCAGAACCCAGAAAATCAGGTTTCCCTCGTCAACGTTGTTTACCATGTTGGAGCTTGCAAGGTCGAGCGCGTCAATGGTATTCTGTCGCCCCTGTAGCTCGCTGTGGGCCTGCTCACCGTTTTTCAGCGGAATAATAGGAAATCCGGGATAGTTCTCACCGTCATAAATTTCTGTGCCGTCTGCCTCGCTGGTGCGCAACTTCAGCTTATAGGCGCGTTTCGGCTTGAGAATCGCCATATCATCGCTTTTGGGCTTTAGATACTCTGTATATCCGTCAAGCTCGTACAGCGTGGCGCGTAGCGGCTTATTGTCTGCCACCTGCCAGAAACGGATTCCGGCTTTAATGGAGCCGTCTTCCTCGTCGTACAGGGGAACAAATTCCTCTGCTGCGAACACCTGCACGTGGTCTAGATTCCAGAATACGAAAGACTGGCCGTCAATCAAAGCATGGCGGGCAGCGTCCATAATATCTTCATCAAACGTCGCACCAAGCGCCTTTTTTGTCTCCGGCTTCTGAAATGAAACGCCGTTGCCCAGCAAATACGAAACTTCTTGGTCTACGACCAAACCAAAGAACTTGCTTGCGATCTTGTGATTTGCCGTGTACATGTCACGGTGCGCCTTGCCCTGCATGTCGTAAATGATTTTCTCGTATTTGTTGATTGTAGGGTTTTCTCCGTGGTAATACTTGTTGGCGTTCGCTGCAAGGCGTGTGCTATGGTCGGCCTTATACTCGTTGATTGCGCCCAGTATGAAACTCATGCGGGCCTTTTCGTCCTCGCCAACCGCTACAAAATCTTGGTATGTTTTCACGTCTTCTCACCGCCTTTACACGAAAATGCTCTTGTATCTGGTTTCGGCGGTGTCTCCCGCCTTGTTCGCTGTGCTCTCCATCGCATAACGCACTGCGTCAATGTGATGGTTGTTTAAATCCGGGTAGCCTTCCAGTACTTCCCCCGTCTTGCCGTCCCGCTCGTATTCATACTCGCTGAACTCTTTTGCCGTGTCCGGGCATCGCACGGGGTCTATTACAATAGCATCAAGCATCTGCAGCCACTTTGTACCGTATACAACAGACTTTGGCCCTTTTCTGGCCGGGAATGTTTTCACACCGTACTTGTTGTAATCGGCGATGGACTTTGGCTCGGCACTATCCGCGCAGACTTTATCCTCACGTGTCAGCCCTTTATCCAAAAGCAGTTGCGCCGTGTCTCTGTTGCTGGTTCTGCGCCGCGTTAGCTCGTCAAAGATGTATAGCGTGCGCCGCGCTGCATCGTAGGCCGCGGCGTTGTAGGCCCACGGATCTGGATACCAGCCCCAGTCAACGCCGCGCTTGATTCTGTCGAATGTTTTCAACTGCTCGTCTGTGATTGGTTGAATCTTCAGGTTTTCGAATACCGCTGTGCCGCTTCCGACAACCTCGCCCAGATACTCATGCCGGTATGCTGTTTCGTTTGTGCGCTCCAAGTATTCAGCATCGGCCAGAAACCGCTCGCCGAGCCATTCTGCGGGCGTTGTTTTGTAGGTGCTGTGATGTATCACCTTGCCAGGGCGCTGCTTTAGCGCGTATCCGTTGGCCCAATTCCGCGCCATTGCTGGCGGGTTGAAGCTCTTGAACGTGATGAACCAGTCACCGCCGCGCAAGCAGGACTGCTCAACGTTTCGGATTTGCTCCTCGCCGTCAAACTGGTCAAGCTCTTCAAACCAGCAGATACCGATATAACCAAACGGCACTTTGATTGACTTTACCTTGCCGGGGTCATCAACGCCGAAAAAAAGCACCTTTTGCCCAGTTGGCAAATAGGTGCATTCCATAGGGCTGACAGTGCAGCGAAAATGGTCGTGCAAGCCAAGCTCATTGATTGCCCAGATGATTTGTGCATAAACGCTTGTGCGCAGTGTGTTGCCGACCTTGCGGAAAACTGCCGCGTGGCATTGCGGATGCGCTCTCAGCTGCAAAATGACTTCAACGCCAATAAAGCTTGACTTTGTGCTGCCACGTCCGCCTTTTGCCACAAACTCTTGAACTTTACCATCCTCAATGTCCCAGAATGGCTTATAAAATGCTGGCGAAATAATATCCTTGATATGTTTATTCTCTTGGCACATCATAAATAATATTCACCGTTCCCGCGCTTTCTTGCTTCGGTTTGTCATCCCATCCAAAATTTGCCCGCAAACTGAACTGTGCGCCGCCGGAGCCGTCTTTGTCGTATAATCTTTCTTCGGCGTACTGTTCGCATTTAGCCTTTGCGCGCGTAATCGTGTCATTGAACTCTGGTTTGTTTTGATAATTCAAAAGCGCCTGCCTTGATGCAAAACCAAGTGCAAGCGCCAACCCTGTCACAGTAGGCGGCTTTTTATCGTCATAGATGATATAGCCGTTTTTATTTCGCATCGGTTCGCCGTTATCGTCTAAGAACGGCTTCCCTTTGCAGGCTTCAAAGTAGGCATCAATCTTTTCTTGCATTGCCTTTACGCTTCTGTATTTAGGTGGTGCGCCCACCGGTTTTTTTGATGCCACTTTATCACCTCGCTTTCAAACACAAAAGGCCCACACAATTTGTGTAGGCTTATATCCCCCAAAACCCCTTTGCGCCGGAGGAAAGCGCGTTCCCGCCCTACCGGTATATGCTGTGCCGGTCTCACCCGTTGCGGGTAGCAGGCCCGCAACGCTTTTTGATTTCCTCTATTTGTATTCCGCGTAGAAAATCACAACGCGGCATCCAACCCGTTTTATATCCCGTCTGCTGGTTTACGGTTTCTGCTTTGATGTAATGGGTTTCGGCGATGCGTAACTGCGTCAGTAACGGAGTCCGCACAAGCAGATGCCGGGCAGACTTTTTCAGGCTCTCGAAGTCCCGTTGCGGTCTGCCATCGCGCCGCGCTCCTGATCGGCTCGCCGCTTTGCTTACAGCGTTCAGGTTAGCTATCGCGTTTCCTGCGCCGGGCTTTCACCGGTGGGAGCAACCCAGCCTTTGCCCTCAGCCGGACTTGAACCGGCACACCAAGGCTCTTGCCATTGAGCTACAAGGGCATGTGCGGCTTGCCGTTTGCACGACCATTGTCATCATTTGTGAGGTATGCCGCGCACGCTCACACAGACTAGGAGCTACCCAGTCATCTGGCGCGGGTGGAAGGGCTTGACCCCTCATCTTGCGGTTTTGGAGACCGCAGTTCTGCATTGAACTACACCCGCATAAGCCCCCGCAGGTTGCGCACTGTTAGTAGGCGTGCGGGGGGGGTGCCTATCTGGCTACCCCGGCAAGCGTACCTGACGGGTAACCCCGGTCAAGCGTACCCGCCGGGTATATAGCCAGAGTCATCGGCGTTGGTACTGCACATAGGTCTTGCACCTTTGCTGCGCCGTTGCTTCGGAACGCAGCGCCCTTGCCGTATTGACTTGTCAGGCCAAGTTTGCGGCTGGCTATGCAGCATATAAAATGCCCGTCTTTCCGGGCTGCCAGCTATAAGAATAGGAGAATTGAAATAGTAAAGAAAAGAGGTTTTAGCAATGTCGTAGGCTGTCCCGTTCCTACATCATCCAGCATATCTATAATAGCAGGTTAAAAGTGAACTGGAGTGCACAGATTTTCAATTGCAGCGCGGTGTAATTTCTTTGCCCATCTCTCGGAAATGTTTAGATTTATCGCAATTTTCCACCAATACGGTGTGCCGACAATATACCGCTCCAGCAGAACGTCCCGCTGCATTTGGTCTTGAACAGAGTTTATTGCGGTTTCGATTTCTTCCCTTTGCATTTCGGTGTCAATAATCTGCTTGTATAGAGCTTCCTGACGCTCCATGATTCTGCAAACGGCATCCTCGATTTTATTTTTACCGCCAGCAGACACCACCACGGGGGATAATGCTTTAGTGGTCGCTGTTGCCCGTTCACGTTCGCTTTGTATCTGCTGGCGCAGCTGTCGTTCATGATTCCTGCTGCGTTGGTATCTCCATAGCCACACTTTCTTTTGGTTGAATTCTTCTCTGGTCATTGTATCTCCTCTCTTCCAGTTTCATGCAGCGCAGCAGCGTGCAAATATCGCCATTCTTCCACTCGCACGTCGCGCAAAGATGTTCGCGGGCGTATTCATCAACTAGTTGCTGTTTTGTCATGGGGTCACCTCCGGGGGTTTGGGGAGAGGCATCCAATGGGTGACGTTTTTTGTTTCTCTCACATCGGAATGCCATTTTTTACCATCGTAACAGCCAACGTAAGAACTGTACCCAATCATTGGGCTGAATTTTCCGAAAAACATAAGTGCAGTATAAGGCTTAGGCAGTCTGTCTTTAACGCTTATCCATTTGCCGCAAACGTCTTTATATGGTTTAACCTGATATACAGCAGCAAGAGCATCAAGAACCCGCGCACCAACTGGCGTATTTGATTCAAAAGGCAAATGCTCGCCAATGCACCTCTGTCTGATTGCTTTTAACGCATCGCCGCGCAAAATCAAATCATTGTTGTCATATTCTCCATTTATCATTTTATCTTTTGCCTTCTGGATAGCTTCAGCAATCCTATCTCCATCAAGTACAATGCTTTTCATCTGCATTCACCATCCTTTTGCCGCACTCCGGGCAAAAATTATAACAAGCGAAAGAAATTGCATTACAGGCTGAACATACAACATTTTTGCTTCCGCCGCTATCGCTTATCCAATGCGCCGTAGGCCGCAGGGACTCGGGGTCGATGGTTGGGCAGTCATCCGCAACACCTTTTACCGCTTTGCACAGCTCCTGCATTTTGAAACATCGGTTAATTTGGCGCCCTTCTGCTGCCGCCATTCCCAAGTTCCATTCACCGTATGCGTGTTCGGCAACCTCTACAATTTTATCTGCATCAATCAGTCTCATTTTCTTTCTCCTCTCTTTCTTCTACATAGGCCATCCTCTGGCGCAGATTGAGCGATTTCGGATTGAGAATACAAGCAGGGACGACAGCGCAGCTGGCGCGCGCATTGCTGCTGCGAAACTGACCATCCGTCCCCACATAGCGAACGTCGTATGCGTAGCCCGTGTCAAAATTCTTATCTCCGCAATACCAAGGCGTGGCAGTCCAAATCCGGCTGTCGTAACGCGGGATGTAGTCACGGTACTTGCGGTACTCGTCACAGGTCAGGATAAAAACAAAGTCCTGTACAGTGCCATAAGCTCTGTCACCGTTGTCGGCTACAAGGTCAACGGCATGCAGCAGCAGACTTTTTCTCTCGAAAACACTGTTCGCCATATCAGATAGAATCCCCCGCACATTACTGGTGCGGTAGTTATTCATATTGCCCTTTTCGTCGGCAAAAATACAACTTTGGCAGAACTTTTTATCGGTAAATATATCACTTGGGCAGAATTTTACATCTTTTGCCCACGACTTTGCCATAATAGCCAGTACGCCGCCGTCAGGGTGGTTCGGGTCAAGGCAGACCCACTCAAAGCCCTTAAACATAAAGTGTTCGCCAGGACGCAGGGCTGTGATGTTAGTCATTGTCGGTTACCTCCTCGTTCCAGTAGTCTGTTTTGCAAGCACCACAAGAAATATTTTCGCATCTTTTCGGTGGCATGTATTCTATATTAAGATTCTGCGGACAAATATCGAGCACACGTCCACTTTTCGGTGCATTCGGGAACATCTTCAAAAACTCGCTCTGGCGGGTCTTGACTGGGTGGTCTTTTGCCCATTGCTCGACTTTTGAAATCGTTTCCTCGATGCTTTCAACTGAATCGTCATCTGGCCAAATCATGCACAAGTCCCCTCTACAAGCAAGGTATTTCTTACAGCCTTTACTTTTGCAGTATCTGTTTACCGTCTTGAAAAATTCAACTGCGTCCATTACAATACCTCCAATCTCAAAATTTCATCCCAAGTGATTTTGTCATACCCGCGCTGCACATACTGGCCGTAGGAGATGCCCAGCGCTACGGCTTCTCTTACGCATTGTTCAATGGATTTGATGCGGGGTTTCAGTACTGCACGTCCCACATCATCTTGCCGCATTTCTCGCAGAATTTAGAGACTGTCATAGCGGCTCCTCCGTCTTTTTGGCATCAATGCCAATGCCCTGTAGTGTTACCTGTGCCCAAAGGTCTGCAAGCTGGTCGTTGCGGTACTCATTGTATTTGTCGGCCACCGGCCCTGTCATGTAATTCTGGATTTTAACCAACGTCCGGCGGGACAAGCCAGCCTGATAGCAGGCCAGCAGGCAGAGATACGTCGCCCGCGTGGCGATGTCGCCGCGTTCTTTCATGACGGCTTCATGGGCTTTGGCGGTGATCTCTGCAATTTTATTGTCTGCATAGCGGTCAATTACCGCCTGCATTTCTTTGGTCGGATGGATTCGTGCTTTCATAGTCCTTAACTCTTTCCTGTTTTGTATAGTCCGTATCTTCTCACATCCCGCCGGATTTTCCTGCCGCGCTCGGCATCTGCGGAATCGGCATGTTCCTGCAGGCGCTTTTGGCGGATTTTCTCGAACATGGCGCTGTAGTCCCCGTATGCCTTGCAGCTGCTATGGCAGTGCAGCTTACGGTTTGGGCAGCTTTTGCATGGAGAGTCCATATTATTCACGGCTCCAATTCTTCAATGGTAATTTCGGTGCGTGGGTTGTCTTTGTCGTACAGCACGCGGCTGCCGTCCACGTTGTCGATGATGGTATAGTTATCATCCGCCAAAATCCTTGCCTTGACCAGAACATCGTGCGGCGCCTCTATCAGGTTGGACAGGTCGCACTTTCTACGGGTGGGCATATAGAACACCGTCACAACACGGCAGGGGCGGTTTATAGGGGCGTTTGGCTTTGGGGTGAGATACCATAGGGCGGCGGCCTCGTACTTCTTGTAGGCTTTGCTAGGGGCGATGAACGGGCGGCCTGTGCGGCGGTTTACTAAAATCTGCTGGCTGTTTTTTTTGGTGATTGGCGGCAGGGGGATGATGTAGTGGTAGGTCATAAGTCACCCCATTGTTCCGCCATTGCTGCCGCAATTCCGGGGAAAGTCTTGCTGCGCTCTTTCGCATGGCCTCTTCCGAGCCACCAAATTCTCGCCCGTTCCTTTTCCGGCAGTGTCATCATAAAATCATGTACATTGTCTGTTTCTGTAAGAAGAGGCAGGTTTTTAAGCCACAGACATGTTCTCTTTTGTTCAGGATGCCCGAACTGCCACGGATTTATAACCTGGTCTGCGCGTCTGTACAAGGTGCTCATTACGCTGACGGGGTTTTCAATCGCAATGTGCTCTATGTCTGCTTCCGCAAATTTCATAAAAAAAGCCGCCGCCTCATACTTCAGGCTCAAAGGCTTTCGTCCATCTTTGAACCATCTTGCTCCTGATACGGACAAATGCGTGCACGGCGGGTGAGCAATAAGCAAATCCCACTTGCCTATATCATGAGCCTTGCCGTCCATCGTTACGATTTGCCCCCCACCAATTGCTTTCAGGGCATCGCCTAAAATATGCCATTCCGGGTGTCCACCTGACGGTTCCTGAATGTCGCAGCTGTACGCTTCATGTCCGCGTCCTCGGAACGCCTTGCATACTGTCTGCGATTCTTCACAGGCAACTAATACTTTCACGGTACAATCTCCTTTACTTTCGCATAATACTTCTCGCTGTACCAGATGTCCGGCAGGCTGGGATTTTGCGTGTAACCTGCTGTGCGCAGGGCGGCTTCGGCGTTCCAACGTGTGGAATACAGGCGCTTGGAGTGTGTGATGTCGCCGGTAGAGCGGGAATAAGTGATGATTTCATACTTCATCGGTGTGCAGGGCCTCTTGCAGGTGCTTTTGCGCACTGTCCATAATATCTGCGGCCTTTTCAAGTTTCTCTTTAGCGACGCTGCGCAGGTTGGTTGCATAGGCAAGCTCGGCAAACGCGAGCTTGAACAGAAAATCTTTATCAGTCATAGTCCGTCATCTCCATAAAACGTTGATAGGTTCCGTCAAAGGCGATGTGCAAATCGCCTGTAATGCCGCGCTTGTTCTTGGCAAGGGAGAAATAGTATTCGGTTTCGCCTTTGCCCAAAAGGATGATTGCATCTGCGTCCTGTTCTATCTGGCCGGATTCTTTGAGGTCCTGTACCTTCGGTGCGTCCACGCCGCCGCGGTTTATCTGGGCAAGCGCCACCACAAGGCGGCCTGTTGTCTGGGCGAGGGTGTGCAGCTGCATTGAAATGTTTGTGACCACCTCATACCGGCTGTTGCCCCTGCCGGGAATCAATTGTAGATAATCCACGATGATGACATCCGCCTGCTTGGCGGCTGCGGTAGCCGATACCCATGCGACATTTTGACCGCCTGCATTGATGAGCCATAGCGGCAGGCTGCTGATAGTTGCGCACGCCTTGGCGTATTCTTCATCCTGCGGGGCGCGGCGCTTAAAGACGATCTCCTCCATCGGGATAAGGGCAAAGCAGGAAATGAGCTTATCAAACAAGCCGACCTGGTCTGTCTCATAGGAGAAAAAGCAGACCTTTTTGCCGTCCTTGGCAAATTGCAATGCCATCTGCAAGCCGAGCGCGGTCTTACCTGCACTGGGCCTGCCGCCTACAACGACCATCTGCCCGGGGCGGATAGAGCAGCGCCTATCCAGCGCGCTGAGGCCCGTTTTGATGCTGCGGTCTGTCTTGTCGTTCTGCTCCATGAGCCACTTGCCTGCGACCTCTGCAACGGTCATGCAGCGGCTATCGACGCTGTCCTCTGTGAGAACGTCAGAGAGGGACGCAGACAGGCCGCGCATGTCATCGACGCTCTTTCCGGCTTCTGCAATTTGAAGGCCAATTCGGGCGGCTCTGCGGCGCTGAGAGGCATCCTTGACAGCGGCAACGAATTTGCGGTAACCGCTGATAGAGGGAAGTGATGCAGCGCATACTGCGGCGGTCTCGCGGTTCTTCATGAGCACATAGTCATCCTGTGCAAAGTACCCGCGCGTCGTGTACATTGATTTGATCTCGGCAAATGTGGCGGCGCAGGCACCGTCCGCAAAATCGCTTTCGCTTATGTGGTCGATGCAGTAGAGGATGCTGTCCGGCGCGTAGACCATTGCGCCGATAACGCATTGTTCCGGTGTGAGGCTCAATCAATCCACTTCCTTTCCGGCGGGGCCGTCTGCTGGCGGCTGCGCTCCCATGTGCGCACTACGGCTTTCCAGTCTTTCATTTGGTTCTTGCCTACCTTCCAGCCCTTGCTTATGTAGAAGTCGCAAAACTCATTGCCATCAATGCCGTTGTTTCGTTCCCGGCAATAGGCGTTGACTTCTTCAGGCGTAGGGGGAACAAACCGCTTTGAAACGGACACACCCCCGTCCCCCTGTGGGGGATTATAGGGGGTATTCTTAACTTCTTTATTCTTCTTTATATAAGGGTCTGTGCCCTCACTGTGCCCTCTCTGTGCCCTCTGTTTGCCCTCGTCCGTGCCCGTGCATTGATAGTCGTTGTAGTTATTTACCGTGAATACGCTAAATTTTCCACACGGCAACTGTGCCACTTCCTGTGTCTCTTTTAGGTGGTTTATTGCAGTGCGAACTTGTTTGACTGTTAATCCGGTGTCGGTTGCAATTTGACGGATAGAGGAAACTGCCTGACCGGGTTCTAGTTGGACGCCTTTGTAGTAGCACGGCTCATAGCAAGCCAGAAACAGCAAGTGCAGAAACACGCATTTTGTGGGGGTATCGGTATACCAGCCCCACTTCATCATGCGGCGGTACAGCTTTATGTAACCCTCGTTTTCCATTTTTCAACACTCCATGTAATACTCAGCGACGCGGCAAAGTCTGCCGTAGCGGTTGCGGCGCTGTACCATGCGGGAGGCTACCGGGTAGCCTCTCCGTTTGAGGTCGGTTATGCGGGAGGCAAGGCGGGAACAGCCGTAGTCCTCGAGCGCATCCAGAGCGGTAAGGGAATCGCCGTTTTCAAGCGCGGCGAGAATCTGGTCAAGCTGGCTCGGCTGCTTTCTTTCGTTCTTTCTTTCTTTCATGACGCGCACCTCCTAGAACGGAAAATCCCCCTCATCCTCAATGAGGGCATAGTCGTCAGACTGGCCGGAAGAATAGGAAACGTCGGGCATGCCCTGCGTGCGCTGTGAGGGGGCTGCGGGGCGCTGTGCGGCGTTCTGCGGGGCAGGGCTGGCACTTTCCTTACTGCCACAGAAATTCACGTTCTGGGCCACGATTTCGGTCGCTGTGCGGTTCTGGCCGTTCTTGTCCTGATACTGGCGGGTCTGTAAGCGGCCATCAATGGCGATCAGCGCACCTTTGGGGAAGTATTTGCAGACAAACTCTGCGGTTTTGCCCCAGGCAGTAACGTCCAGCCAGTTGGTCTGGTTCTGGCCGCTGGCATCCTTATAGCCGGAATCGTTGGCGATGCGGAAAGAACAGACGGATTTGCCGCTGTTTGTGGTTTTAAGTTCCGGCGATGCAGCGAGTCTTCCGATAATAGCAACAACATTCAGCATAGATTGTTCCTCTCAAATCATTTCAAATTCGGTAATGCGCTTGCGGCTTATGCACCAAGCGCAATGGCCGCAGGCGGTGGGCTCTTCCTGCCCGGCAAGAATCTGGGCCATCCGCTGCATGGTATAGGCGGTATCCGCGGCAGCGGCCTGCATGATCTCATCGCCAAAGGCAATGGCCTGCACATCGCAGTCGGCTTTGCTGGCGGCAATCAGCCCCACGCGGGGCACGGTCAGACCGTTCTGGCGGGCAATCTCGCGGTAGATGTACAGCTGGATGGGGTAGTTCCAGTACGCCCACCAGTCCAGATATTCCTCGCGGGCGGTATCGTAAATGGGCAAAAAGCTGCGCATGGCTTTCAGGTCATAAATGCTACCGTCACGGTCAACAAGGTCCATCATGCACCGCACCGGCATCCCGTTCAGCTCGCCGGTCAAAATCACCTGCTTTTTGCTGCGCCGCACGATGCCCCACAAATAGGGTATGCGCCGCACGGCATGGGCCATGGTGGGGGCGGCGGCATACTCTGCACGCAGCTGGCCTTTGGTGGGGCCGCGGCTGCTGCACAGTTCCGGGTGGGCGGCCAGATATTGGTGGTACTGGGGGCCGGGCAGGGTCAGGGCCGCTTCAAACAGGTGGCCGAAGGCAAAGGCCGGCTTGTTTTCCTCGTGTTGAATCTTGCCGCAGTAGTCTGCCAGCCAGGCGGCTTCGCACCGCTTGGCAGCTTTGACGTCACTGCTGGAAAGCCACCGCCTGTGCGCGGCCCGGCTATGGTAGTTCTCTTCAGTCAGTATGAACTTCCGGGGCATGGTCCGCCGCCTCCTTCCGCTTTGTCACACAAGGCCAGCAAAGCACCTGCCCGTACTTTTTGCGGGCGGCTTCGGCCACCTTGGCGGCGGTCCATTCCTGCCCGTTGATGCTGCACCCCTGCACAGGCTGTCCACAGTCGGCGCAAACCAGCGGGGCAGGGGCCGCAGCGGGCTGAACCTTTTTCTGCCGGATGCGGATGCCGCCCACACGCTCTTTGCCAAACTTTACGGTGGGGTCAAAGTAGAGCTGCACCGCCATGCCTACCCATTCATCCATAAAGGAGGAACCGGCCAGTTTTTCCAGCATTTTGGCGTTGGTTTTGTTGCAGATCATGGGCTTGGCGTTTTCTTTCCAGTGCACCACCAGGCACATTTCCTGGCTGCCTTTTTCGCCGGTCACCAGCTCCTGGTCCACGGCGGCAATGGTCAAAATCACATCCTTGCCGTCCGGCAGGCACCAGTTGCCGAACCAGTCCGGGTTGAATGCACGTTTCCAGTGCAGGTGCTGGGTTGTAATGTTGTTATCCATCTCAAATCTCCCGTATGGCCGTATGGGCGGCAATGCCCAGCGTGGTCAGTATTGTGTCAACGTCTAAATCGTCGTAAAGGTAGGTCTCGCCGTTCAGGGTCACAATCTCGTCGCCCTCGTAATAGGGCG
>ERZ773221.927-NODE-927-length-30900-cov-34.341773_pt1 | contig 30900 bp, 34 predicted proteins | sample MGYA00580994_ERZ773221 | MGnify/ENA primary metagenome ERZ773221 (study PRJEB29015, sample SAMEA2737758) | human gut metagenome | biome: human gut; feature: human-associated habitat; material: faeces | place: China | collected 2012 ... | reverse complement strand
GATACAGATTTTGTCATGTGAGTCATTTCTGACTGAGAGTTTACTCACTTAGCCGTGTGTCCACTATTGCTGGGTAAGATCAGCTTTTTTATTACCACAGGCTGACTATACTGCTCTGAGTTCCGTCGCTGCAGCGTCTATACCCGGCGATAACCGCACCCTGTCAGTTCAGCCTCTGCAGTGTTTATGCGGGATGATGCGCTGCTATCGTCAGTCCGTGATTGCCGACTGCGATCTTGCCAGTCAGAAGGACAGTGAATGCTGAGGCTCAGTTGCGCACGCGACATGTCGATACTTCGACTGCCGTCGTCCCCGGACAACAAGGTCGCATGCACAATCCATTTTTTTGCGAAGAAGGTGCAGGGCTTGCGGATTTGCTTATTAGCCGCGGCAGGTTCAGTGGCGGGCACAACCTTTTACGAAAAAAACCTTATCAGCAAAATATATGCTGATAAGGCAAATAGGATGAATAAGATGGATAAAAGGTGATGAACTACCTATTACATATTCTCATATATTGAACAAACTTGATAAAAGAATGAGTGCAAAGTTAGCAATTTTTAGATTATTGTTCTCTTTGAAGCGTTTTATATTGCATTGCTTTTTAATTCTTACCATAATAAGATAGTTTACGAGTATATACAGCATGAACAGACATCATAACTCGCATACTACTAATAACGTAATGTATAACGATATAGAAAAAGAAAATATAGACATGAAAGAACACAATAAGTTAAGCTTTTCTGAAAATGGCCCTTATAATAATAAGCATGGGTTTCCACCAATATTTTTCTTGTACAACACAACATTAGGAGAGGGTTTTTTTGAAAAGCAAATATCTTTTTTTTCATACAGATATAGAACATTCTCTGTAAATATTTCTAATGATACATATGGTGATACGGTTTGTATTCATACAGAGAATGATATAAAATATCATGACAATAAAATTATTGCACTTGCTGATTCAATGAATATAAAGAAATTTATTATTTGCTGTGTTTCAGAAAGTAGTAACATTGCTTTAAATACAGGAGCAATTTATCATGACAGAGTATGCGGAATTATTCTTATTGGAGCCTCATTTTTAGATAAAAAGAAAAGAGATATAGTAAATCCACAGCCAATAAAAACAATTACACAACCGGTACTATTACTATATGGAGAACATGAAAACGGATCCATAACCTGCCAATCAGAAAAAATAAATTCGAAAATAAAACACCCTCGTGTTGTTATAATACCTGATGGAGATAACCCCGTTAACAGAAAGCAGTATTCATTCACAAATAATGTAATACAATACTGGCTCAATGATTACTTCTGCTAATTTAACCTAGCTCTAATATTGTGCTAAAGATAATAATATTGCATACATAACCATATATTTCATATTCATTGCATTAATAAACTTAGTTCTCTATAAAGATATTGCGGCAATATTTTATTTGTATTGTTTTTTAATGCAGCAAAGTTTTTAGTTTAATGTAGTAATTCAATATCTATTAACATTTTTATTAATAGGTTAGCCCCAGCCCCCCTTCCTATTACCAGTTATCCCATATACCTTTTGTTATAATGTTCAACATCCCAGCATATTTTTGATCCCTTTAACCATCAGGAGTTAACGTTATACATACGTAATCACACTTTATCGTTCCAACAAAGCTTCCTGTCAGTCCTTTACTCCCCTGACTACGCATGTAAGTATTTTCAGTTCAACGCAAACAAACCGGAAGAAGTGATGTATTTAATACACATGATGATTTTTATAATGATAGTTTCAAAGTATTACATAATGATATTGATATCATTTATGGTTAACAAATAAACAACAAAACCTGAAAGCGAAATTGCTGGGCCAAAAGGAATCACATGGCAAGATCGCGTTTCATTATTTATTGTAACTTCAAATTTACGTTTATTACACATAAAAAAACCTCCCCCAATAATGGAGGATAACACAATTAATACTGGAATGTTATACCATCCAATCCATGCAGCCAATGCACTGATTAATTTAACATCACCTCCTCCAAGGCCTTCTCTTTTTCTGATTACAGTAAAAAGATATGTGGTTACAGTTAGAATTAACCACGTTCCGCAAACTCCAATAACAGCATCTTTAAGATGAATATGTGAAACTTCAAACGTTGCTGCCAGTATTCCTGTCCATAATAAAGTAAAAACTAAATTATCAGGCAATAACAAATGGTCAAAATCAATAACTGACAAACAAAGTAAAACTGAGAACAGAAACAGAACAGAAATTACTAGCAATGGCTGCTGATTTAAGAAATCAAGCATCAATAAGCCAGTTACAGAAAAAAACATTCCTGTAATAAACTCTATAATTGGGTAGCGTGAAGATATCACGCTACCACAAAATCGGCATTGTCCTTTCAATAATAACCAGCTAAGCACCGGTATATTATCTCTTTTCAGAATCTTATTTTTACAGCTGGTGCAATGTGACGGTGGCCATGAAATATTAAAAATACCCTCCTGATAATTTAAAAGTGAAAAAGGAATACGATAAACGACCACATTTAAAAAACTACCAATGCACAATCCTGTAATAAATAAAAAAGATAAAATGCCGATTTCAATATACATAATCAATCAAGACCACAAAATTTCATACTTTCAGGAGTCATCGAGAAATCAGTCCTGTCATAACTGGCAATATAAGTACCGGTACTATTCTCTGGTCCAATCCTTTTATTTTCCATTAATTTCAGATCAATACTGTCAATCTTTAATGCATTAGAAAAGATACCTGTATCTTCCATCATATAGCGTGATTTGGTAAGAGCCGTATTTCTTTCTGAACCAGGTCCACCAAGCAAAATCACTTCTCGAGTCCAGTATAATGAAGTCTCTAAGTGGTTAAACGATCCTCGCTTCTGTTTGAAAGTAATTGTCGTATCATTGGCATTATTGCGAGTCAGTTTTTGATACAAGAAAAGTGATACAGCAGGGCGATATGGATCACCTGCTTTATCAGGAGCTGCAGTAACATCTCCGCCCTTCGTCGTACCTGTACTAAATTCCGAAAGGTCGTAGTAACTCCTTAACTGAGCTGGCTCGTTTTTAATTGAATGATATTGGTTTCTTTTATCCCATAAAGGAATATTATCCTGAAAGTAAAATACCTCTACACTTTTGAATTTACGGCTAGGCAAATAAATACTCTTTGTTTCTCCTTTATTCCAACTAGGTATCACAGCTTTATAAACATTTGCCCCCAAATTAGGCATATGTTGCCACTGATATTCCCCATTAGAATACATTACACCATCATCTGTATATGTAAAAATCCCCTGTTTATCAGAAAAACGATTTTCTGGATTATCAAAAAAATCCACATAAATATGGATCTCATGATTTTTAGCAGCAAACCTACTATTATAGAAAAAATCCTTCCATGGATTTATTTCTGCCCCCTTACCAAGCCACCCATCATAATAGCTTGTTACACCATTAGAAACGGTCTGAATTGGCTTCATATCTTCAGTAAACGTGAGTCTCAGGGGAGTGTCAAGCGTCGGACAACCAACCAGATTTTCGGATGAGGATACCTTCGCCTTGTTTACGGTGAATGCTCTTCCATCCACAGATGTGGATGAAGAGGCCATGAATGGCATAGCTGCTAACATTGCAGCAACTAAAAACTTATATTTCATAAATTGCTCCTTGTTCAACCTGTCATTTTTGACAATTGGTCTGATAACGCAAATAAGGCAATAAAAACCCAGACGACGCAGCCTCCAAGAACAAGTGTCGACATGGATTTAAGCATTCCGGCCAAAGACTGAATATTTTGTTCTATCTTTTCCTTTGCTTTTTCTGATACAGTACCGAGCACCTGATCAAAATAAGGCATTCCTGAATAAAGACTGATATTTAATAGCTCATCTCCACCAAGCAATCCAGTTTTGAACGCATCACCATACCCCAGGCCTTTTGCCATATTATCCTGCATTTTTCGTATGTGTGATTTCAACCATCTATTAGCATTTTTTTCCATGATCACTAAACAGTTGGCTAAAGGTATTCTGTTTTTTATCATCAAAGACAGATCGTTAAGGAGCACAGAGGCGACGAGCTTTTTGTAAATCGAAAAAGGAACAATTCTATCCAGAAACCTGTTTCGTATATCTCCATGAAAGTTAAACATGATAAATCTGATAAAAATGACGGATAGTGTGAAAACCACCAGAATAGTTATCCATAATCCATTATACAGAGCCGTACCAAATTGATAAAGACTTTGAGTAACCCCAGGCCAACGAGAAACAGCCACAACTTTCTCAAAAGCAGGAAAAACTTTGACAGCGTAACCCGCAATTACAATAAGAGCTAATACCATCATGATTGATGGAAAAGTGACTGACTTTATTAACTGGCTTTTTAGCTTTTGTTGATAGTTTAATGTCAGAACCATACTGGAGAAACCTTCAGCAAGGCTACCGCTGTTTTCAGCAGCGGTAATTGCACTTAACTCCTCCATTGGAATAAGTGATTCAAACGATGCAGAAACAGAAGGACTGCTCTTCATCCGGTTCATAAGTATGTCCAGTTTTTTTATAAAAGACTTACCTAATAATGACTCCCCCTCTGAGCGTAGTTTATTTATTGAATCATAAATAGGTAGTCCGGAATGAAGCATATCAGAACAAAACTGATACAGATAAACTCGCTGTTTTTTATTAAATTTTTTCAAGCAATACCTCCATATCAGTATCTGGTATTTGACCAAATTCCATCATGAACCAGTGATAACATGCTCTCTTCCGGAGAACATGCATGAATACTTTTTCTTTTATTGCAAATCCTTCCGAAATCCCCGGCGAGGTGAAACGTTTTTCTCTCCACACGGAATATACATTAAGCCATTGCTGATTAGCTAATGCTTCCAGCTCTGGGTGTGTAGGAATCAGATATTCCATTACAAGTTGACGAGATTTAACGCCAGTAAATCTGCAATTTACACATCCATCCTCATTTGCTTTGCATACATTATAATCACGGCCAAGTATAGTAACGCTAAACTCTTTCTTGCAATCTTCACATAAAACAGGAATAAGTTTTTGACATTGCAAACCTGCTATAAAACCGGGAGTGGATAACTTGTCGCTACTGATACCCAAAGCCGCAAGCCGCTGTAACAAAGTTACAATATTCCCTGCATGAACTGTAGTGAAACAATAATGACCACTTTCTACTGCACCCGCAAGAGCATTAGATGATATGGGATCTCGAATTTCACCAACCATTAATACATCTGGATCACGTCTCAACGACGACTTAATTGCTGTGTGAAAACCGCCATTCTCGCCATCTAACACGGAACTTTGTTTTGCACCATAGATCTGATATTCAACAGGATCCTCGACAGTGAGAAAACATCCTTTATCGTCGTATCGATTAATTTGCATCCACTCCATCATATTCTTTAATGTGGTGGATTTTCCTGAGCCCGTAGTTCCTGCAATAAAATACACACCATAAGGATTACTCAGGATACGTTGTATATCTTTAATCTCTTCATCAGATACTCCCAATTTTGCGAGATCAGGATTAACAACAGTTGGCAAACCTGATGGAATGATACGTAACACACAATGATAACACCCCTCTTCTTCACCGAAGATAGGATAATGCTCATATCGGAAACGATAACTACGATCATTTAGTGTATACAAAATATTAGCACTTTGTGCTATAGCGCGGTTCCACGTTGTATCACGAGTTGAAGCCTGAACGTTATACAAAACAAATATTAATTCATCACATTTCGACGAAAGCATCTGACTATCAAGGACAAGAACACCATTTATCCTTAACTCAACTTTTGCCATGACGTCACCTCGGGTAATGTGAAGATCACTCGCCCCCCTGTTAACGGCATTTAAAAGCAGAGCCTCTAATTCCTGCTGGATAGAACTGGAGTTCAAATCGCGACGCTTGGCATTTTCAAGAGAAACATCTTCCAGAATCTGATAGAATAAATCATTATCAATAAGAGCAAGACCGGTCAGCTCAATTTTATGCACATGCTTTATATAGTTGATCTCAGACTGAATAATCATTGGAGATACATCAGTAGAATCTCTGAACATTAAATAAAAATGTTCCTGATATTTTCCAATAAGTAATTCTTCCTCAACTATAAAAAAATGCCAGCGTTCATTTTTATAGGTATGACTATTAATCTCTTTTAGTATAACTGAGGCCACTATTTAACTTCCTTAAGAATAAACTTCGCCCCGCTATGTGATGTAAATTTATATTTATTTCCGTTATTAGCAATAAATGTCTCTGATGGATGATAAAGATTTACTTTATCACCATCCTTAACAAGGATACGGGATAATCCCGCCACTTCAGATACAAGAACTATTGCAGGAGCTTGTACAACACTTACAGGTTTTCCATCATTTTTCTGTTCGAGTGATGCAGACTGTGATGGTTGTAATACAGGCTGACTTTCGGATTTTAATTTATTCAACTCAAGACGTAATTTTTCCAGCGCCAGCTCATTACTTAGCTGCTTTCTTTGAGTCTCAAAATTCAAATCGTCTTCCAGCATCTGAATGATTTGTTCTTGCCCGGTACTTGTTACTGACTCTGTCTTTTCAGTTGATTGATCAGCAGATACACTGCCACAAACAGTAAGACCAATAAATAAAATACCAGTGGAAAAATTTTTTGTTAAATAGTGCATATTAAGTTTCCAGAAATTTCTATACCGGATGATTTTTTCTTTTCAATTTTGTTTATGCGAAAAGACTCACTATAAGCCTGTCGCTTAAGGAATGCTGTGACAGCGAGGATATCATCATCCAATATAGCATTCCATTTTACACTTTTAAGAGCATATTTATTCTTAACTTCAGGAATCACATTTTCAATCGACTCAATGGAGGAAGCCGGATACCCAGACAGATTCAACTGAAATTTTTTATCTGTCATCAGTGAGTTGAAAGAACGCACATAATTAATAAGTTCACTGCAGTTTACCGTATCAATGCTTTCTCTTGCTTCAAACTTTTTATGCAAGTCATCACTTTTAAGCGGAGATGACTTTATCTGATACTCAACACCTTTTGGTGAAATATTAGGTTTATAGTAATCTCCATGAAAATACAAATCCTGTATATTAAATATTTTTCCATCCTGAGACAGAAAACTAAATGTACATGTTGAAAGATCACATTTGTAGCTATCCAGCGAAAAACCAGCCAATTTCACTGGTAAACTACTTTGACTTACAGCTACAATAATATCAACAGCTTTCCTAGGAGAAGCCCCGTCAAGAATATCCTTATAATAATCGTTGACCTTCTTTATTTTTGCAGCCAGTTCCTGTTGTTTTTTTAATCTCTCAGATTCTTCTGCAGCTTCTTTTTTGTCCAGATAAAACCATACACCGCCTGCACCGATGCTAAGTAAAGCAAAAGACAGCAAGCCTATTACAGCGTAAGATTGCCTCTGAATTTTCGCGAGATAACTCTTCCAGTTGAAATTAGCTATATTCATATTATGTTACCAGAAAAGATTTAAGCGCAATGTAGAATAACAAAAGGAAAACAATCCCCGTCATAGACATAACACTTAAATATGTTATTTTTTTCTTCTTTATCTTCTGTTTATGAAGAGTATTTGCTTCTAACACCTCATCAATATGCGCAGCAGTAAGACAAATCCATGTTAACGAACTGTAATCATCCGACAAGAAAAATTGACGATATTTTTCAAAAAGAGCACTGTTTACGTAAATATCTGTTCCTTCTATAACCTCTCCATTTGATATCGCCAGAATATAGTTTTTATTTGTATCCTGGTTCGTATAATAAATACCATCACCATATATGTTTCGGATGTATAATGCAAACGGCTGACTGACAGAAGATGTAATGGCGCTGTATCCCGAGCATGGTTTTTTATCCTCGTTCAGATATTCAATACGTTTATAATGCTTATCCACAACACGGCGCCAGCTACGCTCTTTTGTATTTGTCATCTTTTTTGCGACATTTTCGGAGGATATCCAGATAACCTCTGTCGCAATTTCCTCTTCTTCTATTTGTTCTAAATTCATATTTAATTTGTTAAAACAGGAGCACGATAGTAATCTATCCCGACCACCATAGCTATGGTATTATCACTATTTTCACGGTTGTATTCCCCACCGAATATCATAGCTCCTCTTGCATCATTTTCTTCTCCACCTTCATATTTCGCAACCATCATTAACGTCCCTGGTTTAAGAACAGAGGTATTAAACATTTCTGTCGTACTGACATTAGGTAGCTGAACAGATTCAAAGTTATCTATTGAGTTCAACGTTTTCTTTGTAAAGGCACTGGTTACTTCAATTGAACCATCAGACAATATTCTTGGCGTAAGAATGAAACTTGAACCAGTAATTACCTTATCCGTCTCAATTGTTGTATCAACAACAGAAGTTAATGAGTTAGTGGTCTGGGTCCTTCCTGAAATATAGTTCTGCGTCTGAGTCAGGTTAACCGGAACAGGAACATTATTTCTTGTAATAAATGTTCCGCTCTGCAATACATTTTTTCCTGTTAACTGATAAATAGCCTCAATTTTTCCGGATATATTAAAGTTTTTCTCTTGCTCTACAGGGACAATAAAATCACGACCAAATGATGCCCCACTTAAAGATGACAGCAGGCTTGTATCAATACCAATATTTGTACCTCCTTTAAGATAGCTCAGATTGGCAGCAGCACCAAGTTTACGAACTTTCTTCTTATCAATTGTAAAAATCTTATAGGTTAGTACAAACTGTCGACTGTTATCTTCCTTATATTTTTTCAGTACATTATCCAGCATCCTGAACTCAGACGGACGTCCTATAAATGCCAGCACAGATGCATCTTTAATAATATTATAGTTGCCACTGGAAATATACTGTTGTGCTAATTTATCGACGTCGTCCCAGAAACTGGATTCAAATTTAAGCTCTGATTTTCCCTTTACCCCACCTGAAGTGGTCGCTTCATTCCCGGAAAGGTCAATACTTGTTTCAAACTTATTATTTTCCCCGTAGAAATCAAGTTTTATTGCATAGTTATCGTAATATGACACGTTAAGAATATTATTATCGTCAAGCTTTACACCAACATCATATAAAGCTGACATATATCGCATAAACTCATTAACCGTACCTTCAAAATTAACATTATGCAACTCTTCAATAATCTCTTCTTTATTCTTGCCCTGATATACCTCCTTTATTCTGTAAGAAATATTTGTCTGTGCTGCAACCGTAGCCATCACTGACTCAAGGCTCATCACCTCAAAACTTTTTATGGAGATTTTTTGATCAAGTAAACGTTTTTTTTCTTCGCTGTAGACAATCTTCTCACCGAGATACGGCGTTTTGTATTTAATAAAAGGAGATGCCTTAACATCGTCAGCTTCGATGATATCAACATTTTCTGCCAGAAATTTTTCTGACGAAAATTTCTCATCAAATGATGAACATCCCTGCAAGGCCAGCAAAATCATAAGGACGGAGATCTTTAATTTCATTACAGTACCTGGTTAATCACTGAGATTCTACAACTAATACATTATTTCCGGAATACAGTTTGACGACCAAACCATATTGTTCAGACGAAAACAACTCACCAAGTAGTCTTAAGACCTCTTCACTTGACTTGCCGTTAAATTGAACCTGTTTGTAAATGATGTAGTCTTTTTCACTTTTCCATAGTAATTTGTAACCTTTGTTTTCCGCCCATTTCTTCACTTCCTGACTGAGTAAAGCATTCTCATTGAGTGTAAGTAGACATCCACTATCTTTACTATAAATATCAGCCCGAGATTCTGAAGTATCAGATTTTACCTGCCGATCTATGCTGAATGGACTTCTGGGGCCATTCATTTTATCAGGTGCAACTGGTGATGCTGCAGTTTCCAGAGATACTGATGCCAATAAAAAGATGATGCCCCATTTTAATCTCATTATATTTACTCCATCTGTTTAATTCTGCTCTTCTGAGCTGCACCAGGTTGTAATGTTAACAGCCAGAAATTTTGGATTCAGGTAAACGGCTGTTGTATTATCTGCAGGGTTAAAAGCTCCCATAGTCGCCGTTATATACCATTTATCACCAATTTTATTGACCTGAATTGCTGTGCCCGATAATTGCCCAAGTTGCCCCCCCTCTCTGTTTGAGGCCGGGTTACTAAAATCAGCATTGTATCTTCCTGCATCATCTTCAGTATCTGCAACAATTGAAGCAATAGATGCACTTAGTCGGGGATATAACTTTTGACCATCAGGTGCTACCGGGCATTCCTGTACATTTAGTTCAATACGTCCTTTTTCAGTTGTAACATCAGAAACATAACCTTCTGGTGTACCGATTACAAGGTCTCCTTTATTACTGTTACCAAACGCACGATAAATAGTATTAGGTATAGTACGATATATCTTCTTATTGTTGTTACCCTCATCCATTGAGGATTCTTCTACTATTACATTAGCAAGTAAAGTCGCCGGATTTCCTTCACTATCCTTGAGTTTCAACAAAGATTTATCTTCCTCATTTGAGCCCTTCCCTGCAACCTGAGTCAAACATAATTTACTTGTGCCATTTTCCATGTCCCAGCAGATACCCGGCTCTTTTTTCTCAGCTTTAAGGCCGCTGGTCAGAACGATATTATTACCTGTATCATCTGCAGTAAGACATGGGCCTGCCATTTTACTGTCTATATTCCAGCACAATTTATCGGCACCTACCCTGCCATCTGCACGCAGAAACACTCCACTATTAGGATCAATACTGATCCGAAGCCCATAAGTTTTCGTTTTAACAAGCTTACCAAGGTTCTCCGGTAGTTTACCTAATATCAGAGGCTCGTTATCAACCTTCGTCAGCGACCAGCCACTTACTGATTGAGAGCTACGCTCGACAATATGCATATCTTTAAAAATTATCGAATGATCTTCAGCTGCTTTTTCAAGATGTTTTATATAATTCGTAAAGTGAAAAGTTTCACTATCAGATGTTTTATCAAAATAAAGAACAAAATCCACACGCTCTATAGCGCTTCCAACGGAGTCATCCTTTCCGACAAAATCAATACGTTCTAAACGTAATTCGCTGTTGTTCAATACACTGGGTTCGTTACAAGGGATATAATCAGTTGTGAATTCATATTCACTTTGTCCACCTGTGTTCTTACAAGTTTTACGTGTAAAATATTTCCTGTCTTCACGCCAGTTGATTATATCCTCTGTTTTAGATGACATGTCTTCATTCAGATCTTTATTTGTAACACGATTTATATATGGTTTTTTAGATTCACCACTATAAAGTGGGTTGATAATTTCTACCTCCTCATCGTTTTGTACAACCGTGATTCTTTCTTCAGTTACAAACTTCAACATGCCGCTGATTTCTGTTACTAATGCATTCGACACAATTTGCAGTCTGGCCTCATTCGCTTCCTTCTCCTTGTATTTTATTACTGAGATCATCGCTACCCCCATAATTGCAAGAGTAATAATCATTTCCAGAAGCGTAAAGCCTTTCATTTTCATAACAGAAGACCTAATATATGGGTATACCCATATAAATTGGATATACCCATCAGTGAGTTATTAACGGCTACCTAAAATAATTGAGTTAGTTGAGTTTGAACATGTATTCAACAGGCTATTTGCAGTTAGAGTTACCTGTCCATTATTAGCCAAACTACGTAAAACATTCCCACCTACTGCAGCAGACATATCTACTGCATCAGTTATTGAATATTCACCTGACGGTGATGATGCCACCTGAACATACTCCCAATTATTTCCAACCTGACCAAGAATAGTTCGACACTGCTCCTGGCTTAACCCATTTAACTCCATAGTAAATCCTTTTTTAACCTCTGACTCAGCAGATGTTAATGCTCCACCAATACCGATAAAGTCACCAGAGATATTGTTACGTGCCTCATCTGCAGTCAATTTACCTAATTGTACTAACTGTGAAACAGCGATGCCTGACGTATCGGTTTTAATAGTTGTTGAGTCTAATGTTAATGGTGATTTGTAATCTGGATAAACGCCATCTCTCTGGTAAGCATCCTTCATTGCTACACGGATAGTGTTTGTATTACTTACCAGTTCAGTTACAGCTCGAGAATCAAAAGCGCGTTGCGCAAGAATTACCACACCCGCAGCAATCGTTCCGATGATGCCCAGTACGATAATAACTTCCAGAAGACTCATACCACGTTGTTTACGTAGCTCATGATATTTGGCAAGCTTTTTTCTTGCCTCTTCTTTCATTTTCTGTGTTTTGTTATAAACCGAAAGCATATAAGCTCCTCCTGATGGATTATCTGCTGTTAGTAATAGCGTTAATTAAGCTAAAAAGATCATGAAACCATAGTATATATTCATCATAAACCTGTGGGTTGAACCACGAGAGAGTCATGACATATAACAAACCCAGTACAAACCCACAACCAGTCTTACCGAAATAAGACATATGCTTAAGATGTTTCATTAGCAAGTTTCTTCATGGGAACATTACTAATGCAGGTAGTATATTGACAGAACACGCTTCACTGATACCTACAGAAGCGCATTTGTTATAAAATTAAGACCAAACATTTCAGGTTATTTCCGTTTGATATTCTGATAATGATGACGTACTTTTGAGGCATACTGATGTCGCCGTAGATCCTGACGGTGTGATTTAGAAAAGCCCGCATTATATGCCCCCACAGCGTCCCAGTTATATCCCAGCCGGTTAACTGCCAGTCTCAGAAAATAAGCACCTGTATAGATATTCAAACAAGGATCCAGAAGCATCTCTGGAGTTATACTGAATTTCTTCAGATGCGTGAAGTTCTGAGAGTCAATCTGCATCAGACCAATACCAAACCCCCTTCCGGGGTTCTTACCAACTGCAAGATGATTTAAGCCGGATTCAACTTTCGCTATTGCTCTGAGAAGATCAGGATCTATATTACTGTCCCGGCCGGCCTGTTCAAAGCAGTCAGCTGCTGACGTTTTACTTATCATCAGACATAGCAGTATCGCTGTCATTGTTTTGTACATGCTAATATCAGTGATTCATCGATTTCATAAATGCTGAAGGTGTAATATTGAACTGTTTTTTAAAACAGGAAATAAAATATGAAACACTGTCATAGCCACACAATACAGCAACACTGGTGACATTATGCTTTCCTGTTCGTAATAGCTTACAGGCCAGATTCATTCTTGCTGTGATATACAGCTCACTGAACGTTGTTCCTTCTGTAGCCAGCTTTCTTTTAAGCGTTGATGTGCTCATAAAGATAGCTGCAGATACATCATCAAGCCTCCATTGTCTGGACGGCTCTGCGTAAATCAGATTGTAAACTTTATATTTTAGACTTTGAGATACAGAACGAGAGATTATACCAGAAAAGGAATTATCACTGATAAATCCTGAAATCAATAAAAGTAAATAATATACTGAAACATCTTCCACGTCACCATGTTCGGGAAACATTTTTTTCTCTTCTGCCGTTAACAATTTTTTCAGCGAGTCAAAAACATCTTTTTCAATATTGAAATCCTTTGAAAAAACAATGCGATAAGTTGTTTTATTTGCGTCTGCTTCAGCACGAAGTTTCTCAACAATCAGTTCATATACCTGTGTTAAAATACTGTGAGGTATTTCAAGAACGTCAAATGCAAGATGTCCTTCCACTTCCTGCAGGAGGATATCAACAAACTGATCGCGTTCAAGAGCTATAATTCCAGGCGCATCGCAAGATATTGTCCTTTTTTTTTCATCAGTAAAACTAATACACCCATTGCGGAGTGATACGAGCGTAAAACTGGGAATATACACGTTATATATATTGATATGTTCACAGATATCTGATGAACACAGACTGGAAAAATTCATATTATTCATTTCTGTTCAGAAATCAGTTTTAAGCCAATGCGATTTTTTATGTCAACAATTTAATTTAAGGCTATGCACACATTCCCGGTTATATAGTAAGCATTAAAGATACTCATACTGGTCTTTGATATATCAGATAACATAGTTCTGTATTAGTGCATTTTATATGCTTTTACTAATCAGTAATCATAATATAATTTCATGGTCTGTTATATACAGATCAAACATGATCATATTTTCCTGCGAAGGAAACAATTTCTCTAACAGCACCATGTACTTCTTTTTATATTTTATAATATTGCATCATATGTCTTACTATCTGATGCGCATAATTCAGCCTGGATATACTTATGCTCAGATATCCGTTGTTGACCTCATATTTAGCACAAACCTCCTTACGAGATACACCATATACAAGATGTTCCCGCATTGCGCAGATTACTTTTCTACTGTGAATAGGCAATATTTCCATAAGTAACCAGAAATGTTCTTCATTTATCGATCCAGGTAAAATTCCTCCTTTCTTCCTCATAACATTAAGTCTCACATCCTCAGGGAAATAATCTTTATTATTCGCTTTCATAAATCCTCATTAATATAAATAAGGGAATTTACAATGATTAGCTATTTTGTGTAAAAAATAATATCCATAGCATTAATTTAAGTAAAGTTGTTTAACTTTATTTTTTTTAGCCATCACGTAAAGTTTATCGTTCTATGTAAATATTCTCGCTTCAGTTTAATATAACACTCAAAAAGTGAATGAACGGATGAATATTCTGAGAATAAACGTTAACCTGGTGTTTTATGCGACTCAAAGGTGTTATTAAATATAGGAAAATATAACTCAGGTTTTATGTTTTATGGATTGATAAAAAAATCAGACCGCTAATCATAATACCCCAATATGGGTATATAGTAAGTATCCGCAAAAAATTTACAGGGACCTTAATCTGCTCATTATTTCGCAATAACATATTAACCACGTTATAATACCGCAAGTGCCTTTCACTTTTCACCTCTGTTTTATCCATAATGCTTCCTGGCCCTTCGCATTCCTTTTTCTGAGAATGGATTTCTTCCTGCCTGGCATTACCCCATTTCTCCCAAAAACGGCAAACCAGCTCTCAGCCCGCGCCATGACTGGCTTAAGACAGGATCCCTGCGGCAAAACGCGCCTTTACGTATTTGGTTTTACCCGCAATAATGCGTGATAAGCAAACAAAAGGATCCGCGCGCTGCGATTTATTGTCGTGGAAGGATCCGGGCGTTCAGGTCAGAATAACTGTATCCATAAACAGTGCGTGTGCTACGTGAAAAATAACTCATGAACAATGTCATTCCCCTGCAGAATTCACCAGAACGCGTCTCCCTGTTACCCATTGCGCCAGGGGTGGATTTTGCAACAGCGCTCTCCCTCAGAAGAATGGCCACTTCCACGGGGGCCACACCGGCCTACCTGCTGGCCCCGGAAGTGAGTGCCCTTCTTTTCTATATGCCGGATCAGCGTCACCATATGCTGTTCGCCACCCTCTGGAATACCGGAATGCGTATTGGCGAAGCCCGGATGCTGACGCCGGAATCATTTGACCTGGATGGTGTAAGACCGTTTGTGCGGATCCTGTCCGAAAAAGTGCGTGCACGACGCGGACGCCCGCCAAAAGATGAAGTCCGCCTGGTCCCGCTGACAGATATAAGCTATGTCAGGCAGATGGAGAGCTGGATGATCACCACCCGGCCCCGGCGCCGTGAACCGTTATGGGCCGTGACGGATGAAACGATGCGGAACTGGCTGAAACAGGCAGTGAAGCGGGCCGAAGCTGACGGGGTACACTTTTCGATTCCGGTCACACCACACACCTTCCGGCACAGCTATATCATGCACATGCTCTATCACCGCCAGCCCCGGAAAGTCATCCAGGCACTGGCTGGTCACAGGGATCCACGTTCGATGGAGGTTTATACCAGAGTGTTTGCACTGGATATGGCTGCCACGCTGGCAGTGCCTTTCACAGGTGACGGGCGGGATGCTGCGGAGATCCTGCGTACACTGCCTCCCCTGAGGTGACGGCATACGCGCTTCCTTATATAAGCTGTGGTCAGCAGAACAGACATAACATAAGCTGGAGCATGTATATAAGCTGTAGTGAGTAAGTCATGTTTTATGAAGGGAGAAATGCCTCAGCATCAGGTTACGGGATCACTTACGTAAGGGACAGGCAGATGGCAGCTCAGCTACAGACAGCACTGCAGGAAACAGAATATAAACTGCAGTGAGCAGACCACTCACTGCACCGGTTAATATAAGCTGTAGTCAGTAAAGGTGCGCTCTTCACTGACTACAGTTTATGTTCAGCGGGATTTGAAGAGTTTTTCCAGGTCATCCAGCGTGATGCCCAGTTTTTCAAGCAGGGCAAGCTTCTCCGCCATCTCCGGACTGACTTTTTCCGCAGGTGAAGATGGCAACGGATTTTCCTTACTCTCATCATTCGGTGCTTTTAACCGGGGACGCCGGTAGTGAATACAGAAGAATTTTGTCCGACCCCGCTGGATCTCCGTGTAATCAAGATATCCAATCTCGCGCAACTGCTCCATTGCCCGTCTGACAGTCTGGTTCTGGGAAAATACCGGAGACTTCAGATTGAGGCGGGCACGCAGCCGTGCCAGCGATACCGGTGCCGGATCCCGGGGCAGGCTCTCTATAAATGTATAAAGTGCCTGGGCGGACTCCCGGCGCTTCAGGGCATTAATAGCCTTAAGCTGAAGAAGGACTTTTCTGTCAAACTGGTACAGTTCAAACAGGCGGGGATCGGCCTGTAACTGAACAATATCCCGCTCAGTATCGTAGTAGGCTGACTGTACCAGATGGGTGATGTATTCCCGGGTGTGCTTCTCATCGGTACGGGAAAACGAAATCACGGTACCGGCAATGCGCTTCAGGGAAGGACTGATGCGCTCACGCAGCCTGCGGGATGACTGGCTTGAAGGTATACCACACAGTTTTGCAAACTCGACAAAAGGCAGCTCAACTTTGTCACCAGTCACGTTATGGCGGGCAAAGGAATGAATGATCCCCACCCAGGTCTTGAAATCGTTATCCATGTCCAGACGGGGGCCGGTGATCTCAACCTTATCGAATCCCTCAGCCCGGGCCAGGGAAAGACGCGTCAGTTCTTCCGTGGCATCGGTGCGTGACAGTGTATTTTTTTTACTGTTCTTCAGTGACTTAAGGGTCGGTACAAAGACGCCCAGACGCATCAGCGCCACAGGTTGTACGGTGTTGTTATTGTTTGGTGTCAGTGTCACCAGCTCACCGGACGACTTATCCACCTCGCCGAACAGTTTTTTGATGTCTGAATTTTCGTTTTCCAGAAAGCCTCCAGCCTGTGGACAGTAAAAGAATAAACAGAAAATCGTGTGTCAGAACTCCGCTAACTGACTGAAGAAAAACCTGCAGCCTGTATTTAACAACTGAGTCTGGCATACTGACCATAGTTTATGTCATTAACTTACTTCAGTATATGGATTACTGAATACAGCTTATCATTAGCATGTTACAGTTTATCAGTAACATGCCACAGCTTATGTGATCATGGTCCCGGCCCATGAGTGACAAGGTTTGCAGCGATATGGGGATCTTTAATGGATCCTTTGTTGATCATTGATGGATCTGTTTACTGGATCGGGCCTCCGGATATGTGGATAAATCATTCCGGAAGGACAGCGCACACAACCGTTTTATGAAAGGGCTTCAGGGCGTACCTGCTCACTGTGATTACAGATACATTGCGCTTCCTCGCCGGTTCGCGGGCTTTGCCCGGTCACCGGTCTGCGGCGAGCACTGTTTTTTCTGATGTCTGTCTTTACAGGTAATTTTTGACGAAATCTGCCGTACTTCCTGAACGTACGGTCATATCCAAAATACACTTCATATGTTTGTTTCAATGTCACAGGGATTGTGTATAACCTGTTTCCACTTTTCTTCATGTAAGCAAGGCAGTAAACCATCGTTGTTCATGTGAGGTCGATAAACGTTGTAATAACCATTAATCCACTGGTTTATATCGCGTACCGCATGGCTAAAATCACCATAACCACCTTTCGGAAGCCATTTACTTTTAAGGCTGCGAAAGACTCTTTCCATCGGCGAATTATCCAGGCAATTCCCTCAGCGACTCATACTTTGCATTACCCCATAACGCCAGAGTAACTTTCAGTATTTATTGCTTTTATACTGAACACCTTGATCTGAATGAAACAGCAGGCGGCCATCACGCGGTCGTGTTTCCAGTGCATTACGCAAAGCCCTACACACCAACTCAGCATCAGCGGTTAATGAGAGGGCTGAACCGATAATCCGCCGTGAATATAAATCAACAACGAGCGCGGGATAACACCATTTGTCCTCGTTTACCCGGTAGAGATGTTTAACCGACTGTCGGCTTGTCAGCCCGCATTCCCGCATCAGTCGTCGTGCCAGCCACCGGGCTGCATCAACGCCACTCTGGCGCAACATCTGACTGATTGCCCGGCTACCAACTGTGCCACGACTGAGAGCATGGAAAGCCCTCACCCGGCTTCGTAATTCAATTCTTTGCACATGCTTCACCTGCGCGTAATAAACGCTACGGTGAATACCGGATAAACGACAAAGACCCCGCACTGGCCCCTTTGCTTTCAGCCGTGTGATTAGAACGGCAGCTTCCCGGGGATTTCGCTCATCAGCACGGCAGCCTGCTTTAGTATTTCTTTTTCCGTCTCAAGGCGCTTGATCTGCGCTTTAAGCTGCTGAATTTCGCGTTGTTCAGGGGTAATAGCATTACCAGCGGGCCCAATACCCTGAAGTTCCTGCTTATACAACCGTATCCATTTACGCAAATGGTCAGGGTTGAGCTCGAGTGCCAGCGCGACTTCTCTGACATCACGCTGGTATTTAACCACCTGTTTCTTCGGCGCGAAGCCGGTTTTGATATGAATCAGGAGAGCACCTTGTGGAAACTGTGGGAAGATATGCTTAAAGTGGAGCAAATCCGACACGTTCTGGTTCACTCCGAAGGTGAGATTTAAAATCACAGGGCGGAGCGACTGGCTGATATAAAAAGCTATTGTAACAGGAAAGAAAATATCAGACTGAACAAACACAAAATTATCATTGATGAGGGCTATGTGGCAGGGCTTATCACCGAACTTATCTCTTGAGCTACTGGACAGGCAGGTGAACCTCTTCATCCGTAGATACGAAAGCGAGCATGGTAGCTACTAAGTTCCACTTTCGCAGGGGGCATCACGAACACCACTGTGATTATCTGGACAGAATAACCTGAGTGTCCAAAGTTGCGCGGGTAACGGCTTCAGAGTGAAGAATTATGGAGCGTGACGGTTACAGCGGAACTTTTGACGTTCCAGCGAATTCCCTTCTGCCACATCGGTTTCCAGATATGATCTGCCACTGTAACATCCGGTGTGCTGACGACAGCCGCAAAGAGTATCGGGGCGTTATCGACATCATCAGGGATGAAATTGTGTGACAGCGGAAAATGCTTGTTTATCGTCCGGATGATGGCAGTCATTGCGTCCTTTGTCCGGGCGCGGTGTGACCATTTACGTTTTCCGTTCGTCTCACTAGTCGTAACGGTAATCATCAATACCTCACTTTAAAAAAGAACTCGATCCATTGAAACAAGCTCTTCCAATTTCTCTGAGGCATCATCCCGGTATTTATTTACCTCATTCCACTTAGATAAATCTGATTCCTGATGCACAATGAAACTTGCCAGTCTTTGCCAAAAATTCAGGGTGCCTACTGCCCAGTTGAAAAACATTTCTGCCTGCCATTGATCTTTGGCATCTATTGCTTTCTGCATATCTTCTGTAATTGATTTTTCTGCTTCATCAGTAATTTGCTTTATATTCATTTTATCACCAGCATTATCTCATTCTTTCGCTGGCAAGATTATAAACGTCACTGCGCTCACGTTTACCCACAGCTACAACAGCGATAATTAATTGTTCGTCAATCACCTGATAGACCAGGCGAAAACCTGACGCACGTAATTTTATTTTGTAGCAGTCCTTTATCCCGCGCAGTTTTGCGGAAGGAATATACGGATTGTCACAGCACTTTTTTAGCTTTTTCGCAAACTGTTGCTGAATAACCTTGTCCAGTTTTTGCCACTCTTTCAGCGCATCTTCCCTGAATTTTACCTGATACCTCATAGGTATTTATCCAGGTCTACATCATGCAGCGGTTGGTTGCTGCGTTCGGCTACCAGTTTAACCAGCTCCTGATCGTCCAGGGCATCGAGCATCTTTTCGTACAGCTCTGCGGGTACACAGTAGAAAGCAGGCTGATTACGGTTCAGGATAGCGACCGGGAAACCATCACCGGCGCTGACTGTCGCCATCGGATTTTTCTTCAGCTCGCTGACACTGGCGCTTGTATCACTGAGAATAATGTTAGGCATAGGCCACCTCTCAAGACTATTTAACCAGTCTCAAATATACTCCTTATATGACCTGTTAACAAGTCTTTTTGTTGTTTTTTGTACAGATGGACAGCATCACCTGAACGTCCAGGTAGTGCGGGAATTAAACAAGGGGCGTAAAAAAGGCCGCTTGTGCAGCTGATGGTGGCATTCAGCGCTGACAGAGCCGAACCCACTCGATGATCTCGTTAAGCTGGTCGTTATCCAGTTCCGCGCAGTTTCTGTACAATATCAGTTTCACTGTGCACCCTGCTGGCTCCCAAAACACAATGGCGCAGGGGCAGAAAATGCAGGAAATAAAGAAATAATAAAACAAATTTTATACAAAAATATATTTTGCATTTCTTTATCTTTTATTACAAGTTTTGATGCAAAACGCAGGGTTGTTGTTTTGCTCTGGAGGTTGCTGTTTTCGTCAGAGTTATATTCTGTGGTTTTTTCGAGAAACATAGAAACTATCTCTCACTCGTTTTTTATTGTTGGCTATTAATTCTGTAAAAGTGGATAATGGTAATAAATCTTTATTGTTGTGATTTTTAATTATTAACATGATTAACAAAAAAATAAGAAAAGCTGAGTTTTGATGTGGTGCAGAATATACGAACCTCTTGAACCGAAGGGGGCCGTTTCTGAACGTAATCTCACTGGAGATGTTGTGTATTTCCGGTGTTACTGATGGTCTTGCCGTCAGTGGCTCATTAGCCGGAGCAGCTGGAAGTTCGGCATCAATCGTAACAGGAATTAGCTGAGATTCTCTGCCTGATTCCGATGATGGCAATTTTATCTTCTCCTGCCGCCATTTCTGACGCCATTTGAACAACAGATTGGCATTAATACCATTGTCCAGGGCCAGTCTGAAAATTGAAACGCCTGGCTGGAATGATGCTTCTGTGAGTCGTTGTTTGAATTCAGGCACCCTTTGGGCCTTCCCGGAGAGGCATTTTTTGTATATCTGACATTTTTATCACCCACTATTAATTTAGTGGTGGATACTTTGTCCAAAGCATCGGGAATTTGCCAGACGGTCCAGATAAGACGCTTACATTGATCTGACCTCTCAGTAAATATCAATACGCTTCTGGCGAGCCGCTTACATCCATCCCGATAATACGGGTCTGATGTTTCTTTACCAGTTGTGGTTCGAAGGTACCGTCACGATCGCGCGGAGTACGCAGTTCCAGTGGAACGTCGCCTGTGATAACGGTCTTTGGGGAATAACCGTTGCGGGAGTTAGTTCCCGGTCTGGACTGGTTTTTCTCATACCCAAGATGGTGTGTCATTTCTGCATTGGGAGCGATTTCAACGCTGGGCTTTTTCAGCAGCCGATCAAACTGACAGAGGCCTTCAGGGGTTTGAGGTTTTTGGCCAGTTCGTTAGCCAGAGCCTGTAACTGTTTTTCGTCCATAAATTAACCTTCATTTGATGCAGGATTGAACATATCAAAATCAGGCAATTAAACAAATCTATATACAGACCCGAAATTCCATTCCTGAACCAGCTGCCCGGCGGCATCCGACAGTCTCTGCCGAAACCGCGCCTGCGACAGTTCTGGTTGTGCCGTGGACTACAATCCGTACATCCCGACAGAAAGACACCGGGATATACGGTAGGTGGTTACATACCCTTTAGTAAAAAATTAGTGACTGTTGTTATCAAAAATCATAGCGAATACCAAACATTCCTGCCACATTCGTCCTAAAGTAACCATCAAAACTGCTGTTTACTTTTGCCTGCACTGACAGCTCCTCTGTCAGCTTTCCGTTGATACCAAAAGAAACGGTATAGCGGTCAGCCTTCTCTGCATCATAGTGACGGGCTTTCCAGTCATCATGCAGGGTCATTCCGGGCATATCGTTCAGCGTGATATTCCGCCAGACACCAGCCTTCAGCGTCATGTTTCCGGATACTTTTTTTGCCTCAATCCCGGCTTTCAGCCACAAGGCATCGCCATCATGAAGCTCCACGCTCCGCTCCCTGCCCTGCAGACGATTTCCGTCCACCCGGGCACCGTTCAGTGAAACAGTCGGTGTTATCGACATATCAAGGGGGGCTGCATGCATCTTCCACCCACCACGGATACCCGCTGTCAGGATATGGCTTTTTGCCCTGCCGGACAGGTCACTCAGCTCTCCCTGAATAGTGTAATCTTCAGACAGCTCCCGGTATCCGGTCATACCATCCACAAACAGACCACCGGCAAAGGATTTGCCCGCCAGAACATGCACACCCCACAGGCTGAAATCATCCCGGTAGTCATCTGTGCTGCTGTGCCCCCGGTAAAACTCTGCCCCCATCCCCCACCAGGCATTACCGGCAGCAGACTGGCGGAATCCCACATTCAGTCCGCTCTGATTGAGGCTGAAGTCGTCATATCCACCATGACTGTACCCTGTCATGGCCCATGCACCGCCGTCTGCATCACTGTTATCCACCACCTGTGTCCAGCGGTCAGCACTGTCACTGAGAATGTACTCACGGGTAGCAAACATGGCTCGTGTTTTCTTCAGAAGACGCAGGTTATCTTCGCCTTTAAACAGTGTATTACCGTTTACAGTTGTACCGGTGGTATTATTATTTTTATCGCCCACCATAACATTATCCTGACCCGAACCAGCATCATTCGGCGGTGTGACAGGCTGCATGCTATCTCCCGAAGCGTCGTTATCCGGTTCAGAAGGTACACCTGGCGCAGTTGAATCAGCATTACCTTTCAGTTGCCAGAAAACTCTCCCGTCTTTTTCCTGTATCTGTGTGTCAGGGGTGTATACAGTAAAACCCCGGTTCAGGCTGGCAAAAGAAAAATATTCATGAGAAGTTCCGACCGGTGCAGATGCCAGAGTCAGATCATTTTTCAGTGTGACAGTCTGGTCAAACAGGGAGGACAGGTCCAGTGTGTTATGTTCACCCGTTGCCTTATTCAGGATATCAATCCGGTCGCCCGTGTTGTCGGCAGTGCTGACCCCCATGGCGATATTCATACTGCTGGCATGCAGTGTGTTTACCGTCAGCGTTTTCGGCGACCAGTTGTCTGTCACAAAGGAGAGCGTCCCGCCTTTGCTTCTGAACGAATCCAGCGTGGAGCTTTTCGTCATATTCCAGTGACTCCGGTGCGACAACTCCACATGCGAGCCGGCATGACCACTGATATCACCATTAAAGGTTGCGTTCATGATATCCAGCGTCGTCTTCCCGTTCAGGACAGCACTGCCATTAAACACGCTACGGTCTGCATCCTTCACCGCTTCTGATGTGCCTTCTTCCAGCGCAAAGGCCGTGCCGTTACCGTCATTTTTGTCAATAAAAACCCGCCTGTCGCCCAGTGTAACCGTCGAATCTGTTGCCTCAAGCATGGTGTTCAGCGTGGCATTACGACCAAGGCCAAAATCGGTGTTCTTCAGTGACAGCCTGTCAAAGGTAAAGCTCCGGTTCTCCCAGTCCTCCTGACTGAATGACGTGGGCTGAGTCAGAACCGAATGGTCTCCACTGGCAGCCAGTTTGTCAGCCACAGACTGAGTATTGTATGCATGGATAACCGGATGCCCCTGCAGTGTCAGACGCCCGTTTTCCTGGGTGAATGTACCGGAGATATCCGCAGAGCCGTCCATCACCAGAGCACCGGTAACGCCTTCCGGCAGGAGATTATCCACATTCAGATTGCCTTTCAGTTGTCCGTGGAACAGATACCCTGCAGCATTGAAACGCTCTGCTACCAGTTTCTGTGCATCTCCCTGGCTGTGTCCCACAAACTCCCAGGTGGCGTTACTGCTCTGGTCCGTGGGGAAATAACCATAGGTGCTCTGCTTCAGAATGAAATAATCCGTCGTATTTGTGTACGGGTTATTGTATTTATATAAATCTCCGGCAGTTCCTTTACGTGATTCCGACCAGTCATTCAGTGCTACTTTGTCAGCCCGCAGGGCATAATCCAGCGTGATTGTGGCCCGTTTATCAGCGTTATTCGCCAGCACAGCTCCATAATCTGCCGCCTTCAACTGATGAAACGTCAGACTGTTACCATTAACATCCAGCGTGCCCCCACGATATCCCCACGAGACGGTATCCGGATTTACCTGCCGCTCATCAGTCAGTACCACGGTCGGCCGGCCACTGGCAATATTGACACTGCTGAACGCCTGCACCAGTCCTTTATTGTCCGCCTGCTGGTTCAGTACAACCTTACCGTCACCGACCTTCAGACCGCCCTCATTAATACCTGTCCCCTGTACCGTCAGCGTACCTTCACCAATTTTATGCAGGTTATCGCCCTTAACACCGTTAATTTGCCAGTTTACGGACACCCCATTGTCCACAATAATACCGGCACCGGTCCAGGTACTTTCGTTAGAGGTTGTTACGGTGTAATTATCACGGAACGTCAGGGAACCTGCTCCCTGTGAAACCGAATCATTAAGGTTAATCTGACCATTCTTCCCATGAAATATCAGATTCTTACCGGCATTCAGGTCATTTCCCTGCTGCCCGTGCATGGCATATGTGGTGGTTCCCTGTGTCAGCGCGCCAACTCCGGTGCTGCTGTTAAAGCTCCACTCCAGCGCACCACCTTCCGATGTTCTGAACGTGACCGGGGCATCATTGTCCTCATTAAATTTTTGTCCGGTAAAATCCAGTGGAATAACAGCCCAGTTATTTCCCCTTCCCCCGGGCCCATTCCCCGCAGTGAGAACACCAACCAGCACCCATTTATTCTGAACAGTATCAAAAGCAAACAAAGGCGAACCACTGTCACCGGCTTCGCCATAAATGGGCATTGCACCATTAAGTGTGTAATCAAAAACCAGACCTGAACTGGTGCTAATCATTTCTCCATTCTGATAGGATGACAGACTACCGACAGTCCCGCCGGTCAGCCAGGAATATGCCCCTCCCATTTGTGTAAGCTGTCCGTTACTGTCCTTAATATACTGAGTACCGGACCCCAGACGATAAAAAACAGGATAGCGCTCCTTATTCAGGTATGCGCCAGCCACTGCCCCCTGCGCCGTCACCGCAGCCGGGGCAACCTCTGTCACCAGTTTATCCAGTCTGGGAGCATGAAAATCCAGTGACGGCGCATTATTCCGGTCCACGATATTGTAACGGTTTTCACCATCACCAAAGCTGACGTTTGTATATCCCCCGTTATGTTTCACGCTGGTGATATACTGCGGGTTTATCAGTGTCGCCACACCGATTTCCGAATCCACAGCGCTGAAATCCGGCATAGCCGCTTTATCCAGCGTACCGACAAGCTCTCCCTGCTTATTATAAATGGCGATATTCGTTGCACCCGGGCGGAACATACCTTTATTCTCAGCAAAATCACGAAATAACTGATACTCAAGTTCATTATTCACTGTTCCCGCAAGGCTTCCTGCAGAGAAAAGGACGGGGGACAGTAATACAACCGGAAAGCTCAGACGTCGGAAAGGTTTATGAACACATTTCCTGGCAAATTCAGATACAGCAATAAAACCCTGAGCCACATCACTGTAGCGCAGAGAATAAACTTTGTTCATTTTTAATTACCCCTCTGAAAAAACAGTACAGTCAGGCATAACGTAAAATAACCAACATCAGCAGAAACTCCTCATTTGGCAAATGAAGAACAATTACATCACCTAATCACAGTTTATTGATACCTCAGTCAACCAGTGTGATTTATATATCAGTATTTAATCGTTTTCCGGTGATTGTGAGCACAGATATTGACAAGTGATCTTTTATTGTGTCGGTGAGTATATAAACATCTTCATAAGATGGTATCAGTTAAAATAAAACTACAGAAAATGATATCCTTTTATATGAGGTCGCAAAAATATACAATGAATGGTTTGTGCTATAAAGAATTTCTTTATTCTGAAAAATGTGGGGCAAGATTTTTTGTTAAATGACATTATATTGAATATGTGATTGATGTGTCGGGACTATCCTGAGGCATATTATCTGTCTGCCTCATAGAATAACATGCGTGGTATTTATTCCGGTTTTTCGACCACCCCGGCTGGGTTCACCTCAAATAATATAAGGTGATGAAAATATCACCACTGTTTGACCATAAAAATGCGTTTAAATGCTATGTGTACCTTCAATGCAAAGAAAGCAGCTGTAATACTTTATTATATACATCTGTCAATTATGAATTAGTTGTTAATCATTTCTGTTTGTCATTAAATGTAAATATGATGATGAATCATAATGACTGCTTATCTCAGTACTTGCTATAAACCAGGTTAATAACTCATCGATTACATGTTTTCTTAGTAAGCTTTATTCGTAATGGTACAATTTCTGCAACTGCTACATAATCCATGTGCAGAACCATCATTAATGATAATGACAATCTTATTGCATTCAATTTTAGTAGAGAAAAACTATTTAAAAAAGTGTTTTTTTTTGTGTTTTTTCCAAAAATGTTTTGGTAGTGGAATTTTTAATTATAGTAAACTATCAAAATAATGTGAGGGCGATTTCTATTCTTATGTGGCGTATTTGTGGTGGTGGATGCGGACAGCACCGGCAACAGTGGTCGGTTGAAATTCGGGACTTATCGCAAGTCCACGGGTGGGGCTGTATCGCCGCGTGACTTCACGGTGCGTGTGTATGAGTCCGGTGCCATGGTTAAGGGCTATTCAGCCTTTAAGGCTGGGCTGGTCGCCGCTCTGGATTTTGGCAATCCGGGTCAGTTGGATGCAGGTGGTGTGGTCACCCGCGGGGCCGGTGATGGTATTCGCGTGGATATACGGGCGGTGGATGCAGAGGTGGATTATCGCGGGCGTCTGACTGAAGGTTATCATTCTGTTAATTATCCGTTGGATTTTGCTGTCAGGGGCAGGTAAAACGCTGGCAGGGTAATCTGACGCTGGTAGTTGTGTATTTCTGATGGTCCGGCAACGAAAAACTATTAATACCGATGTGGTGGGTGGTTGGTGTCTGTATGGCATGTCTGGTACTGACACTGGCGATGTTCTGTGCGGTACTGATGTGGTGAATGTCGTAAGTGTGAGACAAAAAATTCTTCTGACCGGAACCTGCTGGTATGAGCTGACAGGGCTGTGGCACCTGTTATCCGCACAGGGACACAACGTTTACCGTGTACCTCCGGGGTATCCCTGTGCCCGGCATGGCTGGGACCTGATTATTGTGGCGCTGAGTGCAGAGCCTGTTACGGGCTGGGGGCGTCATCTGTCCTGGATACGTGAACTGAGGGCAGAAATGTCCGGTGAAATGCTGGTTCTGGTACCGGAAAGGCTGGAAATGCTGAAGGTGTTGCGAAATGTCTGCCCGGTGTACAGCGGATGCATGTCGCTGTCGTGCCTGGAAAGAACGGTCCGCATGGCACTGAACAGAAAGACAGCTCGTACCGGTAAATTCTGTCTGACGTCCGGACAACGACTGGCACTGAAGCGTCTTTCTGAGAGAGGAAGAGACCGTCCCCTGAATCTGAAACAGAGTGAACGGGGGCTGTACTGGCATTATGCCCGGCTGGCAGAGAATGTGGGTGTCAGGGATTTCAGGATGCTGTTGATGACCGGGCTGGACCGGGAGGTTCATAAAATGGAAGACCGACAGTATGGACAATGATTTTGTATCTGCAGAAAGACTGATGCGCGCGCTCAGTAACGGGGAGTTTGAACCGTATCTCCAGCCGGTGGTTTCTGCATCAGACCTTACTGTGTCCGGTGCAGAGCTTCTGGTTCGCTGGCACATGCCTGCAGGCGAAATCATTCCGCCGGCATATTTCATTAACCGGGTGGAATCTGCCGGTCTGTTGTTGCCTCTGACGGAAAAAATCCTGAACCGTGCGGTGGCAGGGCTTTCGGAGGTTAAACCCGTGCTGCCGCGTGGTTTCCGGCTTGCCGTGAATGTGACGCCGGCCCTGCTGGCTGAGCGTGAGTTCACTCAGATGTGTCTGGCGCTGGCAGGGCATGACAGCATACATCTGGTTCTGGAGCTGACGGAGCGGCAGCCGTTTAACATGGACAGACAGACCGAAGAGAAACTGAGCCGGCTGTGTGATGCCGGAGTGGCATTTGCGCTGGATGATTTCGGAACAGGATGTTCCGTACTGTCGTACCTGAAGTACTTCCCGGTCAGTTATATAAAAATGGACAGGAGTTTCACACAGGACATTCTGAGTGAAAAGACATCCCGGCATATCGTGGAAAGTGTTGTCGGGCTGGCAGGAAAGCTGGGTATTGATACGGTGGCAGAAGGTGTGGAAACACAGGCGCAGGTGAACTGTCTGTGCTCTCTGGGAGTGGATTATCTGCAGGGGTTTTATTTCGGCAGACCGGAAAAAGTGGATACATTTTGTTGTGAGTACAGGTAACGCCAGCTGTGTAATCAGTAAGTCACTCCTGAAAAATAAAATTAAATACATTTAAGTAATTTCATTGTATTTCTGATAAATGATGTGCCGACATCGCATTTTTCAGACTCCGGAAGTGTTTTTCTTCTTAACTTCAACTTTTTTCATTCTTTTGTTCATGTTTTTGTGTTGAGGGGCAGGCGTGTTTATTCACTTTGTCAGCAGGCAGGGACGAAATCTTCTGGTGAATATAAAAGACATCAGTTTCGTCGTTCAGAAAGGTATTTTTTGTGAATTTCATATCAGGGGGATTGAAGGTCATGTGATGGTGGAATATGACTTCAGTGATATTTACAGAAAAATAAAAGAAATTTCATCACGAGTGAATAATACAGGTGAAGGTGTCTCTGAGGGGTGTGGATGTGCGTCAGAATACTGTAATTGATATTTTATTTATTGTTGTCTTTTCTCTTTCTTTATTAATTTGCGGAAAAGTTTCTGCTGATGCCGGATGGCAGCCCGTCGGGGATTTTCAGGGAGTACCATCACTCCTTATGATGACACGCTTCCTTCCTGGCTGTGGAAAACCGGCGGATATACCGGGTTCAGCAACAAAATCAGTGAACTGACCAGTAACGGAACCTGCCTGACGTTCAGCGCACCTCATGACCTTCTGTTTCTTGCTGATAAATCTGGACGTACTTTTGAGGGCTGTGAGACATCCGGTGCAGGTATTGTTCCTGTTATTCAGTTGAAGGGCGGTGACGGAAGTGAAATCCACATTCAGTAGGCCAGTGGCACGCCGGGGCTGGGGCTGCTTGTTCTGCCACTGAGCGTCACCGGGGACACTCAGACAGCAGGCGTACTGGCAGCAGAACTTCAGGCTTTCGGGGCGCTTGCGTGGGCAGAAAACAATGGCTTTGGTGCCCGAATCATCCAGATTCATTTCTTTCTTTTCTGAGCAACTAAATGATCAGCATTAAAACTAGTGGATATAACATTACTATAAAAACAATCGATAAAAAACAGTTCAGGTTATGAAGGAGGAATATCAGGAAAGAATAGCGATTCTTAAAAAGAAACTAAATAGTGATATTTCTCGATTGGAGGATAATATTAAAAAAACAGGTGCGAGATTCAGAATGCATCCTCGTATGATCTTGCTTTTTTCATCAATAAGATGGGAAGTTCAGATTTCAAAAGATATATTGCAGGCTATTTAACACTTGAACAACATGACGGGGAATCCTTTACTAATCATGCCGCAAATATTGATTTTATTTCTTTCCTTTCCTTCTCTCTCATGGTTATCTTTCCACTGACTATAATGATCCTACCCTCGTAATATGGACACAGCTCTAAGCGAGTTTCTGGTTTTCAAATTGTTCCGGACTGAGACCACCACACCAACTGTGCCGTCGCCAGCGATTGTAATCACATTCGATATAATTAAACACTGTTGCCCGCATTATTTCCCGGCTGATAAAGTGTTCTCCGTGGAGACATTCCACTTTCAGCGAATGAAAGAAGCTTTCCACACAGGCATTATCGTAGCAGCATCCCTTTGCGCTCATACTGCCACGCAGATTATGCCGCTTCAGCAGCGCCTGATAATCAGCTGAACAGTACTGGCTTAACGATAACGTTCCGGGGTCTCTTACGCCGTCACAGCGCCATCTGCAGGGCATCGCAGGCCAGTTGCGCCGTCATGCGTGGTGACATTGACCAGCCAATAACGGCACGTGACCACAGGTCAATGACCACTGCCAGATACAGCCAGCCTTCATCGGTACGTAAGTAAGTGATGTCTCCCGCCCACTTCTGGTCAGGGCCACTGGCGTAAAAATCCTGCTCCAGCAGATTTTCTGACACAGGCTGGTTATGTGCACGGTAACTGACCGGGCTGAACTTCCGGCAGGCTTTTGCCCTCAGCCCCTGACGGCGCAGGCTTGCCGCCACGGTTTTTACGTTAAAGTGGTAACCCTAAGCACACAGTTCATCCGTCAGGCGTGGTGCACCGTAACGCTGTTTTGACCGGGTAAAAGCCTCACGGACAACGCTGTCGCAGTGCTGACGGAACTGCTGACGCTTGCTTATCCTTGTACGCCGCTGACACAATGTATACCAGCCGCAGCGGGCCACCCGGAGCACACGGCACATT
>ERZ773221.891-NODE-891-length-31522-cov-4.370134_pt1 | contig 31522 bp, 16 predicted proteins | sample MGYA00580994_ERZ773221 | MGnify/ENA primary metagenome ERZ773221 (study PRJEB29015, sample SAMEA2737758) | human gut metagenome | biome: human gut; feature: human-associated habitat; material: faeces | place: China | collected 2012 ... | reverse complement strand
ACCATTCGCGATGCTCAGAAGTGGCCGAAACGTGACAAACGGAAAGACCCGAACCGATTGGATTATATCAATTACAATCTTCTGAGTCCATACACCATTCAGAAAATGTTCAAGGGACGTTCTATTCTGAAAGAGCTTAAGCGGGTATCCGGCGAAACATCTGAAATCTATTCCTATCAGAGCGCAAAGATCAAGAACTCCTCTTTAAATAATGGTATCCGTTTTTATGAGATCGCTATTCATAAGTTTTTGGGTAACTCCATCATAAAACGCCTGGAAGGCATTAATTTCCAAAGTAACGAAGAAATACGCCAGCGTCTGAAACCGGACACGGAAATCGGTACCGGCGAATGGGTGGATATGTCCGGACTGATCGCTCCTAAGAGTGAAATAGACCGTCTGCTCGATGGCATCGAAAACGGTTCTGTCAACCGGTTGAAGTCCATCAACGCCAGCTTTGCGGAAATGCATGAGAATTATTATACGTATGAATGGACCTGGGCTTACAACAAGATTCAGGAGTTTTACGGCTTGAATCCGGACGAAATAACGGCACAAGACATAATCCGTATCGTAAAAGCGTGGAAAGAGGCGGTAGTCGGCCTTGATAAAATGGTATATGAGTAGATCGTCCAGCCCATGCACTTGATGCCCGCAAAGAGTTCTCGCTGTCTTCGATGACAGGATTCGGAGCCGATGGTTCTCACGATGAAATGAAGCAGGACTTCGAACAAGTACGTGGTGATTTTGAAAGTAACACGTTTGTGACGGCTGTCTTGAAGCATATTGAGGACAAAACTGCGCTTGGCAATGAATTGATCAAAAGAATCGGGTCCATTCAAGAGTAAAATCTAAAGCCGGCTTATTGGCTAGTTGCCTCATTAACAGTAGTTATTGTGATATAAAGTTCTCAGATCATTCTCATATCGATGAGAAAAAATTCTCACCACAATGAGAAAATTTTCTCATCGCAGTGAGAAAAAATACTCATAGGCATGAGAAAAAGTTCTCACTGCAATGAGAATAAATTCTTGTTGCGGTGGGCATAGTTCCTTTCTGCGTTATTCATTCTTAATTCTTCATTCTTCCGTTATCATTCTTTATTTTTAATTACTACCTTTGCCTCACTAACTAACATTACGTAATAAAATAAGAGATTATGGCAACACCTCCGTTTAAGTATCAGCCCATGTTTGAAAAGGGAAAAGATACAACTGAGTATTATCTGCTTACAAAAGACTATGTATCAGTAAGCGAGTTTGAAGGAAATCCCATCCTGAAAATTGAAAAAGAAGGTTTGACTGCGATGGCTAATGCTGCTTTTCGTGATGTATCATTCATGCTTCGTCGTTCACACAATGAACAAGTTGCTAAGATTCTGAGTGATCCGGAAGCAAGCGAAAACGATAAGTATGTGGCGCTGACTTTCCTGCGCAATGCAGAAGTTGCTTCAAAAGGCGTACTTCCATTCTGCCAGGACACCGGTACTGCTATTATCCATGGTGAAAAGGGACAGCAGGTATGGACTGGATATTCTGACGAAGAAGCGCTTTCACTGGGCGTATATAAAACATACACTGAAGAAAACCTGCGTTATTCACAGAATGCGCCTCTGAATATGTATGATGAGGTAAATACCAAATGTAACCTCCCTGCACAGATTGACATCGAAGCTACCGAAGGTATGGAATATGAATTCCTTTGTGTAACAAAAGGTGGTGGCTCTGCCAACAAGACATATTTGTATCAGGAAACAAAAGCGATCCTGAATCCCGGTACATTGGTTCCGTTCCTGGTTGAAAAGATGAAAACATTGGGGACAGCCGCTTGTCCTCCTTATCACATCGCTTTCGTAATCGGTGGTACTTCTGCTGAAAAGAACCTGTTGACAGTGAAATTGGCTTCTACTCATTTCTATGATAACCTGCCGACTACCGGAAACGAATATGGTCGTGCATTCCGCGATGTCGAACTGGAAAAAGAAGTATTGGCAGAAGCTCACAAGATTGGGTTGGGGGCACAATTCGGAGGTAAATATCTTGCTCACGATGTACGCATCATCCGTCTGCCTCGTCATGGTGCATCTTGTCCGGTAGGTTTGGGTGTATCTTGCTCTGCCGACCGTAACATCAAATGTAAAATCAATAAGGAAGGTATCTGGATTGAGAAACTGGATTCAAATCCGGGTGAACTGATTCCGGCTGAACTGCGTCAGGCAGGTGAAGGTGATGTTGTGAAGATCGATCTGAACCGTCCGATGCCTGAAATCCTGAAAGAACTGACTAAATATCCGGTTGCTACCCGTCTGTCATTGAACGGAACGATTATCGTAGGTCGTGACATCGCTCATGCTAAACTGAAAGAACGTTTGGACCGCGGTGAAGACTTGCCACAATATATTAAGGATCATCCTATTTATTATGCTGGTCCGGCAAAAACTCCGGAAGGCATGGCGTGTGGCTCTATGGGCCCTACTACGGCAGGACGTATGGACTCTTATGTAGAACTGTTCCAAAGTCATGGCGGTAGCATGGTGATGTTGGCAAAAGGTAACCGTAGCCAGCAGGTGACAGATGCTTGTCAGAAATATGGTGGTTTCTATCTTGGTTCTATCGGAGGTCCGGCAGCTATCCTTGCACAGAACAACATCAAGAGCATTGAATGTGTGGAATATCCGGAATTGGGTATGGAAGCTATCTGGAAGATCGAAGTAGAAAACTTCCCTGCATTTATCTTGGTAGATGATAAGGGTAACGACTTCTTCAAACAGTTGAAACCGTGGAATTGCAAAAAATAATCGGTTGATACCTGTTGGGATAAAACTATAAGAAGAGGCTGTAAATGCCTTGAATTAATAAAGGGGCTGTCTGACTATTTTATTGTTAGACAGCCCCTCTTCTTATTTTAAGGACTTAAAGACTTTCCGGATATTTACTTTTTCAGTGTAAATATCAACCTTTCATCAGTTATGATTACTTATTCTGTTCTTTTTTCCATTTTTCATATCTCTTCAACACCTTGCTTCCATCTTTGTTATACCAACTATAACCATTTCGGCGTTCGTGTCCGATTTCCGATATATCATATTTTTTAATGCCATCACGGTCGCAGAAAAAAGGCCGGTTTGTTTCCAGATCATAAAAACGTGCCCAAAGAGTAGGACAGTCTTCACAGGGAACCATGCGATAGTCTTTTTTGCCATCACTGTTGGTGAAATATTCCTTCTGTATTCCTTTTATTTCAGACTTTTGGAACCATTTGATAGCACCTTCTATGGATTTTACAACGTCTGCAGATGGATGAGGAAGTGACATCAACAGTAATACAATATTGTCAGACTCTTGTCCGCTTAGTGACGGGAGTTCATAGGCACGTGCCTTACAGGGTTCCAAAGTGACACGGTCATGTTGGGCGCACCACACTGTTAACTCTCCATTTTGGCGCACCTGCGTTTTGAGTATACACTCTATCCCTTTATTAAATGCATTACGTGCTTGTTCACAGATATTGTCAGGAAGGAAAGTGTACGGAGCTTTCTTTTCGTATATGCTCCGAAGTTGATTCATGACTCTCACCATTGCATTGTCATTGTAGGTGATTTGTACATAATAACCTTTGGGACGCGGATAAAATTGAGGCCATCCACCGTTTTCATACTGCGATTTGAGCAGATATTGAATACCGTTCAGCACTCCTTCTTTATATTTCTCCTTTTGCGTAGCCAGATAAAGCCGTGACAAATATTCTATTTCTGTCGTGGTGGCATTGTTGTCGATGGTGCTTTGGTTGGTATCTTCTTTAGCTTTTAGTGCCGCATTATATTCTTGTTCCGTCAGTTCTGCCGGCATATAGATATTCTTGGGCCAGCCTCCGGTAGTTTGTTGATAGAGTAACACGTTGTCACCGATGCGTTGGGCTTCTTCCGTTTTGAAGAAATCATCGTCAAATTTAGGGGCGATGTGTACCCATTCTTTGTAGTTCTGTTGTTTTCTGTAATCTGTTGCTTTTTGGGCTGAGGCGTTTGTCAGGATAAAAAGTAGCAGTAAGAAAAGACTTAGTTTTCTCATGGCTTTTATTATTTAATGTTTTTATAGTATGCAAATGTAGGAAGAAAGAAAAACATCGGTATGTAATAACTGTTTTTTATACAGTAAAAATTGGGTTAATCCTCCCGATAAGAAGATTAACCCAATAAAAAAATAAATGGAAACTACTTCCTTATTCCAGATACTTCGTAATCTTGCCGCTGATTTGCAACAGGGATATTTCGCAAAGTTTCGTGTTATATTCAGCAGAGAGGATGCGTTCCTCTGCATCTAACAAACTCTTTTGTGCTTCACGCACTTCAAAACCGGAGAGGTCCCCCTGTATATAACGGTCCATGGCAATATCGTGATTATCTTTGGCGGTTATCAGGTTTTGACGTTCCAGATTCAGCAATTGAAGATTGTTGCGATAGGCTTGCCATAGGTTACTGAGATCAGAGCGGAGTGCTAATTCCAAGTCCTGTCGTTCCAGGCGACGATTTTTGAAAGCCAGACTTGCATTTCTCTTTTCGCGGCGACGATTACCGTCGAAGATATTAAAACCGACAGTTATTCCGGCATTGAAGCCCAGTTCACCTCTTCTGCTGTTTGCATTGATGTCATATTTGTTGAACGTATATCCATATCCGGTATTTAATTTGAGATATGGATAGTTGCGTGAGTTTATTTTCTTGTAGTCCAATTGGGCAAGTACTGTGTTTTGATCGGCCTTGAGCAAAGAAGCATTGGTTGCTAACGTAGAATTCCACAAATCATCAAATTGCAAGTCGCTGTGTACGTCGATGGTGGAGTCTTTGATAATAATGTTTTGATTGACATTGTTGTTAGCCATCAGTTCATTCAACTGGATGCGTGAAGAATGTAGCAATTCCTGTTGTTTGATGTATTGGGCACTGTCTGCATTGAAATCCACCTTTGCCTGCTGATAATCCAGCCCTGAAAACTTACCGACCAGGTGACTAGCCTCGGCTATGCGCAAACGCTCTTTGGAAAGTGACATTGCATAATGAAAGTTTTTCAGACGAATCTTCTGCTGGATAAAATTATAGTATTCGGAAGTCAGGGCAGCAATAAAATCTTCAATAGCAATACGCGTGTTGGTTTCCCCCTGACGTTCCAGCTCTTTCAACTGTTTGTAGGTGGTACTGATATTGAATCCGTCGAAAATAGTCCAGTTGAGGTTAAGACCGACATTAACCGTCTGATCGTAGACTCCGTTATTTTTTGTTATTTCCCCGGTAGCACGCGCCTTGGTCTCAATATTGTCCAGGTTTCCGGTATATCCGGCAGAGAAGTCCAGTGTAGGCAGGTAACCCGCATTTCCCAACGTTGCGTTGTTTTTGCTGATCTGCTCTTCGTTATGGATGATACGTAAAGAGTAATTGTTTTGCAATCCTTCTTCCAGACACTCCTTGAGAGTGAGAACTTGTGCCTTTGCAAAAGAGACTGATAAGAAGGCACATGCAATGGTGATATAAATGATGCGTTTCATGCAAATTCCTTTCTGTTTCATTCTTGTAGTTTTTTGATTCGGTTAGTCGAAATGTAACTGTAAATAGCCGGTACAATGTACATCGTAAGCAGAGTGGATACGACCATACCACCCACCACTGCCGTACCCATGGCAATACGCTGGTTACAACCTTCTCCGGTGGCAAATGCCAGCGGGATAAGTCCCAAAACCGTAGAGGCACTTGTCATCAGAATCGGACGGAGGCGTTGAAGGGCAGCATCTTTGATGGCACTCATTTTATCCTCTCCGGCTTCCTGTTTCTGATTGGCAAATTCTACAATAAGAATACCGTTCTTCGCCACCAGACCGATCAGCATGATAATACCGATCTGACTGAAAATATTCATCGTAATATCTCCGAAATACATGAAGACCAAAGCTCCGGCAATAGCCAGCGGCACTGTCAACATGATAATCAACGGATCTTTGAAACTTTCAAACTGGGCTGCCAGAATCAGGTAAATCAAAAGGATAGCCAGGATAAAGGCGAACATCAGACTGGAAGAACTTTCACGATATTCTTTCGAGTCTCCCGACAGGGCAGTGCGGAAAGTGTCATCCAATGTTTCTTTGGCAATCTTATCCATTTCATCCAAACCTTGTCCGATTGTTTTGCCGTCTGCCAATCCCGCAGAGATGGTAGCTGACACAAAACGATTATAACGATACAACTTTGGAGGTGCAATACCGCTTTCCAATTCAATCAAGTTGTCCAGCTGAATCATATCCCCGCTACTGCTGCGGACGTAAATCGCTTTCAGGTCGGCCGGTTTGTTTCGTTGTTGGCGGTTGATTTCACCAAGAATTTCGTATTGTTTACCGTTCATATAGAAATATCCCATACGCTGTCCACTTAATCCATATTGCAGCGTTTGAGCAATGTTTTTGGTACTTACTCCCATAATACTGGCCTTGTCGCGGTTGATCTGAATACGAGCTTCCGGTTTACTGAACTTCAAATCAACGTCCGCCATCTGGAAAACAGGATTCTCATATACTTTAGCCATAAACTTGGGCAACACTTCTTCCAGCTTTTCCAAATTGGTAGCCTGAAGTACATATTGTACAGGCATGCTTCCACGACGTCCGCCGAAAGAAGACTGCTGCTGTACGAATGAACGCGCCATTGTTTTCTTCTGTACCGCTTTTGATATTTTCTCTGCCACATCCATCTGGGTATAATTACGTTCATTCATATCCTTCAGCGTGATGCGCACGTTTCCGCTACCGCTGGATACACGGGCAGTTACAGCCTCTGCATCAGGCAGAATGGAGTCTACCAGTTGATTGATGTCTTCTGTGTAATCCCTGATATATTCATAGGTGACGCCTTCCGCTCCTCGTGTATTGATACTGATTTGCGAACGGTCTTCAAGTGGGGCCATTTCCGCAGGAACTGCATTCCACAGAATACCAATCAGGCAAATGGTGATGAAAGTAAATGGAAGAGCGATCCAGCGTTTGCTAAGAAAAGCGGCAAGCGAACGGCTGTATAGCCGGTTCATTCCTTCAAAGAACGGTTCTGTTTTTGCATAGAACCAACTTTGTTTTTCCCGTTTAATGAGTAACTTCGTTGCCAACATCGGAGTGAAAGTCAATGCGGCGAATGAAGATATAATCACCGAACCCGAAATAACGATACTGAACTCACGGAATAATCGTCCCGTCATTCCATCCATAAAGACGATAGGGAAGAATACCGCTACCAGCGTAATAGTGGTGGAAATAACGGCAAAGAAAATTTCTTTGGCTCCTTCTATTCCCGCTTCTTTCGGGGCCATTCCTTTCTCTATACGGATGTAGATATTTTCTGTCATAACGATGGCGTCATCTACCACCAGTCCCACCGATAGTACGATGGCGAGCATGGAAAGCACATTGATGGAGAATCCTGCCAGATACATAACGAAGAAAGCACCGATAAGGGAAACAGGGATTACGATACAAGGCACCAACGTGACGCGCCAGTCACGCAGGAAGAGGAAGATAATGATGATTACAAGTACAAAAGCCTCATATACAGTGGACTTAACCTCATTGATAGACGCACGGATAAACTTGGTATTATCAAAACCATAATTATAGTGTACATCTTCCGGCAAGTCTTTTTTCATTTGCTCCATACGTTGGTATACAGCATCCGCAATCTCAATGTGGTTGGCTCCCGGCTGTGGAATGACTACGACACCCACCATAGGAACGCCGTTCATCTTCATATAACTCTTAATATCAGCCGGCCCCAGTTCAGCACGTCCGATATCACTGAATCGTACAATACGGTTATTCTCTTCTTTGACAATCAAGTCATTGAATTCATCTGCGGTATGCATCAATCCTAGCGTACGGATCGTCAACTCGGTGGTATTTCCTTCGATACTACCTGAAGGAAGTTCCACATTTTCGTTATCTACAGCGTTTTTAACATCGACGGGAGTGATACCGTAGCCTGCCATCTTTACCGGGTCGAGCCAAAGGCGCATGGAGTAACGCTTTTCTCCCCAGATAGATACACTACTTACATCGGAAATAGTCTGTAATTGTTCTTTCACAGTCAGATCCGCTATTTCACTTAATTCCAACAGAGAACGTTTGTCACTTTGAAGGGCAACCATCAAGATAGGCATGGCATCGGCATCCGCTTTTGAAACTGTCGGTGGGTCACAGTCGCGAGGCAGATAACGTTGGGCACGTGAAACCTTGTCACGTACGTCGTTGGCCGCTGTTTCCAGATCGACGGACAATTCAAATTCTACAGTGATACGGCTTTGCCCCTGCTGGCTCACACTGGACAAAGAACGGATACCGGGAATACCGTTGATATTCTGTTCCAACGGTTCAGTTATCTGGTTTTCGATAACGTCGGCATTAGCTCCCGGATAAGAGCAGCTGACAGAAATAATCGGATTATCTACCGACGGATATTCGCGGACACCCAAATAGTTGTATCCGATGAATCCGAAAAGGAGGATAATAATCGTTAATACTGTGGCTAATACCGGGCGACGTATACTTAATTCGGAGATGTTCATTGATTTATGATTTCTGATTTCTGAATTATGATTTCTGAGTTATGGATTGAAGATTTCTGATTTTTGAATTCTGATTTCTGATTTCTGAATGTTTGCTGGATTCTGCTGACTTATAAATCATAAATTATTTGGCTTTATAAATCATAAATCAGAATTCATAAATCATAAATTCTCATTCTTCAATATTGTCAAGTGTTACGGCGAGTCCGGTACGGAGTTGCAATGTTCCTGAAGTGATGATTGTGTCTCCTACGTGCAATCCTCTAATCACTTGCACTTCAGATGCGGTGCGGATACCGGTAATAATATCCACCGGTTCGGCCTTTCCTGATTTATACAGATAGACTTTATCTTTACCCATTTCCGGCACAATTGCTTCCGTTGGGATGGCTATTGCATTAGGTATTTCATCCTTTTTCAACAGCACACTGGCATAACGGCCGGGAAGCAGGGTGCGATTGACATTCGGGTATAATGCACGGGCGGTAAATTGATGCAGATTCGGATCGATGGCAGATTCTACAGCGTATACCTGTGCGCCAAAAGCATCCAATGTTCCTTCAACGCTGAAATTGAGATTGGTACCCTTTTTAATTTGCTTGGCATAGCGTTCCGGAACGGAAAATTCAACCTTCAGTGGAGCGATTTTTGTCAGCTTGGCAACGACTGTGGTCGGAGACGCATACGTACCGATACTGACTTGTCGAAGTCCGATCACTCCGTCAAACGGAGCACGTAGCTCTGTCAGTTCAATATTAGCTTTGATAATTTCTATATCGGCATTCAGAGTTGCTAAATCCGTTTTCACCTGTTCGTAGGCTTCTTTACTGACAGCATCCCGTTTCAATAAAGCATCCTGGCGGAATACACGGTCTTCTGCCAGTTTCAATTGCGAAATCAACCTTTGCAATTGTGCCTGCAACTGCCTGTCATTCACTTTGGCTAGTAATTGGCCTTTCTTTACGGCTGTTCCTTCTTCAAAGTTGATTTCTACAATCTTTCCCGACGTTTCGAAAGATAAATCCACTTCTTCATCGGGTAGAAGTACACCAGTAGTGGTGAACTCATCTGTCAGAGATTGTGGTTTTATGACCTTGGCATTTACATTTAAAACTTGTTTCCCTCTTTTTTTATTACTGCCCATCACTTTGTCGGCGGCTGCTAGTTCGTCGTTTTTTTTCGGTAATTGTGAGTAGATTCCTCCACCGATAATCCCGGCACCAACAAGAATAATGATGCCCCATTTAGTCTTCTTATTCATGGTTTAGTATTGTATATGGCAATTATATTGTACATCTTCAAAAATTAGACTTCCCCTGATGGGAAAGGTTTAAAGAAAGGAAGAGTAAAAAAGAGTTAATCAGTAAGCAGCCCGATATTTTCCTTCCTCTTTATCTTCCAACATATTGAGATAAGAGGTATAACGGGATTCGCTGATGAGGTGCTCTTCCACTGCTTTGCGTACGGCACATCCCGGTTCATGACGATGTGTACAGTTGCCATATTTGCAGTCGGCGGAGGTTTTGAATATTTCGGGAAAATAATGTCCGATCTCTTCTTCTTCCATATCGAATGTGCCGAAGCCCTTGATACCCGGAGTGTCGATGATATAGCCATCTCCTTCCACAGGGAACATTTCGGAGAAAGTAGTAGTATGCATTCCTTTGTTGTGGTAGGAAGAAATTTCGCCGGTCTTGGCTGCTATGCCCGGCAGTATGGAATTGATAAGAGTCGATTTGCCGACTCCCGAATGTCCGGAAAATAAAGTAATCTTGCCTTCCAGTGCTTTTTTGATTTCAGCCACTCCAGTGCCGTTCTTTGCGGAAACTTTGAAGCAAGGGTAGCCGATTTGTGTGTATAAGTTGATAAGTGCGTCCAGATAGCGGAGCTCATCTTCGTCGTAAGCATCTACCTTATTAAATACCAGTTTGACAGGGACGCGATAGGCCTCTGCGGATGCAAGAAAACGATCAATAAAAATAGTGGAAGTTTCCGGATAATTGATGGTTACCACCAGCATACACTGGTCGAGATTGGCAGCAAGGATATGAGATTGTTTGGAAAGATTGGATGAACGGCGGATGATGTAGTTCTTTCTATCTTCTATTTCACTGATAAAAGCAGTGCCTTCCTGATTAAGTATAATCCGGACACGATCACCCACTGCAACAGGATTAGTACTGCGAATCCCCTTCAATCGGAAATTCCCTTTGATTTTACATTCAATAGATTGTCCGTCATCGGTTTTCACCTGATACCAACTACCCGTGTTTTTGATTACTAATCCTTTCATATAAATTATAAATTAAAAATGAAGAATGAAGAATTCAGGCTGTGTTTCAACTGAATAATACAGCATTATAATTCCTCATTCTTCATTCTTAATTCTTCATTATTTTTTAGACGGTCATAATTTCTTTATCCTTTTCAGCCAGCATATCATCGATTTGTTTGATATACTTATCATGGATTTTTTGCAGTTTGGCTTCCGCATTCTTCTGCTCGTCTTCTGCCAATCCGTCTTTTACGGCCTTTTTCAGTGCGTCGATGCCGTCACGACGCGCGTTGCGTACGCTTACTTTAGCCGTTTCGCCTTCTCCTTTACACTGTTTTGCCAGTTGTTTACGACGTTCTTCCGTCAGGGGAGGGATGCCGATACGGATCATTTCTCCATTGTTTTCGGGCATGATACCGAGGTCAGAGTCGATAATTGCTTTTTCGATGACACGGAACATGCTTTTATCCCAAGGCTTGATCACGATACTGCGGGCGTCCGGAGTAGTAATTGCTGCTACATTGCTGATAGGTACCATACTTCCGTAAGAATCTACGCGGATACCATCTAATAAGCGTGCACTCGCTTTTCCGGCGCGGATATGTGCCAGTGCTTCTTCCAGATACATGATGGCCATATCCATCTTTTCTTGTGCATTGTCAAGGCAAGTCTTTACGTCTACCATATTTTTTGAGATTTAAAATTGCATTTTGATTGATTAAGTAGCAAAAGTATATTATTTTTTGTTCATCTGCAACAGCATACCCATCTTTTTTATGAGTGACTTGCCAATGATAATCAGGGTAACGGCGGTGATAATCATTAAAATACCCATCATTAAGCGGGGAGTCAGTTTTTCGTGAAACAGGAGAACACCGAAGAATAAAGCTGTCACCGGTTCCAGAGCACCCAATATTGCCGTTGGTGTAGAGCCTATATAATGGATGGCCAGTGCGGTACAGACCAGTGATACGGCAGTTGGCAGGATGGCGAGTGATAATACATCGGCCCAGAGCCAGGCAGACGGTATTACTTGCAGTTCCGTACAAAAATTTAAACGGACGATATAAACCGATAGTCCGAACAAAATGGCATAGAAGGTAAGTTTCGTGGTCGGCAGGTTTTTCAATGTCGAACGGTTTACACCTACTATATATATAGCATAAGAGAGAGAAGACAACAGAACAAAGATAATTCCCAAAGTCGATAGCGGTTTGTTGCCGTCTCCCTGATAAAGCAAGGCAATGCCTGAAAGTGCCAGCAGGATGGAGAAAACGGTAATGGCGGAAATCTTTTCCTTGAAGAATATTCCCATGATGACAGCTACCATCACCGGATAAACAAACAGAATCGTTGAAGCAATTCCGGCATCCATATAATTATAACTCATAAACAAAAGCAGTGATGAAAAAGAGAATAACAATCCCATAATGACTAAGGGCAAAACGTCTGCCTTATGAAGTGCAAAAGACTGGTGCTGCATTTTCATCAGAATACCCAATACGATTGTCGCAAAGAAGTACCGGTAGAATAAAACGGTATCGACACTCATTCCGGCTGCATAGAGCGGAAGTGCAAAAAGAGGATTCATACCGTAGCTCGCAGCGGCAATCGCTCCATAGATAAAACCTTTGGTTTTGTTAGTCATTGTTTTGCTTTTTTTAATGGCGTGCAAAAGTACGCAGTTCACCAATGATAAACAAGTGTTTAGGCGGTTGATAGTATAATTTAATCTTTCGTATGCTAAAAACTATTTCTTGGTAAAGAGATAACTAATCTTGTTTATGCATAAAATTAATCGTCTGACTATAGTCAAACTTGCGTCTGACTACTGTTAAACTTACGTCTGACTATAGTTGAACTTTCGTCTGACTATAGTCAGACGAAAAAGAATTAACCGTCAGATGATTAATTTTATTCGGTAGGGAGATTAGTTATACGCCTCCCGAGTAATAGTCTGCAGGCAATAGGCAATCAGGTTTTTGAATAAACACTTGCATATATCTTGGATTTTCCCGAATATTGCATCTGAATTATCGAAAAACACAGATGACCAAAGTTAAATTTCTTGTTGTTTATTGCCTGTTCATATCGGGACTTTGTTGCATGGCAAATGTGACGAAGGATATCAATATGCGCTTTAAGGACGTAAGGCAGGGACTTTCTCATCAAACGGTCAATTGCTTTTATCAGGATGAATTCGGATTTTTGTGGATCGGCACTCAAGACGGGCTGAATCGATTTGACGGACGTAAGTTTGAAGTATTCAAGCCGGATAACGCTAATCCTTATTCCATCAATATCAATAATATCAGGCAGGTTTGCGGAAATAAAGCCGGATTGCTCTTTATCCGTAGTTTGCAGAGCGTGACTCTTTATGATATGCGTTTGAATCGTTTTAGGGTGTTGCGTGAAGGAGAAGTTGCGGGAATCTGTTATGCGCACGATGCATTATGGATAGCTACCGGAAAGGAAATCTACCGTTATCGCAACCTCGACCAGGCGCCCGAGTTATTCTTTTCATTTCCTTCGGATGAGGAGGATGTATTGATGAACAGTCTCATGGTTCGTCAGAATCAGACAGTGGTGGTGGGTACTTCTTCGAAAGGTGTATACTGCATCGACCAGTCTGCACATATCACCCGGCGTATGGATGTGGGAGCTGTCAATTCAATAACAGAAGATAGGAACGGGAGTATCTGGATAGCTACCAGAAACAGAGGGCTCATACGGTTGGATGAAGATGGAACACTTACTCATTTCAAGCATAATAAGGTAGCTGAAAATACGATTAACCATAATAATGTGCGTCATGTGACGCAAGCTAATGATAGTCTCCTGTATATCGGAACCTATGCCGGTTTGCAGACTTTAAACCTGTTTACCGGAGAGTTTACAGATTATGAATATGACTTGAATGTGGAGGCGGCCGATATACGTTCCATTATTTCGATGCATTACGACACTTCGGGGACTTTATGGTTGGGGACTTTTTATCAGGGAATCCAATATTATAATGTAGCGAATGATGCTTTCCATTTTTACCGCTCGTCTACGGCTGTTGGCGGTCATTTGAATTCTTATATTATCAGTTCCATTGCCGAAGACCGTTCCGGCCGGATCTGGTTTGCAAGTGAAGGAAGCGGGTTGAACTATTATGATAAACATACCAAACGCTTTTTCCCTTTAAAAAAGGTCTATTCTCAAGAGCTTTCTTTTAAGATAGTGAAGTCTCTTTATTATGAGAAAGAGCCGGATTATCTTTGGGTAGCTTCTCTTTATCAGGGAATCAACCGGATTAATCTGTCGACTGGACATATAGAATCTATCCCGGAAAACATCTATACTCCGGAAGGAAAAACAGTTGTTGACAGAGCCTATAATCTGGTGAAAATGATAGAGTTTGCCGGTCACGATTCTTTATTGATAGCTGCTAAGGGAGGATTGCTTGTGTTGGATAAGAAACACCTTCGACTTCATCATTTCGAACACCCTTCGTTGGCTGCCAAACATCTGTCGCAGGTTTGGGATATGACGTTTGACAAAGACGGGGATTTATGGCTGACTACCTCTTTTGATCTGATACGAGTCAACCTCAAAGCGGGCATTGCCCATAGTTATCCTTTCTCTCAAATAGCGCAGAGTACAGCGCAGCATCACATCAACCACATTTTATGTGATAAGAAAGGACGTATATGGCTGGGATCGACAGGGTCGGGAATTTATCTATTTGATAAGAAGACAGATTCTTTTGTGGGATACGGAGCGAAACAGGGATTGGAAAATGGATTTATAACCGGATTGGTGGAGAGTCCTTTGGATGGTTCTATCTATGTGGCAACCAATGGTGGTTTCTCTAAATTCAACCTGGCAACGACTACATTCGAGAACTATAACAGACAGAGTGATTTTCCCTTGAATAATGTAAATGACGGAGGGCTGTATATTGCGTCCGACCACGATATTTACGTGTGTGGTCTGGCGGGTATTGTCTCTATCGCCCAGGAAAAGCTGAACAAACAGTCTGTTGACTATGATGTGTTTGTAAAACGGGTGCTTGTGGATAATACGGAAATACAACCGCTTGATTCGTTGGGGCTTATCAAAGAAACCGTATTGTATGAACATCGGTTAGTATTGCCGCCCAGATATTCTTCCGTCACTTTTGAGATAGCAAGTAACACCCTGAATAATATTTCTAATATCGGTCTGGAATATAAACTTGAAGGCTTTGACAACGAATATATGAAGGCGGGCGATAATACGATGATTACCTATACCAATCTTCATCCGGGGCATTATACTTTCCATGTCCGTGGCGACCAGGTGGGCGTTCACGGTCGGGAAGCACCTTCCGTTAGTTTTGAGCTGATAGTGGAGGCTCCGGTTTATCAGCGGGCATGGTTTATTTTGCTGATGGTGCTGACAGCTATCCTTATTGCCGGCTATATTATCCGTATGTTCTGGATACGAAAAACCTTGCGGCACTCTTTATTGGCCGAGAAACGGGAAAAAGAGTATATCGAAAGTGTGAACCAGTCCAAACTGCGTTTCTTTACCAATGTATCGCATGAATTCCGTACTCCGTTAACACTTATATCCAGCCAGCTCGAAATGCTCCTGATGCATAAGGACATTATTCCTGAAGTATATAATAAGATTCTGGATATTTATAAAAATTCCCGCCGGATGAATAACCTCGTGGATGAAGTCATTGATATACGCAAGCAGGATCAGGGATACTTGAAACTAAAGATTTCTAAAGAGAATATTGTGGCGGTGATAGAGGAAATTTGTGGTTCTTTCTATAGTTATGCCCAACTGAATAAGATAGATCTCCGCTTTTCTTCCACTCTGAAAGAAGCTGATTTGTATATTGACAAAACACAGATAGAGAAAGTATTCTATAATTTATTGTCCAACGCTTTTAAGTATACGAAGCCTGGTGACTGGATTTCTGTTGAGCTGTCAGCGGAAGGAGATAATGACATTGTGATTTCAGTCAACAACCTGGGGGTAGGCATTGATAAATCCAAGATCAAACATGTATTTGAACGGTTTTGGCAGGATGATTCGGCAACAACCACACGAACTGTCAAAGGATCGGGCATTGGATTGGCGATGGCGAAAGGAATTGTAGAGTTGCATCAGGGAACCATCGGAGTGGAAAGCGAACTGAATGGAGTTACCTCTTTTACCGTTACTCTCCACCGGGATGCGAATATGAATATGGAAGCCTCTTCCTCCGCAGACGAGCACGTTGCCGAACATTATATAATAGAGCCTCAAGAAATCTCGGAAATGGTGAAGCCGGATAAAACGGTGAAAATACTGATTGTAGAAGATAACCCGGAAATGCGTAAGGTATTGACGCAGATTTTTGAACAGATATATGAGGTATATACGGCTGCCGACGGGCAGGAAGGATTGGAACGGGCTTCTTCGCTCCAACCGCAGATGATTGTAAGTGACATCATGATGCCGGTCATGTCCGGACTGGAAATGTGCGAGAAGTTGAAAAGTAATTTGCAGACCAGCCATATACCTGTTGTCTTGCTGACAGCCCGCAACCGGGAAGAACATACCTTGGAAGGCTTGCAGACAGGTGCGGATGATTATATCTCCAAACCTTTTAATATCAAGATATTGGTAGCCCGGTGCAACAATATCATCCAGACTCGTAAACTACTTCAACAACGGTTTGTTCGAAACGACGAACCTAAAGTGGAAGACCTTCCGTTCAATCCGATCGATAAAAAGATGTTGATGGATGCTACGGCGATTGTGGAATCTTATATTGATAACCCAGACTTTGACGTAGCTACTTTTGCACGAGAAATGTGTATGAGCAGAACGTTGCTTTTCACTAAATTGAAAGCATTGACCGGACAGACCCCGAATGACTTTATTTTATCTTTGAGACTGAAAAAAGCAACAGAAAAATTGCGGAATGACCCCAATGCCCTGATTGCTGATATAGCATTTGATTACGGTTTTTCTAATCCAAGTTATTTTATCCGGTGCTTTAAAAATGCTTATGAAATTACTCCGGCTGCTTATAGACGGAAATATACAAACTCTTAATTTATAGTGTTTTATATACTTTCTGCCTGACGAGATTTGTACTATTTGAACTTTTATACGGACGATTCTATTATTCGAAATCATTAATAATTGGGATTTTTGCACTGTAATCATTCAAATTATTACATAGTATGAAAAACATCGTAATTAAATGGGCTGTGTTCCTGACAGCCTTTCTTATCTCTTTAGAGGTTAGTGCTCAAAACGTCAGAGTTTCTGGAGTGGTGACAGACGCACTTGGACCGATCCCCGGAGTTAATATCATGGAGGAGGGGACTACTAACGGTACAGTGACGGATGTAAATGGAAAATATTTAATCAGTGTATCGGCTAAATCTACCCTTGTTTTTTCTTGTATAGGATATAAGGAACAAAAAATACGTGTCGGTACGAAAACGGTGCTGAATGTGAATATGGTGGAAGAGTCGAAAATGCTCGATGAATTGGTGGTTGTCGGTTATGGAGTTCAGCGTAAGAGTGATGTAGCCACTTCGGTAGCTTCGGTCAAAGCGGATGAAATGAAAACATTTCCCGCCGGCAATGTGGCTGATATGTTACGTGGACGTGCGGCAGGTGTGAATGTAACGAGTAGTTCCGGACGACCGGGATCGACTCCTTCGATTACCATTCGTGGTTCCCGTTCTATCAGTGCGGACAATGCACCTTTATATATTATAGATGGTTCTCCTTCCAGTGCAACAGAATTCAGTACGTTGAGTGCGGATGATATTGAATCGGTTGAAATCCTGAAAGATGCTGCGTCACAGGCTATTTATGGTGCACGTGCCAGTGACGGTGTGGTACTGGTAACTACCAAACGTGGTAAAGCCGGAAAAGTGGAAGTCAACTATAATGGCTATCTGGGTATTCAATCTCTCTGGAGAAATTTCGATTTCTACTCTCCCGAAGAATATATGCAGCTTCGTCGTGAAGCAAAGGCGCATGATAAAGGAATAATTGATGCGCGTGAGATTTCTATAGCCGAAGCGTTGGAAGACGAGGTGATGCAACGGGTATGGGCCAGTGGAAAGTTTATCGACTGGGAAAAAGAAATGTTCAGAAATGCAATCTATCATAATCACGACGTCAGTGTACGTGGAGGAACAGAAAAAATCAAAGTATCGGCAGGTGCCAACTACTTTGACCAACAAGGAATGGTGGTTACCGGATCGGGGTATCAGAAGTTTTCTTTAAGACTGAATCTGGACTTTGAAATAGCCAAATGGATTAGTTTCGGTATCAATTCTTCTTATGCGATGACAAAACAAGATCGTGAGGATGGTAACTTTAATGATTTTATTACCAGTTCTCCATTGGCGGAGATATATGATGCGGATGGCAAGTATACAAAATATATCAACTCGGAAGGAAATTATAATCCTTTGTACCGTGCCGAACATTATGGACGTGAAGTAACCCGTGATAATTACCGCCTGAACTTTTTTATGGATGTGAAACCTTTCAAGGGATTCAATTATCGTCTGAATACTTCTGTTTATAATCAGACGTCTGAAGACGGTTCTTATAAAGATTCCCAATATCCGGGAGGCGGAGGAACGGCGGTTCTTGACGAATCGCGTACACAGAACTGGCTAGTTGAGAATATTGTGACCTATAAAGTGCCTATCCGGAACAAGAAACACCAGTTGACATTGACCGGCGTTCAGTCTGTCGACCATAATGGGTCGAAGTCTATCGGGTACTCGGTTGAAAATCTTCCGGTGGATAAAGACTGGAACTTCATTTCTCAAGGTGAGTTTACAGGCAAGCCTCGTCGTCAGTTTAATGAAAATAACTTGGTGTCTTTCATGGCTCGGGCGCAATATTCGCTTTTAGATCGTTATTTGTTGAACGTGGCTATCCGCCGTGACGGTTCCAGCCGTTTCGGAAAAGAAAATAAATGGGGAACTTTCCCGTCGGCAGCTTTTGCCTGGCGTGTCAATCAGGAGAGTTTCCTAAAAGATGTGTCGTGGATTGATAACCTGAAACTGCGTGTGAGTTATGGTATTGTAGGTAATCAGAACGGTATCGGCAATTATACTACTTTGGGACTGGCTGATAATAAAGGATATGAGTTTGGAAATGTTTTTCAAATGGGATATTTGCCGGGCAAGGAACTGTCTAATCCAAACCTGAAATGGGAACAGTCTGCAACAGCTAACTTTGGTGTTGACTTTAGTTTCTTCAATGGGCGTCTGAATGGTACGGTTGAGTATTATAATACTCATACGAAGGATTTGTTGGTGAAACGTTCCCTGAATGCGTCACTCGGATATACTACCATGCTAGATAATCTGGGAAAGACGAAATCCAGTGGTATCGATCTTTCTTTAAATGGTGACGTGGTACGTACAAAGGAGTTTACCTGGACACTCGGAACTAATTTCAGCATGTATAAGAATGAAATTGTCCGTATTGACGATACTCTCGATGAGAACGGGAAACCGGCAAGTCAGGTAGCCCAGGGGTGGATTATCGGAGAACCGATCAATGTATACTATGATTATCTGATAGATGGAATTTTTCAGTATGATGATTTTGATATCACTCGTGATGGTACGGGAAATCTGGTCTATACACTGAAAAACACCTATGATAGTGATAATGACGGTGTGGCCGACAGTCCGATTAATTACGGTGGCGCTATTGAACCGGGAATGGTCAAGGTGCGTGATAACAACGGGGATGGAAAGATTACAGCTGATGACAGGGTACCTATCCGTAAAGATCCGAAGTTTACACTCTCCCTTTCTTCTACATGGAACTGGAAAGGATTTGATCTGTTCATGGACTGGTATGGAGTTTCCGGCAGAAAGATTAAGAACGGTTATTTGTACGAGTATAATTCCGGTGGTTCTTTACGTGGAAAATTGAATGGGGTGAAGGTGGATTATTGGACTCCGTTCAATCCTTCGAACAAATTCCCACGTCCTTCTTATAGTGCGGACCCTGCATATTTGAGTGCCATTGCCATTCAGGATGCTTCTTATATCCGTTTACGCACCTTACAACTGGGATATACTTTCCCCACCCGACTATTGAAGAATACTCCGATTCATAAATTACGATTGTATGCAACTGCTACTAACTTGCTGACATTTACGGAGTTTAAATCTTATAGTCCCGAACTGACTCCAGGGTCTTATCCGGAGTCCAGACAATATGTGTTTGGTGTCAATGTTTCATTCTAAAATAAAGAATCCTTATGAAAAAGTTAATATATACAGCCTTTGTCATTTGCGGAATGTTGACCGCTTCCTGCTCGGATTTATTAAATCTGGAATCAAAAACAGACGTGACGAATAATTATCTGTTCACTACTCCCGAAGGGTTGAATACTGCCGTTACAGGATTGTATTCCCTGGCACGTGAATTGCCGGGTGGAGCGGATAATAACGAATCTAATCTGTACATCGTTACCATGTGTGACTTTAATACGGATATTGCCATACTTAGAGCAGGTGTTTCTACCTCAATCGGACGTTTGAATACAAGTTTTACTCCAAGTACTGGAGATGTCAATAAGTTCTGGAAACATCACTATGGGATTATCGGAAAAGCAAATGAAATTATTGTAGCGGCAGAAGCCTTGGGACTGGATGACAGCGATGTATTGCACGCATGGAGTGAAGCGAAATTCTTCAGAGGACGGAGCTATTTTGAACTTTGGAAACGCTTTGACCGCCTTTATCTGAACGTCACTCCAACCACTGTCGATAATCTGAAACGGGAGTATAAACCGGCTTCTCATGAAGAACTGATGACACTGATGACGACTGATTTGGACGATGCAATGAAAGGTCTGGACTGGTCACTTCCTCAAAATAACGGAAATGTATTGTATGGACGGGTAACGAGAGCGACTGCCAAACATGTCCGTGCACAGGTTGCCATGTGGGAATCGGATTGGGATACAGCCATTGAGGAATGTGAAGACATCTTTAAACAGGAGGGCATCTACTCGATGGAAAAGAAAGCCGAGAATGTATTTAATAGCGCAGATTTGAGATCCCCGGAAGTGTTGTGGAGTTTCCAATATTCACAAAACTTGGGTGGAGGAGGTTCCGGAACTCCGGTTGCCGGACATCGTATCTCTATTCAGACTACTACCCGAATCAATAAAATTGCAGGTTGTATCAATACGGCCGATCAGGGTGGATATGGTTGGGGACGTATTTATCCGAATACCTATTTATTGAGTTTGTATGACCAGGCTAAAGATACACGATACAATGAATTGTTTGTACACCGTTTCAAATACAATGATCCTACTTCTCCTAAATATGGCGAATTGATTCCCCTTGCGAAAAGTTCCAGTTATTGTGAGACGTTGCATTTCATGTCGAAAAAATACTTTGACCAGTGGACTATGGCCGATAATCCGGACCGGACAACGGGATTCAAGGATTTGATTGTCTATCGACTGGCTGAAACTTACTTAATGGCGGCAGAAGCGTATATGCGCCGTGACGGAGGAATGAGCACGGATGCTCTGCGCTGTTACAATAAAACATGGGAACGTGCTGGGAATGACAAATTTGCGGGACCTCTGACGCAAGATATTCTTTTGGATGAATATGCCCGTGAACTGAACTTCGAGGGAGTCCGTTGGCCTTTACTAAAACGTTTGGGGCTTTTGGGTGAAAGGGTGAAAGCGCATTATGGCGAGACAAAAGCTGAAAATCCTTATTTAGATAAAGATTATGCGGAATGTCGTACCAGTTTTGTAGTTGGAAAGCACGAATGTTGGCCTATTCCACAGGAGCAGATTGACTTGATGGGAAAAGAGAATTTTCCACAGAATGAGAATTGGTATTAAGCGATTGATTATCTGAAAAACATGAATGAGTATGAAAAGAATAATATATCTGTTATTGATTTTAAATCTGGGGCTGCTTTCCTGTGTCGATGATGCGTCGGTACGTGTGATGCCTGAATTTAATTGTAAAGATACAAAAGTAAACTTGGCAAAAGCGGCGGGTTCTTTCGTTACATCGCTATTATATACTAATGTCGGTCAGGTTGTTGCTCAATATCAAGCGGAGTGGCTTTCTGTAGATGTAAACGCTAAAAGTGTAATATACACTGCCTTGACGCAGAATGACGGTGAGGATGCAAGGACTACTGTCGTGAAGCTGACTTGCGGTTCATATACAGTGGAAGTGACGGTTACACAGGATTCCAAAGAACCGGACCTTTCTTTGAAGGTAGGACAAAGTGTAGATGATGGTATCGGTATGATTTTCTGGGTGGATCCTTCGGACAAGATGGTAGGAAAAGCTGTATCTGTAAAACGTCAGGGAGGAAATCCTTTTGAGGCCTCCGTGATGTTTCATAATGCGCTTTCTACAGTGAATGGATATGCCAATACGGCTTTGTTTACTGCTCCTACTGCAAATGATGCAGTGGCATACTGTCAGTCGTTGGGTGAGGGATGGTATCTGCCTGCACGTGATGAGTTATGGGAGTTGTTTGATGTTTACAATGGTATTGGACATGCTGATCCGGATTTTGCTTCGGTTGTACCTGATAAGTTGACGGAAGTTGAGAAAGCGGCACGTGCGGCATTTGATAAGATGTTGACTGATTTGCAGGGTGATGTGATAAACGAGGCTGCCGGTTCGGGCAATGGGGAAAGCTATTGGTCGAGTACGGAAAATGCAGCAGGGGATAAGGCTTATTGGGTACGTTTCGGAAAGTCTGGTGCTGATGCAGGAAATAAAACAGCTACCAACCGTTTTGTGAGATGTATGCGCACAATTGGTGATTATACTTATCCTGAAGAGCCGGCAACTCTGACGGTGGCTCCCAATCCTGTGACATTGGAAGGTGCTAACGAAGCGGAAGCAAATGTTACGTTGACATCCAATAAGAGTGTATTCAGTGTAGTGTTGGCAGATGATTCCTGGCTTTCATATACTATTTCAGGTACAATAGTTACGTTCAAGGCAAAATCAAAAAATACCACTGGTAATATTCGTACGACAATTGCTACAATAACAGCCGGTACTGGCGCAGCCGCAAAAGCAGTGGAGGTAACGGTGAATCAAAATGTAGCTGCCGAGGGAGACGCTTCCCTCGAATTGAGTACCAATACGGTGACTATTACGCCTGATGCGGTAGCAAAATCAGAGGTAATCACAATGATTTCTGATGAGACGGAATTTGCAATAAATATCACTGATGAATCTTGGGTGAAAGCGTATGTTGATGTAACAAGTAAAACTCTTTATTTTTGGACTTTATCTCCCAATCTGAATAGTTCTAACCGGGTAACGACTGCTACGGTAACAGCCGGAAGCGGAGCGAATGCGCCTAAACAAGAGGTCACGATTACACAGAGAGGACTTTTAAGTTCCGAGTTTGCGGTGGGACAGGTAATTGCGGATAATGGTTCGTTGAAAGGAGGCATTGTTTTCTGGGTAGATGCAACTAATCGTGGTAAGGCTAAGATTATGTCGTTGGACAGAGAGAATTTGGCATGGTCTACAGCAGGCTCTCCGGCTTCTACCGGAGTGACTTTATCTAATGATGACGGTTTGGCAAATACTACTGCCTTGGCAGCATTGCCGAATGCAGCGGAAATGCCTGCTCTTAAATATTGTATGGATAAAGGTTCCGGATGGTATTGGCCTACAAGATCGGATCTGGAACAGATGTTTGAAACCTATAATGGGACTAAAGTAGCAGATGCGACGGAGGATAATCCGAATGCGATTACTGATTTTGAGAAAGCAAATCGTGCGGCATGGGATCTGATAGTTACTAATGTAGGAGGAACTGCTATGAATACGGCAGCGGCATCTTCTACCGGAGATTCTTATTGGGCTAGTCGTGAAACGTCAAGTGGTACAAATGCATTTTATGTACGTTTTGGAAAACCGCTTGCTTGGGATAAAGCAAATGGGAAAAAGTCTGGGGCAAGATATATTCGTGCAGTCCGTTCAATCTCGAAATAATGGTATTAGGTATGTATAAGGTATATAGAAAAATAATCTTAGCCTGCTTGTTATTGATTGTTGCCGGCACGGTCTGCGGTCAGCGTGTGACGCAAACGATCAACGATGGTTGGAAATTCTCCCTTTTTGAGGGAGACGCGTTCGATGCTGACTTTGATGTGTCCGGTTGGACTGACGTTTCCATTCCTCATACTTGGAATGCAAAAGATGCAGAAGATGAAATCCCCGGTTATTTCCGGGGAAAAGGCTGGTACAGGAAAGCCGTGACAGTGGAGGAACTGATTGCAGGTCAAAGAGTTTATCTTTGTTTTGAAGGAGCCAATCAGGAGACAAATGTATTTGTGAATGGAAAGTTGGTAGGGAATCATAAAGGTGGTTATTCTGCTTTTACGTTTGATGTGACTGACTATGTTCATACCGGACGCAATCTGGTGGCAGTGAGTGTTGACAACTCTTATAATCCGGATATTGCTCCTCTTTCGGCGGATTTCACTTTCTTCGGCGGACTTTATCGGGATGTTTATCTGGTGTATACTTCGCCCGTGCAACTGTCTACCACCCATTATGCTTCCAGTGGAGTATATCTCAAAACTGTTGGGATAACAGACGCTCAAGCGGAAGTGTGTACAAAAACATTCTTGTCCAATGCTTTGAAAAGTAATCAGGCATTGATTCTTGAAACGGAGATTTTGGATGCAGACGGTAATAGAGTGGCACTTTCCGCAAAGAAAGTGAATGTGAAAGCAGGAGAGAAGAATGTAGCCTTTGAAGCGTTGATGACTATTGCGCAACCCAAACGGTGGGATGTTGATTCTCCTTATTTATATAAGGTGTATAGCCGTTTGAAGAATAAAAAGGGAGAAGTTCTCGATTGCGTTGTTAATCCGCTGGGAATCCGTGAATATCATTTTGATGCGGAGAAAGGTTTTTTCCTGAACGGGAAATATCGGAAATTGATTGGTACCAGCCGGCATCAGGATTACAAAGGAATGGGGAATGCCTTGCGGGATGAAATGCATATCCGGGATATACAGTTGAGTAAGGATATGGGAAGTAATTTCCTGCGAGTGGCTCATTATCCGCAAGATCCGGTTGTGATGCAGATGTGTGATAAGTTGGGGCTGTTGACTTCGGTTGAAATTCCGATTGTAAATGCCATTACTCAAAGTAGGGCGTTTATGGACAACTGTGTGGAACAGGCTACGGAAATGGTTTGTCAGAACTATAATTATCCGTCTGTCATCATTTGGGCTTACATGAATGAAGTGCTTTTGCGTCCTCCCTTTAATCCTGACAACAAGAAAGAACGGGCGGAATATATGAAGTTTCTTCATCAAATAGCTTCGGCTGTTGAGGCGCAGATCAGAAGTCTGGACTCGGAACGCTATACCATGTTGCCTTGTCATTCTGCTTCCCAAATCTATCAGGAAGCAGGGATTACTGAATTGCCGATGTTATTGGGATTTAATCTTTATAATGGATGGTATGGTGGTAATTTGGGCGGATTTGAAGAGAAACTGGAAGAACTTCACAAGGAGTTTCCTCATAAACCGTTGCTTATTACCGAATATGGGGCGGATGTAGATACTCGTATTCATTCTTTTTCGCCGGTGCGGTTTGATTTTAGTTGTGAGTTTGGTTCTGTCTATCATGAACATTATTTGCCTGAAATTCTAAAAAGGGATTATATAGTGGGGGCTATGGTCTGGAATTTGAATGATTTTTATTCCGAAGCCAGAAGAAATGCTATGCCTCATGTGAACAATAAAGGGTTGGTAAGTACGGATAGAGAACGTAAGGACGGATATTATCTTTATCAGGCTTATCTGAAAGAGTCACCTGTCCTGCATATTGCTTCTAAATCTTGGAAGAATAGGGCAGGAGCCAGTCGGGATGGAAAGAGTTGTACGCAACCGCTGAAAGTTTATACTAACGCGGATAAGGTGGAGGTCTTTTTGAATGGAAAAAGTTTGGGAGTATATCCGGTAGCAGATAAGGTGGTTTCCGTGGACATTCCTTTTGTAAACGGAAAGAATGTGGTGGATGCTGTGATTGAAAAGGAGGGACGTGAATATCGTGACCAGTATGTTTGTGATTTTAAATGTGTCAATGTGAAGAATGGCTTTACGGAAATCAATGTATTACTGGGTGCTCGACGCTATTTTGAGGACCGGATAGCAGAGATGTGCTGGATACCCGAACAGGCTTATGCAGAAGGTTCATGGGGATATATTGGTGGGGAAGTGGCTCCGAACAAAACTCGTTATGGCTCTTTGCCTGCTAGCGATACAGATATACTGGGGACGGATCAGGATCCTGTCTTCCAGACACAGCGAGTAGGTATTGAAGCTTTTAAGGCAGATGTACCGGATGGTGTTTATGCTGTATATTTATATTGGACAGAACTTACTTCTGAAAATAAAAGAGAGGCTTTGGTGTATAATTTAGGAAATGATGTGGTAAGGGAGGACTATATTAACCGGGTCTTTTCTGTGGATATAAATGGAGTATCTGTTGCCAAGCAACTGAATATTGCAGAAGAATACGGTTCCGAACGTGCGGTTATTAAGAAATATATTGTTCCGGTTTCACAAGGAAAGGGGCTTGTCGTTCGTTTTGGAGCGGTGGAGTCTGTGCCCATTTTAAATGCAATACGAATCGTAAAAGAATATTAGATGATGAAAAATAGTATAGTTATATTGTTTTTACTGCTGTTATCCCAGTTTGGTTATGCCCAGGGACGTACATTTAAGGTCACTGCCCGTCCGTGGGTGAAAGGACAGAAAAATCTGCCTTGGAAAGAGTATGATACCCGTACTATTGCTCAATTGGATGGGTTCAAACCTACTGGTAAAGTACGTGTGAATAAGTATGGAAGTGATTTGGATGCTCCTAGGCATCGGGCTACAGGATTTTTCAGGGTAGAACGTATTGGAAATCGATGGTGGATGATTGATCCCGATGGGTATCGGCATTTGCAGAAAGTGGTGGTAGGAGTACGCTTAGGTACTTCCGAACGCAATAAACAAGCAATGCTGGACAAATTCGGTACGGAGGAAAAATGGATCGAAGGAACGGCACGGATGATTCATTCGCTGGGTTTTTCCGGGACCGGCTCCTGGAGTAATGAAGAAGCTATTGCCTCTTACAATGCCTCTCATAAGGAGGTACTGACTCGCTCAATCATTCTGAACCTGATGAGTGGATATGGGAAGAAACGAGGAGGAACTTATCAGTTACCTGGTAATACGGGATATCCTAATCAGTGTATTTTCGTTTTTGACCCGGAGTTCGAAACCTATTGCGATGAGATGGCACAAAAACTGGTCGCAAATAAAACGGATAAAAATATCATCGGCTATTTTTCGGATAATGAACTGCCGTTCGGGCCGAAGAATCTGGAGGGGTATCTGACTTTGAAGAATCCCAATGATCCGGGAAGATTGTATGCAGAATCCTGGTTGAAACAGCAGGGTATTACTTTGCAGCAAATTACGGACGAACATCGGGAAGAGTTTGCGGGGGTAGTAGCGGAACGATACTACAAAGTGGTGTCGGAAGCGATTCGGAAGTATGATCCCAATCACCTTTATTTAGGTAGTCGTCTACATGGAAAACCTAAGTTTGTCCGCCAGATTGTGGAAGCGGCAGGCAGGTATTGTGATGTCGTTGCTATTAACTACTATGGTGCATGGACACCGAGTGAGAAGACCATGAAGCATTGGGGCGAATGGGCTCAAAAACCTTTCATCATCACGGAATTTTATACGAAAGGAATGGATTCCGGGCTGGCAAACACAACAGGGGCAGGTTTTACCGTTCAAACCCAGCAGGAACGTGGATATGCCTACCAGCATTTTGTTTTAGGATTATTGGAAAGTGGGAATTGTGTCGGATGGCATTGGTTCCGTTATCAGGATAATGATCCGACGGCAAAAGGGGTAGATCCTTCGAATCTGGACTCTAACAAAGGGCTGGTAGATAATGAATACAATCTTTATAAACCGTTGGGCGATGCTATGAAAGAATTGAATATCAACGCTTATCGTTTGGCTGACTGGTTCGACCAACAATCAACTAATAATAAATAAAATACATACCATGAAAAAACTATTTATATTGGGAACTTTTCTGTTTATAAGTTCTATTCCTATGGTGTCTTGTACGGATGATGATGATAAAGATCCTAATTTTATGCCTCCTGACATAGTGATGGGAGGGGGAGATGTAGAGTCGGAATATCCGGAGGATTTGCCTGCTCCCGGAGCTTCTGTGATGTATACTCCGTCATTAAATGCCAATATGTATCGCCCTATCAGTGTTAAGTATTCCAGTGCTTATCCGCCTATATCCAGTTGGAAAACAGAGAATACACGTATTATTGCGTATATGGACGGGTATAAACCGGCTATTAAAACGTTGAAAGCGTATCAGGAGTCGGTTAATAAATACGGAAGTTCGACTACACTTCCGAAACAGGCGGCTACGGGAAGATTTTATACGAAGAAAATAGACGGACGTTGGTGGTTGGTTGATCCGGAAGGTTGTCTGCATCTGGAACGTAGTGCGACTTCTTTGCGTAAGGGAACTTCCAGTCGTAATAAAACGGCCTGGAATAGCAAGTTTGGAACTGATGAGAAATGGTTATCTACTACTCAACGTGAATTGAGTGAGATCGGCTTTCACGGTACAGGTGCTTTCTGCACAGGAACTTATTCACTGATTCAGACTCATAATGCTTCCAATCCGAGCAGTCCGTTAACTTTGGCGCCTTCATTTGCTTTTTTAAGCCAGTTCAAGAGTGCGAAGTCTTATAATTATCCCGGAGGAAGCGATGATAACGCGGCAGGTCTTGTGTTTTATAATGGATGGACTGAATGGTGTGAATTATATTTGGCAGGTAGTGCTTTCGCAGATTATTTGCGGGATCCTAATGTGTTAGGTTTCTTTTCTGATAATGAGATAAACTTCTCTTCAAACAGTTCCCGGATTTTAGATCGTTTTCTGGCTATCAGTAACTCAAGTGATCCGGCTTATGTTGCGGCGAAAGCTTTTATGGATTCTAAAGGTACGCAAAGTGTGACGGATGACTTGAATAATGAGTTTGCCGGGATTGTAGCAGAGAAATATTATAAAGCAGTGAAAGAGGCAGTGAAGAAAGTAGATGATAAGTTGCTTTATCTGGGAACAAGATTACATGGAACTCCTAAATATATGGAAGGAGTAGTGAGAGCTGCCGGAAAATATTGTGATGTTATTTCTATCAACTATTATAGCCGTTGGAGTCCTGAACTGACAACAGCGATTGCTGATTGGGCTAATTGGGCGGACAAACCGTTTCTTGTAAGTGAGTTTTATACGAAAGGGGTGGAGGACTCTGATCTGAATAACCAGTCGGGAGCCGGATATTCTGTTCCTACACAAAACGAGAGAGCTTATGCTTATCAGCATTTTACATTAGGATTGCTTGAAGCTAAGAATTGTGTTGGCTGGCATTGGTTCAAATACCAGGATGATGATGGTACGGACAATTCGTCGAAACCTGCTAATAAAGGTCTTTATGATAATTCTTATCAACTCTTTCCTTATCTATCTTTCTTTGCCCGCGAATTGAATTTTAATGCGTATGATTTGATTCAGTATTTTGATAAATAGGTGTTTGTTTCTATATAATATTTGAGAGGAAAAACAAAGTGCGAATTTTACAGGATTAGTTTTGGTTAAAGCTATACTGCAAAATTCGCACTTCTTATTTTTTAATGAATAATCAATGTCTTATCAGAGTAGAGTATCATCTGATAGACAAATGAATATCGGTAGTGAAATATTAGTTATGTACTAATGTACCTATCTCTTCTCCACTGATAACCTTCTTTAAGTTGCCTACTGTGTCCATATCAAATACGACGATTGGCAGATTGTTTTCTTTACACATACAAGTCGCTGTCAAATCCATGACTTTCAGACCACGTTTCAGTACTTCATCGTATGTAATATCGTCGAATTTGGTAGCGGTAGGATCTTTTTCGGGGTCAGCTGTGTAAATACCATCTACACGAGTACCTTTCAGCATGACGTCTGCTTCGATTTCTATGCCTCTAAGTGAAGAACCGGTGTCAGTAGTAAAGAAAGGATTTCCCGTTCCAGCGGACATAATGACTACTTCGCCGTTCTCCATACATTCGATAGCTTTCCATTTACTGTAGAATTCACCGATAGGTTCCATCCGGACTGCTGTCAACACACGTGCCTTTACACCGGTAGCCACAAGAGCAGAACTTAGAGCGAGACTGTTGATTACGGTAGCCAACATTCCCATTTGGTCTCCTTTCACACGATCAAAACCTTTATTGGCTCCGCTTAGTCCGCGAAATATATTGCCTCCTCCGATAACGATACCAATCTGTACCCCTTGCTGGTGGATTTCTTTGATTTGTTCAGCATATTCTGCCAGTCTTTTTTCATCAATGCCATATTGCTTTTCGCCCATTAAGCTCTCTCCACTAAGCTTTAGTAAGATTCTTTTATACTTTGCCATACCTTTTGCTTTTTATTGTTTGCCGCAAATATAGAGATAATTTATCGGATAGCCTCACCGGGATACGATTACTTTTTTCATTATTTGTCTTCCCAAAAGGGTTTGTACAATTCCCCGCAATGAAAGATAAACGAGAAAAGCCAGCCACAGGGCATGATTTCCTAAAAGGGGATGGAAAGCGTAATAGACTCCAAAGAAGCTGGCAGAGGCAACTAACATGGAGTAAAGCATCTGCCGGGTAGCAGTGGCACCGATAAAAATGCCATCCCATAAGAAAGCGGAGAAACCGGCTAACGGAATAATGAGTGCCCAGTAAAAATAAGTGTCTGAAGCGCTGATTACTGAAGTGTCATTGGTTAGTAATCCCAGGAATTCTTTTCCGCCAGCTGCATAGAGAATTGTGAATACCAGTGAAAGACCAATAGCGTTCCCGTTTGCAGGGAGATTTCTGCCTGCTCTGCCAGTCCCCATTCTTTTAACATCTTCTCCCCATAAGTTTTCAGGCTGTAGATGCCCAGATTGGAGTGGATATATTTTGCATTGATCGCGGCTAAAAGAACCTTCATTTTACACCTCGATCTCGATCTTGCGGCCGGTAGGCTGGTACTGATAATAACGGACGCCTGCTGCATTTAACATGCGCTTGGATGCTTTTACAGCCGGTGTATGGGCGTACTTGTCCCCGCCATAGATAATGGTCTTAATACCCGCCTGGATAATCGCCTTAGCGCACTCATTGCAAGGGAAAAGGGTCACATACAGCTTGCTTCCCTCCAGGCTTCCTCCCATTCCGGTCCCGGCTGCACCTGCTCAACATGCTGTTGTATTTTTTGACTCAAGCTCTCATAGGTGCTTTTCCACTGGGCTGCTTCTGTCCGCAGCGCTTCCTGGAGCTTTTGATAGATCTCCGTGTGGAAAATTTCCCGAAAAATCTTGCTTCGTTCCTCGGTTTTCGCCAGCAAGAGCTGGAGAAACTCCCCTTGGGCAATCATCGCCACCCGATTAAACTGCGCCCGGTCCAGCCCAATCAGCGCCTTCACCGCCTTTGTAACCTCCCGCGTCCCTGTCACAGGAGGGT
>ERZ773221.870-NODE-870-length-31948-cov-4.129809_pt1 | contig 31948 bp, 56 predicted proteins | sample MGYA00580994_ERZ773221 | MGnify/ENA primary metagenome ERZ773221 (study PRJEB29015, sample SAMEA2737758) | human gut metagenome | biome: human gut; feature: human-associated habitat; material: faeces | place: China | collected 2012 ... | reverse complement strand
AACGAGACATCAGATATTCGATCTGCGTCCATTCAAACTGTGTTCCTTCGTCAAACCCTACAAAAGTATACTGAAGACCTTGATGAGAAAGCTTGTCTTTCTCATATTCCATGTGCGACCATTTAACTTTTGCACCAGAAGGAAATATAGCCTTCAGGTCTTTTTCTCGGAATCGCGGCTTCCACTCAGGCGACAATTCACTATAGATACCACGAGCTGTTTCATACAAACCACCCGCACCGACAATCTGCGGTGTAAGTCTTCGGAACATGATACAGTTTGAGCGAGGATCATCTATTAAGGCTAAGGGCATAAGTTGCAACAGGTAAGATTTACCTGATCCCGCAGCGCCCCCAATGATCAGGATTTGCGCCTTATTTTCCAGGATCATTTTCTGCTTGGGGCTGGCGGGTCCAAAAGTGGTACTCAAAGGACCTCCATTATTATATGCTATAGGAGGATTTTACCACGAAAGATCATAAAAATAAAGCCCTTATCACGAAATAAGGGCCTTGTCAATCACTTTTGAGGTGTAAATATGTTACGAATGTATGCCTGAAGGATAAGTAACTTGCTACGTGTATCCGCTGCTTCAAGATTATTTTTCTTAACAATAGCACTGTTTTTAGCGTTATCAGCACCATAAGGAAGTGGTGTTGGGTCAGTAGGTGGGATCATAGCGTGAGCAGGGGGCTTAGAAAGCACCTCAGAGGGATTAAACTTCTCAACCACTGGAACTACCTTCTGTGGAGACTCGCATCCAACCAGCATGATTACAGAGAGGAATATGGCAAGCAAACTCTTTCTCATTTAACCCCCAAGCTTTCATTATAGATATCAACAAAATCGTTATCCAGCCCAAACTTTTTACCTGCTTCAGATTTATTATATGCCTCTTGTTTTTCATCGAGGCGAGACCTAAGCAGTTCATTCTTAGCTTTCTCTTCTGCAAGCTGACGACTTAGTTCATCCGAAAAGTCTTGCTGCCCATTTTTAAAATCTTGATTTTCATCTTTGTTGTTTCTCATTTGCAGAACCCATTTGTTATCCGTATCATTAACTCCACGGCTATAGGCCTGCTGTATTTGGTAATCATACCACCCCTTAACTTCAAAAGCGCCCCACAGGAGCGCCAGAGAAAGGACAGCAATGATGACCAGTTTAGTATGTACCTTGATAAAGGTCCAAATCACACTGATAAAATTTATCATGAGATATCCCCATCACAATCTAATAATTCAACAATGGTCACTTTATTTCGAGGCGCTTTATCTTCTCGGTTTACAGATACTCTACCATCACCCTCGTATTCAAGGGCAAGTGGGTCTTCCACGTCAACTTTAAAGAGGCAAGCTCCAGGTTCTATCGCTCCTGCGTGCCAACTACCCTGAACCCCATTCTTGCATAAGAGCTTGTACCTCTCTTGTGCAGCATCAAGATCAAAATAAATCCTGATCTTATCTAGCATCTCTGGATTGTCGATGCTATTGCTGTTAAGACCGAATACGTGTTTTTCGGTATGCGCCTGCATCATGTAAAAATGCACAGCACTAGATACAGCCCAGAATTCCTTGAAATACAGGCGATCGGTGTTTTTACGCAGGCGTTGGAAAACATTGAAGATATCTTTAGCTTCGAGATTAAAACGCCGTTGGCCTTTACGCTTGTCGGTGATAGTGGCAATCGTGCTGATAGCAATATCACCTGCATTATCCAGTTTATCAAATAATCCCTCAAATGAAAACGGCTCTTTTGTATCGAAGAGTTCTTCAACGTTTGTCCCATACATACCGCTAAGATGCTTTTTGGCATCTTCCCAGCTTTCCATTTTGAGACTTGCGGCTGCTACACCTAACTTCATTGTCTCACGTCGGGAGATTGTATAGCCACGGGCCTCATACTTGGAGGCTCGGAGCATACTGATAATTGGGTAATCTGTGGCCGGATTAAGCACCAACACTTTTTGTGCAGCATGTTTAAGGAAACGACTATCAAACACCCATGTTTCATCACCAAATGAGAAGGCACCCATATTGATGGTATAGTCAAACTTATCAAAGATCTGCCCAGCGTTCTCAAATACCGAGAATGCAATGCATTGCATCACCGGATTAGAACCCTCTGAAAACATAATGCTTTTATCTGTCATGCCAATATTACGAACGTATGAGACTTTCTTCTTTCTACTTTCGAGCAGTTTTTCAATACCATCCCAAGTCGATTCAGAGATATCAGACAGATCAAAAGGGCAGTCACTGGCAAACTTATCTTCCATCTCCAAGATCTCTTGCTTAGACACTTTCTGAGAAAGAACCTTGAATCTTGGCGCACTGGATTCCCATACCTCTTTCCCATTGTCTAAAATGAAGAAATCACGATAAACACGTTTCTCTTCATTGTATCCCATCGTTTTAGGCGACAGGTCATGTTCACCTTTTCGTAGGTCTATGTCCATCATGTAAGTAATGAAGATCTCCAAGTCATCCCATGAACGGAAGTACAGGTCGAGATCATTAACTTCCCGGTTGGTAAAGAGAGCCGTGATAGCGCCTCCTGCGATTATAACATCGAGGCTGCGTAAAATATGGTAAATATCCTCAGAGAAAAAACTTTTTAGTAAACGGTATTCTCGAAGATGTTCACTCTTCTCGTAAGTGTGGATCATTCTGGTCTCCTTTAGTAAGCTACTTTTAGAGTGTACCAGAAAAAGAAAAGCCCCGCAAGAGCGGGGCGAGGCAAAGGAGAGGAGATATAATAATTTATTGTTATTAGAATAAGAAAAGTGGCGAAGGGATTTTACTCGTCGAGGGTGTCTAACCGTTTCCACAGCCGAAACCTTCCTTAGTGTCCACTTTGAATTTTGGATGCGCGAGCCTGAGTCGAACAGGCAATTTTCGGCTTATGAGGCCAACGTGATCTATATATCCGTTTCACTACCGCGCAATTATAAGTCCCCCTGGAAGAAGCCTCAGAGTGCTATTGCCAGTTAAAGTCGTCTAATCCGACTAGGGAGGGTTTTGGTTCTCTGCTGTTAACCACTTCACACACACGACCTCTCCACCCGAAGGTTTTGCCGTCCTGACAGGACTTGAACCTGCATCACAGAGAATTATTTGGTGGGGGAGACAGGATTCGAACCTGTGACCATCTGTTCTTCAAACAGGCACTCTACCAACTGAGTTACTCCCCCGAAATAGTCAGAAACTCGCGTTACTCCAGTATCGGAATCCACATTGAGTACGCCTACTCAACCCTACTCACATTCAACCAGAGTCTGACTATTTTTTATGGTGGGCAAGGAGAGACTCGAACTCTCACACCGCAAGGGCGCTGGAACCTAAATCCAGTGCGTCTACCAATTCCGCCACTTGCCCTAATCGATCCTTCGGGAGAATGCCACCCTCGGACAAATACCATGACAAGCACTTATAGGCAATATACTCATCAATCCTTGCTCCGTTCTGATAATCGTTACCGTCCGAGGACGCATTGCGAACCTATCAACAGCCGAAGACTTTGCCGTATCGTTGTACACCGAGTCGGGCTTCCTCTTTATTAGTTTGCTCTGTTACGCCACACGTAAATCCTGCAAGCCCTAAGGTCTCTACAGGAGAGCAAATATGGTGTGGATGGAAGGACTCGAACCTACATCAAACGGCTTCGTAGACCGTTGCCTGTCCGTCAGGACACCCACATTAATTTTTACCGTCGCATGGTTAACTAAGTTTCCATCGCCCCACGATAAGCCTTATTTGGTCTCCCCTCCAGGATTCGAACCTGGGACCCGATGCATCCAAAGCACCCACGCTGACCAGACTGCGCTAAGGAGAGATAGGTGCAGAATTTTAATTATCCCAGACACTGCAACTGGTATCGCTGGCTAGCTAATATCATGCCCCGTTAGGGTACAATTGGTTTGATACGTCGAACTCATTTTGAGTGCCTTCCGGCAATTTACATCAACATATCAAATTGGCGGGAAATTCCTGAGTCGAACAGGAGACGCCCTCAGCACCAGAGGCCATTATATCACTTAACTAATTTCCCAAGATGGCGAGGATAACGGGATTCGAACCCGTGACTCCGGCGTGACAGGCCAGTATGTTTGCCGATAATACCATATCCCCATAAATTTGGCGACGAGCGTAGGAATTGAACCTACATAGAGCTAATGCTCGCGGATTAACAGTCCGCCGTTCTACCAATGAACCAGCTCGTCATTTTAATACTTTACCAGTGAAAACAACCTTTTGCAAGAATTATTTTAACCGATTCAATTTGGTGGGAAGGGAGGGATTTGAACCCATCGTCTCTTCGCTTAAAAGGCGAATGCCTGACCGCTCGGCTACCTACCCGATAATCTTTCTTCTGCGTGGTGCTCCCTGTGACAATTCGCACAAAGAATCATACACTTCTTCAATTCTGCTGCCAGCTTCTCTTTTGCTGGCGTCCCAAGTAGCATCTTAGCGATATTGAAGTCTTTCGATTCTGCATCTACATGATGGAAGTCAAGAGCAGCAAAGCACTTGTCATATCCACAAGATGAGCAGCAGAGATTTTCTCCAAACACTTCCTTGATTATCTCAAGATTCCTTTCTTTTCTGCGTTTATTCTCACAACGTTTGCACAAAGGTTTATATTTCATTTTGTCTTTGTACTTACCTATCGTGTAGAACTCGCTTATTGGATACGTTGTTGCGCACCCATTGCAATATTTGGCGGAGGAAGGGAGAGTTGAACTCCCAAGGCACTCATCATGCTCGGCTGTTTTCAAAACAGTTTTCGTCGCCATTCGATTTGTTCCTCCTTGTTGTTTTGGTGGAAGATGCAAGACTTGAACTCGCACACCCCTTTCGGAGCTACTGTCTCTTTAGCAAAGAGATCCCTTACCTGATTAGGGTTAATCTTCCAATTGTTCTTTAATTTCTTTACGAAGATCTGCTTTTTCTTTCGCACGAGTAATAGGGACGGATTGAATTTCTTCTGCAACACCACAGTTACTGCCGTGGAGCCTACAGCGTCCAAACACTTTCTTGCAACGCAAAAGTTTCTGCATAAATCCTCCATAAAGTGGCGGAGAAGGAGAGAATTGAACTCTCAAGCCGTTTTACCAGTCAGCACCTTTCCAAGGTGTTTTCGTCACCTGTCGATTTGCTTCTCCGTATTGGGGTGGCTAGTGGGACTCGAACCCACATAGGACTGCCTCACAAGCAGTATCATTATCCAGTTATGATATAGCCACACATGAGCACTCTCAAAGGAAAATGCTCAAATTTGGCAGGGAGACCAGGACTTGAACCTGAACTACGGATTTCAAAGACCCGTGTGCTAACCAATTACACCATCTCCCTACAATCGGTGAGGGCGCCTGAAACCGAGCCAGGCTAAGTATCGGACTGCAATCCTCAGCTTATTTTGTTGCCGCCATGCTTACTTATGACCGACAAGATTTCCCGTTGCAGCGGTAGATCATAGTCATTTTCAACATCCGGTCGCCCCCATTATCTGGCATGAAGGTGAGGAGTCGAACCCCTTACGACTAGCTTTGGAGACCAGCTTGCTCCCGGAGCAATTAAGTTACCCGCACATTGTTTGGTGGGCATCAGTCCGATTCGAACGAACCTAAGCAAGTATGCCAGTGAGCTACAAGGTGCGCACCCACTTCACCGGGCGTTTTCCAATTCGCCTTAGATACCCATTATTTGGCACTCCCACCGAGGATCGAACTCGGATTTCCAGATTGAAAGTCTGACGGCCTGTCCATTTAGCCGATAGGAGCATCTGTTTGTTACCCCTGAGTATCTGAACTATTGAGTGGGTGTTTCCAGCCGCGCAGACGTTCATCAGTTTAGGGGCGTATTTGGAGCGTTATATCGGATTTGAACCGATGTCACCGACTTGGAAGGACGGGATGCTAGACCGCTGCACTAATAACGCTTAAATCTTGGTGGGAGTAGCTGGGCTTGAACCAGCGACCTAACGGTTATCGACCGTTTGCTCTACCACTGAGCTATACTCCCATTAATTGGTGGCCCACCCTGGACTCGAACCAGGAACCCCGAAGGGCACGGATTTACAATCCGCTGCAATAGCCATTCTGCCAACGAGCCAATTAACCTTGTTTGAACTGAACAATATCTGTTGTGAATGGCTTACTCATAGGAGTAGATTTCTTATCATCAACATTAGTTGTTTCAGCCTCTTCATTCTCTTCATCGAAGTAATCAGAAAGCATTTGTTCACCTTTCTCAATTACAAATCGAGCAATATTTTCCCTGATATTGTCCTTTGTTGTAGCACTTGTCATAAGGTCTTTTAGCACTTTATGAGCATCAGGAATCATAGCAATCATATTGGTCTTAAGGTCAAGGATATTCTTCTCAAGCTGAATAGCATTAGACTCTTCTTTAAGGGGTCTACCTTTTCCTCTACGACGCTTTGTAAGTTGTTGTTTTACTGCCATAATAACCCCACTTATTAATGTTATCAGATTTAAATTTATCTGTCAAGGGCCATTTTATCATTTTTTATAAAAATATTCAACAACTTGGAGCACGGTAGGTGAATCGAACACCTGACATTTCTTTTGCAGAGAAAGCTGTTGCCACTCCAGCAACCGTGCTTTTGGGGGACCCGATTATTTCAATTCGCTCCCACACATTCGGGTCAAGACGTGTCCTATAGTCTTTCGACGCTTCCACAGCTCGGAGTAAACCCGTCCCGGCTGTCCTGTGAATTTGGCGAAGGCGGCAGGATTCGAACCCGCATACTCCAATTACTCGATTAACGACGGGTTAGAAGCCCGTTGAGATACGCCCTCTTAAACTGGTGCGGGATGAGGGATTCGAACCCTCAAGACCTAGAGGCCTACGAAGTCTTAAGCCTCGTGTGTACTGCCAATACCACCAATCCCGCAGAAATCTATTTTGTGAAGTCCCGATGTCCTGACAACCGCCGTTGTCTCTCCGAAGCGCCTCTACTTGCGAAGAAGAGCCTACGCCATCCCTTTCATCAACTTGATATCAAAGCCGACACAGAGATCACACCCCACTAGATGCAGGAGATTTTAAGTGTTTCAGAACCTCGCAGAATAGATTTGGAGCAGGGTGGTGGAATCTAACCACCTATGTATTCTCCACCGCACGTATGTAGCGGGGATATTTTCAGGTCTGGATGGACCTCGCGGTTGACAAACCGCCTACCCTGCATTGGCTTCTCGAACAGGAATCGAACCTGTACCGTCCCTATCGTGGGACCGCTCTAACCAAAGTAAGCTATCGAGAAATTGTTTGGTGCTCGCAGTAGGACTTGAACCCACGACCTTCTCCTTACAAGGGAGTTGCTCTACCAACTGAGCTATACGAGCAAGAAATGCTGTTTCCGATTAACAGCCTGGAGGAGTCAGTTAGCCATATCTTGTGAGCTAAGATCCTATACCCAGGATTTAAGTAATCAAAGAAATTTTAGCTTTACGGTTTAGAAGTTTCAAGTTTAAACATTAAGCTTTGAACGATAATCTTTGAATGCTGAATGTTGAAGTCTTTCGAATTCGCGATTCGACAATTTCGATCAAGCCGCATCATTGTGCGGTCTGACGGAAAGATATGTTTAAGTATCATCCTATATGATTATGTTCGGAGCAGTTTAACCTCCGGCCCCGGTAGAGGCAAGATGTTTCTGACTTCGCTAACCAAAAACAGCATTTAAAAACTTTACCAGCTATCGGCAGGAATTACAAGAGGTTAATCAAGAATTCCTGCAAATATTTTAGATTGATCCCTCAATCTCTACTTCAGTCCGTGCATTTGACTCGGAAAGAACAAAGTCAACGTTAGACTTGAAGTCTTCAATCTCTGCTTCCAGAGAACGAATGCGATCTGCCAGACCCAGTGGGTCGACAATGGAAGGAGTTCCCATGCTACGAACTGGCGCTTCTACTACAGCCAACTGTGCAGCGTCTGGCGCTTTATCACGTTGGACATATGGAGCACGAGCAGCTTCAAGCTTCGCTTCGAATTCCTGTGTATCACGGTTCAGGCGAACCTGAGCATGATTATACTGAGACTTCAGTTTGCCAAGCAGAAGCTCTTTGAAAACGATGGTGCGTTTACGTTCAATCGCCTGAGCTACGGTCATAGACTCGCCAGCGATCTCAACTTTTGTTACAGCGTTTGACTGAACAACTTTCGCCTTCAGGTCGTCGCGAACAGCCAGAAGATCCTGAACACCCTGGAAGTCTGCCTGAGCAGATTTCTCGAAGTCCTCAACGCTCTGGATAGAGCCTGGGATCTGACGGTTTGCGTCAGTTCCTTTCGCGATGTGAATCGTGTTCAGCGCTTCGATACGCTTCTGAATCTTTTCCTCAACCTTGGTCAGGGTAGCCAGAGCGCGGGTTACAGACATCTTAGTAGACATAGAATTCTCCTCTCATGAAATTTAAAATTTAAGTTACTTCAAATATTTGCCGACATCCGTGTCGGCACTACGCATTAGTTTTTGCCAGTGTTGACAACAACGCCCTGGCGGTTAGCATCAGCTTTTGCGATTTCCAGACGGGTTTCGCGTTCAGCCTTCAGATCACCACGCGCTGCTTCAAGCTGTTCTGTCAGCATTGCAATACGGTCATCCTTAGCCTTGCTATTCGCAGTAAGTTCTGCAATTGCAACCTTGTGAGCAGATTCCAGATTTGCCTTAACCGCATTCAGTTCGATTGCAGCGCTACGTTTAACGTCGGCAACTGCGCTTTCTACAGCTTCAGCATTGTTCTGCTGAGAGATCGCCAGTTCTGCACGAAGGTCTTCAACAACACCCGGTTCTACAGCTACAAGGCCGCGAGCTTTCAGGATAGAGTTCAGAACGGAATCTTCGTTTTCCAGAACTTTGATCTTCAGCTTGGATTTTTCTTCTGCCAGTTTTTCGTTGAACTGAACTTCAATTTGTCCAAGTTCCTGCTGCTTAAACTGAATTTCCTGACTGATCTTTTCAGACCCTTCTGCCAGAGATTGCAGTTCAGCGACTACTTTAGTCAGACCAGTAGCGGCAGTGGTTACTGCTTTAGTGGCACGTTCAGTTACGGAAATTACAGTTTTAGAATCAGTCATTAAGTTCTCCTTTGCGTTAAATTAGGTTTTAAATACTACACTTACAGATTGTGTTTGTCAAGCGAATCTTTGATTATTTCTTCGGTGGTAGGGTTGTTTTCAAACCATGACCAATAATACCAAAGAACAAGCAGGAAAGAGATCACTGACATGATGATAAAGATAACACCGCCACTCATCGTATAACGTCCTTAATGGAGTCACAAACTTCACCAACGACGTCTGCGGTAGGTGATACGATAATCTCATCAGCGGCGTCAAGAACTTCTGCGGCCACATCTACAAAAGGTTCTGCAACAGTTGCCGTGACAACAACAGCAGTACCAACAATATCGCCAGCCATACGTAACAGGGATCCGAACATTTCGTTCTCCTTTTGGTTTAGATTTGAAACGAGAGCACTTTCGTCCATTTAAGCTATCGCCCTGTGCCACTACGCGAGCCGGGCCAGCAAGAACGGGAGTCGAACCCGTATCTCTCTCATTTCAAACTTGGTGGGGCATGAAGGATTTGAACCTAGAGAGTTATCGTTCCTGCATGAACCCTTCGGTGGCAGTTTGAACATAAAACTGCACACTTTCTAATTTCAGCCTTTAGGCGTTCCATACTATACATGTAGAATGTTGCTGGGTCACCTTCTTTCAAAGAAGAGTCAAGGTGATGAAGATCGAGGACTATAAAATCCTTCTCACCACAAACCACGCAACCGCAAAAAGATTTATAACGCCTAACAAGGTCACGTTTCTTTTTCCTTGCAGCCTCATTTCTCTTACGTACATCTTTCTTCCTTTTATCAGAGGATTTATAATGCTCGTGATTTTGCTCTTTTCTACACATCTTGCATGATGTTTGCAACCCATCTTTCTTAGCCTTGTTCTTAAAGAACTCAGACTCATCTTTCATGGTATTGCATCTTCTGCATAACTTCAAAAAACCTCCGAAAACATGCCCGTGTTTTTAAAGACGTTTCACGGAATCGTCATTCCCCATGCCGGAGAAATTACTTTTTCTTCTTACTCTTCGGAGCTACGGTTTCAACAACCTTAGTTTCCTTTACCTTACCAGCACGTTCACGCTTGGTCTTGCCTGTGCGGATGCGGTAAGAAGCAGAGATAATCTGACCACCTTCAATCCGGGTTTCGGATTTATACTCGCCTTTACGGCGATCGAAAACTGATACGGTTTTCTCTACACCACCGAGACGCACATCGTGCGGCGCAGAATGAGTCTGAGTAGACTTCGACTCAAACTGGAAAGGCTGTTTGATAGCGTCGATGGCGGATACTTTCTTAGCAGTATTTTTCTTAGTCATAATTTTCTCCTTTGCATTTTATTTGGGAATTTGTCCCGTCTATGTTCATGAGGATACTAACTCAATCAGATATCCTCGTCAACATCTTAAAATTGGTGACCCCCGGAGGATTCGAACCTACCTGCCTCTCGATTATGAGTCGATTGCTCATACCTAATGAGCTTGAGGGCCTTATCGTTCAGAGTGGGATTGAACCACTGACCTTGTCCGTATGAAGAACCTGCTCTACCGACTGAGCTACTGAACGGTTGTACTGTTGATGAGGTAGATACTACACATTGCTTGTTTCATTGTCAACGTCTTTTTTTACTACTTTCACAAATAAAACAGAAAATTTCTCTTTTTGGGCCTATGTATTCCTTACCACAGCCAATGCAAGACCTGTGATAGTACATACCACGCAGGCTTTCATGGGGCCAGTCTCTATCAGATAATTCAATGAGCTGGTCCATTTTTAGAATCCCCAGTTTTCCTCAGAGGAAATACCCTCTCCGAAACCAACGAAAACATCTACGTCTTCAGCCTGACGAATTCCTTCACCATAGCCAATTTCATTGCTGCCGGATTTCATCGTTTTGCTCCTTTTCGTTTTGAACGATTGATTGCCGCTTCAGCACGGCGTTGTTTGCGATTCTTAAATTGTTCGGAAGATTCGGAGAGCGTATTTGATTGTGAGATCTTCATCATTGGGGTAGAAATAGTACAATCCGCCTTCTTCACCGAAGGAGGCAACGTATTTCCAGGCTTCAATTCCAAAACCAGTTGTAGAAAAAGCGATCTCATCCGCTTCATCAGTGGCTTCATCCAGTTCCCTATGATTCGATTCGTGTTCAATATACTCTCCGTTATCAGATTTATAAACGAGTTTTAGTTTAAACATAGTGTCCTACCGTGTAAGTTATTAAGAGTCAAGTTATTTCTATAACTCAATCTTACCAGCGGACACCTTTTTTGTCAATCCATGATACCTGAGTCGTTGACACCACGACGGTATTCTGCTATGGAAAGTGCTCTGATACGTTCTATGAACTCATCATCAGTTTCCCATTCACAGTCATCATCGTAATATTCATCAAGACCATCTTCAATCTCAGGAACCCAAGACTTCTTCTGATCTTCATGAACAGATGCCCTATTGAAATCGTGTTTAGCGACTAAATTACGCACTGAAATCAGACCCCTTAATCTGTTTTGCGGTTTCAACGAGATCTACATTTCCCGTTTTCGTGTTTACCCAGCGGGTTTCGGTCTTTGTTGCGTGCATTGTATGTCCACAACCAAAGGAAATGATGCAAACACCTGGTCCATGAGCCTCAAGATCGGCTTCAAACTCTTTCTTGCAAACTTTACATTCCATCATTACGGGTCCAAACATTTTAGGCTCCTTAATATAATACGGGTTTGTCGGTGTATTATTACATGTCAGGCAATCATGTACCGGGACTTCATGCCACTTGCATGGATTTTCCATAGTGTACCTATCAGAAAAGCCCCCGAAGGGGCTTATTGATTACAGTTGAGCGGCTGCGCGTTCACGAATCGTTGTCAGATCTTCATCGACAATAAGTTTACCGTTGTAGAACACACGACGCAGTTCGTTATCGTCAGACTGTACATCTTCAAGCTGACAATTGTCAACAAGTTTCAGTTCGCCATTCTCATCACGAACAACCTTCAGGAAACCTTTTGCAGATTTCTTACCGAGGTCAGTCTTCGGTTCTTTGACAACCATGATCTGCTGACCATCAATAACCGCACCAGTTGCCTTCACAGCCATACCCAGTGAATCACGGGTTGTGTACTGGGTGGTAAAGGAACCAACACCGTACACGATATTACTGGATGCAAAGCCTTTTTCTTTCAGGCGTTCAAAGATGTCTTTTGCACGAGCAACAGTGATGGAGTCACCGTAGATCAGCCCAACGTGGGTGTCCAGAACCTTGTAGCCTTTGGAGTTAACTTCACCACCAAAAATTTCCCACAGGCAAGAAATAGCACCAATGGCTTCGTGGCGAGGGAGTTCATCTCCGATACTCCAAATATCATCCTGTTCATTACGATCAATAAAATAATATTTTCCATTCATCTTCACAACTTCGGCCTCTGATGGAGAAGGATTCTCATCATAAAGGCAAGTGTAAATGGAATCTTCAGCTTGTTCTCCAGAAAACTCACCATAAATACGATATCCGGCAATGATGTGCTCAGGAACACCTGAGTCAGGACGGAATACAACACGACCGTCACGTGCCATGATTTCCTGTTTCAGGATCGCTGCTGCTTTGGTGATAATAGCCCAGAAATCATAGCTGTCTGCTACGTAGGAAACAAAACCTTTCGGGAAAATTTCCGTGATATAGCGTTTCAAGAACTCAACTTCAGCCAGAAAACGTTTCTGGTCGAGGCTCATAAACTCTTGTGTTACAGTATTCTCTTCGATTTCTTTTACAATAAAGCCAATGTTCGTGGTTGCAACAGAGTGTTCTGATGCGGGAATAGAACCAGCAACGAACTTGCCTTTCATGTTGTAATAACGACGAGCATACAGAATCGCTGGGATAGTGTCTGTACCCATAGAGTTGATCAGTTGACCAAATTCGCTCTGTGCTGCGTCGTGAGTACCAGCTTCACCGCGATATGCGAAGCAGTGGTTCTGGAATGCAACATGGTCATTGTTATCACAGGTCTCAGCAGCCCATTTTTCAGACAGCTTGCGATACTGCCAGAACGTCGTTGCAGTTGTGATAGTTTTCCAAGTTTCTGCGGAGATCACACTTTCCAAGAAGTTAGGCAACCAGTAAAAATCCGGGTGCGTATTCTGGATTGTAAACATTGGGACCTGAACCGGAGAAAGCGTTCCTTCTGGAAGAGCACGGATTTCCAGAGGAAGATAACCGAGATCATGAAGAGCCTCAAAGCCCCAGGTTTCTACCATGCCAATGCCGATGCTGGAGTCGCAAACCTCACGATAATCAGCAACCGCTTCTTCTTTCGGGAGGTTGAAGAAGTTATTGTTGAACATGTCGATAAGGAACCACTTAATAAATCCCTGAAGGCCAGCAAACATGACACGCTGGTCGTTATCAGCGAAGTGGATGAAGTGCTTCGCATTACGAGGGGTCATGTTATCCTGAACAATTTCAGAACGTTTATCATACATGGAGATGTGTGAAGGTTTGTAAAAGTCAGCGAACAGGATAGGACTTTCTTGATTAAGCATGTTTTGTTTCTCCTTTGTTTGTTTAATAGGGCGATTGTACGCCAACTTATTCATTTGTCAATTAAAAGTTTTCGGTCCAGTCGTGGTACGCGTAGATTTCATCAACGCCGCCTTCGTAGATAACTTCTTTACCGAAGGAAAAGATACCGTGAGTTACGTAAAGAATAACACGTTTTGCTCCTTTTGCCTTCAATGCTTGTGCCAGGGCAATGAATGTTCGACCACCATCGCAGATATCATCGACAATAACACACTCGCGGCCTTCAACATCACCGAAAACAGCAGTCCCGGTAATTTCATTTGTCTTCAGGTCACGCACTTTTCCAGCTTCTACCAGAGGGAGGCGGAGACGATCGGAAACTTTCTGAGCTTTTTTACGTGCTCCGGCGTCAGGGGCAACGATAACAACATCTTTTCCGGCAAGACCTTCATGGAATTCCGCAATAAGAGCATCCTGACCACGAATTTTAACGTTGTTAAGCAGTGCTGCGGAGACATCGCTATGCGGATCATCGACAATGACCTTGTCAAACCCAAGAGAGTTGACGATATTTGCGAAAACTTTGATGGATAACGCTTCACCAGGTTGCATTACGCGGTCCTGACGTGCATATGGGATATACGGCAAGTGCAAAGTAAATTGTGCAGTATGATGGAGACCTTCAAGGCGAGAACATGCATCCACCAACATGGCAAGTGCCATAACATCAGTAGAATTTTTAATTTTCGCAGTGATGTCTACGAAACCAATACCACCTTTCGGAGTATGCGCCATATCGATTCTAACCTGTTCTTCACCACCTTTGAACGTAAAGTGATCGACAGGAACTACCAGTTTGTTCAGACGAAGTTCTAAACTCATTTCATTTCTCCTCTTTCCAAGAATGTACTTCATAAATTGTTTTGTTGTGACCCATCTTGGTACGCGTCGTATGTTTTGTCAACCATTTTAATTTCTCAAGGTTGCTTACACACCTTGTTGTGGTCGCCCGTGATAGGCCAACTGCATCAGCTATGCTATCCAGCGATTCGTGGTACTCCTTCCGCATCGATTTGAAGTAATGGAACTGATGCCGCATATATAGGTACACTATCTTATCATTGGAAGAGGCACAGGTCACCGACAGTAGCTTCAGTTCGAAGTTGCCGTAGATGTGCTTACCTGTTGCAATGTACCCCATGTCACTCCTCCATAGCCTGTGCTCATTTTGATACTAAGCCTATGCTCAATTTGAGCACGTAAATAAATACTATATAAAATAAATAAAACAATACTCTTTAAAAAAAAAACAATAAAACATAAGATCTAAAACAAGATCTTTTACTACAGAGTATAAATACTCTATATCATAGAGTCGGTGACTCGATGAGTTGGATTATCGTATGAAGAAAAGATGATGTCAAGTGTTGACATGAACTTTTTAACATGTAGAATCTAGGGAATGTTAAAGGAGATTGTTATGTTTTCAAGTAAAGAAACAAAAATTATCGGTGAAATGGTCTGTGGTAAGCCACGACGTAAACCGGAGCAGACCGATGAAGAGAAGACCAAGTTGATGATGATACGTGAAGTGTATCATGAATGTGGTGAAGATCAAAATGTGTGCGTGGTATTACCGGATGGTATACCTGTTGACAAGGTCTTCGATAACTTCTATGCTTCAATAAAGTCGAGACTAGCTCGACGTAATGTGTGTGTAACATATTCAAAGGACTTGACTGTGGAACACATCGAGAACAACAATGTTGTGGTGGATCTAAGTGAAATCCATGTAACGCTCTAGAACGTGTTATAAGGCGTTTTAATGGTGTGGTAGTACACTTGGGTTACCAACCCATATTAAATTAAATACAGGGCCTCCCAGAGGCTCTGAGAGGTATTGTGGAGGATTATTTTGGATATGAAGAGCATTACCCGTGATGACTCCATCTATAAAGGTGCTTATCTAGCTCTGAGAGACATCATGAAGTCTATGGAGAAAAAGTATGGTGTGAAACTGTACTTAGATAGCCGGGTAGACTGGGGAAAGACATGGATGGATGCTTCAGTTTACATTCATGGTGATAGGCATATCGTTAACTTGGTGTGCATGAAACTTATTGTGTGGCAACATTACCAGAAAATCAGGGATGGGATTCTGTTCGCCTACCCGGCTGAGGATATGAAATGAAGAAAGATATCAGGAAACCTGTCAAGGAAAAGTTTGATACCTCTGCATTTGTGTTCACAACCGATGTGGGTGTGATTAAAGATGCTCTACAGCGACTGAATGAACAGGAGGCAGATCCTGAAGCGGAACCACTGACAAAGGATCAGATCTATTGGATGGGTTGGTGGGAGCTTAACATGCCGGAGGTTGATCGTCGCGGATTAACACGGGTATTGACATGTGCTCAGGAAAATGCTGCACTGGGTCTGTATAAGAAAACTACGAAGAGGAAGAAAAAATGAGCAGACTTGCAAAACTAAACAGAAGAAAGAAGATGTTGAAAGAAAAGCAGAAAAACATCACGGCTACTTTCCAAGTATGCCGAGAGGCTATGAAGGCAAATCGGATAACACCTTCGCAGAGACAGTTGATCCGTGATATTCTTCGTCCTGTGCTCCATGACCTTGAAGGTGAAGTTCGTGATGTTACACTTCATATTCAAGAGGAACTTGTAAAAAGATATCAGGAGAATACATGATTGACCATGTTACGTCAGACACTCACTGGTGGCATACCAACATCCTTGGTTTCCCATCGTGTGATAAATTCCGTAAGAACCTGTACGGTCCAAAAGAAGACCGTGAAAGTCTGTATGCCATGAATGCAGGCATGATTGAAATCTGGAATAATCACGTCAAACCAGATGATGTTGTAGCACACCTTGGTGACTTCGTGATCGCTTACGGTCGCTACGTTGAGCCACGCACTCGTGATATTCTGGAAAAGATCAACGGGAAGATCATCTTGGTTAGTGGAAACCATGACAATCGTGACACGAAGCGTGTCTTCCGTGAGTTAGGTCATGAAGTTGTTGATTATAAAGAAATTGATTTCAGCACTGGAAAAGAGAAGGTGCGGGTGTGTATGTCTCACTATCCATTCGCATCATGGAACAAAGCTCACCACGGATCAGTTATGCTTCACGGGCATAGCCACGGCTCATATACGGCACCTGGTGGACGTATTCTAGATGTGGGTTGGGATGTTCATGGTCGTCCTCTGACGATGCGTGAGGCCGTCCTGATGTGCCTCAAAAAACCAATCTACACTGCTGACCACGGAGAATAAGATGCATAACAAAGAACGAAATTTCATAGCACGTAACACGGCGAAGTCTTTCTTCGCTACTATTCACATTGCCGGGGATTATGCTCAGGCCGAGAATTTGTGTCGCCAGTGGGTTATGCAAGGTGCTTGTGTGCAGATTGCTCCATGCACCTATGTTTACACAGGTGGTGTCGAAGATGGTATGACTGTGCGGTTGATGCAGTATCCACGTTTCCAGCGTCAGGAGCATGAGATATTATCAATGGCTGTCGAACTTGGAAAATATCTTGCTCAGGAGATGTGCCAGATAAGCTTCAGTATCGAAACCACTTATAATACAACATATTATCAGGCTGAAGGTTATGAAAAAAGATCTTAGCTCCCCTCTTGGTATCAATGACTCTGATATAATTACACAGAGGTTTGTTGATGGAAAAAGGATTTTCCATCCTGTATATCTTAAGTGGCGCAATATGTTGCGAAGATGTCTTGTAAAGCACAAGAAACACCAATATTATGAAAGTGTATCAGTATGCGATGAATGGTATTACCTTTCCAATTTCATTTCGTGGGTTGGTGATACAGATGTTACTGGCCTCTACTTGGATAAGGACATCCTCGGTGACGGAAAAATATACTCACCAGAGTCTTGTGCATTCGTAACACAAGAATGTAATCAATTCTTTTCATCTGTTAAGAAAAATGGTAAGTATATGATAGGGGTTTCCAAAGAAACCCGCCTTGCGGACACATTTTACTGCCACTACAAAGGAAGGTATGTTGGTAGTTTCAGAACAGAAACCGATGCTCATAAAGCTTGGCAAATTGAAAAGATAAATCATGCAAAATCTCTTGCAATCTCAGAACATGATGTTAGAATAAAACAAAAGCTGCAAGACATTATTGCAAAAATTGAATATGACATCCTAAAGGGAGAAGAAACATGCGCTTTAACGTAGACGATTTGGTCAATAAAAAACTGGTAACCAAAAAGACTTACACCGAAGGCCCGTTCGCGGGTCTGTCTGTTCTGAAGTATAAGAACAATGTGTTCTGGGATAATCTGTGGCATACTGACCCACGACTGCTTGAGTGCCGTGGCATGGTTGTTGATTCAGAAGACAATGTGGTTATCTGGCCTTTCACTAAGATTTTCAACCGCTTTGAGAATGGAACTGATCTACCATCAGACAAAGTTGTAGATGCGGTGCGTAAAGTCAATGGCTTTATGGCATCTGCGGGTGTATACAAGGGACAACTGGTGGTGTCAACAACCGGAACCCTTGAGTCAGAATTTGCAGTTATGGCGAAGAATCATATCATTGCCGAATGCAACGATATTGAACATTTTATCAAATGGGCTGAGAGTGCAAAAGCAACATTCCTGTTCGAGATCTGCGATCCTTCTGATCCGCACATTATTGCGGAAGATGCTGGTGCTTATCTGATCGGTGTGCGTATCCAGAATCCTGACGGCACAAGCTTCATGTTACCGGAAGGCGCTCTTGACGGTATTGCAAATGTGACAAAGTTCAAGCGTCCAATTGTTCATCAGATGATTAAATTCTCTGATGTCGTTGAAATGTCCCAGAAATGTCAGCACGAAGGGTATGTTGTTCGTGAGCCAAATTATCCATTCAGTCTGATCCTTAAAATCAAGTCACCACACTATCTCGCGAAGAAGTTCCTTATGCGTGGAGGTGATAACAAGTGGGATATGATCTGGGATAATCCTCAGAATGCGAAGCAGCGTATTGACGAAGAGTATTACGAGTTGCTTGACCATATCCGCGAGTATTACTCTAAAGATGACTGGGCTGGGATGGACTCCCAAAAACGTCGTCAAGTTGTTGAGGACTACTTCGCTATCGAAGACATGTTTGATCGTGGTAGTCGTTTTTATGTTGGGGTTCCAAAATGATTATCTGGCTTGATGACCTGAGAGATCCAAAAGACTACGGGTATCCTGATGCCTTGTGGTTCAAGACCTCTCAGAAATTTATGGACTTTCTGGACAACAGGTCAAAGTTCTATCGTTATGTCACAGAGTGGCATTTCGATAATGACCTTGGGGAAGGGTCAGAAATGGAGGGCTATGACTGCCTGTTGGCCTTGGAAGAGAAGCTTGTGTATGGAAAACTTCCTGTGCATGATGCTAAACTCTATGTCCATACGTCTAACCCTTCTGCGGCACAAAAGTTCATGCTTGCAAAAGAGAGCTTCTCGAAGTATCGTATTACGATCTTAAGAAACAATTACTGAGGAGAAGAGATGGAAAAGACTCTGATTATCTTACGCGGCGTGTCTGGAGCTGGTAAATCTACAGTTGCTGAAACAATCGCGGGTAAAGCATGGCCTGTGTTTGAGGCCGATAAATACCATTATCGGGACGGGGTTTACGACTGGAAGCCTGAAAACATGGCTGTTGCTCATAAGTGGTGTCAAGAACAGGTACGTGAGGCTATGGAGTGCCGTATTGCAAAAATTATCGTATCCAACACTTCGACAACAGAGAAGGAACTAAAACCCTACATTGCCCTTGCTGATGAGCACGGATACCAAGTTATTAGCTTGGTGGTCGAGAATAGGCATGGTAATGATTCTATTCACAGCGTCCCGCAGGAAACCCGTGATGCTCAAGAGCGTCGTCTGAGAAATTCATTGAAATTGCAATAAGGAGAGACAATTGAGGCGTTTAATTGTTATTAGTGGTGCAGGTTTCTCTGCTGAGAGCGGTGTCCGTACATTCCGTACAGATACTGAATCCGGTAAAGCCCTGTGGGATGAATACGATCTTGAGGAAGTATGCAACATACACGCCTTCCGTGGTAACTTCTACCATAAAACGCACATGTTTTATAACAAGCGTCGTGCAGAGTTACCAACGGTACACCCGAATGCTGCACATCTTCGTGTTGCTGAATGGTACAAACGTTATCCTGGACAAGTTATCAACATGACGACTAACGTCGATGATTTGTTGGAACGTGCAGGTGTACCGAAAGAAGATACTCTTTACATACATGGTTATCTGAAAGAGATCCTTGTTAAAGATGCTTTCACCAAGAAGATAAAGGTTGTCGATATTGGCTACGACCAAATTGATCCTGATGATTATGATTGGTGTAAACCAAACGTAATTTTCTTTGGTGAAAATGCTCCGGCGTATGGACCTATGTCTGATACCCTGGAGTCTTTAGGAAGCCAAGATCTTGTAATTGTTGTTGGGTGCTCAAACACGGTAATCAACTTCAACTGGGAGTTGTTCCCTGCGGTTATGCGGGGGACCAAAGTTGTAGTTGTCAATCCTGCTGTTAGATATGACGAGCAGTTGATGTACGAAGATGCTGGTGTTGTAGTTTATCGTACCGGAGCTGTTGATGCCTTTAGTAATCCCGGCTTGGTTAAAATGGTTGAGGATCACCTTGAAGGTAAAACTGTTTTACAGACAAAGGAGAAATAATGCAACAAGTTAATTCAACACTTTTCGCACTGAATAAAGATGGATCTTTCCAGTGTTGGAAGGTGTTTATTGTTGGTAATCAGGTAGTTGTAGAGTTTGGTAAGGTTGGTGGCAAGAAGCAACAAAAGGTTACCACCTGTGAACCGAAGAACGTTGGGCGTTCTAACGAAACCACCGCAGAACAGCAAGCATGGGCTGAGGCCGTTTCCAAATGGGAGAAACAGGTTCGCCTTGGATATCGTGACGATACAAGCAAGCTTGAACAGGAAGAGAACTTCTCCCCAATGCTGGCACATGATGCAATTAAACGTTATAAATCAATAATTTATCCAGCATACGTACAGCCAAAGCTCGATGGTGTACGTGCTCTAGTTACTCTTGATGCAGATGGCTTCCCACAATTCAATAGCCGTGGTAACAAACTGTATCCTGTACCGCTTGATTCTGAGTTGTCTAAACAGGTTAAATCCCTTTCTGAGCATTCAGGGTTTGACAAATTCGATGGGGAGCTGTACATTCATGGTCTGAGTCTGCAAAAGATTGTCGCTCTCGCCAAGAAGTGGCGTACACCAGAGCAGATTGAAGAAGAGATTGAAAAGGATTACCAGTCTGACCTGAAGCGTCATCAGAAAGCTGTTGACAACGGGGAAGAGAGCTGGAAAGATTTTGATGGCGATGTTTACTCTATCGCGATCGAACCAGTTAAAGATGTTGATCGTTATGGCGGCTATTCAAGCCTTGACCTAGAGTACCATATCTTCGACATTCCTGTGAATGCAGGAAGTCCTTGGTATTCAACGGATCATGATAAGACACGTCACCAAGACCTCTTATCCGTTGCTGAAGCTGTAGAGTGTGAACTTGAAGTACCTCTTATTAACATTGTTCATGGTATTGTTGTCTCTTGTGAGAGAGAGGTTAAATGGTCCATCGGTAAATATATGGAGAGGGGGTTTGAAGGTTCTATTGTCCGAAACTTCAAAGGCTTGTATGAATTTGGACAGCGTTCATCAGACCTTCTAAAATGGAAATTGTTCCAAGATGGTGAGGCTAAAGTCCTTGATTCTGTGGAAGATAAGAACGGTGAGGGTGTATTACTCTGCGAAGAGAAAGATGGTACACGTTTCAACTGTAAAATGAAGGGAACCCACGCAGAGAGATCCCAGGAACGAATGCTCCTGCTGGTGGGTAAGTTTATTAACTTCACGTTCCAAGCTAGAACTGATGATGGTGTTCCTCAGTTCCCTGTGGGCCAAAGCGTTCGTGAACTAGATACATTAACATGGGAGCCTGTATACTAATGGGATTTTATCGTAAAAAACCTGTAGAGGTTGAAGCACATAAGTTTGACGGGTCGTCAACCAGCGCAGGGCAGATCCATAATTGGATGGAAACTGGTGTGTGGAAGGATTCCGAAATCCACACTCGTGATTGTGGTCGTACTGTAGAGATAAAAACCCCAGAGGGGGTGGTTGTAGCCTCTGCTGGGGATTATGTAATTAAAGGGGTGGCTGGAGAATTCTATCCTTGCAAATCAGAAATTTTCCATGCAACATATGACCCGCTGGAAGACACTGATCGGGAACCTGGGAACTACCCAGCTAAAGCAATCCGTAAGGGTGATGAGATCATGTTTTGCGGAAAGGTTTATACCGTAACGAATACTGGTGCGATGGGGGAGGATGTTATCCTGACTCTCGGCGATGGTTCCCAAATCCCTGTGCGCCCTGATACTCAAATTATCGTAACAAAGGCACAGTAAAATGATCTGGTATTGGCTGGCGCTACTAGGCGCATCATTTGTAACAGGAGGCGGCATTTATGCCGCTTACAGATTCCGAAAAGATAAGCTGGATGATTTCTTTGACTGGGTTGCTGGAAAGGTTAAACGTCTGCTGATCATCTGGGTATTTGTTATGGGCCTTGTTACGCTGGCCCTTACTGTCCCATTATGGCATACTATGACTTGTCAGTTCGACGGCTGGGCCGCGAATACAGAGACCAGTTATTCATGGTACAAATCAACCTGCCTGTATAAAAGCAAGACAGGGGCATGGCTACCTTTAGGTATCAGTCGTGATCAACCGCAAGGAGATGGTGATGCATCAAATTAAAGAAAATACTGTAGATTTTGAAGCGCATATCTACGATTCTGCGATGAACGACAACTACAGATGGTCAATTCGTCCAGATCCTGATCTGCCAGGTTCAGTTAACCTTTCTTACAATGAGTTAGCTCATTATGACAACCGTTCTCGCCAAGGTTATGAACAGCGGGGTATGGTAGGTTTCGATAAAGAAACTTGGGAAAAAATTAAATACGCCATCGATGGTGTTTTTGAAAAAACAATCTGAGGTATTATGAATGTAACCTTACCCGTTAAATTAGATGCTGGAGATGTAGCCTGCAATTTCATGAGGACAGGTGGGTCCTACGATGAGTTAATCGACTTCATCATCGAGTTGGACGCACATATGGCAGACTATGACTTTACGACTATTTTAATTTCTAAGCTAGCCAAATCACTGAGTGCTGACTTTACAGCACGGGATAGGCCAGACTACGATCAATTCATCGACTCTTTGAAGTCCAAGTGAATAATTCTCAAAACTAATTGAAGGAGAAATAATGAGCTTTATTAAAGATGCCATCCGTACCGAATCTGACAATTTTTATCTGGAAAATGTGGGCGCTCGTCTGATCCACGCTTCTATGGGGCTGGTTACGGAGGCAGCGGAGTTTCAGGATGCTTTGAAAAAGTCGCTGTTCTACGGTAAATCCCTAGACACAACTAATCTGAAAGAGGAGCTTGGTGACCTTCTGTGGTATATGGCTATCGCGATGGATGATCTCGATACTGATTTCGATGCAGAGCAGAACCGTGTCATTCGCAAGCTGAAGGCCCGTTACCCGAGCAAATTTGAAAAGGATTTGGCAGAGAACCGTGACCTTGTGAAAGAAAGAAGTATCCTCGAAACTGATAAATAAACGTTTGACAAAGAACATGGGGTCTGTATAATGACCCCATCAAGACAAAAGGAGAACTAAGTGGAAGAAAATATTGATTATTCTGAAATTGTTGCCTTGGCTAAACGCCTTAAAATGACCATCATGAATCGCGGGGCATCTTCCCGTCATGTTATCCGCTTCACGATGAAGCGTCGTTGGGGTGGCGTAAAGAAATACGCTTATGAATGCACACTCGGCACACTGGTATCTCATGTCAACCAGATCGAGAGAATGGGCGGAAAAATTGTCGGCATTGACAATTGAAGCTTGACAAATAAAACTGAACGGTTATACTGACCACACTAAACCAAACAAAGGAGCAATATATGCCACGTATGCCAAAAATCAAAATCGAACTGATCACCTCTCTTCCGTCTGACCCAGTTCAGCGTAAACGCCTGAAAGATAGCGTAACTGAAGTGGTTGATCTCCAGCGTCAGATCGCTGATCTGAAAGACCAGATCAAAGATATTCGCTCTGTTGAGAAAGAAACGCATAATATCTCTCCAAAATTCTTCAATAGTCTGGTGAAGCGCGAGTATGATGTTCGCTTCGAAGCCGAAAAGAAAACTGCTGCATTAGAGGCTGAAAAAGAAGTCTTCACTGAGGCAGACATTCTGTTTGGTCGTGGAACCCCAAATGTTGCACAGACTGAAGCCGATGATGGTGCTGAGGACACTGAATAATGAAATACTACCTTAATGGTGTTGGCCTATTTGTCTTCATCTGCGTCGTATTCGGGTTTGGTGTTCCAACTCTGGTTTCTGCCAAAGATACAATCAGTGTTATTGGCGGGTTTGCCTTAGTCTTCACTGCCCCGGTTGTCGTGTGGTACTGGTTGCGTAAGGTCTTCATTCCGAAGACAAGCGCTGAAGGAGATCGATAATGTTGCTAAATCTGAAGGCGGCAACTTGGGAAAAGTTGCAGCACTTGGCAAAGTCCAAAGGTAAGTCTGCGGCATCTTATGTTGCAAAAATCGTAGATGACCACGTTGATGAAAACGTAAAGACTGAGTATAAAATCAAAGAGGAGAAACAAACTAATGCTTAAGAATATCAAACGCGTAGTATTTGCTGGCCTGATCGCCCTGGGTGCAATTGGTCTGACTGGTTGTGAACGTGCAACTGTTCCGGCGGGTTATGTTGGTGTTAAGGTTGACCTGTATGGTGATGAGAAAGGCGTTCAGCAGCAAGAAGTGGGCGTTGGTAAGTATTGGTTAACCTGGAACGAAGAGATCTATCAGTTCCCGACGTTCAACCAGTTGAACAACTACGAACAACCGTTTAACTTCCAGACCAAAGATTCTATGACGGTTACTGCGAAGATCGGTGTTGAGTATTACGTTGACCGCTCTAAGGTTACCAAGATCTTCCAGACCTACCGTAAAGGCGTCCAGGAGATTACCGATGTCAACATTCGTCAGAATATCTCTGATGCGTTGATCAAGGAAGCGGGTACAATGGACATTGGTACACTGGCTGGTGATGGTAAATCTCAGCTTCTGGACCGAGTGACCAAGACCCTGAAGCAGAAACTTGACCCGGTAGGTATCGTTATTGTGAAACTGTCTTACACTGATGACCTTGGTTATCCTCCTCAGGTAACTGCGTCCATCAACGCTAAGATCGAAGCGACTCAGAAAGCGCTGCTGCGTGAAAACGAAATCCAGCAGACTAAAGCTGAAGCTCAGAAACAAATTGAAGCAGCTCGCGGTGAAGCAGAATCCCAGCGACTGCAAGCTCAGGGCCAGGCAGATGCTAAAGTAGCTCTGGCAAAAGGTGAAGCAGAATCAATCCAACTGCGTGGTGATGCTCTCCGTAAGAACCCTGAAATCATGCAACTGGAAGCGATCAACAAGTGGGACGGTAAAACCCCGACCATTATGGGTGGCAACGGTGCAGTACCTTTCGTAAATCTGCCAGCAGGTAAGTAAAGGTTGACAAAAGGCCCGGTGATTAGTATCATCGGGTCTCTACTTACAAAAGGAGATACACAATGATCCGCACAAAAATTCTTATCGCAGCATTGCTGCTCTCTTCTCCGGTATTCGCGACTGTAAACACTCTTGATTTGGTTGATGAATATATCGATGGAAGTTCTAAAGTCTGCATCTACAGCGATGGTAACCGCACAGAAACTATTGTAAAAGATGGTGCTGGTTCATGCCCTTCTAAAAAGACGTTCCACTAAGAGGAAAACAAATGAGAGTAACTGATAAATTCGTATTCTTTTTTACGAAGGACGATATCTTCAGCAACCACTATCGATGTGCCAATCCTCTCCAGTTGCAAAAACATAAGGGAGTCACGTTCTGGACTGTTGAGCACTACATGATGTACAAAAAAGCTATTCTTTTCCGCGATGGCGAAACAGCGGATAAAATTGCAAAAACTTATTCCCCGCAGCAGGCAAAACTGCTTGGTCGTGAAGTGAAAAACTTCAACAATGACCTCTGGGAAGAATATCGTGAAAGGATAGTCATTAATGGTTTATTTGCTAAAATGTTAGCAAATGAAGATATTAAAGATCTGGCTTTGGACTACCATTTGTCAGGAAGACGCTTCGTTGAAGCTTCCCCTTATGACGCTATTTGGGGTATTAAGATGGGGGAGAATGATCCTGATGTAGAGGATGTAACGAAGTGGAAGGGACAAAACCTGCTTGGGAATTGTTGGCACAAGGCTTGCCGTATTTATCTTAATAATTTGGGGGTAAGTTGAAATTAGAGATTGAACTAGTTCCAAAGACCGCGTGGTTTACTAATCTCCGATCTCGTCTCCCCAAAGCCCAGTGGGATGTTGTCAGAAAGAAGTGTTATGCGAAGGCCAATTATCGATGTGAAATCTGCGGGGGCAAAGGAACAAAACACCCTGTTGAATGCCATGAGAAGTGGAATTTCGGAGACGGTAAGATAACTCTGATAGGTCTAATCGCGCTATGTCCTTCCTGTCATGAAGTCAAGCATATTGGTTTGGCAGGGATCCGTGGGCGTGGTGAAATTGCCCTTCGTCACTTTATGAGAGTGAATGAAGTTAGTCGCCCTGTGGCAGAGAAATATGTTAAGGAAGCGTTTGATTTGTATCATGAACGAAGCAAGCGCGAAAAGTGGGAATTGGATGTCCGGTATTTGGACGAATATTTGAGTAAAGATTGAGAGGGCTAGTGGGATATCCGTATGATAAAGATTGGAAAAATAAAGTCACAAAAGACTGCGTATTAGCTTTGGATCTCGACCAGACATGCTTTGTATCAGCCGCTGGTGCTGAAAAGCGTACAATTGAGGTCACTCACATTGAGTCTGGAAGAACAAAGATTTTCAAAAACAGGACTGAGTTTTGGGGATCGACAAAGAAAGTTGTCGGTGGATGGATCAAAGACCAAAACATGAACATGGAGGCGAAGGCAAAGGCCGAAGGCCGAGTGTTTGTACCGTGGGGTAGGGATGACTTCACGATTAAAGACATTCAGGAACCGGAACCTGTAGAAAACTGCCTTCATATCCTGAAGACAAAGATCAATGCTATCTTTGAACACCTTGAGATGGAAAGCAATACAGGGATGGGTGTACTTGGTGGTGAGGGTAACTTCCGCCTTATGCTCCCAGCTCCAGAGCGTTACAAGGGTAATCGTGAGGATACATTACGCCCACTCCTTCTTCAGGAAACAAGGGATTATGTTACCCGGAAGTATAACGCTAAGGTGATCAATGGTGTTGAAGCAGATGACTATCTGTCTGTTCTTGCTTATATGGGGTGGGAGAATTACCAGAAGACCGGGAAGTTCAACTACATCGTGGCATCGTTTGATAAAGACCAGAAAGGAAACCCTGGGCTTATCTTCGATACTATGCGCGATTCAGAAGAGAAGACATGGAAGCACCCGATCCCTATGTTGATCGACGATTCGATGGGTGAGATCTGGATGGAAGGTAGCAAGGTCAAGGGATGGGGGCGTAAGTTCTTCGGTTACCAGATGCTTTGCGGTGACAGTTCAGATAACATCAAGCCTTACCAGTGTTTCGATATCGCTGGACGTTTCGGTGATACGGCGGCATTCAATCTGATCGGACACCTTCAGGATGAGAAATCCATGTGGCAAGCGATCATTAACCAGTATAAAACCTGGTTCCCGAACGGTGTTGAGTTTACTTCGTGGGACGGCACACAACGGAAAATGAGTGCAGGCCAGTGGGCATCTATCATCTTCCAGATGGTCTACATGAAACGTTCTGCAAATGATAAGACAACCCTTTCAAGCGAGTTACGCCGTGTGGGGGTTATATGATTGATAACTTAATCATGCAGGCAGTTATGAGGGATGCTGAGGCGCTGGCTGTTCCCAGCGTCAAGGGTAAATTCTTAGTCTCCACAGGGTTGTGGCGCATGGTTGAGTCTGGTGATGATTGCTATGTGATTTTCACTGATGACTATACTGATCCGAATGTTGCATTCACCGTATTGCTTCTGGATGATTGCGAGCTGGTAGAAGGTGAGAAGCTGTTGATGTTAACAAGCGTTTTGCTAGACACTCAAGAATTCTCGCTTGTTGTCTTCAAGGACCAAAATGACTCGGAGGTAACCGATGAAGCTGATGTCGGTTGATCAGAGTCTTAGCCATTGTGCTGTTGTCATATTCGATGATGGAGTGCCTGTTTACCGGGAAATGATCAGAACAGGCTCAAACAATAGCAAGAGCAAGAAAAACAAGGATGTTATTTATTTTGACAATGTTCATGAACAGATTAGGTTCATTGTTGGCAGAATCCTTACTTTGGCTGAAGAACATCGGATTGACAAATATGTTATGGAGGCCCTTAGCCTTAGTTCTATCGGCAGCGCCACTCGGGATTTGGCTGGTCTGTTCTACTGTATTGTGTACGGGTTGTATCAGTCAGCAATTTTGGGGTATCAAGCGATCCATACTGTAGCCCCTACCTCTGTGAAGGCTTATGCCAGAGCACTTTTGCCTGAATCAGAACGCACAGTCGTTAAAGAAAAGGTTGACAAAAAGACCGGGAAAAAGGTATACTCAACAGGTCAGGTTAAAATGGAAAAATCGCACATGGTGAGAGCAGTGGATTGTGATTTTCCAGGTTGGCTTGATGGAATGACTCTTGCCGCCGGAAAGGCTGACTACGCAGATGCATATTTGATAGGGAAGAAGTTCTTGGAGGATATATCCGTAGGAAAAGAATAAAGAGTCGAGCATCCAAACCAAAAGCAAGGAAGAAGCCAGTAGTTGTGCCATTAACACCGGAACTTTGGGTGAAAGATGCAAAGCAGATTGCTGCTTTCAGAAACAAATTGATTCTGGAGCAGCAAGGGTTAGATCCTATACTCGGCGAGCCACTTCGCAAGCCGTGCTTGGATCATGACCATTTCGAAGGTAAATGCAGAGGTGTCCTTAGTCAGTGCGTGAATACTTTTGAGGGATATGTCCTGAAGGCTTGGATGAAGTACGTTTCAGAGAATACTCAGACGTCGTTATCCACCGCTCTTAGAAATTTGGCAGATTACTTAGAGCAAGACTTCAGTGGCTATCCGCTTCACGGCGGGTTTAAGAACGATATGTTGAAGTTTTTGAGAAGATGCACCAACGAGAAGATAATTGAAAGAGCTAAGGCGGACCTTGGCATAATTATCCCCGAAGGTACTCAGAAACAAGACAGCCTCTTGCTATACCTTACAGAGTTCGTCAAGCAGACGGAGGAAAAACATGCCAAAGAAACCACTTAAATTCTTTTACAGAAATTGGCGAGGTAAGTGCGGATATCGTACTGTAGAAGAACCCGTCATGTGGTATGGGTCTACCCAGTATCACAAGAACTCTCAATGGTTTATTAGAGGTTATGATCTCGATAAACAAGACTTTAGAGATTTCGCTGTGAATGATATCATTGAATTCGTCCGAGAGGTGTAATGCTACCTGTAGATAAAAAGATTATAGAACTTCATGAAAGCGGAATGAGTAACCGTGAAATTGCTCGCACATTCCTTGGAAAAGAGTCGAGAGAGTCATACATCCGTTTGGTTCTTAAGCGTCATAGCGCAGAGTCTACGCCTTTGACAAAGTCCTTAGTATCTGATTATAAGAAAGCTAAAATCCTGTTCTTAGACATCGAGACCGCGCCACTGAAGGGACATCTCTGGAGTCTTTGGCAGAACGGGATTGGATTGAACCAGCTGGTTTCTGACTGGTACATGCTATCTTTCGTAGCCAAATGGGCTGACCAGGACGAGGTCATTTATCGCGATATCCGTGATAACTACGATAAGGAAAGTGATGCATCTATCCTTCAAGACCTGTGGGATTTGCTTGATGAAGCGGATTTTGTTGTTGGGCATAATGTCCGTAAGTTCGACATTAAGAAGGTAAATGCTCGTTTCCTATTGAATGGAATGGATAAGCCATCAACCTTCCGTATTATCGATACCATGCTTATCGCCAAAGCCCTGTTTGGATTCACCTCCAACAAGCTGGAATATCTGACCGATCGCCTGTGTACGAAATACAAGAAGTCTAAGCACACTAAGTTCCCAGGGCATCTCCTGTGGGATGAGTGCCTGAAAGGCAACCCTGAAGCTTGGGATGAGATGGAAGAGTATAACAAGTTCGACGTTTTATCGAACCAAGAGTTGTACGAAATCTTCATGCCTTGGGATTCTCGTCTGCCTAACTTCGATCTGTATGTTGATGGTGTTCTGGATATGAGCGAGTGGATCGAGGATGGCTTCCATTACACCAACCTTGGCAAGTACCGACGTTACCGTCACAAGATCACCGGGCAACAGCGCCGTGGGAGAACAAACCTTCTCTCGAAAGAGAAACGAGCGCAACTGCTATCAAATATTTTGGTTTAACTTTAAGGGCTTCGGCCCTTTGCAAAGGAGATTCTATGGGAAGAGAAATTGTTGTTAAAGTTCCTGATGCCGCAGATGATGCTTGGCTGCGAGAGCAGATCGAATCCTTACGTGTAAGGATCGAGGCTGTTGTAGAGGTTGAGGATAACGAAGAAAGCTTTAATAAGTTAGGGGCTTGCCTTGACATCATTGATGCACTCCAACAGTATACGGGGTACTAATGGATATTATTGTTCTGAATGCTCCACCACAGAGCGGTAAAGATGAGATTTCTGCGTACCTTTGTAAAGGTAACCCAAACATCAACCACGAAGAGGTGAAGGAACTCCTTTTTGAGGTCGCTGTTCGAAGTGCAGGTATCTCTCGCGAGCTATGGGACTCTCTGTACACGCGCCGCTACAAAGAGAAACCAACACCTTACCTGATGATAGACGGCTTCTTTGTTTCTCCCCGCGAATGGATGATCCATTGCTCTGAGAAGGTAATCAAGCCGTTGTTCGGAAAGTCAGCATTCGGTAAAGCTGCTGTGGAAAAGCTGAAGCAGACCTATGCCAACGACGAGGTGATTGTATTCTCTGATGGTGGTTTTGCTGAAGAAATCAAAGAATTGTCCGATTATGCATACTCGACTGGTGGTGAATTCTTCCTTGCACGTATCCACCGAAAAGGTTATGATTGGGGGAATGACAGTCGTAACTGGTTATACCTTGATGGTATCCGAGGTCATGAACGTGACTTTGATAACAAAGAGGGCGCTATGATCGATTGTGCAGAAGAGATCCTTGAGTGGGCTAGATCAATTAGCTATGGAGAAGATGATGCGTAAACCGATGAATATAGGTATTGATGTCGATCTAACTTTTGTAGATTCTGGTACTCCTTGGCTTCATTGGTTGGAACTGATGTATGGCGTTAAGGCAGACTGTAGTTTGCCACCCCCGAACCCACAGGGGAAGACTTACTATAATCTTTCTAAATATTTTCCACCCGCGAAGGTGAATCAATTACCTCCGTATGAGTTCTGGGAAGACCCTTATTTGTACGATAGGCTGAAACCACGCCCTGGCGCTGTTGAAGCAGTGGCCGCATTTGCTGAAGCTGGTCACTTCAACCAGTTTGTATCATACTGCAAAAAGGGACACTTTTCGTCTAAGGTACGCTTCTTGAAACGTGAGACAGAAGAGTTCTTCAGCCTTGAGCCTGGTTCTGGTCATGGTTTTTATGCGACGAAGAACAAAGCAGGTCTTAAGCTTGACGTCATTATTGATGATCGCAATGAATTCCTGAATCAGTTCGGAGATGACGTACTTAAGATTAAGTTCTGGACTCCGTATGACCAATCTGAGGAGTTGAAAGTCTCGATTGACCTTGAGACATCCGACTGGAGTCATATTCAGGACTTTATTCTGGACCTCTCCTGATGAAAAGGAATAGATGCGAGGGCGGTGATTTCATCGCCCGTCAGGGTAAGTGGTACGAAGTATTCGATGAGAAGGATAATTTCGTGTACTCATTCAAAGCGACAAGCGACATGTGCAAGAATGTGCTTAACCGCTACTTGGTGTTCAAGGCAGACCTTGATCCAAATGTTAACTACAAAATTAAGAGGGTTGGAAAATGACAAAGGATGAAATGGCGGAACACATCCGTACACAAGCAACGGCTCGTGTGAATCGTGTTATTGAAGGTATGTTCCCAGGTACAGGACTGACTGCGGATATCATG
>ERZ773221.843-NODE-843-length-32649-cov-9.422501_pt1 | contig 32649 bp, 25 predicted proteins | sample MGYA00580994_ERZ773221 | MGnify/ENA primary metagenome ERZ773221 (study PRJEB29015, sample SAMEA2737758) | human gut metagenome | biome: human gut; feature: human-associated habitat; material: faeces | place: China | collected 2012 ... | reverse complement strand
CGGCCGCAGGGAGTTTCTCCCTGCGGCCGGTTCTTGCTAAAAAAGTTTATTTTCCGGAGGACTTAGCTTTTCATATTCAGCTGCCAATCCTGAAAATCGGCAAAGGGGTCGGAGACGGTGGGGTGGATGTCGTTTTTCACCGCCCCGTCCGGCAGCAGCACGGAGTTGGACTTGAAGCAAACCGCCACCAAGGGCGCCTGTTCCTTCAGATAGCTGCACAGCTCCCGAGCCGCCGTCTGGCGTCCCTCGCCCTCCGATGCCGTTCGGAAGGCCGTCAGCAGGGTCTCCAGCTGTGTGTCCCGCACGCCGCCGTAGTTCAGGGCCCCGCCCGGAGACAGCAGCGGCGATAGATCCCAATCCGCCGTCAGCTTGCACTCCCCGTAGTAGAGGTCGAAATCCCCGCTCTTCAGCGCCGCCAGATAGTCCTCATAGGGCAGGGTCTTTACGTCGATCTTCACGTCGTATTGGGAGAGGTCCGAGGCCAGCTTCCGGGCCATGGACACCTTGAAGCTATTCTCCTCGTTCACCAGCATGGTGACGGAGACGGACTTTTCGCCGGAGGTATAGCCCGCCGTCTCCATAGCGGAGCGGTAGCTGTCCGGGGAATAGGTCTCCTCCAGATCCTTGGGGTAGACCACCGCCGAGGGGGACAGGGGGAACTGGGCCGTCTGCCCATGCCCCAGCAGGAAGGCACTGACGCCGCCGGCCCGGTCCATGCCAAGACTCAGGGCCGCCCGCAGTTTAGGGTCGTTGAAGGGCGCACGGGTGACATTGAAGCCGATATACTGCATCGTCGAGGTGGGGATGTCCGTATAGCTGCCGCTGCCGTAGACGTTGGAGGTGTTGGTGCCGGTCAGGTCGCATACCAGCATCTGGATGTCGTGGGTATAGAAGGCGTAGGCCATGGAGTCGGTGTTCTTGCAGGCGGTCAGCTCGATGCGCTCCAGCGGCATGGTCTTATCCTGCCACCAGTCCGTTCGCCGGGCCAGATACACGCCGCTCTCGTCCTTGGCATAGCGGTAGGGGCCGCTGCCCACCGGTACCGTGTCCTCCTGGGTGCCGCCCTTGATGATGGGGATGTCCAGTCGGGCGGCGAATTGCGGGTCGTTGCGGGTGAGATAGATGCGGAGGGTGCTCTCCCCCAGATAGGACACGGAGTCCATCTCCGCCAGCCGCTGGCCGTACCGCACGGACTCCTTGGCCCGCCGCAGGGCAGCCACCACGTCCCACGCCGTCAGGGCCGAGCCGTCGGAGAAGGTGACGCCGGAGCGCACGGTGACGGTCAGAGCGTAGCTTTCGGCGTCGTAGGAGGCGCTCTCCGCCAGACAAGGCCGGGGCAAAAAGTCGGTACCCAGCGTGTACAGACTCTCATACAGCAGCGCACCCAGTGTCTGCTGGGCGCCGTCGGCGCAGGTGATGGGGTCCCATGTCTCCCCCTGCAGATAGGGCAGACCGAAGGAGGTGAGACGGGTATCCTGCTTGGTGCTGTCGCTCTGCTGATAGTATTGGGAGAGGGTGTCGTAGGTCTCCTCCGGCTCCTCGCCCCAGTCGCAGCCAGACAGCGGCACAAGACACGCCGCCGCCAGCAAAAGGGATAGTAAACGCTTTTTCATGGCAGTCTCCTGTTCAGATCAGGGCGATGAGTGCCGCCTGCGCTCCCCGGCGGTCCCCCATCTTCCGATGGGACCACCAGCGCTCCGGGTGGCAGCCGGTGCAGTCGGGGCATACGTCGATGCGCTGTACCCCGGCCTGCCGCAGCCACAGGGCATTGATGCCCTTCAGGTCTATGTGCCACTTTTCGCCCCAGCGCACCATGTACGGCTCCGCTGCCGCACCCAGCGCCCGGCGCATGGCCTCCGGCACGTCATCGTCCGTCTCGAAGCAGCAGGCACCGATGGACGGCCCCGTGGCGGCCAGCAGATCCCCCGGCTCCGTGCCGAAGGCCTCCTGCATCCGCCGCACCGTCTTGGCAGCCAGACCGCTGGCCACCCCACGCCACCCGGCATGGACGGCTCCGATGGCCTCCTGCACCGGGTCGTACAGCAGAATAGTGCCGCAGTCGGCGGAGAACACCACCAGCGGGATGTGCTTCTCCCGGCAGATCATGGCGTCTACGCTGGCGTAGTCCCGCTGCCGGAACAGTCCCTTGCCGCAGTCCGACTCCGTCACCAGACGGATGTTGTCCTCGTGGACCTGCTTACTGAGCACCGCCCGCTGATGGGACAGACCCAGCACGCCGCACAGCCGGCGGAAGTTCTCCTGCACATTGGCCAGATCGTCGCCCCGGCCCACGCCCAGATTCAGGCTGTTCCACGGGGCGGGGCTGACGCCGCCGGTGCGGGTGGAAAAGCCGTGGCGGATGCTGCCGCACAGCAGATCGCTCTGCAGCACGGTGATGCCGTTTTCCGTATGGTCATGAAATGCCATGGCAGTCCTCCTGTCCGGGGATTTTTACGCATCCCGGCCGCAGCAGTTCTTGTACTTCTTACCGCTGCCGCAGGGGCAGGGTTCGTTGCGGCCAATCTTCTTCACCTTGCGGGGCTGCTTCTTCACGGTGCCGTCGCCGCCCACGCTCTCCGACGTGGTCTTGGCTACACGCTCCCGCTTGACCTCCTCGTTCTTCCGCAGCCGTACGGAGTACAGCCGCCGGACGGTTTCCTCCTGAATGGCGGAGATCATCTCCTCAAACATCTCCAGAGATTCCTTCTTATAGGCGATGATGGGATCCGTCTGAGCATAGGCCCGCAGACCGATGCCCTGCCGCAGATCGGTCATGGCATCGATGTGGTCCATCCAGTACTCGTCTACCACCCGCAGCAGCACCACACGCTCCACCTCACGCATGACAGGGGAGGTGAACTCCTGCTCCTTCTTTTCGTAGAAGTCGGCAGCGGCGGCGGTAAAGGCGTCGATGACCTCCTCCGCCGTCAGCTGGGGGATGCGCTCCGGCTCGAAGCGCACGGTGTACCTGGGGAAGTACAGGCCCTCCACCTGACGCAGCAGCTCCCGCATTCCGGCCTCGTCCATGTGGCTCTCGCCGCCGAAGGCGCTGCTGACCTGATGGCCGATGGCGGTGGACATCATGTTCATGATGATGCCCTTGACGTCCATGCCCTCCAGCACCTGCTTGCGCTGATTATAGATGATCTCACGCTGCTTGTTCATCACGTCGTCGTACTCCAGCACCGACTTACGGGACTGGAAGTTCCGGGACTCCACCGTGGTCTGAGCCTGCTCAATGGCACGGGTCAGCATCTTGTTCTCAATGGGGGTATCCTCGTCGAGGTTCATCCGCTCCATGATGGCGTTGATGCGCTCACCACCGAACAGACGCATGAGGTCATCCTCCAGCGAGATATAGAACCGGGTCTCGCCGGGGTCGCCCTGACGACCGGCACGGCCACGCAGCTGGTTGTCGATCCGGCGGGAGTCGTGGCGCTCGGTACCCACGATGAACAGGCCGCCGGCCTGACGCACCTGCTCCGCCTCTCCGGCGATCTCCTCCTTGTGCTGCTGCAGCTTCTGGGCAAACAGGCGGCGGGCATCCAGAATCTCCTGGTTGTCCGTCTCGGCGTAGCCGGTGGCCTCAGCAATGAGCTCGTCCGACAGCCCCGCCTTCCGCAGGTCGCTGGTGGCCATGTACTCGGCATTGCCGCCCAGCATGATATCCGTACCACGGCCGGCCATGTTGGTGGCCACGGTGACGGCGCCCAGCTTACCGGCCTGCGCCACGATCTCCGCCTCACGCTCATGGTTCTTGGCGTTCAATACGTTGTGCTTGATGCCCGCCTTGGTGAGCATCCGGCTTAAAAGCTCGTTCTTCTCGATGGATACCGTACCCACCAGCACCGGCTGGCCCTTGGCGTGGCACTCCTCCACCTGACGGATGACCGCCCGGAACTTACCTTGCTCTGTTTTATACACGGAGTCCTGATCGTCGATACGGGCGATGGGACGGTTGGTGGGGATCTCCACAATGTCCAGCTTATAGATGGTGGCAAATTCTTCCTCCTCTGTCAGGGCCGTACCGGTCATACCGGACAGCTTCTGATACAGGCGGAAGTAGTTCTGGAAGGTGATGGTGGCCAGCGTCTTGCTCTCCCGCTGCACGGAGACGTGTTCCTTGGCCTCGATGGCCTGATGCAGACCCTCGGAGTATCGGCGGCCGAACATCAGACGGCCGGTGAACTCGTCCACGATGATGATCTCGCCGTCCTTGATGACGTAGTCCACGTCCCGCTTCATGACGCCGTGGGCCTTGATGGCCTGATTGATGTGGTGGGCAATGGTGCTGTTCTCCGGGTCGGAGAGGTTCTCCAGATTGAAAAACTCCTCGGCCTTGGCGATACCACGGGCGGTGAGGGTGGCCGTCTTGGCCTTCTCATCCACCACATAGTCGGCGTCGATATCCTCGGCCTCCTCCTCCTTGGAGTCCACCTCCGCCACCACGTATTTCTTCATCCGGGCCACCAGCGACTCCGCCATGTCATACAGCTGCGTGGACTTGTCCCCCATGCCGGAGATAATGAGGGGCGTCCGGGCCTCATCGATGAGGATGGAGTCCACCTCGTCCACGATGGCGAAGTTATGGCCCCGCTGCACCTGCTCGTTCTTATAGATGGCCATGTTGTCCCGCAGGTAGTCAAAGCCCATCTCGTTGTTGGTGCCGTAGGTGATGTCGGCGTTGTAGGCGGCCTGCCGCTCCTCCTTGCTGAGGTCGTGGACGATCAGGCCCACCGACAGGCCCAGAAAGCGGTGGACCTTGCCCATCCACTCGCTGTCTCGCTTGGCCAGATAGTCGTTGACGGTGACGATGTGAACGCCACGGCCCGTCAGTGCATTGAGGTAGGAGGGCAGCGTGGCCACCAGCGTCTTACCTTCACCGGTCTTCATCTCAGCGATGCGGCCCTGATGCAGCACGATGCCGCCGATGAGCTGCACCCGATAGGGGCGCAGACCCAGCACACGGTCCGCCGCCTCCCGCACGGTGGCAAAGGCCTCCGGCAGCAGGTCGTCCAGCGTCTCGCCGTTGGCCAGACGCTCCTTGAACTCCGGGGTCTTGGCCTGAAGCTGGGCATCGGTGAGGGCCTTGTACTCGTCGGCCAGCGCCTCGATCTTGTCAGCGATGGGGTAGATGCTTTTCAGCTCCCGCTGACTGTACGTTCCGAAAATTTTCGTAATGAGTCCCATATGTATCGTGTCCTTTCTGTTTCCAAAAGGAAAGTATGCGTATTGCTCCCGTTTCCCTGCCGCCGGGCGGGAGAGCCTTCCGGCATCGCTGCAGCGAATAGAAACAAGAATACATCCTGTATCATACCACAAATTCCTGTCAGATGCAAAGGAAAAACGGCAACAAGAGCAATTTCACTAAAATAAAATGGCGACAAACGGCACTCTTTACGAAAAAGCACACTGGGCGGCGAATTTGCTTGCAAAAAGCGGAAATTGTGATACGATGAAGCTGAAAGGGGAGGAGTCCGATGCACAGGTAGAAATATAATGGAAGAAATATCCAGCGACCCGGCTGCAGGACGTGCTTGCCATCGGAACCAATGCTTCCTTTGATGACAGCTTTGCAGAAAAGGGTTACGTGCATCAGACGTTTAAGTGCGGAATTTGCGGCAATGAAACAAAGAGGAACCGTGATGTAACGGAAAGCAGTCCAAAAGATGGGAATCTTAAGATCGAATACAAAAATCTTCTGCCGCTCTTGCGCTTTAATCCCACTATCCCCCAGTGTGATGCCTGTGAGGCGGGAAATGTAGCGGATAGCCATTTTGCTACCTATCTATGCTATGGCGTTGTAACATCAACGGATGCAGTTATGCAACCAAGCTACGCCCATAAGACCCTTGGAGCCAGTAATATTTCTGTGTCGATAGATTCCAAGGGAGGTGTAAGTTTCTCTGTTGGCTTGGGTAGTAAGATTACCACATATTTGGCACGCCCAGTAACACTTGAGTAACAGGAGTATCAATGTTGGAGGAAAATTTATGAAGCCAGAGTGTCCCATAGACTGGAAAACAGCATTTACCGCCGCATTGCTCGGCTTTTTAGGAGCGTATCTGATCGGCGGCTACCTGAATATGCCGGACGCCGGGGCCATTGCGGCCATCGCCTATGTGGGCGGGCGCATCCTCTGGTATCTGAAACGGCTGGAGGCCCGTCAGGAGCCGAAGGACACCGTTGCGGATGCTCCCGCCGATACCGCAGCTGCCGATACGACGCCGGAGGGCATTGGCACCGAAGGATAACGGATATCCCCGGACGGCGGCGGGGCGAGGGAGCGTATCCCGGCGGACATAGGCAGCAGCCCATGCCCGCTATTGCACATCGCAAAAAAAATCATCGCCTGAATGTCCGATTCAGGCGATGATTTTGTCATTTTTTGGAAACTGCGGAAAAAAGCCTTGCAACACGGAAACAAGTGGTATAATATATTATCAGATATAGTGTATATAATATTTGCAATCTATGCAAATAATAGGGATGACAAGAGGAGAAGTACCGTGAGAACCAGAGATCAAGAGGAATTTCAGCGCAAAAAAATCATGCTGATGGAGAAGTGCTACGACTGCTACGCCGAAAACGGTCTGGCCTCCGTGGGCATCCGGAAGCTGGCGGAGTCCTGTGGGTGCAGCTCCGCCGTGCTGTATATCTATTTTAGAGATTTGGACGATCTCATTGTCCAGTCCACCGCCTACTGCATGAAGAAGGTGGAGGACGACTTCATGGCCAAGGCCCCCACCGATCCGCAGGATCTGATGCGCTTCATCGACGAGATCCCCTACTGGACGGCCCGGCAGCACGGCAAGAAGTACCGCCTGATGTATCAGGTCTACACCCACCCCAAGTATATCCGCTACGGCAAGCAGTTCTTCGAGGGGGTCAACCGCCGCTACACCGAATACGCCAAATCGCTGGAGCCCAAGCTGGGCATCCCCTATACCACCATCACCCCGCTGATCTTCATCCTGATCCAGACCTGCGTCCACTACGCCATGTTCGAGGATGAATGCTATCTGCAGTCCCAGCTGGAGGCGCTGAAGCAGGCCATTCGGCTGCTTATGACCCAGTACCGCACGGAGGACGCAAGGCCCGACGTCAAGGCGGAAAGCTGACGGTTCCGCCGCAGCGGCCGCAGAAAAAACCAAATAAGACAGAAGCGGACCCCCTCGGCTATGGCCGAGGGGGTTCGTTTGTTATCTCTGCATTTGGCCGCTTACCGCTTGCAGGCCGTGGGCGCATCAGGTCACGGTGCGATTGATGCGCTTGACCTCGAAGGAGGTCTGGGACAGGGTTTGCCGGGAGCGGTCCCCGATCTCCAGGGTGACGGAGAAAATGTCGGTGGAGGCATCGTAGCGCAGGGTAAAGGCAGTTACCTGCAGACCCTTGGGGTAGGAGGCGGAGCCCAGCAGGTGACGATCGCCCAGCGCTAGCTGGCCGTCTTCACCGATCTGAAAGGCATCGCCCTTACCCTCTACGCTGCCCACGTTTTGGATGAAGATCTGCGTCAGGCCGCCGTTTTCATCCTGCGTCACGGTGCCGCAGAAGCGCAGCTTGTCGCTGATGACGCTGGTGAGGGTGGAGCAAAGCTCCTGCGCCTCCGACAGCCGCATGGACTCCGTATAGGTCTTGCTGGCAAAGCGGATGCCCACCACCAGCAGCGCCGTCAGCAGCAGCACGATCAGCACCGTACACAGCATCTCGGTCAGGGTGATGCCCCGCCGGTCACGGAGTTTTCTCATGGCGTATCCTCCGACACATAGTAGCGGTAGCCGTTCTCCTGATAGACCTCCACCGAGGTGCTGCCGGTCTGGCCGCTGCGGCCGGAGAGGCGCAGCTGGGCGTTGCCATCGGACTGGGCATCGCTGTACCGGAAGGAGACGTCGGTGTCCCGGATCTTGGCGTTGATCTTGGCGGCTGCCACGGCGGAGCCCGTCAGAAAGACGAACACCAGCACGATGATCAGCAGGGATACCAGAGTCTCCACCAGAGTTTCGCCCTTCTGGTTCTTCAGCTTTTTCATCCGGTGACCCCCTTTTCAATGAGCGGTGTGTCCCAAGAGATGGTGGTGGTGGTAACGGTGGTCTGTCCCGTCTCGGTGTTGCCGCCGGTGACGGTGGTGACCTGCTGCTTCCGCTCGCCGCTGAGGGTGAGGGTCATAAGGCAGTTGCCCTGACTGCTGTCCGCCAGAGAAAGGGTCACGGTGATGTCGTAGGCGGGTGTCATGGTGAACTCCGCCTGTACGGCGTCCAGACCGCTGGCAGCATCCGGGGTGAGGGTGATGACGTCGGTATAGGCGATGCCACGGCCCACGGCCTCGATGCCCCGCTCCAGCCAGGCCTTCATGGCCCCCTGGGGGGTCTGAGTTACCTCCGTCCGCTCGATATAGCTGCCGGTGGCAGTGGGGCGGCGGGTGACCTTCTGCTCATAGCCGGAGGAGAGGATATCGTCCCGCAACAGCTCCGCAGCGGAGCTGACGGTGAGATAGGTCTGCTGGCTCTGGCGGTCGTTGGAGATGTGCCGGGCGGCGGTAGTGGCCGCCGTAAGGATCACTACGCTGACCATGCTGGCTACCAGCAGCAGGAGGAGGGCCATCAGAATGGTGACGCCCTTCCGGTCTGTACACTTTTTCATTCCAATGGCCTCCTTTCTGCAAAACGGTTATCGGCTCCAGCGCCAGCGGAGCAGACCGGGCTCCTCCGTATCCTGATAGATGGGTTCAAAGGTGGTATCCTGGAACAGGGGCAGGTCGGGACTGGGGGTCCAGCCCACAACGGGCCGGAGCGCCGAGGCAAGCTCCTCCTCCGTGGGGAGGAAGCCGGCGGCGGGCTGGCCGAAGGGAACGGCCTTCTCCAGCCGCAGGCGGCCCACCACGAAGGTGGCGGTGATCTGCGTATCCTCCGCCGTCAGGGTATAGGGGATATCCAGCGGATAGGGCCGGCCGGTGCGGGTGTCGGTGAGAGTCACCTGCAGGGTGACTGTCTCCTGCTGCCGTCCGTGGATGGTGATGGGGCGATAGCTGAAGTCGCCGTCCTGCTGGGCGGCCACCACGTCGCCTACGGTGACCCGGTAGTCCTCATCGGCGTTGGAGAGCATATCGTGGGAAGTGCCGGTGCTATCCAGAACGGTAAGGGCCGTTACGGTGAAGTACCGGAAGTCCGCCGCCTTGCCACGGCTGTACAGGTACAGACCCTCGTAATCGGGGACATCGCCCTCGGCGGGGCCGAGAGGGGTATCCCAGTCGCTGGCGTCCCGATTCAGGATGCCCTGACGATACACGGCGTCTCCATCGCCCACATGGGCGATGCCCAGCACGCCCTGCATATGGATGGTGGCGGTGAGGCGCAGCTCACTGGTGAAGGTGCGCTGGCCCACGGTGACACCGGCCTGCACCAGCAGAGTCTCCTCGCCCTCGCCCTTACCGGTGACGGTGACCTGCTGATCCCGACTCACCGGGGACAGCGTGACCACCCGGTCAGAGCCGCTGACCACGTCCCATTTGACGCCGGTGAGCACTTGGCCGGTGCCGTCCCGTGCGGTGAGGGTGAGGGTAGCGCTCTCGCCTACATACTGCTCTACGGAGAGTTGATCCACGGAGATGGAGAGCTTGGCGGTGACGTCCACTGCCAGACGGGCGGTGTAATCCCCCAGTGTGGCGATGATCTCGGTGGAGCCGATGGCCTGTCCCACGATGCGGACCTTGTAGTGGCCCGTGCCGTCCGGCTGAAGCTCGGCAGTGACGATGCCGTCCTTGGTATAGGACAGGGTGGGGAGCTCCGTGCCGGGATCCGTGCCCTCGAACCGCAGATCCAGCGTCACGGCGGATTCACCGCCGGCGGCATCGTAGTCGGTGATCATGTCCAGCGTCAGCAAGCCCTTGCTCCAGTAGAGGCCAGATGACGGCCACCAGCCGTAGTGCAGACGGGCCCGGCCAAAGACGTTATCCTGCACCAGTACGGTGGGGAAGGGGAAGTCCTGACCCTGCAGGGCCTCGTCGCTGCCGGGGAAGCTGTATTTGCCGTGGACCTCGGCGCCGTTTTCCTCGGTAGTGACCCACGCAAAGCTGCTGCCCAGAGCGGCGGCGAAGCTATCGTAGCGCTGTGCAGTGCCGGTGCCGTTGTTCTGGGTGACGATGCTGGCACCGGTGCGCTGGGACATCTGCTCATAGGTCAGGCCCGTCAGGCCCTTGATGCTATACGTGTTGGAACCACCGTTCCAGCCGTAATTACGGAGGTAGCTGAGATCGCCGTTGAGCATTTTTTCCCGTGCCGCTTCTGTACGCAGCAGCCCGCTAAGGGAGTTGTTTCTGGAATTACCCTTGCCGTAGTATTTGGGCAGATTGTCGAAAGAAATGCTGTTCTTGCTGCTGTTGAGGTAGTAGCAGTTATTGATATAGAGCTTTGCATTGGTGCTGGCACCGGCTCGGTCGGCAATACTGCCCATAAGGGAGATGCCGGTGATGGTACCCGCCATGTCCGGGAACTCCATGTAGGTGTAGCAGTTATTGAAAGTGGGCTGACCATCCGAACTGTCGGAGCGATTGACAAAGTTGGTGAAGCTGGCGGAGAAGCCGCTGCCGCCCATACCGCCGATATAGACATAGGTATCGGGGCCGGAGACACCGCCGAAATTCATCTTGACCTGGACGGCAGAGCTGCCGTCGGCAAAGACATTGTTGCTGCTGCCCACGGGGACACGCTCCTTCAGGGTCTCCTCCCCAACGGTGATGGTACCGCCGGTGTAGCAGTCCGTTACCGCAAAGCGCACACCGCCGGCCAGACCGCCTACACGCACATAGTTGCCGTAGCGGGCGGCGTTCATGTAGCCGTTGGTATCGACGTGGGTGCAGTTGATCTGCAGATCCACCACGGCGGAACACTTGTTGAGGTTGACGCTGGAGACACCCACCAGCCCGCCGATGGCGGCCTCACCCAGATGCTGCTTGTTACGGCTGTTGTCGGCCACAGTGTAGCCGGCGATGGCGCAGTTGGTGATGCTGCCGTTGCCCATGCTGCTGTTGTAGTCATAGGCGATGCCCACCAGACCTCCCAAGGCGTAGGAGGTGGAATACTGGCGCACCGTCCGGGTGCCGCTGGAGGGCGTGGGATCGGTATTGCGCTGGATGACGGCGCCGTTGTCACTATAAAGGACGATGTTCGCGATCTCTGCGCCGGCGGTGGTGCCGAAGAGGCCCACGTTGTAGCAGTAGGAGTCGATGTTCACGTTCTTGATGTAGTAGCTCTGGCCGTCGTACTTGCTGCCGAACCAGTTGTACAGCACCATACGGTAGTCGGTGCTGCTGCCGCTGTCGTAGACAGAGCCGGCGATGGGATGGAAGCTGTAATTCAGGGAGGCATCCGTGGGATCCGCCAGGCTCTGGCCGTTGAGGTCATGGCTCTGTTTCCACGTGCGGATGGGCCGGGTGCCGCCGGTGGAGTCGCCGGCGATGGCGTCCTCCTTGCTCTGGTAGCCCCAGGTGACACGGCTATATTGCAGATAGGGGTAGTACTTGTACATACTCCCGCTGTCCGTCACGTCACGGGTGGAGCTGCCCTGATTGCCGTAGTAGCTCCAGTTGATGTATTGCAGCTGCTCCACAGACCGCACCTGATAGGGCAGGGCATCCGTACCGGGCTCCACGCCGGTGGTGCCGCCGGTAGTACCGGTGCTGACGGCGGTGACGGCATAGGACTCTGCGAAGAAGGGACTGACGGTGTAGGTGAACCACACATCCCCCTGAGACAGGAACCAGTGGCCGTTGCCGGTGGTGCCGCTGAGGAGCCGCAGGCCGGTGTCGGAGGTCTGATAGGTGACGAAGCTGAACGGAGGCATCTGATTCTCCAGCTCCGCCGCCGCCTCGGTGTTGCGGCCGTCCAGAGCGATGTGCTGGGTCTCCAGCAGGGGCTCCGTCTCGCCCTTGGACCAGTAGTAGCCGTAGCCGTAGGCGGTGATCTTGCCGCCGTCGTCGTGGGCGGTGCAGAGGCTGCTGCCGTCCTTGCGGACGCCGTTTTCAAAGCCGATGTATGAGAAGTGATAGCCGGGGTTACTGCCGCCCTCCTCGTGCTCCCAGTACACCATGCCCAGCGTACCCAGATCGGCGGGGGTCACCCAGTCGCCGTAGTGGACGGGGCTGCCGTGGCCGGTGAGACTGGTGGGATAGGGATAGGCCTGGCCGTCGGTGTTCAGGGTTTTGCTGTGGTGATAGGTGTGGCTGGCATCGGCGGAAGAGAAGCCGGTGAGGGTCAGGGCCTTCAGTCCCTGCTCATTGACAGCCCGTGCGCCGGACTGGTCGCTGTAATCATACAGGTGGACCTGCCCCACGAAGCGATAGGTACCGCCGCTGAGATAGTAGCAGCCGGAGGTGCTGCCGGTGGCCGGGGCGAAGCCGTAGGTATCGGCACCGGGGGAGGTAAGGGCCGTGGCGCAGTAGCTGCTGCGGATCGAGCCGATGTTCTCCCCGGCGAAGCCGCTGAGGGCCACGCCGCCGCCACGGATCTGGAGTACCTCCACGTTGGCCATGGCGTAGCTCTGGCTCACCAGACCGCTGTTGCCGCCGGTGAAGCCGCCCATCAGCAGACGGGCATAGTTGCTGCTGGCGGTGAGGGAGGGAGTACTGACGCTGCCGGAGCGGATGGTCCCGGCGTTATAGCCCACGAAGCCGCCCATATACAGGACGCTGCCCTGATAGGCGTGGGCTGTGACGGAGTAGCCCGCCGCAGCGCAGTTGTAGACGGTGCCGTCATTGCGGCCTGCCAGAGCGCCGACATAGGCGGTACGCAGGCGCAGGATGCCCCGAAGCGTCACGGAGTAGTCCTGCTCTCCGGTGGTGAGCACCACATTCCGCAGACTCCCCTGATTCAGGCCGAAGAGTCCGGCGTAGTCGCCGCCGTTGGGACTCTGGAGCGGCACAGCGGCGATGGGATAGGTGCCGCCGTCATAGATGTGGGTAAAGGGGACGACGGCACTGCTGCCGATGGGCTGCTGGCTGGTGACGACGGTATCGTTGCGGCCATAGGCTGCCCAGTCATAGCCGGAATAATCGATGCTGCGCTCCTGCTGGAGGGTGGTGTCCTTGGCCAGCAGGGGGCTGTACTGCTCATAGTACAGACTCAGGTTATTCAGCTGCCGGGCCGTGCGGATGCCGATCTCGCTGGGGGCCTCCGGGGCCTCGGAGCCCTCCGATACCCAGCAGGTGAAATGGGGATTGAAGTAGTAGGTGGTGTCCTCCACCTGCACCCGGCGGTAGAAGTCCGTGGCTACCTCGGTGGTGTTCACCAGTGTCCGGGGCAGGGGCAGCAGGTAGTAGCCCCCGCCCATGTCGATGGCGTTGGCACGGTACAAGGTAGAGGTGACCTCCCGCCCCCCCAGCGAATAGCGCGCCGTCAGATCCTGCTCCGGCAGCGTGCTGTACACCATGCCGTATCCGTCGCCCACCACCGTGCCGGTGGTTTTGACGGTGGATTTGTTGGCACCACGGAAGCCGTAGCTGCCGTCGGAATAGACCTCGTAGTACACCAGTGTACCGGCCTCGAACTGAGCCTGCCAGTCGCCGTAGTGGGTCAGCCCCGTCAGGCGGGGATAGGAGTAAGCGCCCAGACCCATGCCGTCCACCAGGTTATAGGCCACGGTGTCGCTGCCACCGGTCTCAGCGGTGAAGGCGTCGTTGAGGTACTTCTCGATGGCGTCGGCCCGGCTGCGGCCGCTCCACTGCTCATAGTCGGCAAAGACCGTGCCGTCCATGTCGTGGTCGCCGTGGGACATATAGTAGGTGCTGGTGATATCGGGCTTGCCGGTGGTGACATCCGCAGGCTTGGCGGTGGAGTAGGTGAGCTTTTCACTGCCGTTCAGCCGGGCGCTGGCGCTGTAACAGGTGTCGACGACGTCGCCGTAGGACAACTCACCGCCCACCAGACCCGCCATGACGTCCGCTTCCTGAAAACCGGCGGTGTAGCAGTCCCGCAGGGTGATATCCGCCGTGCCGGTACAGCTGCCGATGAGGCCGCCGGTGGTGCCGGAGGCGTAGAGGTAGCAGTCGGCGTAGGAGTGCTCCACATAGACGGTGCGAGTGCCGCTGATATAGCCCACCAGACCGCCGGCGTAGCGTCCGCCCTCCAGCACGGAGGAGGCGAAGCTGTTGCGGACGGTGAGGTCATAACCACAGCGGCCCACCAGACCACCGGCGGTGGCGCCGCTGATCCAGATATCCTGCTCACTTTTGCTGCTGAGCTTGTCACGGGTGGGGCTCAGGTAGACCTGACAGCCCTCAATGGTGGTGCCGCCCCGGAGGGAGCCAGCCAGACCGCCGGCATTGCCGCCGGCGCTGATCTGGGCGCCGCACAGACGGATGTTTCGCAAGGTACCCCGGAAGCTCTCAAACAGGCCGCCGTCGCCGTCGGTATCCACCGGCAGCTCATAGATCACAGGGTGATAGGACTGGGTGCCTACGGCGACGGTGCTGTCGTAATAGGCGAGGTTCTCGTTATAGATGGGGGTGAAGCTCCGACCCGGATAGCAGCTGTCCCAGCCGTCGTCCATGCCGGTGTTGACGAACTGGATATCCTGCTCCTGCAGCGCCCGTGTGATGGCGGTGGGCAAACCGGAGCCCTCGTCCAGATTTTGCAGATGCCGGGCATAGGTGACCACGGCGGTGGTGCCGCCGTCCCGCACCTCGGCAAAGAGACTGTTGGTGGTGAGCTTGCCGGTGACGGAGTCCACCAGACGGCTGTCGCTCTCCACCTCCACCTTCAATGTCAGGTCGGAGCCGGGGGTCAGCTGCCGGAAGCGGCGCTGCTGGGAGAAGCGTTTGCCCTCCGTCAGGTCGTCCAGCACCATGGTGACGGTATAGGTGCGGTAAGAGACGTTGACTTCGGAGCCGGTGAGCTCCATCCGCCCGGTGGAGTGGCCCTGTGCGTCCGTCACCGTCACATAGAAGTGCAGGGGGTCACGGGGCGTGTCACAGGTGACCTTCAGCAGCAGACGCTCCTTGTTGATGATCTCCATCTTGGGGGTCAGCTTGCCGGTGTCCTCGCTCTGGACGCTGTCGCCGCCGTAGTAGCCCACGGTAGCCCCCTCCTGCACCCGGCGATCCCGTGAGCGCAGGGGGTTGAAGGCGTCGAAGCTGTACTGCATGGGCTTTTCGCTGTAAAACACGGCGTAAACGCTGCCGCTGCCGGGGTCATACTCGATGACCCAGTTGGCGTCCCACAGCTCCGCCTCCACCTGCTCACGGGGCAGGATGCTCCCGGCGGCAGAGGTGTCGGTGCTTTTGGCGGCGGAGGTGACGTAGTACAGAGTACTGGTGGTGTACTTATCCTGCTCGGCGTCCCAGGGGATGTTGTTCAGGGCCGTGGCCCGGTCCTTGCCGTACTCGTCGCTGCGGCCGCTGGCCTGCAGCTGGGAGAGCCGGTTCTGGGCCGCCAGATAGATGGTCTCCGCCTTGGAATCCAGCTCCGTCTGGCGGATATTGCGCTGGTGGCGGCTGATGGGGATCATGGCCAGCGCCAGCAGGATGATGAGGATGGCCAGCGCCAGCAGCACCTCCGTCAGCGTGAAGCCCCGTCTATTCCGTTGTAGTTTTCTCTCAGTCATAGAAAAAGCTCCCCGCCCCACGGCATCCTCAGGGCATGATCTCGAAGTAGGTGATGACCAGCGTGGTCTCCACAGTGCCGCTGTTGCGGCCCTCGGTATAGGTGTTCATATTCATGTCGGAGATCTGGCTGATGTTCTCGCTGGAGCACAGCCGATCCACGATCTGCCGGGCCTGTGCATAGGTGGAGGTCCGGAAGGTCATGACGATGGGCCGCAGCATGATATAGTCCTGCTGCACGGTGCCCGCAGAGCAGTCCAGCGAATAGTCCAGCGTGTCGCTCATGATCTCGTGGAGCTCGATCATCAGCTTGCCGCTGTTGTCGTACTGGGGGATGGTGCGCTTCTCGCCCGCCGCCTTGATCTCTTCGATGGCCTTCTGCATCTTCTGCATCTGGGCCATTTTCCCCTGATTGGCGTCCAGCTCCGTCTGCTCGGCCTCCATGTTCAGCCGATAGCTGGAGATCTGATCGTTGATGGGGATGAGGATCAGCTTACAGTAGCCCGCCACCAGCACCACCACGATCAGCACCAGCAGCAGGATCTTTTCCCGTCTTGTCAATTCCCGGTTCATTTGTCTGCCTCCTCTGCGCTGCGTAGGGTGATGCGGACGGTGAAGTCCAGAATGGTGGAGACGTTGCCGTCCTCCGTGGAGGCCAGATTCAGCTCCACATTGCTGACGATGGGGGACTGCTGGATCACGTCAAACATCCGGGAGATCTGATCCAGACTCATGCCGGACATGGCCACCACCATCTTGTTGCCGGACACTTGTAGGGAGACCAGCCGTCCGCGGGACAGCATCTCCTGCTCCAGCAGATCCAGCGCCTTCTGGCGGTCCACCAGAGTGCCGTTGTCCTCGCTGCCGTCGGTGGCCCACTCCATGGAGTAGGTGCGGTATTCCATCAGCAGACGGTCGTAGCCCTTCAGCAGCTCCTGCATCTGGGTATACTCCGTGTGAACGGAGGCGTAGGCGGCCTGCGCCGCATCCAGCCGGCGGTACTGGTCGATGACGCCGAACTTGGCCACGCAGCCCGCCAGAATGACGATGGCCAGACAGCCCACCAGCAGGGTCAGACGGGGATTGCCCTTCTGTTCCCGCATATTCAGATTGATGCCCTGCTTATGGGGGCATTTGAGGGTCTTGCGACCGGCCTCCGAAGGCCCCTTTTTCATCTTTTCTGCCATTATCGCAGGCCCCCCTTGATGCCAAGATCCACGCCGCCGATGGCCCGCAGGTACATCCACGGCTCCTCGGTAGTCATCCGCTGGCCCAGCAGCTCGGCGGAGGTGTGCAGCGTCATGCCGGTGGTATCGGCGATGGTGTCGTACAGCGGCTGAATGGCGCTGCCGCCGCCGCACAGGCACAGCTGCGTCAGCTCCCGCTCCCGGTTGTTGTAGTTGAAGAAGTTCACGGCCTTCACCACCTCCACGGCGATGCGGCCATACAGCTCACGGGCCTGCTCCGACTCCAGCACATGGTTGTAGTTCTGGCGCACGTACTCGTGGGCCACGTGGATGTCCACGCTGCACTGATCGGCCACCAGATGCTCCAGATCGGACATCCCCACCTCGATCTCCCGGCGGCTGGCGAAGTGGCCGCCCCGGTAGATATACAGGAAGGTGGCGCTGTGGCCCAGATTTACCACGCACAGGTCACGGCCCTCCTGCCGGGTGCGGCGGTAGTAGGCCTGCAGCACGGCGCTGTACGCACACTCGCTGGGGGTCAGCACCCGCAGGCGGAAGCCCGCCCGGCGCAGCATGGCCCGATAGCTCTCCACGGTGCTTTTCAGGGTGGCGCAGGCCAGCAGATTCATCTCCGTGGGCTGGCCGGACTCGTCCCGCAGCACCTCCCGCATGGAATAGTCGAAGAAGTACTTGTTCTTCTCCTCCGTCAGATAGTCCCGGAACTCATAGGGCAGGTTATACAGCAGCTGCTGCTCCGTCATGGCGGGCATCACCAGCTCACGGGTGAACACCTCCGTGGAGGGCAGCACCAGCGCCGCATGGGTCAGGGGGATGCCGTTACTTTTGGCCGTCTGGCGCAGGAAATCCGCCATGGCGTCCATGGACAAAATCCTCGAACCGGAGACCATGTTGTCCGGCAGCTCCGCCGTGACGGCCTTTTTCAGGTCCGCACCGGCGAAATATACCAGCTTGACGCTGCTCTCACCGATGTCAAAGCCAACGATCTTTTCCAAAATGCTCGTCCTCACTTTCAAGAATTACAGCAGCCCCAGATACCAGTCGATGATCTGTTGGCCGCACAGCGCCGTCAGCCAAGCGCCAAGGGCGATGCTGGGGCCCCACGGGATGGCCTCGCCGCCGTCCCGTTTTTTTTGCAGGAGTCCCCACACGATGCCGATGACGCAGGCCGCCACCAGACACAGAAGGTTCCGCTTCCAGCCCAGAAACAGCCCCGTCAGGAACAGGAGCTTGATGTCGCCGCCGCCCATGGCCTCACGGCCCAGCAGCTTCTCCATCCCCAGCACCAGAAGCAGTACGCCCCCTGCCACCGCCAGACCGCCGATGGCGCCGTCCAGCGCCCGCCGGAGCGGCTGGGGGTCGAAGAAAAGAGTGGTGATAAATAGCACAACGCCGACCGCTATGAAACGGTCGGGGATGATGTACCCCTCCAAATCCGCAAAGGAGCAGGCCAGCAGGATACCGGCCACACACCAGCCTTCAAGAGCTTGGAGCGAAATATCATAATGCAGCAGCAGCGTCACGAACACCAGCGCCGAGACGGCCTCGGCCAGAACGTGACGCCGGGAGAGCTTGGCCCCGCAGTAGCGGCAGCGCCCGTGGGCAGCCAGATAGCTGACCACCGGGATCAGATCCCGCACCGCCAGCACATGACCGCAGGCGTCGCAGTGGGACCGGCCACGCAGCACGCTCTCCCCATGGACGATGCGCCAGGCTGCACAGTTCAGAAAGCTGCCCATGCACGCACCCAGCAGGGCGGCCAGCAGGCAGCAGTAAACAGTTAGGAAGGGATCGGCATACAGCATGGGAAGGCTCTCCTTTAGATGGGACTGTCCTCACGGAGCGGGGAGGGACGCCAACCCACGGCCATCCCCGCCCGATGAGAGACGGGTCGCCCCGCACCGGCCCGGTCGGGCCGGTGCGGGAGGTGTTGCGTGTGAATGTGACAAGCGGAAATTAGTGAATATCGGGCGTACCCAGCGTCCAGGTGAAGGTCTTGCTGTCGGCATTGGCGGCATCGGTCAGCTTAGAAGCGGTGTAGGTGATGGTGCCGTTGGTGACGATCAGCATCTCCATCAGAGTGAAGCCCTTCTTGCTCTGCAGTTTCTTCAACATAGTTCTACATCTCCTATTATTTTTTCGCGGTTTTTATCTTGATCCGTACAGGGTTGTTATACGGATAGGATATGAATTTGGGTGCGGCGGCCTTACATTCCGCCGTAGAGGGTGAACAGCGGCAGATACACCGCCAGCAGCAGCACCACCACGATCACCGCCAGAGCGATGGTGATGATGGGCTCCAGCACCGACAGCAGGCGGGCGGTGGTGACCTCCACCTCGTTGTCAAAGTATTCACCGATGACGTCCAGCGTCTCCTCCAGCGAGCCGGACTGCTCGCCTACGCCCACCATCTCCGTCAGCATTTTGGGGAAGTACTCGATCTGGCCCATGCTCTCGGAAATGGTGCGGCCACGCTCCACCTTCTGCTTCACCTCCTGCACGGCCAGTGCGAAGGTGTAGTTGCTGATCACGTTTCCGGTCACATCCAAGGCCTTGGGGACCGGCAGGCCGGCCGTCAGCATGGTGGCCATGCTGTGGGCGAACTGTGCGGCGGCGTTGAGGCTGTGGAGCCGGTGGAGGGGGGCCTTGGTGAGGCTCCATGCGGCGATAGCCCTCCGGCCCCGGATGGAGCGGCGGGCCACCATATAGGCGATGCCCAGCCCGGCGGCGATCAGCAGAAGCAGCCACCACCAGCCTATGAAGAAGTCACTGATGGCCAGCAGCACACGGGTGATGCCCGGCAGCTGGGTGCCCATCTCGGCAAAGACATCGTTGAAGGCCGGGACGGCCACGGCGATGATGATAATAAACACGACGATGGCCACCACAATGACCATGGCGGGGTAGGTCAGGGTGCTGACCACCTTGGCCTTGGTCTTGGCGGATTTATCATAGTATCGGTGCAGCCGCTGGAAGCACTCCTCCAGCGTGCCGGACTGTTCTCCGGCCCGGACCGTCTCGATGAAGGTCTTGGGGAGGTACGGGGCGTTGTTTTCAAAGCTCTGGGCCATGGAGTAGCCTGCGCCCACCTCCTCGGCCACCTTCTCCAGCATCTGGCGAATGTGGCGGTTCCTGGTCTGGGCCGCCACCATCTCCACACAGTGCTGAATGGACATCCCTGCGGAGAGGATGATGGCGAACTGGGAGCAGATCAGGGCCAGCTCCTTTTCCTTGATCTTCAGGCCGATGGGGCGGTTGAAGATGTTTTCCTTCTTCTCCCGCACCTCCTCCAGCCGGGTGATAACGGCTACGGTCTCCCGCAGGCGGCTGGCGGCCTCGAACTCGTCATAGGCCCGGATGACGCCGGATACAGCCGTTCCGTCCTTGGTCTGGCCCCTGTAACGGTATGTGGTCATGGCGTGTCTCCGCTCCTTCCGTGCCGGGTTTTACGCAATTACTCGTCTACTGTGGTGTTGATGATGCGGGCGGCCTCCTCGGCGGAGGTGACACCCTCCAGCACCAGCCGGCGGCAACTCTCCCTCATGGAGCGGAAGCCGTTTTTGCGGGCCTCCTCCGTCAGCTGCTCCTCGTTGGCGCCCTCACTGATGAGCCGCCGCAGGCGGCCGTTGAGCATCAGGATCTCGAAGGCGGCCCGGCGACCGGTATAGCCGGAGTGATGGCACTCCGGACAGCCCTCGCCCTTATAGAAGGTGACATGGCTGTCCTCCGGCATCCCCAGCAGGGCCAGCTCCTCGGCAGAGGGCTGATAGCCCTTCTTACAGTGGGGGCAGACCTTCCGCAGCAGACGCTGGCTCACCACGCCCCGCAGGGCGCTGGCCACCAGCCACGGCTCCACGCCCACGTCCTTGAGCCGGTATACGGCGGACACGGCGTCGTTGGTGTGCAGAGTGGAGAACACCAGATGACCGGTGATGGCGGCCCGCATGGCGATGGAGGCCGTCTCGCCGTCCCGGATCTCACCCACGGAGATGATGTCCGGGTCCTGACGCAGGATGGCTCGCAGGCCGCTGGCGAAGGTCATGCCGGTCTTTTCGTTGATCTGGCACTGGCTGACGCCGGGGATGTGGTACTCCACCGGGTCCTCCAGCGTGACGATGTTGATCTCCTCACGGGACAGATCCCGGATCATGTTGCACATGGTGGTGGACTTACCGGAGCCTGTGGGACCCACCAGCAGAATGACGCCGCTGGTGTTTCGCAGCAGAGCGTTGTAGTTGTCAAGATCCTGCCCCTCCAGTCCCAGCTGGGATTTGCTGAGGGCCTGAGCGGACTTGTCCAGCAGACGCAGCACCATCTTCTCGCCATACACCGTGGGCATGGAGGAGATACGCAGGTCCAGACTGTGGCCCCGCACCGACTGGATGGCGTGGCCGTCCTGCGGGATCTTATGCTCGGCAATATTCATACCGCCCATGATTTTCAGGCGGGAGATCACGGTATTCTGCAGGTCGGCAGGCACTGTCAGGATGCGGCGGAGCAGACCGTCGATACGCATCCGCACCACCATCTCGCCCTCCTGCGGCTCCAGATGGATGTCACTGGCCCGCTCGGTATAGGCCCGCTCGATGAGGGCGTTGACGAAGCGGATGGTGGGGGCGGACTCCTGCGGGTCCGCCGTGTCCTGCGCCATCTGGGCGGGGATGACATCGTTGCTGCTGCCGGCCTCTCGCTTCATCTCCTCGATGACCCGTGCCGTACCCTCGTTGCCGTACAGGCGGCTGATGGCCTGCTCCACGGCCTTGCGGGTGGCGATCATGGGGATGATGCGCTTACGGGAGGCGGTTTTGACCTCATCCTGAGCCACGAAGTCCAGAGGATCGCTCATGGCCAGATACAGGCTGTTGCGTACCAGCTTCACCGGCACCACGCAGTATTTCTTGGCGATGTTCCGGGGGACATACTGGGCCAGCTCCACGGGGATGGAAATGGCTGTCAGGTCCACAAAGTCCACGCCCAGCTGCACTCGCAGAGCGTCGATGAGCTGCGCCTCCGTGATGAAGCCGTTCTGGATCAATGCGTCGCCCAGCCGCTGCTTGGTCTCCTTCTGGAGCGCCAGAGCACGCTCCAGCTGCTGCTCTGTGATGGTCCCGGACGCCACCAGCAGATCGCCCAAGCGCATATAGGCCATTTCACTCACCTCCCGGTCGAAAGCCCGTCATGTACGGACAGGAATAAAACGCACAGCCCGCATCGACGCATTCAACAATGTCGGATCCTGTACGTTTGAGGGCTATAATATACCCCAATTCCACGGCAAAGTCAAGCGATTTTTCGTGATTTATTCAAAAAATTCTCACAAATTCTCCATAAAACGACGTATTAGTCCGATATGAGAAAAGTATGAGAAAAATGTTGAAAACTGGTATTTTTTGACTGACCGAATGATAGAAATGACAAAACGGAGTCAGTATTTTCCCAAAAGAAAAGAGGACAGCTGCAGGCTGCCCTCTTGCGGGTGAACTGTATTTCAATTAGCGAGATTTTAACGGGCCGACAGCTGCGGCTCCAGCCAGTGCCAGATGTCCTCATAGACCGTTTGGCGCATGGGGCCTTCATTGAGGATCTCGTGTCTCAGACCGGGATACAGCTTCACAGTCACATCCGACAGGCCCGCCTTGCGGAAGGCGTCGGCGGTGCGGCGGACGCCCTTACCCATATCGCCCACCGGATCCCGGTCGCCGGAGATCAGCAGCACCGGCAGGCTGCTGTCCATGCGGGCCAGATTCTTGGGGTTCTGGTTGAAGGCGATGCCGTGGAGCATCTGGCGGAACAGCCCCACCGTGGCATCGGCGCCGCAGAGGGGGTCGGCAATGTAGCGGTCCACATTTTCGGAGTCCGCCGACAGCCAGTCATAGCCGGTGCGGTTGGGAGCAAAGGCCTTGTTGTAGCCGCCGAAGGCCAGATCGTTCACCAGCTTGCTGGCAGAGGAGGGTCCCTGTGCGGCGCAGACCACCTCCGCCACGGCACGGCCTCCGGCCAGCTTGGCCTGAGGCTGCCAGCCGGTACCCATGATAATGGCGGCCCGCAGGGTGCCGGGATAGCGGATCAGGTAGCTGCGGGCCAGAAAAGAGCCCATGCTGTGGCCCATGAGGCACAGCGGTACGCCGGGAAACTCCCGCCGCAGCTGCTCGTGCAGCAGCTGGATATCCGCCACCACCGTCTCCCACGGGGTGCCGTCGCCAAAGTAGACGGGGGTTCCGCCCTCCGGCAGAGAGCCGCCGTGGCCCAGATGGTCGTGGCCCACCACCGCCAGCCCCTGCTCATTGAGATAGCGGGCAAAGCCGTCGTAGCGGCCGATATGCTCGGCTACACCGTGGGAAATTTGCAGCACGGCACGAGGCGTTCCCTCCGGCAGCCACTGCATGGCGTGGAGCTGAGTCTTGCCGTCGCTGGAGAGAAAGGTGAACTCGGTGAGATTTGTCATGGAAATTTCATCCTTCCTATGGTAAAATAAGAATCATTCTATGGGCAGTATATCACAAACTCACCAAAAAGAAAAGAGGAGACGGCTATGGCATCGTATATTCTGGCACTGGATCAGGGGACGACCAGCTCCCGTGCCATCGTATTTGACCGGGCGGGACAGATCGCCGCCAAGGCCCAGTATCCCTTTCCCCAGATCTATCCGCAGGCAGGCTGGGTGGAGCACGACCCCATGACCATCTGGGACACGGAGCGTCTGGCGGCGGCGGAGGCCATCCGGGGGCTGCCGGAGGGCAGCATCGCCGGCATCGGCGTCACCAACCAGCGAGAGACTACCATCGTTTGGGACAAGGCCACCGGCCAGCCGGTGTATAACGCCATCGTCTGGCAGTGCCGCCGGACGGCGGAGCTGTGCGAGGAACTGAAACGGCAGGGACTGGAGGAGCGCATCGTCTCCACCACGGGACTGCTCATCGACGCCTATTTCTCCGGCACCAAGATCCGCTGGATCCTGGATAATGTTCCCGGCGCCCGGCAGCGGGCGGAACGGGGGGAGCTGCTGTTCGGCACGGTGGAGACGTGGCTCATCTGGAAGCTGACGGGGCAGCACGTCACCGACTATTCCAACGCCTCCCGCACTATGCTCTTTGATATCCACCGGCTGTGCTGGGATGAGGAGCTGTGCCGCCTGCTGCAGATCCCTGCCTGTATGCTGCCCCGGCCGGTGGAGAACAGCGCCGTTTACGGCACGGTGCAGCCGGGGATTCCCGGCCTGGAGACGCTGGCAGGTGTGCCGGTGTGCGCTGCTGCCGGCGATCAGCAGGCAGCTCTCTTCGGACAGGCCTGCTTTCATCCCGGTGAGGCCAAGAATACCTACGGCACCGGCTGCTTTACCCTGATGAACGTGGGGGCGGAGCCGGTCCGCAGCCGGGCGGGACTGGTAAGCTCTGTGGCATGGAGCGTAGGGGGCAGGACCACCTATGCACTGGAGGGCAGCGTCTTTAACGGTGGTAGTACCATCCAGTGGCTGCGGGACGAGCTGCGGCTGGTGGACTCCGCCCCGGAGTGCGACCGACTGGCAGAATCCGTGGAAAGCTCCGGCGGCGTGGTGGTGGTTCCGGCCTTCACCGGGATGGGGGCGCCCTATTGGGATATGTACGCCCGTGGGGCCATTCTGGGCATCACCCGTGGCACGGGCCGGGCCCATATCGCCCGTGCGGTGCTGGAGTGCATCGCCTATCAGGTGACGGATCTGATGCTGGCCATGCGGCAGGATGCCGGGTGCGACATTACGACCCTGCGGGCCGACGGCGGTGCCAGCGTGTCGGATATTCTCATGCAGATGCAGGCAGACCTGCTGCGGATCCCAGTGGACCGCCCCGCCATGGTGGAGACCACCGCCTTCGGCGCAGCATCGCTGGCGGGCTTGGCCTGCGGTCTGTGGCGGGATACGGAGGAGCTGGCGGCCCTGCGGCGCAGCCAGCGGGTGTTCCTGCCCCAGCGGCCCCAGGCGGACTGCGACGATGAGTACCGTCTGTGGAAAAAGGCCGTCAGCCGGGCCTGTCATTGGGCGGAGTGACAGAGGGGCATGGACGAATACACATATATGGATACATAAGCCCATAACAAAGGAGGCCGGACAGAGTCCGGCCTCCTTTGTTATGAGAATCTGTAGGTTCACTGCCCCATCAACTGAGCTCGGACTGGCCGGTATACAGCTGATAGTACTTGCCCTTCTGGGCCAGCAGTGTCTCGTGGTTGCCCCGCTCGATGATCTGCCCCTGCTCCAGCACCAGAATGGCCTGTGCGTTGCGAACGGTGGACAGGCGGTGGGCAATGACGAACACCGTGCGGCCCTCCATCAGGGAATCCATGCCCTGCTCGATGAGCTTCTCCGTGCGGGTATCGATGGAGGAGGTGGCCTCGTCCAGAATCAGCACCGGAGGATCGGACACGGCGGCCCGTGCAATGGCCAGCAGCTGGCGCTCCCCCTGACTGAGACTGCCGCCGTCGCCGGTGATGACGGTGTCGTAGCCTTGGGGCAGATGGCGGATGAAGGTGTCGGCGTTGGCCAGCTTGGCGGCGGCCCGGACCTGTTCATCCGTGGCGTCCAGCTTGCCGTAGCGGATGTTGTCGGCAATGGTGCCGGTGAAGAGGTGGGTGTCCTGCAGGACGATGCCCAGCGACTTCCGCAGAGAGTTCTTGCGGATCTCCCGGACGTCGATGCCGTCGTAGGTGATGGTTCCCTGCTGGATGTCGTAGAAGCGGTTGATGAGGTTGGTGATGGTGGTCTTTCCGGCGCCGGTGGAGCCCACGAAGGCGATTTTCTGGCCGGGCTCGGCAAAGAGGGAGATATCGTGGAGCACCACCTTATCCGGATCGTAGCCGAAGGTGACGTGGTCGAAGCGCACGTCGCCCCGCAGCTCTGTCAGGGAGCCGTCGGGCTTCTTCCATGCCCAGTGGCCGGTGCGCTGGGGTACCTCGGTGAGGGTATTGCCGTTCTTCTCCACCCGGACGATGGTGGTCTGGCCCTCGTCCTCCTCCGGCTGGGCCTCCATGACGGCGAAGATGCGCTCGGCGCCGGCTATGGCGGCCAGAATGGTGTTCACCTGCTGGCTGATCTGGCTCACCGGCTGGGACACCTGCTTGACGTACAGCAGATAGGCACCCAGAGAGCCGATATCGAACACACCGCCCATGGCCAGCAGTCCGCCTACGCAGCAGGTGACGGCGTAGTTGATGCGGGAGAGGTTGGCGGTGGCGGGCATCATGGACCCGGCGTAGGTCTGGGCCGTGGTGGCCGCCGCCTGATAGGCATCATTGCGGGCGGAGAACTGGTCGATGGCCTGCTGCTCATGGTGGAACACCTTGATGACCTTCTGGCCCTCGATCATCTCCTCGATGTAGCCGTTGAGGTCGCCCAGAGCGGCCTGCTGCCGCTGGAAGCTGACCCGGCTGCGGCTGCCGATGACCTTCACCACCAGCAGCATCAGCCCCAGAAAGGCGAAGGTGATAAGGGTCAGCGCCCAGTTCAGGTACAGCAGCATCCCGATGGTGCACAGGAACGTCAGGGAGTTGGACAGCACATTGGCGAAGCTGTTGTTGATCATCTCGGACACCGTGTCGATGTCGTTGGTGAAGCGGCTCATGAGGTCGCCGGACTGGTGGGTGTCGAAGTAGCGCAGGGGGAGCCCCTGCAGCTTATCGAACAGATCCTGACGCAGGGCGGCCACCGTGCGCTGGGACACCCGCACCATGATGCGGGAGTACACATAGGAGCACAGAGCCGACAGCACGAACACCAGCCCCATCAGCACCAGCAGCTTCAGCAGACCGGCGAAGTCGCCGGGGAGGATGTAGTTGTTGATGGCGGGCTTGAGGAAGTAGCTGCTGGCCACGGAACCCACGGAGCTGAGCAGCAGGCAGATGGCCACCAGTACCAGCAGGCCCTTATAGCGGCCCACATAGTGCAGCAGCTTCTTCACCGTACCCCGCAGGTCCTGGGGCCGCTGATAGCCGTGGCTGCGGGGGCCGTGGCCGGGTCCGCCGGGACGGCGGGGCGGCATGGAATTTTTCTGTTCAGCCATCGATGCTCACCCCTTCCTGCTGAGACTGATAGACTTCCCGATAGATCTGATTGGACGCCATCAGCTGTTCATGGGTACCTATGCCGGAAATTTTGCCGTCGTCCAGCACAAGGATCATATCGGCGTCCATAACGGAGGAGATGCGCTGGGCGATGATAAGCTTGGTGGAGCCGGGCAGCGCCTCCTTCAGCGCCGCACGGATCTTGGCGTCGGTAGCGGTGTCCACGGCGGAGGTGGAGTCGTCCAGGATCAGCACCTTGGGCTTGCGGAGAATGGCCCGTGCGATGCACAGGCGCTGCTTCTGCCCGCCGGAGACATTGGTGCCGCCCTGCTCGATGCGGGTGTCGTAGCCGTCGGGCATCCGGGAGATGAACTCGTCGGCGCAGGCCATGCGGCAGGCGGCCTCCATCTCCTGGTCGGTGGCATTCTCGTCGCCCCAGCGGAGGTTATCCCGGATGGTGCCGGAGAACAGAGTGTTCTTCTGCAGCACCATGGCGCAGCCCTCCCGCAGCGTCTCCATGGTGTAGTCCTTGACGTTGTGACCGCCTACATAGACGGCCCCCTCCGTGGCCTCATACAGCCGGGGGATCAGGCTCACCAGTGTGCTCTTGGCGCTGCCGGTGCCGCCCAGAATACCCACGGTCATACCGCTGGCAATGGAGAAGTCGATATCCGTCAGGTTCCACTCGGCGCTGTCGGGATGGTATTTGAAGTAAACGTGGTCAAAGCGGATGGAACCGTCGGAGAGGGAAAGCTCCCTCTTGGTGCCGTCGTCGGCGATCTCCTTCACGGCATCGTCGTCGGTGATCTCCGGCTGCTCCTCCAGCACCTCCACAATGCGCTTGCCGCAGGCGATGGAGCGGGTCAGCACCATCATCACCATGGCCACCATCATCAGGGCCATGAGAATTTCGGAGGCGTAGGTGAAGAAGGCCAGCAGGTCGCCGGAGAGCATCTGGCCGCCGGCCACATAGTGACCGCCCAGCCACATGATGGATACGATGGTGCCGCCCATAATGAGGTTCACCATGGGGATGAAGGTCACCACGAAGCCGAAGGCCCGCTCCGCCGTCTGGCGGAGCGTCTCGCTGCGCTGGAAGAATTTCTCCTTCTCCCGGTCCTCCCGGACGAAAGACTTCACCACACGGATGGCATTCAGATCCTCCTGCACCACCAGATTCAGTCCGTCGGTGGCCTTTTGCAGGGAGGTGAAAAAGGGCCCCACATACCGCAGTATGATGAACACCATCAGTGCCAGCAGCGGCAGGATCACCAGAAAGATCTGGCTCAGCTGCAGACTGATGCGAAGGGCCATCACCAGAGCGGTGATGAGCATCACCGGAGCCCTTACCAGCATCCGCATCCCCATCATCAGGGTCATCTGCACCGACGAGACGTCGTTGGTGAGCCGGGTGATGAGGGAGGCAGTGGAAAAGTGCTCGATGTTGGAAAAGGAGAAGCGCTGTACCTGCCGGTACTCTGCGTCACGGACGTTGGCGCCGAAGCCCATGCCGGCCTTGGCGGCCAGCGCTGCTGCGCCCACGCCCAGCGCCAGACAGATCAGGGCCATCAGCACCATCTTCAGGCCCATGGTAAGGATGTAGCTGCGGTCTCCGGCGCCGCCGTTGCCGCCGATGCCGTAGTCCACGATGTTGCTCATGGCCTTGGGCAGCATCAGCTCCAGCACCGCTTCGCCTGCCGAGCAGAGGATGCCCAGCAGGATGTAGACCCGATACCCCTTGGTATACGGGGCAAGCTTGCGTATCATAGTTCGGTTTCCTCCATTTGCGCTGCGAGATTTTGCGCCACCCGTTCCAGATAGCGGTGCAGGGTGGCCAGTTCCTCTGGGGAGAAGCCCTGTTCCATCTGCCGGTTGGTCTTCTGTGCGATGCGGATAAAGTCGCTGCGGAAGCGGCGGCCCTCCTCCGTCAGCCGGAGAACACGGCACCGGGCGTCCTGCTGGCAGGCATCTCTGGTGAGAAGGCCCTTCTCCTCCAGACGGCCCACGATGCCGTTGATGGTGGAAGGCTTCACGGCCATATACTGCTCCAGCTGCCGCTGGGTCACCGGCTCCGGCTGGCGGTGCAGGTACATCAGCGCCCGGCACTGGACCGGAGTGACGCCGTACTGCCGCAGCGAGCGATCCATGACCATCCGCATCCGGTGCTCGCACTGACCTAGCAGCCGCCCCAGATGATCGCTCTGACAGGTACTACTCAAGGTAAATCGCTCCTCTCTGAATCGTTAGCTGGCTAAATGTTAGCGTGCTAAATATTACCACGGAATGGAAGCATCGTCAAGAACAAATGGAGCGGCACCGTGTAAACGATTTGTGAACGGAGAGGTCAGGCGGCGGAGCGGCGGCGCAGGAGGTTTTTCCAGCCCAGCAGATCGATGTCGTGATATTGAAGCAGCAGACGGACGGTGAAAAAGCTGTCGACGGTCAGCAGCAGCCACACTGCCAGCGTCAGCCACGGCGGCACGGCGGTAAGCCATGGCCGCAGCAGGGGGTGGATATAGCGGGCGGTCACGGCCGCCAGCGGCCCCCAGATCAGGGCAAAGGGCAGGCACACCCGGCGGTTCAGGTCCATTTTGGTGGAGGAGTAGTCCCAGAACATGACCCCCAGCAGTCTATCGCAGCAGAAATGGACAGCGTATTCCACCGCCGTGGCGGTGAGTCCGCCATAGAGGGCCAAGTGCCAGAAGGTGTCCGTCATATCCGGCGGCAGAGCCAGCACCGCCAGCATGGCAAGGCCGTACACCGGACACACCGGCAGCAGCAGATACCCCTTGCGGATGGTGTGGCGGGAACGGGTGACAAGGGCATAGACCTTCTCCAGCAGATAGCCCAGAAAGCCGTAGGTCAGAAAGCTCCAGAGGTACATGGGCAGCGTCTCCTTTCTGGAGACAGTGTGTCCCGGAGGAGAGTGGGTATCCCCACTTGCCAAAGCCATTTTTTTCTGCTATGCTGATACCGTCGATAAGCAAGGGTCAATGCGCCTGATATCGATGGTACTATCGAATGTGAGAGAGGAGGAGCGGCCATGGATCAGCAGTGGGAACAGCTGCGGCAGCGGTGTCTGGTCTGCCGGGCGTGCAGTCTGGCCCAGGAGCGGACCCAGGTGGTGTTCGGCGTGGGCGATCCGGCGGCGGAGGTGCTGCTGGTGGGGGAGGCCCCCGGCGCCAACGAGGACAAGCAGGGGGAGCCCCTTGTGGGCCGGGCCGGGAAGCTGCTGGACGATATGCTGCAAATGATCGGCCTGTCCCGTGAGCGCATCTATATCACCAACAGTGTCAAGTGCCGCCCGCCCCAAAACCGGGACCCGCTGAACACCGAGAAGGAGGCGTGCAGCGGCTATCTGCGGCGGCAAATGGAGCTGATGCAGCCGAAAATCCTGGTGTGTCTGGGGCGCATCAGCGCCATGGAGCTTATCAAGCCTGATTTCCGCATCACGCAGGAGCACGGCCTGTTTTTCCGGCAGGACGGCATAGAAAAGATGGCCATGTACCACCCGGCGGCCCTGCTGCGGGACCCCGGCAAGAAGCCGGAGACTTTCGAGGATCTCAAGCGCTTACAGGCCAAAATTCGTGAGATCTGCGTCCGGACAAAGCTGGATTTTTAACGACGCACCGGGCCATACTACTTTCATTATTATTTTGTGGGAGGAACACCATTATGTATAAGAATATTGAAAAGCAGAAGGTTCTGCACATGGCGGAGCAGGTGGACTATCAGGACGGCCAGATCGTCAGCCGCACACTGGTGCAGAACAGCAAGCTCAGCATGACCCTCTTTGCCTTTGAAAAGGACGAGGAAATCAGCACCCATGCTGCCGGCGGCGACGCCATGGTGACGGTGTTGGAGGGTACCGGCCGCTTCACCGTGGGCGGCGAGGTCTTTCTGGTGTCTCAGGGCGAGACGCTGATCATGCCCAAGGATATCCCCCATGCGGTGTACGGGCAGGAGCGGTTCAAGATGCTGTTGACGGTGTCGTTCTAAAAATCTGGTGCAAGATCCATTGGATCTTGCACCAAAGGCCCCAGCCCGCTGCGTGCATCATTTCTGCGTCAGACCGCAGAAATTCCACACTTGCGGACTGAGCGGTATTTTGACTGACGCACCGGTCGTCAGCCAAAATGGAGCAGAGCTTTTCGCCGCCTGCGGGCGGCGAACTCTGCGAGGCTTTTGACGGGCCCAACGGTCTGCATGGCCTTTCCGGAGCGGTCAGAAGCTTTTTGCTGACTTTCCATCCCGTGTGCTGCGGCACACGGGATGCTTTTTCGCAAAAAAGCAGGAAAAACCGCAAAATAGGGGGTTGCAACTGCCGCATCCCTGCGTTAGAATGGAGCTTACAACCATGAAGGAGGGTGCAGAATGCAGGGTGAAGGATTGAAAAAATTACAGAGCGGACAGCCCATCTCTACACGGGAGCTGCTGCTGCTGATCGCTCAGCTGAGTTGGCCGGCCATTCTGGCCCAGATCTCCTCCGTGGTGATGCAGTATATTGACACGGCCATGGTGGGCCAGCTGGGCTCCAATGCCTCCGCCGCTATCGGTGTGGTGGCGACCACCTCGTGGCTCTTCGGCGATCTGTGCATTGCGCTGACCATCGGCTTTAACGTGGCGGTGGCGCAGGCGCTGGGAGCCAGACAGTCGGAGAAAGCCCGCGGCATCATGAAGCTGGCCTTTCTGGTGTGCATGGCCTTCAGCCTTGTGATGATGGCCATAGCGCTGGGCATCACCGGGAATCTGCCTCGCTGGCTGCGGGCAGACCCCGCCATCTGGCAGGATGCCAGCGCCTACTTTCTGGTATATGTTCTGTCGCTGCCCTTCATGCAGATGAATAACCTCTGCGGCGGACTGCTGCGTTCGGCGGGCAATATGAAAACCCCCGGCATCTGCATGGTGGTGATGTGCCTGCTGGACGTGGTGTTCAACGCCTTCCTCATCTTCCCCAGCGGAACGCTGCGGGTGCTGGGGGTGACGCTGCCGGGCTTCGGTCTGGGGGTTCTGGGTGCCTCCATGGGAACGGCACTGTCGCAGGTGGTCATTGCGGTGGTGCTGGTCTATATCCTGCTGGTGCGGTCGCCGGAGCTGCACCTGCGGCGGGGCGAAAAGGCACGGTTTACGGCGGCACAGCTGAAGCGCTGCCTGTCTATCTCGGCTCCCGTCATGGGCGAGCGCACCATTCTTTCCACCGCCCGGATGGTGACTACCGCCATCGTGGCCCCGCTGGGCATCATCGCCACGGCGGCCAACTCCTTCGCCATAACGGCGGAGAGTCTCTGCTATATGTCCGCCTTTGGCGTGCAGGCGGCGGCCTCCACGCTGGTGGGCCAGAGCGTAGGCGCCGGGCGGAAGGATCTGACCTATCGGCTGGGCTGGCTGACGGTGGCGCTGGGCATGGGCCTGATGGTGATCACGGGGACGCTGCTGTATGTGCTGGCCCCGGCCATGATCGGCATGATGGCGGTGGACGAGGCCGTCATTGAGCTGGGCGTGCGGGTGCTGCGGATCGAGGCATTCGCGGAGCCGCTGTTCGGTGCCTCCATCGTGGCCAGCGGCGTGTTTCAGGGAACCGGCAGCACGTTGGTGCCTATGCTGCTGAATTTCGGCACCATGTGGGGCATCCGTGTGCCGCTATCGGCCATTCTGGCGGCCAAGTGGGGTCTTGTGGGTGTCTGGGTGGCCATGGCCCTGCAGCTGGGTGTGTGCGGCATCTGCTTCCTGATCCGTCTGGCCGGCAAGCGCTGGCTTCCCAAGGAAACGTTGCAATAAGAAAAAATACACGGCACAGGGCCGGAGCGGTATCCCGCTCCG
>ERZ773221.828-NODE-828-length-33147-cov-17.608183_pt1 | contig 33147 bp, 29 predicted proteins | sample MGYA00580994_ERZ773221 | MGnify/ENA primary metagenome ERZ773221 (study PRJEB29015, sample SAMEA2737758) | human gut metagenome | biome: human gut; feature: human-associated habitat; material: faeces | place: China | collected 2012 ... | reverse complement strand
CAACGGCCCGGAGGGTGGCGGGCAGGACGCCCGCCATAAACTGCCAGGCATCAAACAAGTGAAGAGCCCATCCTGCCGGATGGGCTTTTTGCGTTTCTGTCGTCCGGCCAGCGTGCCGGCATGCCTCCCCGGTGGCGCTGCGCTTACCGGGGCTACAAAACCGTACCCCGGACAAAGTGCGCAGCACCGCCTTTATTGCTTCGCAAAATAGCGTGACGAATGCTTGTGGCATGGTCAACCGGATAGTGAATTTACCGGATGATACAAGTCGGAAAATAATTATCAGCAGCTACGATTAATATTATTTCTTTATTTCAGCGCCATTATATTGTGCCCCGGTAAAATAATGATGCGGCCTCTTCCTCCCACAAAATAACGCGTTTACGCTTCAGAAAAAATATTTCCGTGACTGGATACTTCGCTTCCGGATGTATTGTGGCGAACGGTATGCTTCTTCCCTGTTTTTGTCTAAATGAGCTTTATCATTAACACTTTGTTAACTTGATCTGGTTTATATGGCAGCAAATTTGATATACAAAGGGGATGATTGCCTGTATGGATGCTGCCCGAAATACCTTGCGAGACATATGCTGGTTCTCGGCTGGCAAATGAGAATAGAAATGAAAATCCTGCTTAACTGGTCGCCATTGCGCCAGCTCTTCACTTACATTCAGGAGCGCTTTACCTTTCTGGTGCTGCTCTGCTGGCCAGCGATTATCTGGTTGTTCTGCCGGGTCGGCGTGTGGCTCACCGATAACGTTTATGAACTGCTGGGAAAATCACCCGCCCAGTCCTTCACCGTGTATCTGCAGCCGTTTATGACCCCCGGCACGCTGCTGCGCATCTCCATCAGCTGGGTGGTGTTGCTGTTCATTCTCTTCAGTATGGCGATGGCCTTCACCTGGGGTTTACGTCGCTTTATGAATCGCCATAAATAAACCATTCGGCCGCCGTAAGTCGACGGCCCTTCTTAAGCCTTTATGCCATCTCACCGATAGTCTTACGAAAACGCAGCAACGCGATAGTAAAGAACACTCCGCCGATAGCCAGCAAGGTTAAGAACTGCGGCCAGACGATGGCGAAGCTGGCGCCTCGATACAATATCGCCTGCGCCAGGCTGACGAAGTGGGTGGTCGGCATGGTCAACATAATATCCTGTACCAGCTGCGGCATACTTTCTCGCGGCGTGGATCCGCCGGAGAGCATCTGCAGCGGCAGTAAGACCAGGATCATCAGCAGCCCCAGCTGCGGCATCGAGCGGGCGAGGGTGCCCATAAAAATGCCGATTGAGGTCGTGGCGAACAGGCTGAGCGCCACCCCCAGCATAAACAGTGGAACCGATCCCTCAATGGGTACCTGTAAAATCCCCTGCACCATCAGCACCAGCGACAGCCCGGAGACCACCAGCACCACCAGACCCATCGACCAGATCTTGGCCAGCATAATTTCAAACGGCGTGACCGGCATCACCAGCAGATGCTCAATGGTGCCATGTTCTCGCTCGCGGATCAGCGCCGAACCGGTGAGGACAATGGCCAGCATGGTGATATTGTTGATGATCGCCATCACCGCGCCAAAGCGCTCCTGCTCAAGGTTAGGATTAAAACGCATCCTGACCGCCAGCTCTACCGGCAGCACGCTGTTATCCCGATAGCGGGCGATAAAACTGTTTACTTCGCCGGTGATAATATTCTGGATGTAACCGTTGCCGGTAAAGGCCTGACTCATGCGCGTGGCGTCGACGTTGACCTGGATTTCCGGCTGCCGACCGGCCAGTACATCGCGCTGGAAGTTAGGCGGGATGTTGATGGCGAACGTGTAGCGCCCGGCATCCAGCCCGGCGTCCATCTCATCAGCGGTGATCAGCTCCGGCTCAAGAAACCAGGGACGGTAAAAAGCGTTAATAATGCGTGAGGAGAGCTGTGATTTATCCATATCAGCAACCGCGATCGGCGCCAGGTGCAGCGAACCGGGCATCACCGTGGCCGAGGAGTACACCGACACGGTAAACGCAAACACGATCAGCGCCAGCATCGCTTTATCACCGAGCAGGCTGCGCAGCTCTTTGACGCCAAGATTATAAATATTGCGTAATCCGCGCATCATCCCTCCTGTTTCTTCAGCAGCAGCACGCTCAACCCGAGCACCAGCGGCACCGCAATCAGTAGCGGAATGAATGAGCCCCACAAATCGCTAATATTCAGCGCTTTGGAAAAGGTCCCGCGGGCGATAGTCAGGAAGTGGCTGGTCGGGTAGATTTGCCCAATCCAGCGTCCGGGACCTTCCAGCGAGGCCACCGGATCGATCATTCCGGAAAACTGGGTTGCCGGGATCAGCGTAATAATCGCGGTACCGAAAATAGCGGCGATTTGGCTCTTCATAAAGGTTGAGATCAGCAGCCCCAGACCAGTGGCGATGGTGACATACAGCAGCGCCGCCAGGGTCAGCGTCAGGAAACTCCCCTTATGCGCGACGCCAAAGACAAAGACCGACAGCGCGCACAGCAGGAAGAAGTTAAACATCCCCAGTACGATGTAAGGCAGCTGCTTGCCGAGCAGGAATTCGCTGCGGGTGGTTGGCGTCACGTACAAGTTGATAATCGATCCGAGCTCTTTCTCACGCACTACGCTCAGGGCGCTGAGCATCGCCGGGATCATCATCAGCAGCAGCGGGATCACCGCCGGGACGATGGCCGGCAGGCTCTTCACATCTGGATTGTAGCGATAGCGGGTCTCGATGGAGATGAGCGAGGTATCGCGCTGCGGGCTGCTCTGCCGGCCGGCCATCTCCTGCAGCCAGGCCAGATGCATCGCCTGTACGTAGCCGCGCACGGTTTCCGCGCGGTTGGGCATCGCGCCGTCCACCCACACGCCGATTTGCACCGGCGTGCCGCGGGCGATATCGCGACCAAAGTTCGGCGGGATCTCTATTGCCACCGCCAGCTCGCCATCGCGCATCCGGCGGTCCAGTTCGTCATAGCTGTGCAGCGGCGCCTGCTCGATAAAGTAGCGTGAACCGGCTATGTTCTGCGACCAGCCCTGGCTGCTGAGGGTTTGATCGCGGTCGAGGACGGCAAAGCGCAGATCCTCAACGTCCATGCTGATCCCATACCCCATGATAAACATCAGGATCACCGTCCCCAGCAGCGCCAGCGTCGATCGTACCGGATCGCGGCGCAGCTCCAGCGCCTCGCGGCGGCTATAGCTAAACAGCCGGCGAAGACTGAAGGCCTGCCGTGGAGCCGTATGTCCGGAATGCGATGCCACAGCAGACGTGGGTTCTTCTGGTACTGGAGAGGACGGCTGGGCCTCTTTAAGCCAGGCGATAAACGCCTCTTCCAGGCTGTTTGAACCGCGCTGCTCGACCAGCGCCTGCGGCGTATCGCTGGCCAGCACTTTGCCGGCGTGCATCAGGGAGATACGATCGCAGCGTTCCGCCTCATTCATAAAGTGGGTGGAGATAAAAATGGTCACCTGATCCTGCCGCGCGAGGTCTACCATCAGCTGCCAGAACATATCCCGCGCCACCGGGTCGACGCCGGAGGTCGGCTCGTCGAGGATCAGCATCTCCGGGCGATGGATGACCGCCACCGCTAACGACAGGCGCTGACGGATCCCCAGCGGCAGATCGGCGGGAAGCGCGTCTTCAACCTCGGTCAGCATAAAGCGCTCGCACATTTCCGCCACCCGGCCGGGGATTTCGCCGTCCGGAATATGGAACAGGCGGGCGTGCAGCTCGAGGTTTTGCCGGACGGTCAGTTCGCTATAGAGCGAGAAGGCCTGCGACATATAGCCCACCCGCTGGCGGGTGGCGATATCCTTCGGGTCGACCGGCTGGCCGAACAGCCAGGCTTCACCTTCGCTGGCGGGCAGCAGGCCGGTGAGCATCTTCATGGTGGTGGATTTGCCGCAGCCGTTGGAGCCGAGGAAGCCGAAGATTTCACCGCGGGCGATGCGGAAATTAACGTGGTCGACGGCAACAAAGTTGCCAAAGCGCATGGTCAGGCCGCGCGCTTCGATGGCGATCTCTTCCTCACGGCTGTCGCGCGGTGGGATAACTACCGCCCTATGCGCCTGACGCTGTGCTTCTGGCAGCAGGGCGATAAACGCCTGCTCCAGGGTCTGGCTGCCGGTCTGGGCTTTGAGCTCTGCGGCGCTGCCGGTCGCCAGCACCTCGCCGGCGTTCATCGCCACCAGCCAGTCAAAGCGCTCGGCCTCTTCCATGTAGGCGGTGGCCACCAGCACGCTCATCGCCGGCTGGCGCTGGCGAATACTGTCGATAAGCTCCCAGAACTGCGCCCGGGAGAGGGGATCGACGCCGGTGGTCGGTTCATCAAGGATCAGCAGCTGCGGATCGTGGATCAGCGCGCAGCACAGGCCGAGCTTTTGCTTCATCCCACCGGAGAGTTTTCCGGCGGGGCGATCGCGAAACGGCGCCAGCCCGGTACTCTGCAGCAGCTCGTTGATGCGCAGTTCGCGCTCGGCTTTATCGTGGCCGAACAGGCGGGCGAAGAAGTCTACATTTTCATACACCGAGAGAGTGTGATAGAGGTTTTTCCCCAGCCCCTGCGGCATCCACGCGATTTTCGGACACACCTCGCGGCGGTGATGCACATCGCGCATATCGCCGCCAAGCACCATCACGTTCCCCTGCTCGATGGTCCGCGCCCCGGCGATCAGCGAAAGCAGGCTCGATTTGCCGACGCCGTCCGGGCCAATCAGGCCAACCATACGCCGTGCCGGGATCGCCAGACTGATATCGCGCAGCGCGATGGTGGCGCCAAACTGCTGACCAACGTGTTCCAGCAGGGCGACGGGGGGCGAGGTATCCTGCGGCGTTAGTTTCATTGCGGCAACCTCACCGCCAGGGCTTCAGGCCAGGGTTGTTGTTTATCCAGCCGTACGTAAGCCATACCGGGCAGGCCGGTTTTGACATACTCCAGGTGCTGCGCCAGCAGCTCCGGCGGGATACGCGCTTTGACGCGGAACATTAGCTTAAGGCGCTCGTCGCTGGTCTCGACCGTTTTCGGCGTGAACTGGGCGACGCTGGCGACAAAGCTGATATTGGCCGGGATCACCAGATCCGGCGCGGCATCAAGGACCAAGCGCGCTTCGCTGCCGAGCGCCAGCAGACCTGCCTGTTCGGTGGGCAGAAAGAAGGTCATATAGACATCGGCGAGATCGACCATGTTCAGTACCCGGCCACCGGCGGCCAGGACTTCGCCTGGCTCAGCGACGCGATACTGAATGCGGCCGTCGCGAGGGGCTTTCAGCTCGCTATCGTCAATATCGGCGAGGATCCGCCGCTCGGTCGCCTGGGCGGCTTCGACGCGGGTTTGCGCCTGAATAATGCTGGTGCGGGCAGCTTCGATGGCGGCGCGGGCGGCGGAGACCTGGGCTTTCGCCGATTCCAGCGCCGCGCGGGCGCTCTCTGCGGCCGCGCGATCGTCATCCAGCTGCTGGGCGGAGACGGCGCCACGCTGGGAGAGGGCGTTGGAGCGAACATGGCGTTTCGCCGTGGAATCCAGCTCCGCCTGGCGCTGCTTCACTACCGCTTCGCTGGCGCGCATTTCACTTTGTCGCTGATCGAGCAAGGCTCTGGCGGCCAGGACCGCGCTTTCCGCTTCCTTGATTTGCGCGGCGGCTTCAAGACGCTGCTCGTTCAGTACCCGGATATCCATTCTCGCCAGCACCTCTCCCTGGTGCACGAACTGACCCTCTTTGACCAGAATGGTGTCGATACGCCCGGCGATTTTACTGGCAATATCAACTTCGGTGGCTTCGATTCGGCCGTTGCTGCTGGCAAACCCCGCCGGGAGTCCCGGCGGGCGCAGCAGCCACCATGCGGCGGCGGCGAGCACCACCAGTAAGCCGACAAAATACCCTGCCCAACGTTTCTTTATTTTGTCCATACGCGACTCGCTTGATTCCCTGTGCTGAGTGGTGCGCGTGTTTCCTCCGGCGGGCGGAGCGTCCTTCTTGCGAAGGACGAAAAAGTGGAGGGAGGGCCGCTGACGCCGCGCTCTGCCGCGCCGATGCGCAGCCGCTCGCTGGGCTACTTATGTGGTCATCATCAGCGATCCTGGCCTTAATGAAACACGCATAGTGAGAGCTACCGTTAACGCGATAGTAACAGCCGGGGCGATATTGTCCATACGAAATGCAGGGTCTTGTCGGCGTGTTAACAAACTTATCCGCACAGGGAGTATTTCACCATCTCAGAACAGCACCGGCAGACCCAGCCCACGCTTCACCTCATGCAGCGTCTGCTGTGTGAGGTGGTGGGCGCGTTCGCTGCCCTGGCGCAGCAGCTCCAGCAGCATCCCTTTATCCTGAATAAAAGTGGCCCTGCGTTCGCGGATCGGCGCCAGTAGCGTCTGCAAGCAGGTCTCCAGCTCATTCTTACACTGGCGATCGCCCAGCCCGCCGCGCTGATAGTGGGCTTTCATCTCTGCCACCCGCGCCTTATCGCTGTGGAATGCATCGAGATAGGTAAACACCACGTTGCCCTCGACATGCCCCGGATCGCTGACTCTCAGGTGCGTCGGGTCGGTATACATCGCGCTGACCGCGTGGTGGATCTCCTCCTCTGTGGCCGATAACGTCAGCGTATTGCCCAGCGATTTCGACATTTTGGCGTTGCCATCGACGCCCGGCAGGCGACTCACTTCGCTGAGTAGCGCCTTGCAGTGGCGCAGCACCGGCTCGCCGGTGAGGCTATTCATCTTGTGGACGATCTCGTTGGTCTGCTCAATCATCGGTAGCTGATCGTCGCCCACCGGCACCAGTTCGGCCTTGAACGCGGTGATATCGGCCGCCTGGCTAATCGGATAGGCAAGAAAACCCACCGGCAGCGAGCGGGCGAATCCCTTCTGGGCAATCTCATTTTTGACCGTCGGATTACGTTCTACGCGGGCGACGGTGACGATATTCATATACAGCGCGCTGAGCTCCGCCAGCGCCGGCAGGGCGGACTGCAGGCAAATAGTGGTGAGCCTGGGGTCGATGCCGACGGCCAGATAATCGGCCATGACTTCGAGGATATGGTGGCTGATTTTTTGCGGATTGCTGCCGTTGTCCGTGAGCCCTTGCAGGTCGGCGATCAGGATAAATTGCTGGTGGTTATGCTGCAGCGCGACGCGCTGGCGCAGCGAGCCGACGTAGTGGCCAAGATGAAGTTGGCCGGTCGGGCGGTCGCCGGTGAGGATGGTTTGTGGATGGTTCATCAGGGACTCCTTATCAGACTGTTCAGCCGAAAGACGTCCTGAAAACACCAAAGCCGCCTTCCGGCGGCTTTGAAAATGGAAACGTGTATCGTGCCGCCTGTTATGCAGGCAGCCACCAACGGCGGGGGTAGGTAACGATAACGTTTCTGTTCATAGGGAGTATCCTGCCACGGAAGGGGCTGGAGACGCAATCAAAAATCACATACTTTTCCTGATGTTATTTATGTGATTGTTTTTCGGTAAATAACGAAGCGGGAAAAATATATTTTCTCTGCGACCCGATCATTATTCTGGAACAACAAACTATGTTGCATTTTTTTTGTGAAAAAGCTCACGCCACAGGATTATAGTATTATTATCCATATTTATAGCTGAATATTACCTGTCTGCTGTTACAGCTTGTGTTTATTCTCTTCTAAATTATTAACATTATTACAATTTCTATCTATTTTTCCGCTTTGCGTCATACCCCTGTCTGACTACAACGTATTGAGGCTAATTATTATGCATAAACGTCTGGTCGTTAATATTTTTTCATCCTTGCTGTTGGGGGCTGCGCTTATTTCCGCGCCGGTATATGCGGCGGAAAAAACCGTAGTCAATATTTCAAAAGTGGACGGCATGCCATGGTTTAACCGGATGGGTGAAGGGGTAGTCCAGGCCGGGAAAGAGTTTAACCTCAACGCCTCCCAGGTAGGGCCGTCCAGCACCGATGCGCCGCAGCAGGTGAAAATTATTGAGGACCTGATTGCACGTAAAGTGGATGCCATCACTATCGTGCCTAACGATGCCAACGTGCTGGAGCCGGTATTCAAAAAAGCCCGTGACGCCGGCATCGTGGTGCTGACCAACGAATCGCCCGGGCAGCCGAGCGCCAACTGGGATGTGGAGATCATCGATAACGAGAAGTTCGCTGCTGAATACGTGGAGCATATGGCCAAGCGGATGGGTGGCAAAGGCGGCTACGTTATCTATGTCGGTAGCCTTACGGTACCGCAGCACAACCTGTGGGCCGATCTGCTGGTGAAATACCAAAAAGAACATTACCCGGACATGCATGAAGTCACCCGCCGAATGCCGGTGGCGGAAAGTGTTGATGATTCCCGCCGTACCACGCTCGATCTGATGAAAACTTACCCGGATCTGAAAGCGGTGGTCTCTTTTGGTTCGAATGGCCCGATTGGCGCGGGGCGCGCGGTGAAAGAGAAGCGTGCGAAAAATAAAGTCGCGGTCTACGGGATGATGATCCCCTCGCAGGCGGCTTCTCTTATTAAGAGCGGCGATATTACCGAAGGGATCACCTACGATCCGGCGACAGCCGGCTATGCCCTCGCGGCCGTCGCCAGCACCCTGCTGAACGGCAAAACCATTGAGCCGGGATTTGAACTGAAAGAGCTCGGTAAAGCGGAAGTCGATAGCGACAAGCATATTATCCGCTTCCATAAAGTGCTGCTGGTAAATAAAGACAATATTGATTCGCTCTACTAATCCACCTTCCGGGGCGCCTGCCGCCCCGGCTTAACCAGCCAGGGGATGCTATGGAACCTTTCCTTTCCCTTCGACACGTCAGCAAAACCTTCCACGCCAACCGCGCGCTCAATGATATCAGCATCAACTTTATGCCCGGAGAAGTGCACTGCCTGGCCGGGCAGAACGGTTGCGGGAAGTCGACGTTGATCAAAATTATCTCTGGCGTCTATCGCCCGGATGAGGGCGCAGCGATGACGCTGGGCGGCAAGACGTGGCCAAAACTGACGCCAGCGGCCTCTGTCGCCCATGGGATCCAGGTGATTTATCAGGATCTGTCGCTGTTTCCCAATCTCAGCGTGTGGGAGAACATTGCTATAAACCACTATCATCGCGGCGTGCTGGTGAGGCGCAGCGAACTGCGACGCAGTGCGGAGCAGGCGATGCGCAGTATTAACGTCTCGCTGCCGCTGGATGCCGCCGTGGAATCGCTCTCCATCGCTCGCTGTCAGCTGGTGGCTATCTGCCGCGCGCTGGCGCAGGATGCCCGGCTTATCATTATGGATGAACCCACGGCCTCATTGACCCATCAGGAAGTGGAGGGACTATTGCATGTGGTGCGCCAGCTGCGTGAGAGGGGGATCTGCATCGTCTTCGTAAGCCACCGTCTGGAAGAGGTCATGGCCGTATCGGACCGCATCAGCGTGCTGAAGGATGGCAATCTGGTCGGCACCATGCCGGCGGCAGAGGTAACCACCCGCCGGCTCGGTTTTCTGATGACGGGCCAGGAGTTTGACTATCAGGTGCGCGATCTGTGGCAGGGGCAGGGCAGTACGCCGGTGCTGGAGGTGCGCAATCTCACCCGCAAGGGGGAATATCATAACGTCTCCCTGAAGGTCGAAGCCGGAGAAGTGGTGTCGATAGTCGGCCTGTTGGGCGCCGGGCGAACAGAGCTGTGCCTGAGCCTTTTCGGCATGACCCGCCCTGACAGCGGCGAGATCCTGATAAATGGCCAGCCGGTGCGGTTGCGTAGCAATCAGGACGCTATCCGCCACGGTATCGGCTATGTCTCCGAGGACCGTATGTCGCGCGGCCTGGTGATGAGTCAGTCGATTGAAAACAACATTATCAGCACCGTGTTTCATAAAGTGAAAGGCGCTTGCGGACTATTGAGTGATAGTAAAGCTCAGCAGCTGGTCGCAAGAATGGTCAACGCGTTGACCATTAAGGCGCCGGATACGCATCTGCCGGTGAATACCCTCTCCGGTGGTAATGCCCAGCGCGTTTCTATCGCCAAATGGCTGGCGATCTCTCCTAAGCTGCTGATCCTCGATAGCCCAACCGTGGGGGTGGATATCGCAAACAAAGCCGGGATCTATCATATCATCAGCGATTTGGCTGCCCATGGTATCGCCGTGCTGATGATTTGCGACGAGATCGAAGAGGCGTGGTACCAGAGTCATCGCATCCTGGTGATGAAGCAGGGCGAGTTGACCCATAGCTTCCTGCCGGACAGCAGTACCCAGCAGCAGATAGCGGAGGTGGTCAATGGCTAATCTGTTGAAACGACATGAATTCTGGTTAGGCATGTTCATTATTGCGCTGTGCCTGCTGCTGGGCTGGCGCAGTGAGGAATTTTTCACTTTCGGCAATATTTACGACCTCGCTAATAACTATGCGATGCTGACCATTCTCGCCTGTGGTCTGTTCGTGGTGCTGATCGCCGGCGGGATTGATATCTCCTTCCCGGCTATGACCATTATCGCCCAGTACGGCATGGTGGTGATGCTGCAAAAAGTAGGCGGCAACTTCGCGGTGGCTTTTGTGCTTGCCGGCGGCATCGGCGTGCTGCTGGGGCTGGTGAACGCGCTGTTGGTTAATCGTCTGCGGGTGCCCTCGATCATTATCACCATTTCTACGCTCAACATTTTCTACGGTTTGCTGCTGTGGTTAAGCAAAGGTGTCTGGCTCTACGACTTCCCTCCGTGGTTTGAAAAGGGGGTTATGCTGTTCAAATATACCGATGCCGATGGTTACGATTATGGCCTGGGGCTGCCGCTGCTGACGATGATCGTTGTGGTGCTGTTGACCGCGTTTATCATGAATTTCACCACCGTTGGCCGCAAGATCTATGCCATGGGCGGCAACCGGGAATCCGCCAGCCGCGTCGGCTTCAGCGTGCTCCGCCTGCAGCTGTTCGTTTATGGCTATATGGGACTAATGTCGGGGGCCGCAGGTGTCGTGCAGGCGTGGACAGTGATGACCGTTGCGCCGGATTCACTGCTGGGCTATGAGCTGACGGTGCTGGCGGCGGTGGTGCTGGGCGGCACCAGCCTGATTGGCGGGCGCGGAACTCTCACCGGTACGCTGCTGGGGGTGGTTTTACTGGCGGTGATGCAGAACGGCCTGAACCTGCTAGGGGTCTCCTCCTACTGGCAGACCCTGATCACTGGGGCGATCATCGTCGTCAGCATCAGCGTAACGGCATGGAGCCAGCATCAGAACCGGAGCTTGTTATGAAAAAATCGTGGCGCAACAACGTTGAGTTTTACCTGATCGGCCTGCTGCTGCTGATGGTTATCGCCTTTAGCATCGCCATGCCAAACATCTTCTGGTCTGTCAGCAATTTCCAGTCGATTGCCTCGCAAATGCCGGTGCTGGGGATCCTGGCGCTGGCGATGGCCATGACTATGCTTTGCGGCGGCATTAATTTGTCAATTATCGCGACGGCTAACGCCTGCTCGCTGGTGATGGCCTGGGTGGCGACGAGCTATCCGCCTGGGGGCGCTACCGCGCTGGCGACGCTGCTGGCCGGCGGAGGGGCGGCGATGATCATTGGCCTGTGCAACGGGATATTGATCGCCGGGATCCGCGTTTCGCCGATCCTGGCTACCCTTGGCATGATGACCCTGCTCAAAGGGATAAATATTCTGATCACCGGCGGCAGCGCCATCGCTAACTTTCCGCAGTGGGTGCTGTGGCTGAATCACGCCCAGTGGTTCGGTATTCCGCTGCCAATGTGGCTTTTTGCGGTGGTGGCGGCCGGGCTGTGGGTGCTGCTGGAGAAAAGCCCGCTGGGTCGGGCGATCATGTTGATCGGATCCAACGAACGGGCGACCCATTATTCCGGGATCAATACCCGGCGGGTGTTGATGTGGGTATATGTCATCTCGGCCCTGCTCTGCGCGGTGGCTGCGTTTCTGATGATGTCGAAGCTGAACTCAGCCAAAGCATCTTATGGGGAATCGTATTTGCTGGTGTCGATCCTCGCGGCGGTGCTTGGCGGCGTGAATCCGGATGGCGGTAGCGGGCGCATCGTTGGGATGGTGCTCGCGCTGTTCCTGCTGCAGATTATTGAGAGTGGGTTCAATATCCTCGGTATCAGCCCCTATCTGACGATGGCGCTGTGGGGCGTATTGCTGCTGTGCTTTATCCAGGCGCGAGGCATGCTGGGACTGGAGAGAGCCGGGTAAATGACCCGTCCTCGGGGGCGAAGACGGGATAGCCAGTTATTCGCTACGCAAATGCACCGCCAGGCCGCTTTGCCCTGGCGCCAGCTCCGGGCGCAGCGTCAGCGACGGGATCAGATAATCGCCATGATTCTGCCGGCGGAATGGAATGGGCTCGGTTTGCCACAGCGTGTCCAGCCGCTCGGCCAGGGCGGCGCACTGATCGGCGAACTGCCCGGCATCGGTTTTATCCGTGCGGTAGAACACTAGCGGGGGAAGCACCTCAAAGCCGGGATAGAACAGCATACCGTGCTGAATGGGGAACAGGATGTCGTCGATGGGGCCATTGATCCCGCGCGGTGAATAGTGTTCCGCCCAGCCGCCGGCGGTGACGATCAGCATCGCCCGCTTGCCGACGAAAGTGCCTTCCCCGTAGCGATCGCCCCAGTGGCGGTTGCTGTGCTCGCCGACGCCATAGGCAAAGCCCCAGGCGTACACCCTGTCGATCCAGCCCTTCATGATGGCGGGCATCGAGAACCACCATAGCGGGAACTGGAAAATCACCGTATCGGCCCACAGCAGCTTTTCCTGCTCGGCTACGATATCCGCACTTTGGGTGCCCTGGGCAAAGGCCTGTTTGGAATCGAGGGTCGGCCGCCAGAACTCGCCGACCGGCGGCGCGCCGCTGTCGTCGGCGTCATATCCGGCCTTCCAGCGCATAGCGTAGAGATCGGAAACCTGCACTTCATGCCCGGCCTGCTGCAGATGGCGGATGGCGAAATTTTTCAGCGCGCCATTGAGCGAGCGCGGTTCCGGATGGGCGTAAATCAGCAGTACTTTCATAATATCACCTCTGGCGTATGGAGAGCTGCAGAGTAGGAAAGCTGACGCTATAGTAGAAATTAATTACTTAAATTCCCGGTATAGTCGTGATTAATTTACAGCGTCTGGATCTCAATCTGTTGCGCACCCTGGATGTGCTGCTTAGCGAAAACAACGTTACCCGGGCGGCGCAGCGGCTGAATCTGTCGCAGCCCTCGGTGAGTATTCAGCTCGCCAAGCTGCGGGAGGTTTTCGCCGATCCGCTGCTGATGCCGGGCCCGCGCGGCATGCAGCCCACCGCCCGCGCCGATGAGCTTCGTCAGCCGTTGCGCGCTGCGTTAGCCGCGCTGGAGCAGGCGGTGGCGCCGGTCAGCCCTTTTGATCCGGCCACGGCGGCGGAGACCTGGCGGGTGGCGGCGACGGACTATATGGCCTCGGCGATCCTCCTGCCGATGCTGGCTGGGTTACGCCAGGCCTCTCCCGGCAGTCGGCTGGCGGTATTCGAACTGCAGCCGGCGCGGCTGGAGCAGCAGGCGGCCAGCGATACAGTAGATCTTTTCTTTCATACCCGCGAGGGCGCGCCGCCGGGGCTGCATCAGCGCCTGCTGTTTCGCGAACGCTACGTGCTGGCTGGCCGGGCGGAACATTCGGCGCTGCGGCCTGGGCTTAGCCTGGAAACGTTCTGTCAGCTGGAGCACGTGATCGTCTCCCCGGACGGGGGCGGCTTCAGCGCGGCGACCGATATCGCGCTGGCGAACCTCGGATTGATGCGGCGGGTTGTCCTTTCCGTGCCACATTTCCTGTTTATGCTGGAGACCCTGCGCAATAGCGATCTGGTGGCGGTCCTGCCGGAGCGGCTGGTGCGCGGGCAGAGCGGGCTGGTGGTCGTCGAGCCGCCGCTGGCGGTCGCCGGCTTTGAAATGCTGATGCTGTGGCACGAGCGCTGGCACCGCGACCCGGCGCATCAATGGCTGCGTCAGTTCATTGTGAATTCACTGGAGGAACAGACATGCTGAGTGGACTGAATCACCTGACCCTGGCAGTCAGCCAGCTGGCGCCGAGCGTGGCGTTTTATCAGCAGCTACTGGGCATGACGCTGCATGCCCGCTGGGACAGCGGGGCTTATCTCTCCTGCGGCGATTTGTGGCTGTGCCTGTCGCTGGATCCGCAGCGGCGCGTTACTCCGCCGGAAGAGAGCGACTACACCCATTATGCGTTTAGTATTAGCGAAGCCGATTTTGCTAGCTTCGCCGCCCGCCTTGAGGCTGCCGGCGTGGCGATCTGGAAGCTGAACCGTAGCGAAGGTGCCTCGCACTATTTCCTCGATCCCGATGGCCATAAGCTGGAGCTGCACGTCGGCAGTCTCGCCCAGCGGCTGGCCGCCTGCCGCGAACAGCCGTATAAGGGGATGGTGTTTTTTGATCAGTGAAGCTGCTTCGCAGACGCTAGATCACCCGTAGCCCCGGTAAGCGCAGCGCCACCGGGGAGAACAGGTTAAATTCACTCCATCGCCACCTTCACCGCTTCTCCCAGCTTCACCATCACCGCTTTATGTTTCTCGGTCGGCGGCAGGGCGCAGTTGATCCTGACGCAGTTGCGATACTTGCCCGCTGCCGAAAACAGCGAGCCCGGCGCGACCTGGATCTTCAGCCGGCACAGCTGCTTGGCGACGCAGACCATATCTACCTGCTCCGGGAGCTCAACCCACAGCATAAAACCGCCCTTCGGCCGGGTGACGCAGATCCCGCAGGGGAAAAATTCCCGCAGCCAGCAGGTGTAGATCTCGATATTGCGCTGATAGATCTGCCGCATCCGCCGCACGTGGCGGTGGTAGTGGCCTTCGCGAATAAAATTACAGGCCGCCAGCTGAGTGGAAGGGACGTTGGTCCCGCTGGCGGCGTACTTCATCTGTAGCAGCTTGTCGTAGTAGCGCCCGGGGGCGATCCAGCCGATACGCAGCCCGGGGGCGATGGTTTTGGTAAAGGAGCTGCAGAGCATCACCCGGCCGTCGATATCCCAGGAGTGGATCGTGCGCGGGCGCGGGTATTCGGTGGCCAGCTCGCCGTAAATATCATCCTCGAAAATAACGATATCGTAGCGTTGGGCAAGGTTCAGCACCGCGCGCTTGCGGGCGTCCGGCATGATAAAGCCCAGCGGGTTATTGCAGTTTGGCACGAGGATCACCCCTTTGATCGGCCACTGATCCAGCGCCAGCTCCAGGGCCTCGATGCTGATCCCGGTTTCCGGATCGGTGGGGATCTCAATGGTCTTTAATCCCAGCCCGCGCAGCATCTGCATGGTGCCGTAGTAGCAGGGGGATTCAACGGCGATGATGTCCCCTGGCTGACACACCGACAGCAGGGCCAGCGACAGCGCGCTGTGGCAGCCGCTGGTGAGCACCAGATCGTCGGCAGTTACCACCGATCCGCCGTCGAGCATCAGGCGGGCGATCTGCTCCCGTAGCTCGCGACGCCCGGCCAGTTCGTCATAGTTCAACACCTCAGTGAGGTTGTGCTGGATAGCCCGGCTCAGTTCACGCCAGATGGGCTTCAGGCTTGGCTGCGTCACGTCCGGCGAGCCGCCGCCGAAGGGGATGATCGATTTATCGTAGCGGGCGTCAAGCATGGTCAGCACCTGATCCCACTGGGTGATCTCCACCGGGCGCTGGACCGGACGCGACATCGGCGGCACCGGCGGCTGGGCTTTGCGCGGGGCGACGAAATAGCCCGATCGCGGCTGCGGCACAATCATTTGCTGCTGCTCAAGCAGCTGATAGGCCTGCTGGACGGTGCTGATGCTGACGCCGTGCTCCTGGCTCAGGCTGCGCACCGACGGCAGCTTTTCGCCATGGCGATACAGGCCCTGTTCGATGCGTTCGGCCAGCAGCGTAGCGAGATGTTGGTAGCGGGTCATGCTGTATCCTTAATTGCCGCCATACAGATGGAATAACCAGTACAGATGGGCGTAAAAATTGGGCTATGGTGTACGTTTTAGCTAATCTGTATGTTAAAGAAAAGCGTTTTGTGAATCTGTATTCCTTACCCCCAAATCCGTGAAGATAAAGCCTCTGGCAAGGTGAGGAGGTAGAGGATGGAATTTCACGAGAACAGGGCAAGACAGCCATTTATCGGTTTCGTACTGCTGGTGCGGTTTATCAAAAAATGGTGGCTTCAGGAGCAAACGCGCAGAGTTTTGCAGCAAATGAGCGACGAACAGCTGAAAGATATCGGCCTGCGTCGGGACCAGATCAATTAAAACGTGCGGTTTTTTACAGGCAAACCTTCTTCATTATCCCGGTGAGCGCAAAGTGCCGCCGGGATACATTCACGAAATTTATCAATTGATGCGGCACGAGCTTCCGTTTCTTGATACTTACCCTGATAAGTATTATTTTCTTCTCAATAATGAGAGGAAGACCCGTGACTGAAGACGAACTGTTTGCCCGCCGCCCGCTGGGGATGCGGATGGCTATGGTGGTGCGCCAGTGGCGCGCCATTATTGACTCCGCTATCACCGATACCGGACTCACCCAGTCCAGCTGGACGGTGCTGATGCAACTGCATCAGCTGGGAGACAACGTCTCGGTCAGCGAACTGGCGGAGGTGCAGGGCATTGAACTGCCGCCGCTAATGCGCACCCTCTCATTACTGGAAAAGCAGGGCTATCTGGTGCGTTCCACATCGCCATATGACAAACGCATTCGCCTGCTGACGCTGACCGCCGAGGGGCGGGCTATTCTGGAAAAACTGAGCTGCGTGATCGAGACCTATCAGGAGCGCGTAACCCAGACCATCCCGGAGGCCGATCTCGCCACCTTCAGCGCCACGTTAAATCAAATCGCCTGCCGTTTGCGGAATATCCGCGAAGAAGATAACAAGATCTAACACACTATGATGACGCCTGAACAAAAATTTGCCCGCTGGGTACGGGTGAGTATTGCCGCTTTTCTGGGAATATTCGCCTGGTTTATCGTTGCCGATATCTGGATCCCGCTGACGCCGGACTCCACCGTCATGCGCGTGGTGACCCCGGTTTCGTCGCGGGTCTCCGGCTATGTCTCGCACGTCTACGTGCACAACAACAGCCAGGTGAAAAAGGGCGACCTGCTGTATGAGCTCGACCCAACGCCATTCATTAATAAAGTTGAAGCGGCGCAGATCGCCCTCGAACAGGCGAAACTGAGCAACCAGCAGCTGGACGCGCAAATCGCCGCCGCCCGCGCCAACCTGCGCACCGCGCAGTACACCGCGCGTAACGATAAGGTCACCCTCGATCGCTACCAGCGCTTGAGTACGATGCAGAACGTCTCGCAGTCCGACCTCGATAAGGTGCGGACCACCTGGCAGACCAGCGAGCAGTCGGTCTCGGCGCTGAACGCGCAGATCCAGAACCTGCTGATCCAGCGCGGCGAGCGCGACGATAAGCGCAACGTCACCCTGCAAAAATACCGTAATGCGCTGGAGGAGGCGCAGCTGAACCTGGCCTGGACCAAAGTGCGTGCGGAAACTGACGGCATGGTCAGCAACCTGCAGCTGAACCCGGGGATCTACGCCACCGCGGCGACGGCTGTGCTGGCATTGGTTAACAACAACACTGACATCGTCGCCGACTTCCGCGAAAAAAGCCTGCGCCACACCGCGGTGAATACCGATGCGGCGGTGGTCTTTGACGCCCTGCCGGGTCAAGTCTTCCCGGCGCACGTGACCAGCAGCGACGCCGGGATTCTGGCGGGACAGGAGGCGGTGAACGGCCAGCTGTCGCAGCCGGAGCAGTCCACCCGCTGGGTGCGCGACGCCCAGCGGATGCGCATTCACGTCGCGCTGGATCAGCCGCTGGACAAACCGCTGCCGACCGGCGCTCGCGCCACGGTGCAGCTGTACAATAGCGAGGGACCTTTCGCCCGCACCTTCGCCGGCCTGCAGATCCACCTGGTGAGCTGGTTGCACTATGTCTATTAATACCCTGGCGCATGTCTTTACCCCGCACGGCAATATCGTCTACACGGCGAATGATTTTCGCCAGACGGTGCGTATCGCCGTGGCCGGGACCATTGCGCTCAGCATCTCCACCTTCTACGACGTACAGTACGGCGTATTTTTCGTCGTTTATCCGCTGATGCTGATGTCGCTGGTACCGATGTTCAACCTGCACGTCGCCCGCCAGTTTATATTTAGCGCGGCGGTAAACTGTGTCGAAATGGTGCTAATTGTCGGCTATTTGTCGCAGTGGCCGGTGATCATGACCCTGGTGGTGTTTGCCCTGTACGTGATGCGTTTCCGCTTTATGAGCCAGGGACCGCTGTTCCTGTTGGGATCGATGGGGGTGGTGTGCCAGAGCACGATGCTCAACTTTATGAGCTATCCCACCAGCAACTGGCACACCCTGATGTTCTCCAATATGGAAGCCTGCGTGATGGCCGTGGCGCTGAGCGCGCTGCTGCATTACCTGATCCCGGACGTCGAACCGCGCAAGCCGCCGCCGCGGATTGAGAAAGACGCCGCCCGCATCCGTCATGAGTCGCTGCTCTCCGGTACGGTAGCGACGATCATCTTTGTGGTGTTTCAGATCTGCGATCTCAGCGACTCGCTGTCGGCGCTGATGGCCGGGATCCTGATCCTGTTCCCGATGCACTATCGCGGGGCGGTGATCAGCTCGATCTGGCGCGTCGTCGGGGTGGTGCTGGCCTGTCTCTATATACTGGTGGTGCAGCTGATTATCTATGATTTCAGCAACCACATGATCCTGATGATGCCGCTGATTGGCCTCGGGCTGGCCTTCAGCGCCCGCCTACACGTGATGGAGAAAGTGGGCGCCGGGGTGGGCTTCGCCAGCATCACTACCATCGGCATTATGTTCGGCCAGAATCTGCATCCTTATCAGGATCTGGTGTTCAGCGATCTGTACCGCATCACCTCGGTGACGGTCTCGCTGGTGGTGACGCTGACCCTGGTTTTTCTCATGCACCGCCTGCTGAACTGTTTCGCGGCGACGCGCTTTGTGGTGAGCGATTAATCTGCCGGTGGGAAGGTGGCGAGACAGCGCCATGCTTCCCCGTTCTGCTGATACAGCGCCGCCGTCTGTTCCGGGACGATCCAGCCTCGCGCATCGGCTTCCGTCCCCTCCAGCAGGATGCACAGCCCGCAGCCGCTGCGCAGCTGGCGGGGTATATCTTTGACCTCGAAGGCCACTCCCGCCGCCTGCATGGCTTTGCGCATCCGAACCACCCCCACCGTGGAGTGAAATAAAAACAGAAAAGTTGTCATCCGCGCCTCCGCTGGCGCTGGCCGATCAGCGCCGCGCCGATCGCCCCGGCAAACTGGGCGTCGGGATGGGTTGTCACCGCCATGCCGACATGGCTTTCCAGCATCCGGGCAAAGGCGGCGCAGTGGCTGACGCCGCCGGTAAACAGCAGCGGCCCCTGCGCCGATAAGCGGCCGATAAAGTTCGCGCTGCGCCGGGCCATGGCGTTAATCACCCCCGCCAGAATCGCCTCCGGCGCGACGCCGGCCGACCGCAGGCTAATGACCTCCGATTCGGCAAACACCGTGCACATACTGGTAATGGCGTGCGGTTCCACGCCGTCGGTAATGGCGTCCAGTTGTTCGACGCTGGCGCCGAGGGTGCGTGAAATGACTTCCAGAAAGCGGCCGGTGCCGGCGGCGCATTTGTCATTCATCAGGAAGTCGCTGAGGTTGCCCCCGGCGTCCAGCTGGATGACTTTGCTGTCCTGGCCGCCGATATCAATCACCGTGCGGGTGTCCGGCGCCAGCAGGCGGGCGCCGAGGCCGTGACAAGAGATCTCCGTCACCTGCTTATCGGCGAAATCCACCAGCTGGCGGCCATAGCCGGTGAGGGTTAAAAAAGGCGTCTCCATGAGGCCAGCGCGCAGTGTCTCCCAGGCCTCGTGGATGGCGTCGGCGGGGCGAAAGGGGGTGGGGCAGAGGAAGCGGCGCACGATGACGCCGTCCGCCAACAGGATGCCTTTTGTGGCGGTGGAGCCGGAATCAATGCCAACCGTATAGTTCACGCCAGCTCCTTACAGCATTTCGATAAAGGCGGCGACGCGGGTGCTGAGCTGGCCGAGGTCCGCTGTCGAATAGTCGGTTTCAATCGCCATGTAAGGAAGATCGTGCTGTTGGCGCAGATGGCGTTTAATCGCCAGCGATTCCACGGCATAGGTATGGCAGGCCTGCAAAATGACGTCGATCACCCCGTCGGCCTGATACTCCTCCACCATCTGGCTCAGCAGCTGCAGACGCTGGTCGTTGGGGGAGATACAGGAGCAGCCGATGGCGAGATATTTATCGGTTAAGGCGTCGTAGACGTCACCCTCTTCCGCCACGCAGCGCTCGGTCGCTTTCGCGCCGGTGCAGTTCTCATAGCCGACCACCCAGCCGCCGTTTTCCTCGATGGCGCGGACCACTTTTTCCGCCGCGCCGCCGATCGGGCAGCCGGTGATCAGGATCCGCGGACGAGGTTCCAGCCGTTTACCCTGCTGCCACTCCTGATGGATGCGCTCCGCCATGGCATGCAGTTCATCAATCAGGGCGGTTTTGTCGAAACGAAAAGTGGCGCCGTACACCACTTTCAGGATGTCGCCGCCGCTGAGCGCCGGCGGATTGAGCTGCCCGAGACGATAAAAGTGGGCCAGCGCCCGGCGCTCGCGATTTTTCAACACGATGGCTTCGCGCAGCGCCGCCTCGCTAATCGGCGTGCCAAACCGGGCCTCAATCACCTGCTGCAGGCGCAGGATCTCCGTTTTCCACAGTGCGCGCGAGGCGGCATCGCTGGCGCTGTTCGGCAACTGCATGACGTGGACCGCCTTGAACTCGGCCATGTACTCATACATTTTCTTTTTGCCGTCGCAGGTGGTTTCCCCAACCACCAGGTCAGAGAAATAGAAGTAGGGACATTTATCGGTTTTGCCGAAGCCGTAGCTGCTTTTGATAAGCGGGCAGAGGTTGCGCGGGAGATCTTTTTCCGCTTCCTCGATGGTTTCATCGGAGGTTGAGCACAGCGAGACGACAACGGCGCCCGCCGCCATGGCGATCTCCTGGGGCATAAAGGTGCAGTAAGTGCCCACCAGCGGTACGTTCTGCTCTTTAAGATCCATGACGGTGAGAAAGCCCTTCTGGCGAGCTTCTGAGAACTGGTCAAAAATGGCGGGTAGATCGGTGATAAGCGACATGGTTTTCCTTCCCCGTACACGGGAGATGCTGAAAGAGTCGCCATTATAGCCATGGTGTATGCAGGGTTTTATTGATCTCCTGCGTCTGTACGCGGTGTTAATAGACCTTTTTCAAATCCATCTCTTCCTGGATACGCTCGCTCCATGCCTGATGGGTGCGGATGGCCTCTTCGATACCGGCGTTGTAAAACAGCGGCCCCAGCTCTTTGGCGATAAAGTCGACGAAAAATTCGGCGTCAAACTGCTCCAGTTCGAGGTCGAAGGTCTCTGCGCAGTACTTGCTGAGCCTGTCGCGCAGCAGGTCGCGCTGCGCCTGGCTGAGTTCAATGTCATTCATGATGGGGCTTTCTCCGTAAAAGGGCTCACGACTGCCGGGCTTCGATCACCGCTTGTCCGCGCTGGTGGCGTAACAGTCCGGCCAGGCAGCAGGCGGCGACAATCCCGGCGGCCACCGCCAACAGGTGGAAGGGGAGTCTGCCGCCATGGAACCACAGCCAGCGCGCGCCTTCAATTGATAACGCGCTGACGCTGAGGATCACGATATTCAGCGAGGCGGAGACCGTGCCTTTCGGCAGGTCGTTGGAAAAGAGGGTAAAGCGAAACAGCGTCGGGAAAATCAGCCCGATGCCGAAGGCGTAGAAGCAGGTGCCGAGCACCGACCACAGCCAGACGTGGGGCCATACCAGATTGCCAACGATCAGGATGGCCAGGCCGAGCATCTGTACCGGCACCGCGCTGAGGACAAAGCGCGGGCGGGTGGGGTCTTTTACCCAGCGCGCCACCGACAGGTTGGCGATGATAACGGCGCTGAAGACCGGCACCTGGCTCCAGGCGAACTCGCTGGTGGTCAGTCCGCCGGCGTCCATTAAAATCACTGGCGATACCGCCACCCAGCTCATCAGCGGAATATAGCTCAGCGACAGCGTGGCGGCGCCGAGTAAAAAGATGCGGTTGCGAAAGACGTTGCGAAAATCGCGCAGCACGCCCAGGGGGCTGAACGGCACATCGCCGCGGCGCACCGTCTCCGGCATGGTCAACAGCAGGCCGAGCCAGGCCACCAATCCCATGGCGGCGATAATGCCGAACAGCGCTTTCCAGTGGATGAAATGCATCAGCGCCGCGCCGGAGAGCGGGCCGACGATCGGCGCCACCAGCACGACGGAGGTGATCACTGCCATCAGCCTGATCGACCTTTTTTCCTCAAAGGCCTCCTGTACGGTGACGTAGCCGACGGTGGCGATAAAGCAGATGCTGGTGCCCTGCACGAAGCGGGCAATCAGGAACTGCGTCATGGAGGTGGTGAACAGGGTCGCCAGGCATGCGAGGGTGAAAATCAGCGCGCCGGTGAGCAGCACCGGACGCCGTCCTATCCGGTCAGAGAGCGGCCCCAGCAGCCACTGTAGCGCCATGCCGCCGGCCATATACAGGCTCACCGAGGCCGGAGCCAGCGCCACATCAGCATTGAAATCCCGCACCACGTGCAGGATCCCCGGCTGGATCAGATCGGTAGTGAGATAAGCGGAAAAATCATACAGAATTAACGCCGCCGGGAAGAACAGCGCGGCGGCGTGTCGGCTCAGCCAGTGGGAAATCCTGTGCATCATCTCGCCCTCCCTGTGGAATATTTATCAGCGCTATTGTTCGGATAGTATCATTGCTAACCAATATGCAGATGCAGCAGCGAGGGGATCTGCGAGAGCAGCCACAACAACAGGCCGATGGTTCCCCCCACCAGGGTACCGTTGATGCGGATGAACTGCAGATCTTTACCGATATTGAGCTCGATCTGCCGCGACATATCGCGGGCGTCCCAGCTCTTCACTGTGTCGCTGATATGGCGGGTGAGGAAGGCGGCGAACTCCGGCGCCACCCGGTGCGCCGCCTGCTCCAGGTGTTCGTTAAGCGATTCGCGCAGCGCGTCGTCGCGGAGTAAGGTTTCACCGAACCACTGCCCCGCCTCGGCGATACGCTGCTTAATACGTGAGTCGTCGCTGCTGATATCGTTTTTTACCCAGCCGCGCAGGTCGCCCCATACTTCGCCAAGATAGTGGTTAAAGGTCTCATCATTTTTTAGCCAGGCTTTGATGTTATCGGCCTTCTGCGCCATATCCGGGTCGGATTTCAGGTTATCGATAAGCTTTTGCACGGCGCGGTCAAAAGTCTGACGGATCTGATGCGTACGGTCGTGAGTCACCTCGTCCAGCAGGGTATTCACCGCGTCGGTGACCATCTCAGCGCTGTGCTCGCCGAGCCACTCGGTGGGTAGGAGTTTGGCCTTCAGCGGGTGTTCGGTCTCCAGCCAGTGTACGATGCCGCGGGCGATAAAGGCGCGGGAGCTGTCGCGCTGCAGCAGGGCGATCAGTTGGTTTATCAGCGAATCGAGCAGCTTTTGATGGCGATTGTCGCGGGTCAGTCCCTCCAGCATCATGGCGCTGGTCTGCGTCAGGTCGACCTTATCGATAGCCTTATGCACCGCGCGTCGCAGCAGACGTTGAATGCGCGCGTCATCGGTCAGTTCGAGAAAACCGCTCATCACCTGCAGCAGGTGCTGGCCGACCCGTCGGGCGTTCTCCGGCTGGCTGAACCAGTTGCCGAGCATCAGGGCTGGCTGATAGCGGCGGATCAGCGCGACCAGCGACGGGGTATCAAGGAACTTTTCCTCGACAAAGCGGCCGAGGTTGTCGGCGATGCGGTCTTTATTGCGCGGAATAATCGCCGTATGGCGGGCGACAAAGGGCAGCGGAATACGGCGAAACAGAGCCACGACCGCAAACCAGTCGGCCAGCGCCCCGACCATCGCCGCTTCGGAAATAGCTTTTAGCGCACCGACCCAGGGCGACGGTGGTAGCGCGAGGGTAGTGATAAAAATGGCGGCTGCAATCAGCAGCAGCGACAGCGCCAGCAGTTTGGCGCGTTTCAGTTCAGCGAGTTTTTCCATATGCTTAAGCATATAGCCTGACGGCGAGGTCGTGCAAAAATCGCCAGATAATCCCCAGGCCGAAGAGCATCAGGATCGCCCCCGCCGCCCGCTCGACTCGCCAGACGATGGCGCCCAGGCGGCGCTGTATCTGCGGCAGCGCAATCGCGCTCACCAGCAGTAAATCCCAGAAGAACACCACGCTGACCATCCACAGCCCGCTCACCGTTTGCTGAAGCAGGGTCACAGCCGGCCCGAGCAGGGAAGTCATCAGCGCCAGATAAAACAGGGCGTTTTTGGGGTTGAGCAGCGATGACCCCAGCCCCAGCAGCAGCTGCCTGCCGAACCCCGGACGCGCTGCGCGAACGCTCTCCATCGCCAGCGTCGCGGGACGGCTGCGTATCAGCAGGCTGCCAATCCACAATAAATAGCCCGCCCCCAGCAGTTCGATGAGCAAAAAAAGCAGCGGCGCCTGGCGCAGAAGCCCCCAGCCGACGATGGCGAGCACAATATACAGCGCATTGCCTGCGGCGATGCCGAGACACAATCCGATGCTGCCGCGGATCCGGTAGCGCACGGCGTAGCCGACCAGCAGAAAAAAATCAGGGCCCGGACTGAGCAGAGCGACAAAGTGGGACAGGGCTAACGCCGGGAAGGCGGCGGGAAAGAGCGTCGATAAGGTATGCATAGTGGCCTCGATAATGGTGCAGAGGCCACCCTACGCCAGGTGGCGTATTACTTATTGTCAGATATTGATCTGCTTTGCGCATACTGCCGCGGCGTGGCGGCGGTATAGCTGACAAAGGTTTTATGGAAATGGCTCTGATCGGCAAAGCCGGCCTGATAGCCGACGTCGGCGATAGGATCCCCGGCGCGTAAGCGCGTTTTCGCATATTCGATGCGCGCCATGTTGATCAAACTGGCAGGCGTCAGGCCGGTATCTTGTTTCACGGCGCGGATAACGGTCTCTTTACGAAGCGCGCTGTCGTGGGCCAGCTTATCCAGCGACGGCGACGCCGGCAGATCCATCGCCAGGCGCTGAAACAGCAGGGCGCTGGCGTGATGTGGCGCCTGCGGCGCGGCGGCGCACAGCGGCAGCGCGTGCAGGAGTTGCGCCAGCCGGGCGGGCAGTTGTTCAAGGCTCCCGCGGCTCATCAGGGCGACAACCTGCTGGAAACTGGCAAAGAGAGGGCTGTCGCGCAGCAGCGGCTGCGGCGAGGTGATACTGGCGCCAGGGGGAATATCCGGGCGCTGCGCGTGGCACCATGTCGCGTCCAGGTAAAGCATGTGATAGCTGCGCGGCCTGCCATGCAGCGGATTACAGCTATGCGGCGCGTGCGGCGGGATCACGATCAGATCCCCGGGCTGCAGCAGGTACTCCTGGCCAGCGCACAGGCAGCGCGTTTCCCCCTCGATAATCGCCCCTACGGAAAGCTGGGGGTGGCTGTGGCGCTTATAGGCCTGGCGGCTGCGCCAGGTGCTGCGCAGCTCCAGCCACGGCAGACGATCGTCTCGCCAGAAGGTTTGGGGAATATCTCGGGTATGGTTCACTGCTTTGGCCTTTGCTGCGGGGATAAGCCGTTTATAGCATGCTGCGCCGAGGCTGTCGCCCGCCTGGATTTGCGTACCGCGTCGAAAAAGGATGTCACGCTTGCAGTCCGGGGAAATATGTTTTCGTAGCGGAATGTAAAATCCCGGTTTCCGGGGTGCCAGAGACATTCATGGGATGTAGAGTCCCTGCAGGATAAGCAGGCAGGGATGAGCCGATGGCAAAGGGCACCACCTCGACGCCGCATGATGCGGTGTTTAAACAGTTCCTCACTCAGGCCGACACCGCGCGCGATTTTCTGGCGATCCATCTACCGCCTGCGCTGCGTCAGCGCTGCGACCTCGATACCTTACAGCTGGAGTCGGCAAGCTTTATCGAGGAGAGCCTGCGGGCCTGGTACTCCGATGTGCTGTGGTCACTCAAAACCGCGTCTGGCGAGGGCTACATTTATGTGGTTATCGAACATCAGAGCTCGCCGGATGCGCAGATGGCCTTCCGCCTGATGCGCTACGCCATCGCCGCGATGCAGCGCCATCTTGATGGCGGTCATACAAAACTGCCGCTGGTGGTGCCGATGCTCTTCTATCACGGAGCGACCACGCCATACCCGTGGTCACTCAACTGGCTGGACTGTTTTGCCGATCCACAGCTGGCGAGTGAGCTTTATATCTCGCCCTTTCCGCTGGTGGATGTCACGGTGATCCCCGACGATGAGATCGTTCGCCACCGGCGCGTGGCATTACTCGAGCTGATACAGAAGCATATTCGCCAGCGCGATTTAATGGGCATTGTTGAGCAACTGACGACGATTTTACTTAGCGGGGACGCTAATGACAGACAGCTAAAAACGCTGTTTAATTATCTGCTGCAGACTGGCAACGCGCGCCGCTTTGGCCGGTTTATCCACGAAGTGGCGCAACGGGTTCCTCAGCACAGGGAGAGATTGATGACTATTGCTGAAAGATTACAGGAAGTGGGCCGCAGAAAAGGCAAACGGGAAGGCCGGCTTGAAGGCAGACAAGAAGGCAGACAAGAAGGACAGCATGCCGAGGCGCTGCGCATTGCCCAGAGGATGCTGGCTGACGGCATTGCCCGCGAGACGGTGGTGAAAATCACCGGCCTGACCGCCGACGAGATCGCCGCGCTGGCGCATTGATAACGCCGGGGCGGCCTGACGGTCGCCCCGGTTAGCCTCGTTATGGAATATTCCGGATATACCTAACTTTACCCGCATCACCAGCCATCTCGACTACCCTTAATATCCTTAACGGCATTTTTGACTGCCTTAGTAGCGATAACAAGGAGACATGCGATATGGCCTATCAGACGGTGAATCCTGCGAACAATCAGCTTATTAAAACGTACCCGGCGCACAGCGATGCGGATGTGGAGGCGGCGCTGCAGCAGGCGGATGCGCTCTACCATTCTGCCTGGGCAAAAGGCGATATTGAACCGCGGCTGGCGGTACTGCATAAGCTGGCGGATCTGATCGATAGCCGGGCGGAGGAGCTGGCAAAAATCGCTAGCCAGGAGATGGGGAAACTCATTAAGCAGAGCCGCGGCGAAGTGAAACTTTGCGCGCAGATCGCCCGCTATTACGCCGATAACGCCAAATCGTTCCTGGCGCCGGTGAAGTATCCCTCCGAACTGGGTGAAGCCTGGGTTGAGCACCATCCCATTGGCGTCTTACTGGCGGTGGAGCCGTGGAACTTCCCCTATTACCAGCTGATGCGCGTCCTGGCGCCAAACCTGGCGGCCGGTAACCCGGTTATCGCCAAACACGCCAGCATTGTGCCGCACTGCGCGGAGACCTTTGCCCATCTGGTGCGTGAGGCCGGCGCTCCGGAGGGGGCGTGGACCAACCTGTTTATCTCCCAGGATCAGGTGGCGAAGATTATCGCTGACGATCGCGTGCAGGGCGCGGCGCTAACGGGGTCGGAGAAAGCCGGCAGCGTGGTGGCGGCGCAGGCGGCGAAGCATATTAAGAAATCAACGCTGGAACTGGGCGGCAATGATGTGTTTGTCGTGCTGGACGATGCCGACCTGGAGCGCGCGGTGAAAATCGGCGTCCAGGCGCGGCTGAACAACGCCGGCCAGGTGTGTACCGCTGCCAAGCGCTTTATCCTGCACGAAAATATCGCGGATGCGTTCCTGACAAAATTTAGCGAGGCGTTTCGCCAGGTGAAAATCGGCGATCCGCTGGATGAAAGCACCACGCTGGGGCCGCTCTCTTCCAAAGATGCGCTGGATACCCTAAGCAAACAGGTGGACGAGGCGGTGAAAAATGGCGCTAAGCTGCATCTGGGCGGCAAAGCGGTGGCTCGAGAAGGCAATTTCTTTGAACCCACCATTTTGACCGGTATCACCCGTGATAATCCGGCGTACTTCGAAGAGTTCTTTGGCCCGGTGGCGCAGATCTACGTGGTGAAAAACGATGAGGAGGCAATCCAGCTGGCCAATGATTCCCACTATGGTCTGGGCGGCGCGGTGTTCAGTCAGGATATCGAACGCGCCAAACGGATGGCCTCCGCCATTGAAACCGGAATGGTTTATATCAACTGGCTCACCGATACCGCGCCGGAGCTGCCGTTTGGCGGCGTGAAGCGTTCCGGTTACGGACGGGAGCTCTCCGATCTCGGCATCAAAGAGTTTGTGAACCAGAAGCTGGTGGTGGTGCGCCGCTAAGCCTATGACCCGGCCATAAAAAAACCTGCCATTCGGCAGGTTTTTTTATGGCTAATGCTCAGCGCACCTTAACTTTATCGCGGGGCGTTGATCATAATCAGAAGGTGACCCCGCCGCCCACATAGGCGCCATCAATCAGGGTGTGGTTCGGGCGACCCTCTTTACCGTCAACGCTCACATGGCGGTAACCCACTTTCAACGTCACTGGACCAATCGGAGACCAGCTCACGCCGCCGTTCGCTTCAACATAGTTTTTCACGCTGTTGTTCAGACCATCCGGCGCGACATACCCTTCGCCAAACACGTGGATGCTGTCGGTCAGGGCCACGTTCACCCCGCCGCCGACCGGAAACGCGACGCCGTTATCGCCTTTTTTCGGCCCGAGGTAGATGGCTTTCGCGCCGGCGTTGAGCATCACCGGGCCCACTTCCAGGTTGTAACCCGCGCCCACGCCGCCGGTCTGGCTACCATCATCGGTATTCTTCAGCCAGTGGCTTTCGGCGTACAGGCCAGAAGAGGATTTACCCATTTCCATATTCAGATTAGTGAAGTTTTTACCCTGTTCAACGGTAAACCCCACCGCCATGGCGGAACCAGAGACCGCGGTCAGGGCTGCAAGAATAAGGATGTTAAGCTTTCTCATGGTTTACTCCTCGTCAATAAAGTTGTCTGAGGGCACCTTAACAAGCGATGTTTACCTCTGCAAATGTGACTTGCGTCGATTTTTTATGCTGGTTTTGTCAGGAAGGTGTTTTGAAAATGTTGTAATGACGTTGGGTTACGGCGAGGTCAATCATCAAATTTAGCCTGTTTAGCTGTGGTTTAATTGGTGGGCTAAACAGAAACTGAACAGAGCAGTCATTAATTATTAAGGGGCCTATTCATTCAGTTTCTTATAATTTCCAAAAATGTTTCTACTGTTACTTATTAAAACGTTGCTTTACATTTTTCGACGCGCTGCCGACGTTTGGTCCCTGTTTTTGACGAGGTCTCAGAGAGAAGGGGGCCTGCGCCTTAGGGCGCAGGCGGGCAGGTTAGCGTCGTAACCCGGCAAACGCCGCGCGAATTTCCTCTTCCGGCAACTGAATGCCGATAAACACCAGTGTGCTGTGCGGCGTTTCATCGCCCCACGGGCGATCCCAGTCGGCGCTGTAGAGGCGCTGCACGCCCTGGAACAGCAGGCGATTTGGCTCGCCGTCGATCCACAGCATGCCTTTATAACGCATCAATTGCTCGGCGAAGGAGAGCAGCAGATTTTCCATTACCCGTGAAACTTCACTGATATCCACCGGATAGTCGAGCTCGACCACAATCGACGAGACGTCATTCTGTTTTTCTGCCACAAAATGAAAGCGCGGTGTGGCGCTGACAACCTTCTCTTCCAGCATAAAACCGCTGGTGTTAAACAACTGGCTTAAATCGATATCGCCGTGAATGACGGTATAAATCGGCGCCCGCGCGTTAATGCGCGCCAGCCGTTCACGCAGCTTTTCGGTGTCGCCGGCGACGTCGGTTTTGGTTAACAGGATCCGGTCCGCGTAGCCGACCTGCGACTGGGCGATGGTGAACTGATCCATCTGCTGGTCGGCATGGACGGCGTCAACCAGGGCGATCACGCCGTCCAGCAGATAGCGCTCGCAGAGCACCTGATGGGAGAAAAAGGTCTGGATAATCGGCCCCGGGTCGGCCATGCCGGTGCATTCAATCACCAGCCGGTCAAACTCGATTTCGCCGCGATCGCGACTGTCGAGGAGATCGAGCAGGGCGTCTTCCAGTTCGTTGGAGCGTGTACAGCAGATACAGCCGTTGGTCAGGGTTTTAATCTGCGTGGCGCGGTCGCCGATGAGCTGATCGTCGACGGAGACTTCGCCGAATTCGTTTTCAATCACGGCGATTTTGAAACCGTGCTGCTCATTGAGGATATGGCGCAGGAGGGTGGTTTTTCCTGCGCCGAGAAAACCGGTGAGTAGGGTGACTGCAATCGGTGCCATTATTGCCTCCATTAACAGCAGCGTACGCCGCCTTTGCCGTCGCCGCCGTAGCGGGCCTGCTGGCGTTCGCGGAAGAATTCTTCATAAGTCATGTACGGCTGATCCGGATGGTTGGTTTGCATATGCGTGACGTAGTTGTCGTAATCCGGAATGCCAATCAGCATTTTTGCCGCCTGACCGAGATATTTTTTTGCCTGACCTAAGTTACCAAACATTGTAAGTTCCAGATAACGAATAAAGCCGGATGGCGGCTAGCGCCATATCCGGCCTACGTTAATGCGCTTTTGGTAGGCCGGATACGCGTAGCGCTATCCGGCATCAGGGTTAATGATGTGACGAGGTCTTCACGCCGCCTTCCGGTACCGGCACGTACGGAGTCTCTTTGTCGGTACGCACCTTATTGTTGCGGACATTGAGCCAGGTTTTGATGCCGTAGAAGATGATGCTATACACCACCACCAGGAACAGAATACTCAGGCCGGCGTTGGTGTAGTTGTTGACCACGATATGGTTCATGTTGGCGATCTGCTGTGCGGTCAGCTCGCCGCCGGCGGCAATCTTCTCTTTATACTGCTGAGCCATAAAGAAGAAGCCTTCCATCTGCGGGTTGCTGCTGAACAGCTTCAGGCCCAGCGCCCAGGTGGTGCACAGCAGCAGCCATGCCGCCGGGATAACGGTGACCCAGATATATTTGGTGCGCTGCATCTTGACCAGCACCACGGTGCCAAGCACCAGCGCCACGGCGGCCAGCATCTGGTTAGAGATCCCGAACAGCGGCCACAGGCTCTTCACGCCGCCCAGCGGGTCGACCACGCCCTGATACAGCAGGTAGCCCCACAGCCCGACGCAGCCGGCGGTACCGATAATCCCGGCGACCAGCGAGTCGGTTTTTTTCAGGAACGGCACGAAGTTACCCAACAGATCCTGCAGCATAAAGCGGCCTGCGCGGGTACCCGCATCCAGCGCGGTGAGGATAAACAGCGCTTCAAACAGGATACCGAAGTGGTACCAGAAGCCCATATCCGCCATCGGGATGATTTTATGGAATACGTGGGCGATACCGACGGCCAGCGTCGGCGCGCCGCCAGCGCGGTTCAGTACCGAAGGTTCGCCGATATCTTTCGCCGTCTGCAGGATCTGCTCAGGTGAAATCACAAAGCCCCAGGAGCTGACGGTCGCCGCCGCGTGGACGGTCACTTCTTTCAACTGCGCTGCAATCATCGCCGCGTTCTCACCGCCCATTTCATGCAGGTTCGGCATGACGATGCCCAGGCCTGCCGGCGGGGTGTTCATCGCGAAATAAAGGCCCGGTTCGATAATCGAGGCGGCGACCAGCGCCATGACTGCAACAAAGGATTCCATCAGCATCGCGCCGTAGCCGATAAAGCGGGCATCGGTTTCGTTGGCCAGCAGCTTCGGCGTGGTGCCGGAGGCGATCAGCGCGTGGAAGCCGGAGACCGCGCCGCAGGCGATGGTGATAAACAGGAACGGGAACAGCGCGCCTTTCCACAGCGGGCCGGTACCATCAATGTACTGGGTCACCGCCGGCATTTTCAGGTCCGGATTGAGGATAACGATCCCCAGCGCCAGGCCGACGATCACGCCGATTTTCAGGAAGGTGGCCAGATAATCGCGCGGCGCCAGAATCAGCCATACCGGCAGCAGCGCGGAAATGAACGCGTAGCCAATCAGGGTAAAGGTGATAGTGGTATCTTTAAAGGTCAACGCCGGGCCCCAGTACGGGTCGTGGGCAATCACGCCGCCGAACCAGATAGAGGCCACCAGCAGCACGATACCGATAACCGACACTTCACCGACGCGGCCTGGGCGCAGGAAGCGCATGTAGATCCCCATAAACAGGGCGATAGGCACCGTCGAGCAGACGGTAAACACGCCCCACGGGCTTTCCGCCAGCGCTTTCACCACGATGAGCGCCAGCACCGCGAGGATGATGATCATAATCAGGAAGCAGCCGAACAGGGCGATAGAGCCCGGAACCGGCCCCATCTCCTGTTTAATCATCTCGCCCAGCGAGGCGCCGTTACGCCGCGAGGAGATAAACAGCACCATGAAGTCCTGTACCGCGCCCGCCAGCACCACGCCGGCCAGCAGCCACAGGGTGCCCGGCAGATAGCCCATCTGCGCGGCCAGTACCGGGCCGACCAGCGGGCCGGCGCCGGCGATCGCGGCAAAGTGGTGGCCAAACAGCACGTAGCGGTTGGTTGGCACATAGTTCAGGCCATCGTTATTAATGACCGCCGGCGTGGAGCGCGTCGGGTCAAGCTTCATCACCTTCTGCGCGATGTACAGGCTGTAATAACGGTAGGCGACGAGGTACACAGAAACCGATGCGACGACGATCCACAGGGCACTGACGTGCTCACCGCGGCGCAGGGCGACGACTGAGAGGCAAAATGCCCCGATGATTCCGAGAATCACCCAGGGTATGTGCTTGAATAGTTTTTTGGTATCCATAGTAAAACCTGGCGTTAATTAGATGAATAATTGGCCGAAGCCGTCTGGTTTTAAGTAAGGGTTGATGGAGGTATTGATTAGCTAGGCTGCCTCCGATCTTGCCAGAACAGCGCGCGCGTAAAGTTGGGTAAATCGGTGAGTGGTTGTATAGGGGGTTAAGCGGTTACTGGAAGGGGTAAGCGGTGGATGGCAAAGTGAGCAGCTCGAGATTATGTGATTGAGATCACAAGGTATTATGGCCGGGAAGAGGGTCATGAAAGATAAGGCTCCTCCCCGGGCGGAGAGGAGCAGACGAGGCCATTACACCGCGACTTCCATTTCCAACATCACCGGGTGGAAACGGCGTTTAAAGTAAATCAGGCCGTGCCCTTGCGGGCTC